>Ga0302326_10006034_pt1 | contig 27338 bp, 24 predicted proteins | sample Palsa_T0_3_FD_202264 | JGI IMG/M metagenome (GOLD analysis project Ga0302326, IMG submission 202264) | Peat permafrost microbial communities from Stordalen Mire near Abisko, Sweden - Palsa_T0_3 | ecosystem: Environmental > Terrestrial > Soil > Palsa > Peat permafrost | place: Sweden: Abisko... | reverse complement strand
CCTGGGCTCTCTTTCTTGAATCCACATCGCCAAAAGCGTACACTTATGCGTACACAAGGAGGCCCACATGCCAGCAATCAAAGTCGGAGTGCGAGAGTTCCGCGAACAAATCGCCCGCTTCCTGGAATCGGATACGCCGGTGGCCGTTACCCGCCGAGGCGAAACCCTGGGCGTCTATGTCCCCACACCACGCAAGACGGTAAAATCCGCCGACCATCTCGATCTCCGCGCAGCCGCGGATCGGCTCGCCGAAGCCCTATCCGATGTGGACGAAGAAGCCCTTGTAGCCGAGTTCAAGCAGATGCGCCGCAGTGGCAAGAACAAGCCCCGCTGAGATGATCGTTCTGGATGCGAATATCTTGATCCGAGCCGTACTTGGCCGGCACGTCCGGCAGCTTCTCGAAACCTATGCTGGCCATGGCTTAAGCTTTTACGCCCCCGCTGTTGCGTTTGCTGACGCCGCGAAATATCTCCCACCCTTGTTGATCAAAAGAGGAAGGCAGGACAGCGACGTTCCCGCAGCGCTAGCGTATCTGCAATCCCTGATTGAACCGATCCACTTGGACACTTATGGCCTGTTTGAACAAGAAGCCAGGCGGCGATTGCGTGGTCGGGACGAGGAGGATTGGCCCGTCCTGGACGCGGCACTGGCCCTCTCCTGCGCCATCTGGACCGAGGACACCGATTTCTTTGGTACAGGCATCGCCGTATGGACTTCCGACCGTGTTGAAATCTTTCTGAAGGAAAAACTGATGTCCCTCAAAGTCGAAGATGAACCCTGAACAATGACATCCAAGATCCGTGAATCTAACCTTTGAACTGGCGCATTCTGAATGTGTAGGAGTTCCAACAAATGCCCATAATCCGCCCCTGCCCCACCTGCCAAAAACCCAACCGAATTCCCGCCAACCATCTCGCCGACACTGGCAAATGCGGAGCCTGCAAAACCCCGCTCCCTCCCACCGCCGAGCCAGTCGAAGTCAGCACCGAACAATTCGACGAGATCATCCGCGAAAGCAAAGTCCCCGTCTTCGTCGATTTCTGGGCGGAGTGGTGCGGCCCCTGCCGCATGGCCGCACCGCACGTCGCGCAAGTCGCCCGAGACCTCGCCGGACGCGCCATCGTCCTCAAGGTCGACACCGAACGCTTCCCCGAACTCGCCGCCCGCTACAAGGTCCAGGGAATCCCCAACTTCGCCGTCTTCTCCCGCGGAACCCTCCAGTTCCAGCAAGCCGGCCTCGTCGACGCCAACACCATGAAAAGCTGGCTCACCCGCGCCGCCTAGCGCAAGAGTCGATCGAAAAGCTTGTCAAGCCCCCCAAGCAACCCAAAACCCGCTTAACTCCTTCATTCCGCTAGCCGAAATAAACTTGAGAAGTTGGCATAGTGAAAGGGGTCAACTTGATAGACTGGTAATAGAGGACAAAATCCAGAGGCGGCGAAAGATTCAGAGGCGGCGAAAGCCGTCTCTTCGCATTTGCGCCCACTCTCGAAGGAAGATAAACAACCACATTGAACGTTCCAGGGAGCGCGGCCGCGGCCTGCAAAGAGCCGTATCTCTTTTAGAATGAGTACTTTGATATCTAACTCCAATCGAATGAAGACTTTGGAGACTTTGCCTCGTCGAAGTCGAATGGAATGAGTACTCTGCAGAAAAGAGGGGGGATGGGGGTACCAGTCACAGCTCCACTCAGAGCCGCTCATGCTTAAAAGTACGAGCATCTTTACCAACATAATCCTTCACCACCTGCCCACTCCCCAACAGCCGATACTTATAAGTCACCAACCCCTCCAGCCCAACCGGGCCGCGAGCATGGAGCTTATTGGTACTGACACCAACTTCAGAGCCAAATCCATAGCGGAAGCCGTCCGAGAAACGAGTCGAGCAGTTATGCAGAACGTTCGCTGAATCGACCTCATCAAGGAAGCGGCTGGCGGCTGCAGCATCTTCGGTAACGATCGCATCGGTGTGGTGCGAGCCATGGCGTTCGATGTGATCGAGAGCAGCGTCGAGACCATCGACGACCCGAAGTGCAGCGATGAGATCGCCATATTCGGTATGCCATTCGTCTTCGCCAACAAGTTCGACGGTATGGCGAACGAGCAATTCAGAAGTCGCTGTATCGCCGCGAAGCTTGACTCCCTTGGCCTCAAGCGCGGCTGCTAATGCCGGCAGAACAACCGGAGCAATGTCTCTGTGAACCAGGATCGTCTCCACCGCATTGCAAACCGCTGGATACTGCACCTTGCTATCGACCGCAATGGCAACTGCCATATCGACATCGGCAGCGGCATCGATGTAAACATGGCAAACCCCGTCGGCATGCCCCAGCACCGGGATATTCGTATGGTTCTGAATATGCTGAACCAGCGCATTCGACCCGCGCGGAATCACCAGGTCGATGATGCCCTCCAGCTTCAACAGCTCCTCTACCGAAGCCCTACCATAAACACCAGTCACCGCAGCCGAGTCGATCGTGCCGACCTCGCGCAAGCCGTCCTGGATCGCTGCCAGCACCGCCCGCATCGTCCGTTCCACTTCCCTGCCACCCTTGAGAATGACCGCATTCCCAGACTTGATCGCCAGTGAGCTGATTTGCGTAATCGCATCCGGACGAGCCTCGAAAATAATCGCCAGCAAACCAAGCGGAACGCTGACTTTCTCCAGCACCAGTCCATCATCCAGCAAGGTTTTCGCGAGAACTTTGCCCGAAGGATCGTCCAGCCTCGCCACCGCCCGAACGCCCTCGATCATTCCCTGATATTTCTCCGAAGTCAGTAACAGTCGCTGATACAGAGCATTTGACATATCGCCGCGGTCGACCAGCTTCGCCGCCTCGGCCGCGTCTTCGGCATTCGCCGACAGGACTTGATCAGCATGGCGATCCAGCGACTCGGCAATTTGTAACAACGTTCGATCTTTGCCCGCGGTCGGAAGCAAAGCCAGCTTTCGTCCTGCATGTTTGGCTGCGAGAGCTAGGGACTCGACATCGACCACTGTGTCGAATGACACGCGGAGTTCCGCAACTTCAGTCGTCATCCCGCGGCTCCCTTCCAGAAGACGGTGCCATCCGGTTCGCCCGCGCAAACCCGCTCGACAACTCCAGGAATCCGCCCACTCGCGATCACCGCAAGCTTGCCCGCCTCCATCACAATGCGCGCAGCCTCAACCTTGGTTTGCATCCCACCGCGACCGCGGCCGTTCGCTGTGCCCGCCCCGGCAATCAATTCAGGACTAATCTCGTTGACCTCGCCAATCAGCTCCGCTTCAGGATCGAAAGGATGCTGCGTATAGAGCCCATCCACATCCGATAAAAGGATGAGCAGCTCGGCATCGACTTTGGTCATCACCAGCGCGGAGAGCTTATCGTTATCGCCAAAGACGCGGTCGATGGCCCCGGAGCTGCGTCTGCCATCGCCGGGCCGTTCGAGCTCGATGGTCGAAACGGTGTCGTTTTCATTGATGATGGGAACAACACCAAGCTGCAGCAGCCTCTCCAGCGTGGCGCGAAGATTGGCGTAACGCACCGCATCGAGGAAATCATCTTCAGTCAGCAAAATCTGCGCCGTCGCCACATCGAAATGCTGAAATCCGCTATCGTAGAGCGCCATCAACTGGCTCTGGCCGACGGCCGCGCAGGCCTGCTTGAGGGCAAGTTCGGTGGGCGACGAAGTCATCCCCAACCGCCTCACGCCCAACCCAATCGCGCCGGACGAAACGAAGATCACTTCCTTGCCGTCGCGGCGAAGATTGATCGCCGACTCGACCAGCCCATGAATCAGGCCCACCGCCGCCGCGCCGTCATCGCGAATAATCACGTTCGTACCGAGCTTGATGACGATCCGCTGGGCAGCGGCGACCCGTTCGCGGGCGGATTGAATCAGCGAGCTAGCTTGCATGGCATTCAAGAACCCGATAGAAATTACTTCACCGAGTCGGACTGCGCCGCCAGAATCCCTGGCATGCCTACGTGAGGCGCCAGCATATCTTCCTTGCGCATCACCAGATTGGTCGCGTTCAGCGTCGCAAGCTCGAAGCCGTGGCCGTGGGTAATGGCGTCGGTCGGACAGGCCTCGACGCAGTATCCGCAGAAAATACAGCGGTTATAGTCGATGTTGTAGACCTTGGCGTAGCGCTCGGCGCTCGAGATGCGGACTTCCTCGGTGTTCTCCGCCGCCTCGATATAGATGCAATTCGATGGGCAGGCAGCCGCGCACAGGAAGCAGGCGACACACTTTTCCAGGCCATTTTCGTCGCGCTGCAGCACGTGCGCGCCGCGAAAACGGTCCTGAAACACCGCTCCGCGCAGCGGCCCTTTGCCGTCCGGATAGTTCTCAACCTCGGTCGGCTGCAGCATCTCCCCGAAGGTGATGCTCATGCCCTTGGCAATGCCCGCGATGTTGCGCACGATCGACATGCTTTGAGTATACTGAAGGCCAACGCTCTCGTCAGGCCCGCTCTCCATCCGGTTTTACAGAACTACTGTTTTGGGAGGTTGCTATGCGTCCCTATTCCAATGCCGTCATCTTCGGCAATCCGGAACCCGATCCCTCCAAAGAAGTCGCCGCTGAAATCCTGCGCCGCCATCGCAACGAAGAGAAAGAGCCGTGGCTTTCGCGCTTCCTCGGTTCGCTGATCGCCAAACTCTCGCACACCCTACCGCGAAAATCGGACCCGCCGCAGTGGCCGCTGGCGGGAGTTCGCCAGCCGCTGGGAAAAGGTCCGCGGCCGCGGAGTGGTGCAGTCGCGATGAAAGAGCCTTCGTGACGTCAATCACGCATGGTTGCCGACTCGCCTTTGCAGCGCTGAGTATCATCAGCACCACCGCATCCGCTCAGTCGAATCAGAGCGCGGCGACCGTACCGGTTAAGATTCTCGTCCACGACTCTTCCGGAGCTGTCATCCCGAATGCCGAAGTGAGAGTGAGTGCCCCCGAGGCATCGCTGACCGACGCTAACGGACAGACTGTTCTTAACGTTCCGCCTGGCGAGTACGATCTGGCAGCTATCGGTCAAGGTTTTTTCAACTCCAAGAAACACGTCAGCGTTACTGCCTCCGGCGGACAAACTGTTGATTTTTCTTTACAGGTTGCGTTCGGTAATGGTCCTGTGATCGGTCCGGTGGTCTCTATTTCCACGAACAGTCCACAGATCCATTCCCTTATCTATCCAGAAGGAACCCTTAGCATTCAGACCAAGTCTGGCCAACCGGAAATCTTGAACGCCGCCAACTTCCGCGCCCTCCCCCACAAAACCGTCACCTTCCACAACGCCCACACCAACGCCGACGAAATCTACTCCGGAGTCCCGCTCACCGACCTGCTCGCCAAGTACGGAGCACCGACAGGCAAAGACCTCCACGGCAAGCCGCTCTCGGACTACCTCGTTGCCACCGGCAGCGACGGCTACAAGGCCGTGCTCGCGCTGGCCGAGACTGATCCGAGCTTCCATCCCGGCGAAGTGATCGTGGCCGACGCCATGGACGGAAAGTCGCTCGACGCGAAAGAAGGCCCATTCAAACTGGTCGTCACCGAAGACAAGCGTCCTGCGCGCTGCGTTCATAATCTTGTTTCGATCGAACTCCGGACAGCCGAGTAAATAGATATGCAGCCGCGCAGATCCCTCCACTCCCCCTTCGGCTTCGCTCAGGGCTCGGTCGGATGACAAGCTTTACTTGGGCCTCCTTGAGTATCCCGACAATTCCTTGCAAGCCGCGCTGTCCTGCCCACCGGCAATTCCAAACACAATCTCCTCACCTCGACATAGCCGCTGTTTCACCGGCAACATATCCCGCCCGGTTAGCGGACGCGACGTGCCTTGATCGCTCATCGGATCGATGCGGTATTCAAAAAGATATTCTCCGCCGCGACTGGATTTCTTTTGTTCGGGATACGCGGCCCAGGTATCCAGCACTACTCGCTGATCCACATTAATGAAGAGCGCATAGACATAACTCTTGCTGGTGTCGGCGGAATAGAGGGGTGCGCCGGCGACTTCGCGACGCCACCTCGCACCCCAGCGCTTCGTCTTGCGGTCGATGTAGAAAGCGGTAAGAAAGGTTGTCGCCTTACATTGCGCGCAATCATCGTAAGTGGCTAGTAGCTCAGACGTGTCGTAGTCGTAGAACTTCTGCCAGTCGATGTACTTCAGGTTAGTCCCATCGAGTAACTCCTCGACCGAACCGTCTTTGAGTGAGACGCCATAGGCGGTAAAGGTATCATTGCCGGGCTCGGCCGTCGGGTCTTTTCGCAAAGTCGTGATGACCAGCGCCTGCTGGCTAACGACGCCGATCTCGCGAATTGCGGTGTATGGCTTGTTCGCCAGGAAGGTGGCGATTTTCGCGACGGTTTGGGTATCGGTTTTGAGGTTAACCCAGGCGAACCCATCGACGACCTGCGCGGAGCATAAAGCGCAACTTGCGGACATCAGCACAAATGCAAGTACTAGCCTAGTGTAATTCATGAGCACCATTGAAACCGCAGGTCTCTCCCCTGCGCTACGCTCCGGTCGAGATGACAAATAATGTGGATGGGATGAGATGTGGATGGCTAATCGATTCCCAACTTCTTCCAGATTGCGTCTACACGGGCTTTTGTCTTCTTGTCCATCTCTAACATCGCCGGCCACTGCCGCGTGAACCCCTCCGCTGCCCACTTGGTGGTCGCGTCGATGCCCATCTTACTTCCGTAGTTAGGCATTCTTGACGCGTGGTCGAGTGAATCTATAGGCCCAAGGGTAAATTGAATATCCCGCTCAGGATCGATGTTATTCGCGACCCTCAGGGTTACCTCGCCGACGTCTTGCACATCGCAGTCTTCATCGACGACTATGACGCATTTGGTGAACATAGCCTGCCCCAGCGCCCAGATGCCGTTCATCACTTTACGCGCTTGCCCGGCATAGGACTTGCGAATCGAAACGATCATCAAGTTATGAAAGACCCCCTCGATCGGCAGGTTGATATCGACGATCTCGGGCAGAGTGAGCCGCATCAGTGGAAGAAAGATGCGCTCGACCGCCTTGCCCATCCAGGCATCTTCCATGGGCGGCTTGCCTACGATCGTCGCCGCATAAATCGGGTCCCGACGATGGGTGATACAGGTGATGTGAAAGACGGGATACTCTTCCTGCATCGTGTAGAAGCCGGTATGGTCGCCGAAGGGTCCTTCGGGGCGGAGTTCATCTAGACGCACATAGCCTTCGAGGACGATCTCCGCGTGGGCCGGCACTTCCAGATCGACGGTCTCGCACTTCACCAGATCGACCGGCTTCTGGCGAAGAAAGCCTGCGATCACGAACTCCTCGACTTCGGGCGGCGCGGGAACGATGGCGGAGAAAGTCGTCTCCGGATCGGTACCGATGACCACGGCAACTTCAAGGCGAGCATCTTTCAAATTGCCGAATGCAACGGTGCCTGTGCCGAGGTTCTGCGTGCCGCCAGCGGTCGCGGCCATGGCCGACACATGCGCCGCGACGGAATCTCCGTCTGCTTCGGCCGCCGCGGCGGCGCGCAGCTTCTGCCGGACATGCTCCGCGGCAATCTTCTGCCGCTGCCAGTGCATGCCCGTGGTTTCCCCGTCATAGACCTGCATCCGGTACATACCCATGTTGCGCTTTCCCGTTTTCGGATCGCGGGTGATTACCCCGGGTAGCGTAATGAAGCGACCGCTATCTCCGGGCCAGCACTGCAACACAGGAAAATCAAGCACGCTGAAGTTTTCGCGGAGAATGACTTCTTTGCAACGGGCGTCGCGGGCCGAGATCGTCTTCGGAAAGAACTTACCCACCTCGGCAAGCATCGGAAGCATCTTGAGCTTCTGCAGCATGCCTTCGGGCGACTTCACTTCCATGAATTCGCGAATCCGCCCCGAGACTTCATCGAGGGAATCAACATCGAGCGCCAGCTTCATTCGGCGCTCGCTGCCGAACTGGTTCATCAGCACGCGTGACCCAGGGTAGCCCTTGATCTTCTCAAAAAGCAGAGCCGGACCGCCGGGCGCATAACCGTTCTTACCCAGACCGCGTTTACCAATTTTGCAAACCCGGTCGGTGATCTCGGCAATCTCGAGAATCGGATCGGCTTCCTCTTGAATCCGCTTTAGTTCCCCGGCCTTTTCGAGGACCTTGATCCAGTCCCTTAAATCGTCGTGCGCCACGCTTGCCTCTCAGTCTTCCTAATCTTAAAGGAGATGGCCAACAGAGGCGTCGGGTTTTGCGGCTTGGTTTTGAATGGACAATAATGCGGCGAAGAACCGGTGCTTACATCTGAGCTTCTTCGAGCGTCGCGGTCATCCAGCGGTCGAGTTCGGTCTGGGCGCAACGCGCGCCGCACAAGTGTTGCACGTCGGCGCTGTGGGCGAGGAAGTCATTCCACAAGCTCAAGCGAAATGCTTGCTGTTCGGGGGAGTTCGGCGTCGGCGAAAAGGTCTCGATGAAGGCCAGCCACCAGTCGTGCTGTTCATCATTCTTGATCGTGCCGCACACGTTGCAGCGATAGTTCTCGCTCCATGCCATCGGGATTCTCCGCGCCTGAGTAGTTTCTATAGGCGAAGTTAGCACAAGAGAGCGCTGCCAGCGCAAGATGTTGCGAGGGGATAGTTTTCCATTTCCGCAATCAGTCCCTCGATCAACTGGACTCTTGCTCAGGCCTGCAGAGCAGCCGTTTCCAGATCCTCGAGCGGGTACCCTTTTTGCTTCCAGGTATCGAAACCTCCACGCAGAGGACGGACACGATAGATTCCCAACTTTCTCAGATTCATGGCCATCTTGGCTGCGGTGGCCTCGCTGGGGCAAGTGCAGTAAAGAACAATGTCACGATCGCGCGGGATGTCGTCGCTCGACTCGACCAGCTTGTCAGGAGTCAGCCGGATCGCACCGGGCAGGACTCGCGGATCAGGCAGGTAGTCGAGCGGATGGCGGAGATCGACGATGAAGACGGGATTGCCGCTGTCGATCATCCGCTTCAATTCCTCCGGCTCCAGGCGCGCGGTCCGGACCTGTTTCAGGAAAGCCTGCTGCTTCCAGATCCGATAGACCAGCAGGGCCAGCACCGCGAGGAAGAACAGCACGACGGAGAAATGGGCGGTCCAGGCGAGCGCGCCGGGATTCTTCTTCAGCACATCCCCGAAAAATCGTCCGACCAGCATATAACCGACACACCAGAGCAGGATTCCGCCGGTGTCGTAAGCGAGGAAGGTGGAGTATTTCATACTGGTTTGTCCCGCGATCGGCGCTGCCACCGTGCCTAATCCGGGAATGAACTTGGCTAGCAGAAGCGAAGCCGGGCCATGCTTGGTGAAGTAATCTTCGGTGCGCCGCACACAGGTAGAAGATTCCATCGAGAGCCGGCAGACCAGACGCACCACGGTGCCGCCGAATCGTTTGCCGAGCTGGTACCAGACGGTATCGCTGATCAGACTCGCGAACACCACCGACACAATCGCAAGGGGGAGACTGAGCTTATGCGTCGCGGTGAGCGTTCCGGCGGTGATCAACAGCGGCGCGCTGGGAATGGGCATGCCTAGTTGCTCGGCCAACACCCAGACGAAGAGCACCAGGTAACCGTAATGAATGAAAAAATCGATAGCGAGCGGCATGGCGGACCCATGGCCGTTCCCCAAAACTCCCGCCTGACTGGATCATGTATCGCTGGCGTGAAACTAATGACTGCAAGATGACATGCGCTCCATCAAATGAGCATGGGAGACGGCCTACTAGCACTATAGATGTTTCGCGGGATGAAAAGGTGCGTTCTTGCGTTGGCTGTTCCAGGCGGAAAAACGGGCCCAAACCGCAACGCCGTCCGGACCACAGGCATGCATGACATTCGGGGCCGGGTTTCGGATGCCGCATAACCATTTCACGCAGATGAGCGGCATATCGATCCGCTATTTCTAAGTTTATTCCTTCACCCGCACCTTGGGTTCGACCGACAGGCCCGGGCGCAGTAGGTGGTCGCGGTTCTCATCTTTCGGGTCATTGAGGTCGATGCGAACCGGGACCCGCTGCACTACCTTGACATAGTTGCCGGTCGCATTTTCAGGCGGGAAGAGGCTGAGCACAGAACCGGTGGCCCCCCCAATCTGTGTGATTTTGGCATCGTATTTTCGGCCGCCGTAGGCATCCACGCTGACCACGACCGGCTGCCCGGCGCGCATTTCGCGCAGCTGGGTCTCCTTGAAATTGGCTGTGATCCAGATGTCATCGAGCGAAACCAGGGTCATGAGGTTCTGGCCGACGCTGACGTTCTGGTTCACTTCGACGCTTTTGCGGGTCACGATCCCGTTCACCGGGGCAACAATCTTCCCGTAGGAAAGGTTCAATTTGGCCTGTTCCAGCTGGGCGCGGGCCTGCTCCACCATGGCCGCCGCTTGATCGGCTTTCGCCCTCTGTGCTTGAAGTTGCTGCGGCGCAGACTGTGCGTTCTGGAACTGCGCAACCGCCTGCTTCACCCTCTCTTCGGAGACCCGTATCTGTGACTGGGCCGCAGCCATATTGGCCTTGGCATTATCGAGCGCCGCCTTATCGGCGTCGGCGGTCGCGACCGCCTGGTCGAACTGCTGCTTCGAGATAACGTCCTTTTGGACCAGCGGGGTGTAGCGCTCCAAATCCAGCTTGGCTTTGGTGTAGTTGGCCTCGGCTTGCGCGACCTGGGCCTGGGCCCCTTGCATCTGCTGTCGGCTCATGGCGACCTGGGCTTCGCTACCCTGCACGTCGGACGACGTCGACCGCAGTGTGCTGCCGGTGTTGATTCCCGTGATCGGCACATTGACCTTGGCCGCTTCATAGGCCGCTTCGGCGCTCTGCAGATTGGCCTCGTCCTGCTGAACAGCCACCTGTAGATCCTTTGGGTCAAGGTCGCAGATTGGATCGCCGGCTTTGACCTCGGAGTTTTCCTCGACATACACCTTGATCACCTGGCCCGCGATGCGCGAACTGATCTGGATGAGGTGGCCATTGATCTGGGCGTCGTCCGTGTCTTCGTAAAAGGTCGAATGCCACCAGAAGAGCAGCGCGCCAACAATAAGCACCATCACCACGCCGATGATGATGAAGCGCCGTCTCGATTTCTGCGGGGCTTTGTCGCTGCGCTCAGTCTCGTCGCCGCCATTTGCCGATGATGCTGCTGGTTCAGGATTCTGGTCCGCCACTTTCACTTACCTCCGACATATTGCGTGTAGTTCCGGTCAGCAAGTCCCAATGCCCGGGCCAGCGACAACTTGGCTACATTGTGTTGGTACAAACTGCCGACATATTGGTTATTGGCCTGAGCCACGGATTGCTGTGCCTGTGAAACTGCTAGATTATCCGAGACTCCGGCCGCGTAACGCTGCTGGGCCTCGCTCAACGCCTCGGTTGCCAGCTGGACATTGCTACGGGCCACTTCCACCTGTTTCTGCGCCGATTGAATATCGAGAATGCTGTCTCGGACATCGGCGGCGATCTGGCCATTCAAATCGCTCAGCTGTGCCAGTTTCTGGTCGAGCTGCGACTGGGCAATGCGCGCATCGCCGCGCAACTGGCCTTCTTCAAACAACGGGACGGTTAAGGTCCCCTGCGCGTTCCCAGTGCCGTGCGAATGCTCCAGATTCACGCCGATCGCACCGTAGTCGCCCTCGAAAGCGATGGTGGGATACCGCTCGGCAGTGGCCGCCGCTTTTGTGTCTTTCGCGCCCGCGACCTGCTCCCCAAGCGCCTTCAGGTCGGCCCGGGCGGCGAGCGCTTGTTGCACGGAGGCTTCAGGACTCAAGTTGTCGAGCTCCGCATAAGGGGCCTTGTCGGTCAGCGTAAACTTCTGCTCCAGCGGCAGGCCAATCGCTCTCGCCAGTGCAATCTTGTCCTTTTCATACTGGTTTTGGATCGAAATGAGTGCCTGCTGTTGAGTCTGGTAGTCGACTCGCGCTCGCAGTTCGTCCAGCAGAGGAGCCGTTCCCGCCTGATGGTTGGCCACCGCCTGATCGAGTGAGACCTTCGACGTGTCCACCTGCGCCTGGGTGCTCTCAATTCGCGAAGCATCGGCGATGCAGGTCAGATAAGCGTTCCCTACCGTCAGAACCACCATGTCGCGGGCATCCTGCACCGAGAGTTGCGAGCCTTGGAAGTTGTGCTTGGAGGCGAGGTAATTCTTCAGGGACGAAATGTTCAACAGCGACCAATTCAGGGTCGCGCGGGCGTCTGTGAAGCCATAAGGGCCAATAATTGCCGGGAAGCCGGGGATGCGTAGCCCCTCTGCCTGCAAATTAGTCTCCTGGACCGCTTCCTTGATGCTGGCGTCGACCGTGGGCAGCAGCGCCTGCAACTGCTGCAATCTCTGGCCGCCAGCCGTCTGCTGGTTCTGGCTGGTCAGGATCAGCCCGAGGTTGTGCTTTAACCCTCGCTGAATAGCATCGTCCAGTGTAAGCGGCAGAGCGTCAGTGGTCGGCTTATCGACAACCACGCTGCCCTGGTACGAACTGCTTGAAATTGTCTGGGCTCCAGCTAGGGCGGCCGGAACAAGTGCCAGTACAGCTCCGAACACCCCTACCACCGCCAGCCGTAAAATTCTTTCCAACTCACCCAAGTAAAAGACCCTCAAATTATTCACTATCACGAAGTTGTCCCACTTTGGATGCAGAATGGATGCCTAAGGATTTGAAAATTGGCGGATGAGATCGCTCTAACTCAGGGGGTATAGTTCCTAGAGTGATCGTATCGCAAACACGGTACAACTTGGCGTCTGCGGTAGCGACAAAATGTTCTTACGGAATTTATTTTTGTTAGCGCAGGTTCGTGTAAATATTTGAGTAGTATCGCTTTGCGTGGTCCTGAAATCTCCATATATGACCAAAACCGCATCCCGCCCCGAAAGTCTTGTGATTGGTCGCGACGAGTCCTGGATGGCCTTCAACCGCCGCGTACTCGAAGAAGCCCAAGACGCCGCCAACCCGCTTCTGGAGCGAGTCAAATTCCTCGCTATCACCGCCAGCAACATGGATGAATTCGCTGAAATCCGCATCGCCGGAATTTCGCAACGAATTGAAGACGGTTACAAGGAGCCGGGGCCCGACGGCCTCAGTCCGCAAGAGTCGCTCGACAAGCTAAGCGAAAATGTCCACAACTTCGTCCGCGAGCAGTACCGGTGCTGGAACCAGCAGCTGCTGCCAGAACTCCACGCCGCCGGTGTGCGGGTGCTCAAATGGGAAGATCTCGACACGACCGCCTGCAGCTTTGCCAGCGATTTCTATCAAAAGGAAGTCGATCCGCTGCTAACGCCGATCACCCTTGATCCGGCGCACCCCTTTCCGAGGGTCATAAACAAAGCCCTTTGCCTCGCGCTGTTGTTGAGGCGGAAACGCCGTGGAGCCGGCGCACAAAATTCCCTGCTCGGCGTGGTCACCGTGCCTCGCGCCCTACCTCGACTGATTTCGTTGCCCTCGAGTATCGGCACTCAGGACTTCATCTTCCTCCACGACCTCATCGAGCAGAACGCCGCCGCAATGTATCGCGGCTACGAGATCCTTTCAAAGGCGGCGTTCCGCGTCACCCGTAACAGCAACCTCTATTTCGAGGAAGAAGAAGCCCGGGACCTGCTCGAGACGGTCCGCACCGAGCTCCACAACCGGCGCAAAGGCGACGCCGTGCGGCTGGAGATCGAGGAATCCGCCGACCCCGAAATTATTGACCGCCTGCGCGTCAACTTTGAGCTCAACGACAGCCAGGTCTTCCGCACCGACGGCCCGGTCAACCTGTCCCGGCTGATGAACATTTACGGCGACACCAATCGTCCGGATCTGAAGTTCAGGCCTTTCGTCGCAAAGGAGCTTCGACTCAGCCGCCAGGCGACCGATCTCTTCGACGATCTCCGCCGTCGCGACATTTTGCTTCACCACCCTTTCGACTCTTACGACGCTGTGGTTGGATTTATCCAATCCGCAGCCGCCGATCCTCGCGTTCTGTCGATCAAACAGACTCTGTATCGAACCAGCTCCGACTCGCCTATCTTCCAGGCGCTCGTCGACGCGGCGCAGAACAAAGAAGTAACCGTTGTCGTGGAACTCATGGCCCGCTTCGACGAGGCCTCGAACATTCGCTGGGCACGCAACCTCGAAGACGCCGGAGTGCAGGTCTTTCATGGCATTCTCGGACTGAAAACCCACTGTAAACTGGCGTTGCTCGTCCGTCACGACGAAGACGGAGTCACCCGCCGATACGCCCACCTCGGTACCGGCAACTACAATCCCAGCACCGCCCGTTTCTACACCGATATCAGCCTGCTCACGTCCGACCCCCAACTGACTCTAGGCGCGCACAATGTGTTTCGTTACCTCACCGCCCACTCCGAGTCGGACGACTACAAGCCGCTGCTAGTCTCTCCCCTGACGCTGGCCGAGACGTTCATTCGCCTCATCCACCGCGAGACCGAACACGCCGCCGCTGGCCGTCCCGCGCAAATCATCGCCAAGATGAACGCCCTGCTCGAACCAAGCGTCGTCGAGGCACTGTACGCCGCCTCCAAAGCTGGGGTCCAGATCGATCTCATCGTTCGCGGCATGTCCGCCATGCGCCCCGGAATCAAAGGCCTGAGCGAGAACATCCGCGTTCGTTCGATCGTCGGCCGTTTCCTCGAACACAGCCGTATCTTCTACTTCGCCAATGGCGGCGAAGAAGAGATATTCTGCGGCAGCGCCGACTGGCTCGCCCGCAATCTGTTTGAGCGCTGCGAAGTCGTCTTCCCGATCAAAGACCCTACGCTGCGCGCCCGTCTGCGCGACGAAATTCTAGGCGCATTCCTTGCCGACAACGTAAAGACCCGGCTCGAAGCCTCCGACGGCACCTACTACTACGCCAACACCGTCGAACCCTTCAAATCGGCCACGGTCTTCCAGGCACAGGAATTCCTGATGCAGCTCGCGGAAGGAAAAGCCAGCGTTGGCGACATTCCCAAGTATCCTGTCGCTCCGGCACATCCGCCGAAACATGCAGGGACGGCAAAGAAGGCAAAAGCGAAGGCCCAGGCAGTCGAAGCAATGGTTGGAGCCTAATCGCGCGGCCCGAGCGGTATTCGCTACTCGGGCCATATCTATCACTTTGGATACCGTGAATCTTCCACCAACGCCGCGCCTTACAATAAGGGAGTGGCTACCGCAGTAGAGTCCGCATCTTCGCGCGAAGAATCGCTCGCTCTAAGCACCCGTCGCCCCTCGATGCTGGAGGCCTGGCACCTGCTTAGCCTGGATGCGCCCACCGTCGCCGTGCTCTGGTCATATTTCTTCGCTCGGACAATGGGAATCCACCTGCCTTGGCACGCGCCTCTGATCCTCGGAATCGGGACATGGCTGATCTATGTCGCCGACCGCATTCTGGACGGATTTAGCAAATCTCCTACCGTTGCCTTGCATCGCCGGCATCGCTTCCACGCACAGCACCGCAAGGCCTTTCTCGGGGCCGCTTGCGTCTTCGGGGGCATCCTGCTCTCGCTGATTGTCAGTCGCATGTCGGCCAACGCCCGCAGTGAAGACACCGTTCTGTTTCTGATCGCGTTGCTCTATCTCTTTCTCGTTCACCGCCCCGACGGGGAATTCAAAGTATGGCTGCCCAAAGAACTAGCTGTCGGAGTCGTCTTCGCGGTCGCAACCGTGGTACCGGCTTGGTCGAGACTTATCTCAGGCGGGGCCGAGTTGCTTCCTGGCCTTGTCGTCTTCGCGGCGCTCTGCTGGCTGAACTGCGTTGCCATCGAGCGTTGGGAGAGTGGCTCCACTCCTCTGCTGTCGAACCGTTCTGCGAGTCATCCAACCGCCGCGCACATCACGACTCGGTGGGCCGCCGACCATCTGGAAGTCGTGGCGCTGATGATCTCTGCCATTTCGCTGTTCCTATGGATCGGTACGCGCATGGCCGTGTTGAGCACTGCGCCGATTTACCTCGCGGCATTCGTCGCGGCGTTCTGTTTTGCCGTCATGGATCGGCATCGCGAACGTTTCTCGACGCTGCATCTACGAATCGCCGCCGACGTGTTCCTACTCACTCCACTGTTGCTGCTACCCGCGATTGGCCGGAGTTGAAGTCCCGCGCCGTCAACTTCGACCCCATCGCACGCCCCTACCGCTGGCTCGAATACCTTAGCTTCGGCCCTTTCCTCGAACGCTGCCGCTTTCATTATCTGGGACGACTGGCGTGCTCTCGCCGCGCCCTCATCCTCGGCGACGGCGATGGCCGCTTCGCTGCCAAATTGCTGGCCTCCAATCCAGAGATCACTGTGGATGCGGTCGACTCCAGCAGTGCGATGCTCGCTTTGCTAAGCAGCAGAGTTTCCGCTCTCGGACCAACTGCCAAACGCCGCCTGAGGACCATACGCAGCGACGCGCAGGACTTCCATCCCCAAGGCGAGCATTACGACCTCGTTGTAACTCATTTCTTCCTCGATTGCCTCCACGAAGAGGAGGTGAGGATCCTCATCGCAAGCATGACACCGAATTTGGCGCCCGATGCTTTGTGGCTGATTTCAGAGTTCAGCATCCCTGGGCATCAGCCAGCCGCTTTCTTCTGCAAGCTGGTGGTTGGCTCGCTATATCGAATATTTAGGCTTGCGACGGGATTGCGAGTGAGGCGACTCCCCGAGTACGCCCCTCGGCTGGAGGAAGCACAATTTTCTCTTCGCAGTTGCCGGAAATGGCTTGGAGGGCTCCTGACCAGTGAACTCTGGCGGTACGAGGCACGGTATAAAGCAACCGCGTCCGGTTCGGCTACCTCCCACCAACAGAGGTATTACCGATGAACGCATTCGCCGAGACCGATAATGGCCAGTCTTACTTTCTGAGTTCGTTTCCTGGACCCTTCCCCGAGCCGGATCCCGACCCAGCGCCCGACCCGGATCCAGTGCCGATCCCCGGCCCCGGAATCCCCGGCGTCGATCCAGGATTCCATATCGAACCCGAACCGGTGCCCGCATCACTGACGCAGGGCATATGTTTTAACATTCGAGGCATCTGATACTTGTTACAATCGTGTGAATAGGGTGGAAGGGGCGAGAGCCGGGTTACATCCCTGCCAGCGTTGTCTGCTCCGCCACAGAGAGAAGTCACTCAGAATCATGAACTTGTACGTTCTTCGCCACGCCAGCGCCGGCACCCGCCGGACCAACCCAATCATCGACGTCAAGCGCCCCCTCGACAAGGAAGGTAAGCAGCAGAGCATGCTGATCGCCACCTGCCTGAACGCGCTGAACGTCCACTTCGACGTGATCGCTTCTAGTCCGCTCAAGCGCGCCTTACAAACCGCTTCACTTGTGGGCATGGAAATCGGCTTCGAAAGCAAGATTCTCACGACTCCCGCGTTGGCGCCGGAAGGCAGCGTCGCTGGTTTTCATGATCTGGTTTCGGAGCTTTCTCAGCATGAAAATGTGCTGATTGTCGGCCATAATCCTAACTTGCAGCAGTTCCTGAGCTCGCTGGTATCTACCGCCGCGCTGAATGGCAGCACACCCGTAAAGCTCGCCAACATCCGCCTCCGCAAAGGCGCATTAGCCAGGGTGGACTGCACCCGGCGCCCCGCCACATTGAACTGGCTGCTCGACGCCAGAATGTTGCGGACGCTCTATTCAAGCGTCACCAGAAGCTCTCGCCGAAAAACTTCGAAGAAGTAGCCTGCCTCCTTCCGCAGCGACCACAATTCCAACTCGGCGCCCGTCCTCCCCGGCGTCAGCTCGAGGATTACGCGCTTCGGGTACACCCGCGTTGTCACCTTCAGCACGTCGCTGGCCCGGTCTTGATTCAAGGCCACGGCCAGCCGTAGCAAGACGACGGCAAGCTTTATCGGCTCATGGTCGGCGGGCAGTACCTGCCGCATCGTGCGGCCTTCCGGCGCAGGGCGGCTCTTGCCCAGATACCGGGCGATCGCCGAAGTCACCGCGCGCTGATGCGGAGTAAACCCATACAGCTCTGAATTGGCAATGATGTACTGGGCATGGCGATGGTACCCCTGATAGTTCATGAATTTGCCAATATCGCGCAGCATTGCCGCAGCCTGCAGCCAAACCAGATAATCAGATGGCAGTTCGTGGACCTTTTGCAGGTCGCGAAACAGTTGCGTCGCATGGTTGCACACTGGCTCTGCGAATCTCGGATCGACGCCGTAGCGACGACAGGTTTCGAGCACTCCTTCCCATCGCTCCCGCTCGAAAACCTCATGAATCGGCGCGCGATCGTCGCGCTCCGCCAGCATCTGTGCCAGTATTCCATCTCGCAGACCCATCGGGGAATATCGAAACCCCGGAAGGGCAAAGCGCTCCAGCAGATCGGCGAAAACATGCGCGCCGGCCACGATAATCTCCGACCGTCTGGGCCCAATGCCCGGAATCACCGCACGGGCGGTGTTGTCCAGCTTGGTCAGCTTGTCGGCCAGGCGGCGAACGGAGCGCGTGGATGTGAGATTCGGATCTACCTTGACCGCCGACTTACCGACCGCCTTCGCCGGACGAGTTTTAGTCTGGGTTTTGCTCGCCTCGGCCAGCGCCGCCGCGGTCCCCGAGGTAGCAATCACGCTCTTGACCAACGCCGCCATGTTGCGCCGTTCAGCACGGCGCAGTTCTCGGGCGATGAACTGCTTCATGCGGGCAACATCCTGTGCGCTCGGTGGATCGTTCGCCAGGAACTCCTGCGTCAACCGAACCGCGCCGAGGGGCAGGCTGATCGTATCCTTGATGCGCTTGTGCTCGGAAAGCGAAACCTCGCAACTGCCTCCGCCCACGTCGATCAGCAGGCAATTCCCTGCCACGCCTTCTTCATTGCTCATGACCCCGCGATGAATAAGCCGGCCTTCTTCGAGGCCCGAAATGATCTCGACTTCCCACCCCGTCTCATCGCGTATCCAGGCGAGAAAGGCGCGGGCATTGCGAGCATCACGCATCGCCGAAGTCGCCACCGCGCGTACCTGATCGACGCCAAATTCCTGCACGGAACGGTAAAAACGCTTCAGCGTCGCCAACGTGTCGGCCATCGCCTGGGGCGAGATCACGCCAGACTCAAAGACACTCGCGCCAAGCCGTGTCACTTCGCGGTCCTCGTGGAGAACCTTGAGACGGTGCTGCACCACGCGCGCGATTTTCAAACGACAGGAGTTCGAACCAATGTCGATCGCGGCATACGTCTGCATCTGCTCGGAAGCACCTTTTCAATCTTGAAGTATCCGTTCACGATACACGACTGATATGTGAAGAAGATGACACCGAAGGCGACACTAAAGGTATGGCTCACCTTTAAGAATCACCTAAAGGCCGCGTTCGGGAATACGATGGAATGTCATCACCGACAGAAGGAGCGCCGCAATTTGAACCTCAAATCCTTCGCACTCCCGCTCATGGCCGCCGTCTGCGCCACGATCCTAGCCCAACCAGCCTCCACCGCTCCGGCGCGATCCAACTCAGCCGACACCACTCCCAACGGCTACACCCGGAAGTGGTGGAAAGAAGCGGTCGTCTACCAGGTCTATCCACGCTCCTTCAAAGACTCTAATGGCGACGGCATCGGCGATCTGCCCGGCATCACCTCGAAGCTCGACTACCTGCAAGGCCTCGGCGTCAATGTGATCTGGCTTAGCCCGCACTTCGATTCGCCCAATGCCGACAACGGCTACGACATCCGCGACTATCGCAAGGTGATGAAAGAGTTCGGCACCATGAACGACTTCGACGCCATGCTCAAAGGCATCAAGCAGCGCCACATGAAGCTGATCATCGACCTGGTCGTCAACCACACCAGCGACGAACATCGCTGGTTCGTCGCCAGCCGCAGTTCCAAGGACAATCCCTATCGCGACTACTATATCTGGCGTCCCGGCACGACAGGCCCCGACGGCAAGGAACGGCCTCCGAACAACGACCCTTCTTTCTTTTTCGGTCCGGCGTGGCAGAAAGATCCTGCAACTAACGAATATTATCTGCATTACTTCGCCGCGAAGCAGCCCGACCTCAACTGGGACAATCCCAAGGTTCGTAACGAAGTCTACGACCTGATGAAATTCTGGCTCGACAAGGGAGTCGACGGATTCCGCATGGACGTGATCCCCCTCATCTCCAAAGACCAAACATTTCCCGATCTCACTCCCGAGCAGCTGAAGAAAGTCGACGTGATCTACGCCCACGGCCCGCATCTTCACGAATATCTCCAGGAGATGAACAAGAACGTCATGTCGAAATACGACGTAATGACCGTCGGCGAAGCGCTCGGCATCAGCCTCGATGAGACTCCCCTGTTGATCGACGAACGCCGCCGCGAACTCAACATGATCTTCAACTTCGCCGCCGTGCGCATCAACCGCGACGGCAAGCAGTGGATTCCGTGGACGCTGCCCGGCCTCAAGGCTGTCTACGACCGGCAAGACGCCGCCCTCGACACTCATAGCTGGAACACCGTCTTCCTCTCCAACCACGACAATCCGCGGCTGGTGTCGAGCTTCGGTGACGACTCCGCCGCGTACCGCGACACGTCGGCGAAGTTGCTGGCGACCATGCTCTTCACTTTGAAAGGCACGCCGTTTGTCTACCAGGGCGACGAGTTGGCCATGACTAACTATCCCTTCCAGCGCATGGAGGACTTCGACGACATCGAGGCCAGGAACGGCTACAAGGCCGACGTGCTCACCGGCAAAGTCTCAGAAGCCGACTACATCGCCAACCTCCGCAAGATGGGCCGCGACAATGCGCGCACGCCGATGCAGTGGGACGACTCAGCGAACGCCGGCTTCACCACGGCAGCCAAACCGTGGCTCGCCGTCAACCCCAATTACAAAGAGATCAACGCCAAAGAAGAGTCGGCAAATCCAGACTCGGTCTACCACTACTACCAGAAGATGATCGCGCTGAGGAGTAAGTCGCCTGCTCTGATCTATGGAGACTACAAAGACCTCGACCCGCAGAATCCTAGCATATTCGCTTATACGCGAACGTTAGGCATCGAAAAGTATCTGATCGTATTGAACTTCTCCGGGGCAGCAACGCCATATACGTTGCCAGACGAATTAAAGGCCGGGAGTTTGAAAATTTCGAATCGCAGAGGAATCGAGCAACAAACCAATTCCCTCAACCTAAAACCATGGGAAGCAAGAGTCTATAAGCAATGAGTTCTCGATGGTAAAACAGGTAACAGACTATCGGATGATCGCACCGAATCCCCCAAGCAGCCACTCTCAAAGATACAAATGCCGCGGCCACGCCGACACCGGAAGCTTCCGCCGGATCGAAGCCCGCGTCCATTCCGTTTGGCCAATCAGCCAAATGCACGAGATCAGCAGCCACGACCACTTCAGCGCCTCCGGCCCGAGGAGCAGCACAAACGCCAATGTCATCGCCACCCATTTCCCATACCGAAAAACACGTCCCCGCGCAGGAGTGTTGATTGGCAGCAACAGCGCCGCAAACAAGGGACTCATCCCGATCCCGGCAAACAGCAGGTCCCGCGCCACTTCAACTTTGCCGTGGAAGTACACAGTCGCAGCCGCCTCCACCAACACCACCGGAACCGCCACAATCATCCACTTCAACCACGGACGAGAACAAATCGACCGCGCCTCCCACTTACCTTCGCGAAGCATTCTCGCTTCGGCCGAAGTCAACAGCACCTGCCGATACTGGCAGTTCGCAGCCTTAGCATCGCCAAGAGCAGTCACCGCAATCCTGTCCGCTTCCTCGGCGGACCTTCCGTTCGCCATAGCAGCCTCGCGCGCCGATTCGTAGTGCTCCCCGATCTCGCGCCGTACCTGGGCAATCGAATCAATTGCCAGATGTCGCGTTGCTTCCTTCAACCAACTCTCGAGTCCGCTCATCGTTATGCCTCCCCCAGAATCGTCGTTACCGCCTGCGAAAGCGCCAGCCACTCGACGCGGTCCTTGGCCAGCATCCCGCGGCCAGCCCGACTGATGCGGTAGTGGCGTCGCGCGCGGCCATTTTCCACGCTTTCATAGGACTCCACCATTCCGTCGTTCTCCAACTTGTGCAGTGCCGGATAGAGAGTGCCCTCTTTGAAGTCCAACACACCCTCGGAGCGCTCTTTGATTTTCTGGGCGATGCGGTAGCCGTGGCTAGGCTCCTGCGCCAAAGCTTCCAGAATCAGGGTGGGCAATGTTCCTTTGAAGTTCATTTGATACCTCGCATTCCTATGCATAGGAATACCGCATCGCGCCTCCCATGTCAATATGATTCGGAACTTCATCGATTCGTCGATAGGCAGCGCCTCCTACTCACACCGCAAAACCGTCATTGGATCCACCACGGAAGCCCGCCGCGCCGGAATCGCGCAAGCCAGCGCCGCCACCAAACCCATCACCGCCGTCACGCCAAGCAGGATTTGCGGATTGCGAGAGCTGGCGTCGGCCCACTGGCCCATGACCTTGTTCAGCGCCACGGCGAGCAGAAGTCCGGCGACGATGCCGCTGCCGACGCTGACCAACATTGAGGCGAAGACAATTCGCAGCAAATGCCCGCGCTGAGCACCCAGGGCCATCCGGATGCCGAACTCGTTCGTCCGCTGCGTCACCGCGTACGACACCACACTGTAGAGTCCAACTGCGGCAAGCGCCAGCGCCAGCACCGAGAATGCCCCGAATATCCAGGTGACCAGCTGGCCCTGCTGCCACTCCGGTTGATCCTGCACCCGCTGATCCAGTTCCTCAGCCCCAAAGTTGACCGCCTGTTGATCGGCATTGACTGCGGCCAGCTGTCTCTGCACTGTACGGAGCAGAGCCGTCGGCCGTATTTCGGAGCGCACTAGAATCGCCGTATATTCCCACATGCATAGCGTCCACGGCACGAAAGCCTGCGGTCGGATCGGATCTCTCAGCCCTGCGTTGCGATCGTCCCCCACTACGCCGACAATCTGCAGCCACGAATCCGGGATGTCAGGCGCGGCGAGCACAATCGGCGGCCGATTCTCAATGCCCGGCACTTTGATCGAATGGCCAATCGCGTCCCCGTTCGGAAAGTACAGCCGCGCCATCGTCTGGTTGATGACCGCGACATGCGCGCCCTCATGGTTCTCCGCATCGCTCCACAGCCGCCCCTGTAGCACTGGAATCCGCAGCGTGGGAAAATACTCCTGCCCCACAAAGTTGATCAAGCTCATCTGCTGTTCGACCGGCGGTCGCCCCAATATCTCAAAGCGCATTTCCCTGCCGTTTCTCGGTGGAATGGCGTTGGCTGAGATCGTCGCGTTGGTAACTCCGGCTGTATCGGCCACCTTCGCTCGCAACTGCTCGTAATACGCCGAGCGCGACGCCCAGGTGGCATAAGCGCCATCATGCAGCGGAATGAACACCGGCATCACGTGGTGCGGATCATAGCCCAGCGGCGTCTGCATCAACCGCGCAAAGCCCTCCATCGAAGCCCCCGCTCCCGCCAGCAATAGAATCGTGAGCGCAATCTGTCCCGCGATCAGCGTGCTGTGCGTCCGGCGTCCACGCACGCTGCCGGCAACCTTGCGGCTGCTCGACTGCATCATCTGCCCCACTTGAGGGCGCGAGAGTTGCAAGGCCGGCCAGAGTCCAAAAACAAGAGCGGTCAGCAAGGCCACGCCAATGCTGAAGCACAGCACCGGCAGATTGATCTCGACCACCACCTCCGGAGCAAAGGCATAGCGAGGCAGTAGAACGCGAATCCCCGCGAGTACGCCATGGGCCGCCGCCACACCGAGTGCAGCGCCAGTAACTGCTAGCAGCAGCGACTCGGTCAGCAATTGCCGAACGATGCGCCCACGGCTCGCCCCAATCGCCGCGCGCACTGCCAGCTCATGCTGCCGCGCCGTCCCCCGCGCAAACAGTAGAATGGACACATTGCCGCATCCGATCGCCAGCAACAGCGCGACTCCTGCCAGCAGCAGATAAAGCGTCGCGCCCATCTGCTTCACCACCCAATCGTTCAGCCCCGTCACCTGGACTTGAAAGTGTTCCGGAAAATGCTTCGGCGTCTGCTTGGCAAACTGCTCCATCAGCGGCTGCAGAGTCGCATCGGCGGCTTCGTGTGACTCGCCAGGCTTGAGCCTAAAATTCACGATGAAGATCGGCACCGGATCCTGGTCAAGCTTCAGCGGCAGATACACATCGGCGTTGTACCACGTGAATCGCGGCGGAGCGACACCAACGATTCGATAATTCTTGTGGTCGAGCTGAATCGTCTGCCCGAGCACCCCTGGATCGGAGTTGAAATGCCGCCGCCAGAACTTGTAACTCAGCACAGTCACCGGTTGCGGGTCGTGTCCATCGACGGCATCTGCGGGCAGCAATCCCCGGCCCAGCAACGCCGGCACGCCGAGAAAGTTGAAGCCGTTAGAAGTGAGGTAAATCGCCTCCACATTCTCCGGAAGGTCATGTCCGGTCAAGGTCATCGACCAATCATCCATGGCCACAAGGTCTTCGACCGCCGGCGACTGCCGTAGCTGTTGGATTTGCGGACTATTCAGGCTGACATTGTGGTCCTCGCCGGACTTGTTCTTCACCGTGAGGCGCACGATCCGGTCCGCAGCCGAGTAGGGAAATGGATTCATCAACGCGGCATAGATCACGCTGAAGACAGCCGTCGTCGCACCGATCCCCAGCGCCAGCGAAATCACCGCGGTGATCGTGAAGCCGGGACTCTTAAGCAATTGGCGCAGGGAAAACTTCAGGTCTCGTAGCAACGTTCGCATCGATTGCTCCCGTGGCAAACAGCTTCAGAAATTATCGCCTAATCACACCGCAAAGCCGTCATCGGATCCACCACCGAAGCCCGCCGCGCCGGAATCGCGCACGCCAGCGCCGCAACCACCGCCATCAGCCCAGTCACCGCCAGCAGAATCTTCGGATCGCGCGCGCTTCCCGAGGCCCAGTGCCCCAAGACTTTATTCAGAGCGACCGCCAACACGAGTCCCGCCAGAATGCCGGTGCCGACGCTCACTACCGTCGATGTGAAGACGATACCCAGCACATGACTGCGCTGCGCGCCCAGCGCCATCCGAATGCCAAACTCATTCGTCCGCTGCGCCACCGAATAAGAGACCACGCTATACAGCCCCACCGCTGCCAACGCCAGTGCCAGCACGGCGAAGGCGCCAAAGAGCCACGCCACCAGGTGCTCTTGCTGCCATTCCGGCTCATTGCTCACCCAGTGCTCCAGGTCATCCACCTGCCCGTTGACCTGCTGGTCGGGATTGACCGAGTTCACTTGCGCCGCGATCGAGTGCAGCAGCGACAGTGGCGCAATACCCTGCTTCGAGCGGACCAGTATTTGCGTATACATCCCCATCGTCATCGTGTACGGAATGAAAGCTTCGGGCAGAATCGGCTTCTCCAGGCCATCGTTGCGCTTGTCGGCGATGACCCCCACAATCTGTAACCAACCTGTCGAGTCCGGCGGGGTCAGCCTAAATGGTGGTGTGTCCGTCAGATCTGGGATCTTCAGCGAGTGCCCCAACGCATCGCCGTTGGGGAAGTAGCGACGCGCCAAGGTCTCATTGATGACCACGATGTGCGCGGCATTATGGTTCTCCGTCTCGTCCCAAATCTTGCCCTGAAGTACCGGAATTCGCAGCAACGGAAAGTAATTCGGACTCACCAAATTGATCCGAACCTGTTGATCGTCACGCGCCGTCTGGCCAAGAAACTCAACCTTCGATGAAAATCCGTTGGAGGGCGGGGTCGCATTGGAAGAGATGGCCACCATATCGACACCCGAGACCGATTCCGCTTTATGCAGCAATAAGTCGAAATATGCCGCCCGTTCCGCCCAGGTCTTGTAAGTACCCTCATGCACCGGAATCCCGACCGATATCACATTGTGCGGGTCGTAACCAAGAGGCGTATGCAACAGCTTCACGAACCCTTCCATCGCCGCACCCGCTCCGGCAAGCATCAGCAGCGTGAGCGCAATCTGTGCCGCGATCAGTGCGTTGTTCGTCGCCCGGCCGCGCACCCCGCCAACAATCCTGCGCGTGCTCGACTGCATCACCTGGCTCACTTCGGGCTGCGACAACTGTAACGCCGGCGACAACCCAAACAGAATCCCCGTCAGCAACGCGATTCCCACGCTGAATGCCAAAACCGGCAGATTGATCTGGATCGACGCCTCATGCGGAAACGAGTATGGCGGCAGCAGCGCCACAATAATCGCCAGCCCCTTATAAGCCAGCAGAACACCCAGAGCCGCGCCGGTGAGGGAAAGCAGCAGCGATTCGGTTAGCAATTGCCGGATAATCCGCCCGCGGCCGGCGCCAATCGCCGCTCGAACCGCAAACTCATGCTGCCGCGCCGTACCCCGGGCCAGCAGCAGGATCGACACGTTGCCGCAACCTATCGCCAACAGCAGCGCGACCGCGCTGAAGAGCAGCGCCAGGCTCCCGCCCAGTTGCTTGATGAAGTCATCGTTCAGCCCCACCACATGAAACGAAAAGGGCTCTCTTGGAAAGTGCTTCGGCGTCTCCTTCGCAAACTGCTGGATGAGCGGCCCCAGCGCCGCATTCGCTTGCTCATGCGTCACCCCCGGCTTCAGCCGCAGTCCCACATAGTGCCCCAAGGTCGGGTCTTGCGTCACCTTCAACGGCAGGTACACATCGGCGTCGTCCCACGTAAATCGCGGTGGTGCCACGCCCACAACGGTGTAGTTCTTGCGGACCAGTTGGATCGTCTTGCCAATCACCGCAGGGTCGCCATTATAGTGACGCTGCCAGAACTTATAACCCAGCACCGTGACCGGCTGTGGGTCCTGGCCATCGATTGCATCCGAAGGCACCAGGCCCCTGCCCAGAGCCGTCGGCACGCCAAAGAAATTGAAACCGTTCGAGGTGATGTACTCCGCGTTCACATCTTCGGGAAGATCGTGCCCAGTTACCGTCAGGTTCCAATCCTCGGTGGCGAAAGCGTCCTCGACCACCGGTGCCTTCCGGATCACCTGCCACTGCGCCAGCGTCAAGCCAAAGCCCTGGTTGTCGTCAGATTTCGTTTTCACCCGCATGTGTACCATCCGGTCGGGCGCGGCGTAAGGATAAGGATTCATCAACACCGCCCAAACGATTGAGAACACCGCCGTCGTCGCTCCAATGCCTAACATGAGCGAGATCACCGCCGTGAGCGTAAATCCCGGGCTCTTGATCAGCTGGCGAATGGAATAGCGAATATCCTGCAAGAGGCTGCGCATGATCTAGTTCCTCAACTTACGACTGAGCACGTCTACTGCCAGCGCATAACATTCCCTAAGTCATTCATAACATGGAGAGTACGTCGCAATCATCGACCGAAGCCTGTCCGGTTTCAGAAGCATGGTGTCCGCAACCGGACGAAGCCCGGGCCGCCCTCCGTCTTATACAACGACCGACTACCGCGCCGGCAATCGGCGCCGCTCCCAA
>Ga0302326_10006033_pt1 | contig 27340 bp, 19 predicted proteins | sample Palsa_T0_3_FD_202264 | JGI IMG/M metagenome (GOLD analysis project Ga0302326, IMG submission 202264) | Peat permafrost microbial communities from Stordalen Mire near Abisko, Sweden - Palsa_T0_3 | ecosystem: Environmental > Terrestrial > Soil > Palsa > Peat permafrost | place: Sweden: Abisko... | reverse complement strand
AATTTTCAAGTCGCGGACAGGCCCATCGACGACGTGTGGCCGCAGACCGGGCCGCTGGTTGTCTGGAAACGTTCGCTAGGCTTTGGCTCGTCCAGCGTTGTTGTGGACGGCAAGCAACTCTACACGATGTATCGCGATGGCGATAACGAAGTGGTAGTCGCGCTCGAAGCGGCCACCGGCCGAACAATCTGGGAATACAAATATCCGGCCGTATTTCTGAAAGCCATGAACATGAATACGGGCCCCGGCCCGCACGCGACGCCGCTGGTGGTCGACGATCGGCTCTATACGGTCGGAGTCACAGGAAAGCTACATTGCCTTGATCGGAATACCGGCAAGGTGCTTTGGACCCGGGGGTTGATCGAAGAAATGGGCGGCGACGTGATGTTACGGGGATACTCGAACTCGCCGCTCCGGTACCAGGACACGGTCATCGTGATGCTCGGAGGCAAAGGCCACACCATCGCGGGTCTCGATTTGAAAAGTGGGGCAACACGCTGGCAGGGAGGCGATTTTGGGAATTCGCACTCCTCTCCGGTGCTGATAAACGTGGACGGAGAGCAGCAGGTGGCATGCGTGCTGGAGAAGAGCGTAACGGGTTTCGACCCGGCGAGTGGCCGTCTGCTTTGGAGTCATCCGCATGAAAATGGCGGCGGAGACATCTCCTCCACTCTGATCTGGGGCGCGGATAATCTCTTGTTCTTCAGCGGGGCTTACCAGGGTGGCAGCAGGACACTACAATTGAGTCGTCAGGACGGGACGACCATGGTCAAGGAACTGTGGTTCCACCGGCAAATGCGAGTCCACCATAGTAATGTGATGCGGATCGGCGACTATGTGTACGCGTCAAACGGAGACTTCGCCGGCATAACCTATGTATGCATCAATATCCGTACCGGCCAAATTCAGTGGCGGGAGCGAAGAATTACCCGCGCGAATACTCTGCTGGTGGGTGATCGCGCGATCATCCTCGACGAAGACGGTGTGCTGCATCTGGCTCATCTTTCGCCAGAGGGTCTGCAGTTGATCAGCAACTTCCAAGTGCTAGAGAGCCTGTCGTGGACCCCGCCCTCCATCGGCGGGACACGGCTCTACGTTCGCGACCGGAAATCGATCGCTGCAATCGAGCTCAAAGGGCCAAGCCATTGAGCAAAGGCGGCGAGTCTAAACACAGTATGAGGATGTCCAGCAAGAGCCTGGCATCGCTCGGATCATTCTTCGCCCTTCGAATACGAGGTGGATCTGCGCGGCTGCTTTACTGAACTTGTGATTTGATCGACGCGACCAGGGACGCGCATGCTGGTCGAACACCCGTCCCGACGCGCCGCTCATCGGCGCGCGCCGCAGATCTGCAGCTCGCGCTCATGGAGAGTCTCGGGGCGCGTTTTGTTCGCGGTGGATGTCGGGATAAAATCGTGGCCCAAATGGTGGCGGCGCAGTCTGACTTTCCGTGCTTGTGGAGACGTCCGTGCGCGAGGGCTTCCGTCGCGAACGACTCTGGCTCTCACAAGTTGACTGAGAGATGCAGTCTGGAGGTCTTTATTGAGTTGAGCCCCGGCCGAGCTCAGAGGTGACGTTCTTACCGAGCAAGAGGCACTTTGCGATTCAACTCATCGAACATATTCAGAATAAAACTAACTTCATGACCCTGAGAGTCCTCACCGTCTGCACTTTGTGCGGGCAAGATCACCACGGACCGTTTGCCGTCCGGCAACACATCGAAATTTTGATTCAGGAAAAAATCTTGATTCAGGAAAAAGAGATTCGTGAATCGCCCCCCGGACCAGGGCCGCGGCTTGGAGGCCTGAAATAACTCGCCCTTCGCGGCGCAGGCGGCGACCATGATTCGATTGTCGGCGGTTTGAAAGAACAATTCCCGCCCATCCTGTGACCAGATGGGGAACCAGCCCCCGCCATTCGAGATTTGCCACTTCCCAGCGCTCCCGGAAGATCCTCCCGGAAAGGGACGAACGAATATTTCGTAGGTTCCTGAGTCGTCCGACATGTAAGCCAGCCAATGCCCATCAGCCGAAAATTTGGGATAAAGCTCGTTCGCAGGAGTGCTCAGAAAGAGTTCGGGGTTACCGGGATGCACATGGTTCGACGCATCAAACCGCAGAGCTACCGTCCAGATATCCGTACCGTCTTTTAGTGATTCAGCGGTAAACGCCAACCGCTTTCCGTCGGGTGTGAAGGAATGTGGACTCTGGCCCACACCCTGGGTTAGTTGCTCGGTTCCTCCGTCACCATCGGCTCTTGTCCAGTAGATGCCCCCCCTTGACACAAACGCGATCCGTTTTCCATCAGGTGTCCATACCGGCTGGTAAGCCGAATTGGAACCAACAGTCAGTCGAGTCATCGTGTCCCGCTCCAAATCATACACCGCGAGATACGACTGCCAGCGCTCAAGAACGCTCAGTGCCAGCCGCTTGCCGTCGGGCGATAAGCGAATCTCCTCATAACCGCCGGGCTTGGCCGGCAACGGATGGAACATACCGGACCTATCCAGCCATTGAAGGGTATACCGCAGCGGTCTGCTCTTGCCATAAATCAGAGTTCCGGTCCGGGCAAAGTCAAATTGCGCGCCCCCTGAAAACGGCACGTATTCAACATCTTCGAGCACAAGCGTAGGGGTGCCCGTTACCTCTAACCGGTCGAGGTCCATGGGTGCGGCGAACAAAGCGCCGTCGTGCACGAAAATCAGATGGCCGCCAGGCACATAGCGGCCATAAGATGCTCTGCGTTGCAGTATCTTTCTTTTCCCATTTTCGAGTGACTGCACGTCGATGCTGGCCTCATCAAAGCTTCCGTGGAGAGGGCTGTAGGCGGTAAACAACACCGCCTTTCCGCCCGGCAGGACCTGGGGCCATCGGTGGCTGAGTTCGTCCCCGTTCAGTTCGGTCAAGCGCTTTGGTGTTCCCCCCACGGCCGCAAGCTTTGACAGCCCCTGATTCCAATCGAGCGCGGCGATTATGCTACCGTCGTCGCTCCAGCTGGCGCCGTGTCCCCCCGGAGCATCGCACACGGTGATCACCCCTCCTCCGTCAATGGCAGCTTTCTTGAGCGTAGGCTTTCTGCCCACCCTGGTAAAAAACCCCACCCATGCGCTATCCGGAGAAAAGAAAGGCTCATACCCGCCTTCCGTGCCCGCGAGGGGCGTAGCCGCGGACTGATCGAGGCGACGCGTCGAAAGTCGCCTCTGGCCATCCGGTCCTGTTGAAATAAAGACCAGCCGCTTGCCGTCCGGTGAAAGGATCACGCTGGCTCCAAAGATCGCATCCAGTACCGCGCTCGAACCAAGGTCCACGTCCATTCGCACCAAACCCTGCTCCTGACGGCTCACACGTCGCGGCGCCCACAGAGTAATGATCAAGGCGATTGCCAGCGCGCCCGCAAGCAACCACAAAAGCACGCCGCGCTTGGACGTTCTTCCTACCGACGTCTCGGCTTGTGGTTCTGCCAGGCATTCCTCAATCGCAATTCGCGCGTCGCCGATGTCCCGCAGTCGCTGCTTCGGGTCTCGTTCCACACAGCGTCGTAGCAGTCTACGGATATCGTTCGGTGTATCATCCGGCAGAGCGTTCCAGTTCGTGTCGTTCTTGAGCGAAGCTGCAAGAGTTTCGCTCACCGACTCACGCTGAAAGAGCCGCTTGCCGCTGAGCATCTCATACAGGATTACCCCGAAGGCCCAGATATCGGCTCGCTTGTCGACCGGCCGTCCGCAGGCCTGCTCGGGCGCCATGTACGCCGGAGTTCCTAGAATCACGCCGCTTACGCCGATCGTCAGCGTAGGCAAATCCTCTGAGTTCGCCGACATTGCCGGGTTGGGCACCACTTTCGCGAGACCAAAGTCTAGTACCTTAACTTGCCCGTCCAGGGTAACTTTGACGTTGGCCGGCTTTAGATCCCGATGGACGATCCCCTTCTCGTGCGAGTATTCCAGGGCCTCTGCCATTTGTTTCGCCAACGTCAGTGCCTCATCCAGCGGCAAGCGCCCGTGCGCGATCCGCTCTGCCAGCGTTGGCCCTTTCACGTATTCCATAGCCAGCGCGCGGACGCCGTTCGACTCTTCGAGGCCATAGATGGCAGCTATGTGGGGGTGATTGAGTGAAGCCAACACATGTGCTTCGCTCTCCAACCGCGCCGCAAATTCGGCATCTCCGGCAAACCCCGCGGGCAATGCCAACACTTTGATAGCTACCTCGCGCTTTAGACGCGTGTCACGGGCCCGATAGACCTCGCCCATGCCGCCACGGCCAACAGATTCCACAATCTCGAAATGTCCAAGCTTTTGACCAGGCGCCAGTAACGGAGCATTCGCTTTGATCCGAGAGATCGGGGAACCTTCTAAGAAGGAACCGGCGTCCGAAACGAGCCTTAGCATGGACTCGACCTCACGATGCAGCCACAGATCGTCGCCGCAGGCTTGAGACAAGAAAGCTGCGCGCTTCTCCGGCGCCTCAGCGAGCGCGGTCTGAAATAACTCTTCGAGTTTTGCCCATTGATCAGCTCGCATCTTCCGCGACCTGCTTGAGTTCGTGCATGAGCCACACTTTGGCCAGTCTCCAGTCGCGTATCACTGTGTTGGCCGAGATGTGCAGCGCTTGCGCGGCTTCCTCCACACTCATGCCCCCGAAATAACGCAGTTCTACCACATTTGCCTTGCGGGCATCGAAGTTCGACAGCCTCATGAGTGCTTCATCCAAGGCCACCAGCTCGGCGGATTTGTCGGGAGAGAAGACCAGTGCCTCATCGAGCGGCAAGTGACAGTTGCCTCCACCCCTTTTCGTGCGCCGTGTTCCGCGGGCATGATCCACCAGGATCCGGCGCATCAGTCGCGCGGCGATGGCGAAAAAATGCGCCCGGTTCTGCCAACTAACCTGGGTCATATCCACTAACCGGAGATACGCCTCATTTACCACGGCAGTGGCTTGTAAGGTGTGCCCAGGGGACTCCATGCGCATATATCGCCCGGCGATGCGGTGCAACTCGTGGTGGACCAGCGGCAGCAACTGATTCAGGCATTCCTGCTCTCCTCGTCCCCATTGAACGAGCAAGTTCGTTACGGAGGCCGGTTGCGGTGGCTGCATAAGTCCGTAAGCCCGAGTTTCTCAGAGAGTCTATCACGAAATTGGACGGCCCAAACCAACAAAGTGCCGCGCCGGATGGTGTCCCGCGCCACGATCTGACGCTTTCAGGTCGATGACGGCGGGCTAAGCGGGTAATACTCGCAATCCCCGCCGGAGGAGGAAATACGCGGGGAACATACAGAGGATATCTATGCCTGGCTTTGTTTTTGCGTTCCGGCTGGATGGCGGCACAGGCTCGTGGCGCCGGGGAGTCCGATTCCGAGGCACGGCTTAGCGTGCGGCTGTACAACTATACGGCGGTCCCGGATCAAACGCTGGCCGCCGCCGAACAGCAGGCAGGCAAGGTTTTCCGGGCGGCACATATTGTGGTCACCTGGGTCGATTGTCCACTTTCCGAGAACGATATCGATAAGATGCGGCCGTGCACGCACGCGCCGGGACCGGTGCGGATTGTCCTGATAATTGTTCCCGTGTCAAAAGCTCCGCTTCGTCACCTGTCCGGCGAGTTAGGTTTCACCAGCTATCCTGATACCACCTATGTCTTCTCTGATCGGGTGGGTGAATTCTCGCACAGGGAACTTATTCCTGAGGAGATCGTACTTGGCGAGATCATAGCTCATGAACTCGGACACGTGCTTCTCGGACACGATAGTCATTCCTCAGCCGGGATCATGCGGCCAATCTTGCGTCGAGAGGATCTGATGGGGAGTCGGGCGGGATTCTTTACGACACCTCAATCCAAACAAATGCGGGCCCGGATGAAAGAAGGTATCTGGCTAAGACAAAGAGAGAGAGAGTAAACGTTGGTATTGCAGGTAGATGGGTAGCGGCCGCGGTTGCCGGATTGAGCATCGAATGGGCCTCTGGAGCGGATGCGAATACGCCGCTTTCGGTGTTGCGAGAGCAGGCAACCAGGCTCCATAGGGGAGGCGAATATGGGCAGGCCATGGCGATTTATCAGCGCATGCTCGAATCACCGGAGGCCTCCGACGAGGTGCGCGCTTACGTCCTGAGTGAGATTGCCGACATCAACATTGAGCGGGGCATGCATGGCGACGCTGTCACAAAGTCGCGAGAGGCGATCGCGTTGTTGCGGCGGGCGCAAAAGGAACACCCAGGCGTGTTTGCCGTAGCGGAGCGCGTGCTGGCCGGTGCGCTCTATGCGGAAGGATACTACGAGCAGGCCAAAGAAATTGCCAGTCAGGCGCTTTTGCTGGGAAGTAAGACACTCGATACGCAGTCGCCCGACTTCGCTTTTGTGTTGGTCACTCTGGCCCAGGTACAGAAAGAACTCGGAAAGCTCGGCCAAGCCGAGCGGCTTTGTCAAAGCGCGTTGCAGATCCTGCAACGATCGGAAGCCGCGCATCAAGTCGATCTGGCCACGGCCTATCAGAACGTTGCCAACATCCAGGTGTTGCGGGGTCATGCAAGAGAGGCTTTGACCACCATTGACCTGGCCCTGGCCACCTGGAGCCAGGTTCCGCCTCCGGAACATCCATCCATGGTTTACGCCCTGATCACGAAAATGTCGGTGTGTGCCAGGCTAAAGGCCTTCCGGCAGGGTGAAGAATTGGTGCCGCGGCTGCTGGCGCTGGGCGAATCTCTATTGGGACATATTCATCCTGAACGTGTGATTTTGTTAAATAATGTAGCTGCATTTTACGTTGCGGAGAAGAAGTATGGTGATGCGGAGCCTGTGTTGCGGGAGGCCGCCGACATCGCGCAACATCAGCTTGGCGCCGGTCACCCGATTACCAGAAAGACGCTGTTGAATTATGCTTACGTGCTCGCCAGATTGAACCGGAAAGACGATGCGGCGCGAGCGGGCCCCGCGCGATGAGTACTGGCCGACCCGACACGGACGGAGCCCGCTGATCGTTTGCGTTCTACCGCCGGCGCCTGAGTTCCGGTGCGCCAAGGTCGCTTCCGCTTGCGTCCCTCCTGCATCCAGGAGGACGCGAAGAGGTTTCCTGATACGCAATCCCTTGCACATCCGGAGGTCCGCCCGTGGCACCGGAATCGCGCTCTTCAAAGAGAGGCGCTGAACCGGCTATTGATTTCATCCGAGTCCCACAGAACGCGTGCCGGAGACACAATGGTATATTGCAAGCGATGCTCAACCATCCCCTGCCTGTATCCACCATGAAGGATCCCGTCACCTGGCTCTATCCCCCAATCGAGCCCTACAACACAGGCCGGCTCCAGGTCTCACCCGTCCATGAGATTTACTTTGAGGAAAGCGGCAACCCCTCCGGCAAGCCGGTCATCTTTCTGCACGGCGGTCCCGGCGGCGGCTCCGAACCCAAACAGCGCCGCTTCTTCCATCCCGAAAAATACCGTATCGTGAACTTCGACCAGCGCGGCTGCGGCAAGAGCACGCCCTACGCGTCTCTCGAAGCCAACACCACCTGGGACCTCGTCACCGACATCGAGAAGCTCCGCGAGCGCCTCAGCATTGAGCGCTGGCAGGTGTTCGGCGGATCCTGGGGTTCCACCCTCGCCCTTGCCTATTCCCAGACTCATCCCGATCGCGTAACCGAACTCGTCCTCCGTGGTATCTTCCTTCTCCGCAAGCAGGAAATCGACTGGTTCTACCAGCGTGGCGCGTCGGTCCTCTATCCGGACGCCTGGGAGCCGTATCTGGCCCACATCCCGGAGGCTGAGCGCGGCGATCTGCTCTCCGCCTACCACCGCCGCCTTACCAGTGATAATCCGGCCGTGCGACTCGCGGCTGCGAAGATCTGGAGCGGGTGGGAGGGCGCCACCTCCAAGCTCCTGCCCGATGCCGACTTCGCTGGCCACTATGAAGAGGATGAGTTCGCCCTCGCCTTCGCGCGCATTGAGGTCCACTACTTTTTCAACAAGGCTTTTTTCGAAACCGACGCTCAGTTGCTGTACAACGTTTCGCGCATCCGGCACATCCCCGGAGTGATTGTGCAGGGCCGTTACGACGTCGTTTGCCCCATGGAAAGTGCGTGGGCGCTCCACCGTGAGTGGCCCGAAGCCGACCTTATTATCACCCCCGATAGCGGCCACAGCGCCTTCGAACCCCCGAACAGTCGCGCCCTCGTCGCAGCGACAGACAAATTCGCCTAGGTGTCGCGCGGTCCTGCAGGAGAAGAACCGCTTCCGTCGCAACTAGTGCCAGGAACGGGGCTTTGAAAAGCGGATCGTGGGTCAATTTGAAAACTGACCCACTCCTGAAAAACGCGAGATTAAGGTCGTCGAGTTCGGAGGCGGCAAGACCGTTTGCTCTGCGCTTCTCCTGCGTTCGGAGGACGCGAAGACGTTTCTCTGTGCGGTATCCAAACGGGCGGGCCCCCGCTGACGATTTCCGTCGTAGGCGCTGCCGTCGGTCGGCGCCGCGGTCGCCAACATGTCGAACTCGGGGCATCCGATTCGGTTCGCGAGGCCGGAGCGCGAACGGATAACACGCTTCGGCCGGCTGACGTGTAGGCCAGGCGCAGCTCAGACGGAGAGAGCCCGGAGCCTTGTAGCGCGGGGGCCATGGCGGCCACGCCGCCTGCATGATCACGCCGGACTGCGCGGAGCTTCCGGCGGTACGGATGGCCGTTTCAAACGCCGGCACGCTGGCGTGCTCGAGCTGGCCCAGGCTGCCGCCGGGGATGAAGCGTGAGCGCAAGGCGCCGGGCCGTTGTAGGTCAGTTTCGGTGCATCGTCGGGACCGAGGCCGAGCTTCTGGAGCATCCATTCCGGCAATGCGGTCAGGAACGGGAGCGGGGATTTTCGCCTTGACCGTAGGTTCCGATGGCATCACTGGTATTGGAGCTGCCAGTCAGCGGGGAACTCGGCTCGCTGGCCCTGGATTCGGGGTTGGCTCGCCTTGATGTTTGCCGTGCGTCATGCGGTCGAGCATCTCCTGCAGATGCCCGCGCAATATACCCGTGCTTGAACGCCACCGCGGGACAGATCTCCACCGGTTCCCTACCGCCAGCTATTGACCACCACCACGAGCAACACGACGAACGCCAAACCGTCCGAGACCATCGCCACCGCCTCCTTGACGTTGCGCTTGTCACGCAGCAGGTGGCCCAGTCCTGCGAGCCCGTAGTAGAGGCCGCCTACGATAGCAGCCGCAACCAGCCACGCCGGACGGAAGAACGTGCAAACGGCGAGCGTTCCCATCGCCAGGTTCCCGAAGCCAATTTCCCGCACAATCGGAAAGGCCTTGACGTTATCGAGATCGAAGATCTCGGTGGCCGTAAAGCGCGGCTGGCTTACCTGCCTGATCCCGGCCAGCAGCAGCCGTATTCCACAGGCCCAGAAGACGTACCACTTCCCGACCAGCCCCATGACCTCCACACCTCGCGGGGAGAAAATGCCCTCAAGCACGACAGACGCTGCCGGCAGGACCAGCAGCAACAAGAATACGCTAACGAAGTACATGGTGGCTCCCCCTATTCTCTGCGAAAGCCAGCCCACCAGCACGGATCACAAGAAGGAAATCGTCCAGCCCTCGCGCCTGTCGGTGCCTCTGCGGCTCTTCGCGCCGGTTGCGCAACGCCCCGCCGTCGATTGCAATGCGCCCGCGTGACGCGACGCGTTCGTCGATGAGCGGCGGATCGTTTGCGTTCTACTGCCGGCGCCCGGAGTTCCGAGGCGCCAAGCCCGTTTTCGTCCTGCGCGCCTTTGCCTGCATGATGGAAATCAGATCGACGGCCTCAACGAACTCCTTATACTCCACTTCTTCCTCCGGCGTGAGTGTTCCGCTATTCGCCTTCCGCCGCAACGCGTCGATGTGGGCTTCTAATTCCGAGTCGGCGCGGAGTTCGAGAAGAACCGAAGCCATCCTCGGCGTGAAAGCCTCGGTCAATGGTTCCAGCAAGCGGTCCAGATAGCTGCGCGACTACTTGCGGGCAATCTCAGGCCCAGGCCGCGTCTCAGGCAGTTCGTAGGTCTGCGAAACTTCCGGGTCGGCCGCAATTCCCAGACGCTACGATACCAAGCCCACATCATAGACCTGACGATCAAGACCAGGTTGGGCGGCGAGATCTCGAAATTCCACGACACTTGCGCGGTCCGATGCTTCCCAGATCGAGACTCTGAGGCGCGTAGCCTCATTTTCTTCGGGGGTCGGTGCGACCAGCACAAATTCGTCGGCCCGACCCGCCGCGTCGTGATACACTTACAGGCACCAAGAAGCCAAAACGGAAAATCCCTCGGTAACAATTGACGGTGGAAATAACCGAATCCAACACTGAAATAAGCCAAGGAGGCTGTCCGTATGCTGCATTGCTTCCAACGAAAAACAAGTATCCATACAGTAACTGAGGATTCTTCAATACGAGTGAAAAGTTGTACCGTGCCCTTGAAGGCTGCGGTCCTGAGCTTGTTTTTGGTGTTTCTTGCATCAACTATGGCTTATGCCCAGGTCCCGGCAGGACCGAACCGGCCAGCGGGGGTACCCGACGGATATGTGATCACTCCGTTCGGCTACTTCCATCCATCCTGCGTCCGACAGCTCACGGAAGGAGAGACTTTGCTGGCAGATGGCGTCATCCAACATGCGGATGGAACTCTCGATAACGTTCCGGCTTGCAGTTATCCGCGTTACACGGCGAGCGGAGAGATTGTAACCGTGGGCGAGCTACCGACGATCAATGGCTGGGTTGAAACTGCAAATACCACCACGGCAACCTCGTACGGCGCCCTTACTGCAACCTGGATGGTACCGCCAGGGCCGACTTCCAATGATGGCCAGACCCTATATTTCTTTCCCGGTTTGGAGGACATCAACGACGTTGTGAGCATTATTCAGCCTGTGCTCGGGTGGAATGCTGATTTTGGCGGGGCGTGGAGTATTGCCAGCTGGAACTGTTGCCCCAACGGCATTACAGTGGAGAGCTCACCAGTGCATGTAAATCCGGGCCATGAAATCAAAGGCACTATTCGGGACACTTGCAGCGCGGGAACGCTATCCTGTTCCAAGTGGGAAGTGACCAGCGAGGATGTGTCCACAGGGCACAGCACGAAGTTGAGCAATACGCCCAGCGAAGGGCAGACGTTCAATTGGGCTTTCGCCGGCGTCATGGAGGTCTATAACGTCGTCCAATGTAGCGATTACCCACCGAATGGATCGCTCATTTTCTCAGACATAGCACTGTACGACTACACCTTCGACCGGATCTCTAACCCGGGTTGGTCACAACCCACTTCGTCCTCGGGCCTTTCGCCGCAATGTGGCTATGGTGGATCAGTCGCGGCCAACCAAGTGAAGCTCGACTACTAACAATACCGGGAAACCGGAAGCCAAAATGAAAAGTCTGGCCCAACGAAATTCCGGCCCAATATGAAACGGATCACCTTCTTGCTGGTTGCAGGTGCAACACTGGCCGGTGTTGTCGTCTTCATGGTCCCAGCATCCGGGCAGGCCGATGGAGAGGCCGCCCCGATCTTCGGAGTCAAAATTCCTTCCGGATACCGCGACTGGAGGGTGATCTCCGTGGCCCACGAAGCAGGCAACAACAACGATCTGCGCGCCATCCTCGGCAACGATGTAGCGATCAAGGCCTACAGGGAGGGGAAGCTGCCGTTCCCGGACGGCACAATCATTGTCCGGCTGGCCTGGAGTTACGTTCCTTCTGAGGAAAACAACAAAGTCTTTGGCCGTGCCCAATCTTTCGTTGCCGGGCCCCCCATTAATATTCAGTTGGAGGTCAAGGACTCAAGAAAATATGCCTCGACGAGCGGCTGGGGGTTCGGTCAATTCAAGGACGGCAAACCTGCCGACGAGACGGTGCATCAAACCTGCCTTCCCTGCCACGAGCTTGCGAAAGCTCGCGATTTGGTCTTCACCCATTACTCGCCTTGATACCGAGAACCAAATCATTAATATATCGCTTGCTGATTTAGTCCGACGTTAATTTCCAACGTCAACGAAGACGATGCAATCGAGGCGATTACCCCGCTTGACGGAGCAAGAACTTCACGTCGCGTGTGTCAAGGGCGTTGTCAACACGAAAGCCATATCGAACAACTTGCCATTGGCTCTCGACGATTTAAGCGTTCGAGTAATTTGACCATGCGGGGGTCATTTCAAGAGAGCGCATCTTCCAAAACGTGGTTATTTCTCGTGAGCGCCGAGGCAAACGCGCTAGAATGCATCTATGCGGCTCGTTTTGGGCCTTTTGTGCCTTTTCCCGGCCACCGCTTTGGCAAAGACCGGTCTCGGCGTTGATGTCGATTTCTATACTGGGCCGATCTCTAATATCGTTTGGCGGCAGATGAAGGAAACCAACCACAAGTTCGTCATCGTCCAATCCTGGGGCGGGCGCAGCCGGAACGAATTCGCGTCTTCACAGTTGGTGGGCGCCCGGTCGGCAGGCATGAAAACTGCGGCATACGTCCTGTTGAATTACGACAACCTGGTCTGCCCGACCTTCGCTCATCCGATCCGCGACCAGCAAGGAAAATGTTCCGGCGCTCCGATCCTGCAGGAGCAGCCAGGCAGCCGTTGGCAGGTTCGTCAGGGACTGGCCGCGCTCGGCGCCGAGCTGAGCACAGTCGCTTTCGTCGCCATCGACGTGGAATGGTTTGCTTCCCCAGCGCCTTCGCTGGACTCGTTGCAACAGGCGCGGCGGGCGGCATACATTCTCGAAGCCATCGACGAACTGAAGACACACAATAAGAAGCCGGTCATTTACACTAGAAATGCGACAGGCCACTGGTCCGATATCACAGGCTGCGGAATGCAGTCGCGGTTGCCGGTCTGCACCGCTCTCTTCAAGGCCATCAACGACCCGGTTGCGCCGGTCGCGCTTTGGGACGCTCAAGGCGGCTCTCCGAAGCTGGACAATTTCCGTCCGCATGGAGGCTGGACGCGCCGCATCGGACGGCAATACAGACTCGACGCCAATGCGTTCGGACTGCCCGCAGGCCGGACTCTCGATCTCAACGTGTTCGATCTTTCCTTATTTTTGTGATGGTGCGTCAGCATGTCCAGTAAAGTCATCGCAGGCGGGGCCGTTTCCGCACTGATCATTGCGCTGTTCGTTTTCTGGGTCGTTCCCCCCCGCGTCCATCAGACAAACAAGGCCGCGGTCACTATCGCTGGTTCGGCATCTGCCCCGAATGTCGTCCCGCCTGATCCGTTCGAGCAGCGGACTGATGATATAGTTGCGCGCTACCGCAAGACCATTATCTTGCTCGAGGATGACGACTCTCTGCCTGAAGTCGACCGCGACAACGCTTCGGTTGTCGGCAGAATTATCTTTCAGGAAAATCATCAGGCCATTTCCGTTCTATCGGACGAGCTCACGTCGAGCATTCTGAGCACCTCTGACTGGTCAAAAAACCCCACCATTGTTTCTCACTTTCTCGACCTCGTGGAAACGCAGTCGGATCTTCACGACGCCGACAAGCTGGTCTTCCGGGAGACATTCACGGATATCGCCGATTCGCTCTCCGGTCGGAAGACTTCCTCGCCGGCGAAGTTAGAACTACAGCAGCGCGTCGAAACGGACCGCCAGGCGCTTGCCGAAATTCAGTCGCTCTACGAAAAAGAGCTCGACAAGATCTTCGGCCGGTTCGAGACGCGCGGAATGCCGGTCCGGCGCGAGGCTTGGGACCGCTACGTGGCGTATCTTCATACGAAGTACAGGCGGGAAGACATTCTGAAGTCGTATGAATCAACCATCAAACGCATCCGGGCCTCGGCCAAAGCCGGCCATCAGGACAACGACCTCGAAACCTATGGCGGCAAACTCCCGCCCAAGACCCTGCTGCTGACCTTTGATGACGGTCCGCACCCGCGTTACACAGACCGGATCCTGGAGATTCTTCGCCAGCATCAGATTAAGTCCGTATTTTTTGAACTCGGCACGAACCTCGCGACGGTAAACCACAACCGCATCCAGCCCACCCGCGCGGCAGCGGCTACGCGTCATCTCGTTGAAGCCGGATACGCGATCGGCAGTCATGGCTTTTCGCATCAGGTGCTGCCGCAAATGAGTGACCGGGAAATCGGCACTGAGATCGATCAGACGAACCGTTTGCTCCAGATCGTCGCTAACGTTCATACTCCGTTGTTCCGTCCGCCCTACGGCGAACGGGATATGAAAGTGCTCGCCGCGCTCGAAGCGCACCGGATGCGATCCATTCTGTGGAACATCGATTCGAAAGACTGGGCCGATCCGGTAGCCAAATCGATCGCCAACCGCGTGATCGCCGGAGCCCGCCGTTCCGATCACGGGATCATCCTGCTCCACGACATTCATGAGAGGACGATTGACGCTCTGCCGCTGATCATCGAAACCCTGAGAGCCGATAGTTACCGCTTTCTCGCATGGAACGGCCAAAGCTTCGTTGAAGAGCTACCGGACCCGGCTACATCGGCGAAGGCCGCCGTGGCCGATCCGCCCCCGCCGCTCTACCGCGAGAGCTGGGCGGTAGTCGTCGGCATCGACAATTACGCGAAATGGCCGAAGCTTCAGTATGCGGTGAATGATGCCACGGGCGTCAGAGATATTCTGCTGAACAAATTCGGTTTCAAACCCGACCACGTCGTCACCCTATTTAATGAAGAGGCCACGCGGGAAAAGATCCTTTCCGTCCTCGGGGATACTCTTTCTGATCCCAATCGTGTACACCGCGACGATCGGGTGTTCGTTTTCTTCGCCGGTCATGGCGCGACGCGGCGGTTGCCCACCGGGCGCGATCTCGGATACATCATCCCGAGGGACGCGGACACGCAGAACTTCCAGGGCCAGGCGATTTCGATGACCAATTTTCAGGACATATCGGATTCGATTCCAGCCAAACACGTCCTTTTCGTCATGGACTCCTGCTACAGCGGCCTCGCCATCACACGGGGAGAATCCGGCAATAACTATCTGCGTGAGATGTCACACCGCACCGCGCGCCAAATGCTCACGGCGGGCGGCGCCAATGAAGAGGTCGCGGATAACGGACCGAACGGTCACTCCGTCTTTACCTGGACCCTGCTGCAGGGGCTGGAAGGACGGGCCGACCTGAACTCCGACGGGTTCATCACTGCCGCCGAACTAGCCGCGTACGTAGGACCAGGCGTCTCCGCGCTATCCCATCAAACGCCAGCCTTTGGCAATCTTCCCGGCGGCGAAGGCGGCGATTTTATCTTCGAGCTCCATCCCGAAACGGAGGCCCTGAGCCGGCTCTCGGCGCAATTGGACCAGGAAGGAATCGAGCTCAACGCCCAGCTCGACCAGATCCGCAAGGAGATCGCTGCCAAGACGACCCGTAACAACGAACTGCGCCGGCAAATCACGGCCGCGCGGTCGGGGCAGTCCGATAGCGGCTTCGTACCGCACCAGGAGAGGGGCTCGGCGGCAACCCATCTGAATCGCGGTGACGTGCTCTACAAGGAGCGGCGGTATCAGGAAGCCCTGGACGAGTTCCTGACTGCGGCAAAGATGGATCCGAAGAACGCGCTCGCAGCGAACAACGTCGGATTCATTTACAGCAGGCTGCAACGCATCGACGAGTCCATCCAGTGGACGAAGAAAGCGATCGAAATCGATCCAAAGCGGGCTGTCGCCTACCAAAACCTCGGCGACCTGTATTACCAGCTCAATCGGCCTGCCGATGCTCGCCCATGCTATGAGAAGTATCTTGAGCTGGCTTCAGACAAACCTTACGCAGCCGTGGTGCGCGCACGCCTGAGCAAGCAGTGATGTCACTTCTCGGGGCTACACCAGCCGGCACTTCAGCGGTTTGCGCTTTCCCGTCCACTTGCCACCGAAAGGCCGTGATCGCCCGCAGCCAGTGGGTTCAGTAAACGGTCTGTGACTTTACGCGAATAATTTCGCGCTCACCTTGCCTTCGTCGGCACTGTCCGAGATGATGGACAGGATCAATAAGAGACTGCGTGCGAATATGAAGACGCGAGGATACGCGGATCATTCACAGCGCATTTGCGCGTGGTCGGTGAGCTTTTTTGGGGCGTGCGCCAATTTCAGAGAGAATCGACGCGACAAGGTACGAACAGGCATGGCACTATCCATTTCCTGAGAGCCTTGTGGCACCCACTGGATTCGCGCTTGAAGGACTACGATATGCGAAAAGGGTTTACGAGAAAACCGCAAACAGACGAGCCCGCGACGCGAAGCAAGAACTACATAACGCCGAGTGGGCTGCAGCGACTCAAAGAGGAGCACCGGTTTCTGCTCACCAGGGAACGCCCGGCCGTGACGAAGGTGGTGGCCTGGGCTGCGAGCAACGGCGATCGCAGTGAAAACGCCGACTATCAGTACGGCAAGCGGCGGCTGCGCCAGATCGATGGGCGGATTCGCTTTCTTACGAAGCGAATCGATGCGGCGGAAGTGGTGGACCCGGAACGTCCGAGAGCGGGACAGGCGGCGACGCGGGCATTCTTCGGAGCGACCGTGCGCTATGCCAATGCCGCGGGAATGGAGCGAGTGGTGAGCATCGTGGGCACCGACGAGGTCGATCTCAACCGCAACCACATCAGTTGGATGTCGCCTCTGGGACGCGCGTTAATGAAGTCGGCAGCGGGCGACCGCGTAGCTCTCCAAGCGCCGGGCGGTACAGAATATCTGATCGTCCTGGAAGTGTGTTACGAGCGCATTTCTGTTGAACCGTTCCGTGAACCACCTGGAGCCGAGGCCTCGGCAGAGGGACTACCTCGCCGACGCCAATCGACCTGACAAAGTTTAGCGATGCGCACATGAATATTCCGTGCCCCGAGCAAGGACGAATTGTGAGGCGACTAGCCTGTGCAGCTCTACTCCCGCAATCAGTTGCCGCAGCATCAGCCTGCCATTGCCGATGTGATCGGTGCACTGCTCGTGAAGGAGGTCATCCTGGATGGTGAGATCGATTGGGGCGGTCCGAACGTCGGGTACCACGTGTTCGACATCCTCTGGCTGAATGGACGCAAGCTGATGCCGCTGCCGGTCATGGAGCGCCGCGCCATCTTGCGGGATCTCGGACTGCGACCGCCGCTCCACCCCGTCGCGGAGATTACGGACGAGAAGCCATGGGACCGGGCTTGTCGCGAACAGTGGGAAGGCGTGATCGCCAAGCGTCGCGATTCGCCCTATGAACACCGCCGGTCTCCGTATTGGCTCAAGATGAAATGCGAGGCGTCGCAGGAGCTGGTGGTCGGCGGCTTCACTGATCCGCAGGGCGAACGCCGTGGGCTCGGCGCGCTGCTGCTCGGCTATTTCGAAGGCGGGGAGTTCGGCTTGACCGAAATCGCCAAAAGCCCCTTCACCAAAACAGCCGGCTTGCCGCGTATCCGCGCGCATTGGGTTCGGCCGGAGATTGTCGTACAGGTTGCGTTCATCGAATGGACCGTCCACGGAAAGCTGCGGCACGGGCGCTTCCTCGGGTTTCGCGAGGACAAAACCGCCCGCGAAGTTGTGCGGGAGACTCCATGATCACGCATCCCGAAAAGTTAATGTTTCCCGATGACGGAATCACCAAGGGCGAACTCGCCGCCTACTATGAAACGATTGCGCCGTACATGCTGCCGCATCTGACCGGACGTCCGATCACCATGGAGCGATACCAGCGCGGCATCGCCGCCGAAGGCTTCTTTCAGAAGGACGTGACGAAAGGCTTTCCGCCATGGCTGGGGCGCGTCGAGGTCCCGAAGAAGGGCGGCACGGTACACCATCCCGTCGCGGGCGATGTGAAGTCGCTCCTCTGGCTGGCGAATCAGAACACGGTCACTCCGCATGTTTGGACATCGCGCGCGCCCGATTTGTTCCACCCTGACTTATGCGTATTCGACCTCGATCCTGCGGTTGACAATCCCGCCGAGGTTCGTGCCGCCGCGCTCCAACTCCGCGAACTGCTCCGCGAACTCGGATTGCGCTCCTGGGTCAAGACGTCAGGGTCGAAAGGATTTCATATCGCCGTGCCACTGGATCGCAAAGGGGAGTTTGGCGAAGTGGAAATGTTCGCTCACCAGGTTGGTAAGGTACTGGTAAACCGCGATCCTTCACGGCTGACGCAGGAGTTCAGCAAGGCCGATCGCGGCGGCCGCATTCTGGTCGACACCGGACGAAACGGCTACAGCGCGACGTTTGCGGCCGCCTACGCGGTTCGAGCGAAGCCCGGCGCGCCAGTGTCGGCGCCGTGCACGTGGGAGGAGATGGAACGCGGCGATGTTGCACCGCGGACGTTCACCTTGCGCACGATGGCGGCAAGGACTGCTATCGTGGGGGACCTGTGGGCGGACATGAGCGCGCATCCACAGTCGATACTCGACATACGTGCGCTTCAAGGGGCTGGCCACGATCGTGCACCGCCGCTACGAACACCGAAGGTCTAACCTGCCCCCAAACAGTCGCAGCGCAGGTCATGCGGCCAGATGGGCCGCGCTATATGCGGTTTATCGGTCCTCATCTGGGCCAATCCGCAAGCCGCATAACTCAAGCATTCAGCATATATTCAGCACGACCGTGCGGATGCCAGGGCACGTGAGGGCGAGATCTACGTCCTCCCTTAGCCCCTAACCACGGTGGTCTATCCAACCCTCAACGCCTCCACAGGGTTGATGGACGCTGCCCGCCTGGCGGGAATGATTCCGGCGATGGCGGCCGATACGGCAAGCGTCGCGGCGGCCGCGACCATTACGGTGAAATTTACGCTGGTGATCCCATAGAGCTGCGATTTTATGTAGCGCACGCAAAACATGGCGACCGGCGCGCCGATCAGTAGGCCGAGGAAGGCCTGCAGCATAGTGCCCCGCATCACCATGGCGATCACGCGACCGCGCTCGGCACCAAGTGCCATGCGAATCCCAATCTCAGATGTGCGGCGAACGACCGTGTAGGCGGTCACGCCGTACAAGCCGAGAGCGGCGAGCAGGAGCGCCAGCGCACCGAAGAGCGAGGTGAGGCGCGCAACCAACCGCTCCTCCGTGAAGCGGGCGTCGATCTGCTGTTGGAAGGTCTGGAACTTGACGATGGTGAGGTTGGGATTGATGCTGCCGAGGGTGCTCTGCGCCAGCATCTCCATGTTGTTTTCCGACCGGCTGGTCTCGACGACGATTGCGCCGGCATACATGGAAAGGTCTTTTTCGACCGGGTCGTCGGAGTTCGCCGGCCGCTGCGTCAGTGGCACGAAGTACATCGTGTGGTTCTTCCAATACACACTAGAGTAGGTGGTGTCTTCGACTACACCAACGATCTCATAGGCGCCATCTTTGCCGGGAGCGGGAAAGCCGAAGCGGTGGCCGATGGGGTTGCGTGCGCCGAAGAACTGCTTGACGAACTCCCGATTCACCACCGCGACGGGAGGAGCCTTTAGCGTGTCCTGCGTAGTAAATCCCCGGCCCATTACGACGCGTGTTCCCACCGAATCGAAGTACTCAGCCGTGCCCTTGACCCACGAGGCGCCTTTTTGGGGATCCGGCTCACCCTGAATCTTCACGCCAGTCCCCCAGTTGTTTTCTTCCATGGGGGTGTAGGTGGCCAGCCCCACCTTGACCACGCCGGGCAACGCGTGGAAGCGGTCTTCGATGGTCCGATAAAGCGCCTCAACCTGAGTCGTTGCGTAACCCGCTGCCTGCGGGTTGATGTGAATGATATAGCGGTTAGCAGCATCGAGCTTCATGTTGATGCCTTGCGCCTTGTTGAGGCTCTGGGTGAAAAGCCCGGCGGCAACGAGCAGCACCAGCGAGAGTGCCGCCTGTAGGACCACCAGCGCGCGTTGCAACCATGAAGCGCCGTGCGCCGTCGTGCGGGGGGTCGAACGTAGCGCTTCGGCGGGCTGTGTGCGCGCAGCGATCCATGCCGGGGCAACGCCGAAGAGAATGCCCGTAACGAGCGACAGCCCGATGGCGAACGCGATCACGGCCGGAGACGGCGAGGCGTCAATGGGAATGCCACGCTGACTGGGAAATGCGAGCGCGACCAACATGCGCGCGCCCAGGAAGGACACGCCGAGGCCTAGCAGTCCGCCCAGTCCGGCAAGAAGGAGACTTTCTGTAAGCACCTGCCGCATAATGCGGCTGCGCTGCGCACCGAGCGCGGTGCGGATGGAAATCTCGGCGCGGCGGCTCATGCCGCGGACGAGCAGCAGATTGGCAATGTTGGCGCAGGCGACGAGCAGAACGAGAGCTGCGATCCACGTTAGCAGGTGAAGATGCTCCTTGTACTCGTCCTGCATATTCTGGATGCCGCCGCCACCCGGAGTGAGCACGACGTGCGCGCGCGCGAGTGCCTTCTTGTTGCGTTCTGTCTGAAACATTTTGAGCGTCGAAAACTGCTGTCGGAGGATGGTGCTGGCTTTGGCCTGCAGCGTCGGCAGCGACACGCCCGGCTTGATGCGCCCGATGATGTAGGCCCACTCGACTTCGGGATCGTGCAAATAGGGCGCGCCGATGATCGTTTCCATCGACTCAAGCGGCAGGTAATATTTGGGCGGCTGGCTGGAAAGGCGGTCACCGTAAAAGCCCTTAGGCGCGACACCAATGATGGCGACGGCCTTCGCGTTGATCCAAAAAGTGCCGCCAATAACGGAGGGGTCGGCCGAGAAATCCTGCTGCCAGGTCTCGTAGCTCATGACGGCGCAGATGGGCGACCCCTTCTTGTCATCCGCATCAACGAAGAAACGGCCCGCGGCGGGCGTGAGGCCGAACACGCGGAAGTAGTTACCGGAGACAAAGGTACCCATAACGGATTGGGCGGTAGTCTGCGGGCCTTCGCGGCGCACGGTAATCGGACGCCATGCGTAGCCCGACTCCATGGCGGCCAACTCGTCGAATTCCTGGAGGTTCTTCTTGAAGAAATAATAGGTCTCAGTGGCAAAGAGTGAATAATCGCCGCTGCCGTTCGTGCCCGAATTGACGCAACAGTCGTCCTGATCGCCTATCCGGATGAGAGTTTTAGGGTCAGCCACCGGGAGAGTACGGAGAAGCACTGAGTGGACCAAAGTGAAAATGGCTGAGTTGGCGCCGATGCCGAGCGCCAGCGTTAGGACAGCCACGATAGTGAAACTAGGGCTGTTGCGGATCATTCGGAAGGCGCAGCGGACATCGTTCAGCAACGAGTTCACGGAAATCTCCTAAAGCCTAGTACGGGGCAGCCAGTCAATGGTTACTCAAGTTTCCGCTTTTTTTTTGGCCAGGGGCACTACTGAGGTGTCCTCATGATCGAATCTTCTGATTTCCGGAATACGAGAATGCAACTCAGCCACGGAGCCGGCCACATGCCCTTCCTCGACTTTGGCACCCTGATTCCCGATGTTTTCGGAACCACGAGACCATTGCCGTGAATCGCAGTCGACGCTTTCCCAACGTCAATTGGTGATAAATCGGAGAGTCACTCATCGATAACTGATTAGTTACCGAGAAGTCGTTAGCGCCCTATCGGGACTGCCTCGGATGCGATGGCGCGAGAACAGTGAACTGCGCAGGCCGAGGCCGGTAGCGCGGGTCAGTGCTGACGAAAAGACCGGACAGGGTGGTTCCGCAGGTGTGCTGGCACCTTGGGAGTCGTCAGTAGGACAAGGCTGTCGGGGCGTGGAAGGGGTTTGGCACTGGCAAAGAGACACGAGTGCGTCCGCGCATCAGAGCACGTGATTGAGCCACGGGGCAAGTTTCAGTCGGCTTGGGCGTGGTGGTGAGAAGTTCGCGGGCGAGTGCCAGCAGTGTGGCGCGCCGCGTGTTGGCGAGGAATCCGAATTGCCGGATGCGAACGAAACCGCGCGGTAGAATATGCTGGGAAAAACGGCGCAGAAACTCAGTCGCCGCAAGAGTCATTTTCTTCTGCTTTTTGCCATGCGCGTAGTCTTTCCAGCGGAAGGTGACTTGCGTTCCGTCGAAAGCCAATAAGCGGTGATTGCTGATGGCGACGCGGTGCGTGTACCGGCCAAGGTAACGGAGCACCTGGGTGGGCGCTCCGAATGCCGGCTTGGCGTACACCACCCATCGTTGCTTGAAAAGCGAATTGACAAAAATGGCGAATTGCTTGGGGTTTGCGAGTTGGGCGGCAGAGCAGGAAAAAACGAGCTTCCCTTCCTGGAACGCCTTCCGTAAACCGTCCACGCACTTAGCTCTAAAGACGGAGCTGAGCACGTCCACCGGCAAGAAGAAGGCGTACTTCGGGTGAATCCAACGCTGGCGGTCGGCGGTGAGTCCGCCTGCTGGAACTACGCAGTGTATATGCAGCATGCGCATGGCAAGGACCAATGGCAATGGCGTGGTATTCCGTTATTCGCTCTCGAATCCCACTGTCGATGACGATTGTGCAGGACTTCACCGCCACGACCGCGGGCTTGAACACGGATGGGGCGAGTTCCCGATGGCCCCTTGTCCCTGGGGCAAAACAGGACGCTCTACTCGAACGCCTTCTATGTACTCCGCCGCCTTCCTGGTAAGCAATTGAATTAATCGCATTTGACAGCCTAATGGCTACGCCGCGGGGACCGTTTTCATGTCCGCGAGGTCGGGCTCTAGGCCATCAGGCTCGTGCAGCCTCAAACTTTGGACCTTAGATACGGGTTCGAGCAGGATGCCCCGCTGCAGCGTGTCCTTGTCCCGGATCAGCCGCCGCGCTTTTTCCGCATCAACCGGTTTTGAGAAGTAATAACCCTGACCGGAAGAGCATCCCATCGCCGTCAACCTGGCAAGTTGAGCATTTGTCTCCACACCTTCCGCTACCACATCCATGCTTAGAGACTGGGCGAGCTGCAAAATCGTACCGATGATTTCTGAAGTGTCGTCAGAGGTTCCTATCTCCTTTACGAACGAACGATCGATCTTAACTGTGTCGAACGGGAGTTGGCGCAGATAGCTCAGAGAGGAATACCCTGTTCCGAAATCATCGATTTCGAGCCCAATATTCAGCTCTTTGAATCGCCGGAGGGTGGCGATCACAAGTTGGGCGTTCTCCATTATGGAGCTCTCGGTGATTTCGAGCCTTAAGGTCGCCGGATCTAATCCCGTTTCGGCAAGAATGCCCTCCACATCGGCGACGAGACTCACTTCGGCCAATTGTTTGAATGAGATATTTACACTGATCGTGAGCGCGGATTCACGGATCATGCTCTTGTGCCAAGCGGCCATCTGACGGCAGGCTTCGCGCAAAATGCATAGGCCGAGGGGAACTATAAGTCCTGTCTCCTCGGCCATCGGGATGAATTCGCTTGGGTAGAGCAGACCGAGCCGCGGATGATTCCAACGGACCAGCGCCTCGAAGCCCGTGATCCGGTGATCGGCCAGCGATACTTTCGGCTGATAGTGCATCACGAATTCGTTGGCTTTAACCGCCTTCTTCAGATCCGCTTCGAGTTCCATGCGCGCAACCGCCCGTTCGCGCATGCCCTGGTCGAATATTTCGAATCGCCCTCTACCGTGAGCCTTGGCATAATACATGGCCGTATCGGCATTCCGCAGCAGATCCTCAGGCGTGTCGCCCGAAGAACTCATGGCGACACCAATACTCCCAATCGCGAAGACCTGACGGCCCTCGAGGTGAAAGGCGGCCCCGAGGTGCTTGAGAATTCGCTCGGCGACCACAGCGGCATCGTCCTGACGGCGAATGCCTTCGACGAGAATTGCGAACTCGTCGCCGCCAAGCCGCGCCACGGTACAAGCGGACCCAGCCAGCCTTCCGGAAAGGCCCTCTCCCCGGACACTCGAACGCAGACGCTGTGCAACTCCCACCAGTAACTGGTCGCCCGCCGCGTGCCCAAGGCTGTCGTTCACTACCTTGAATCGGTCGAGATCGAGAAACAAAACCGCGAAGGGACTGGCGCCGGGATTCCTTACTGCCGTCAATGCGCTCTCGAGCTTATCCATGAAATAAACGCGATTGGGCAGTTCCGTCAGCGTGTCGGCTATTTTACCTTCCGTGATATCGGTTTGAGAGCCCGCTATGCGGACAGCGACTCCATCTTCGTCACGAACCGCGATTCCGCGGCTCAACATCCAGATATACTGACCGTTCTTGTGGCGTATCCGGTATTCGCTCGAAAATTCCGGCGTGGAACCCTGGCAGTGGGCGGCAAGCTGGGCCCGCACACGCTCCCGGTCCGCGGAGTGAATACGGCTGAACCATTCCTCCGGATCGGACCATATTTCGTTGTCCGAATAGCCCAGCATGCGTATCCAGCGCGGCGAAAAATAGATCTCGTTGGTGCCGAGTTTCCAATCCCAGAGCCCGTCGTTCGCGCCGTGCGCCGCGAGCGCATAACGCTCTTCGCTCTCTCGGAGTGCGTCTTCAGCTATCTTGCGATCCCGTTCGCGGATCTCGATTTGCGACAACATGCCGTTGAACGAATCGATCAGCACGCCGATTTCATCATCTGCAACCTTCGTCGCGCGGACGGAATAGTTCTTGTCAACAGATACGAGACGGGCCACGGCCGCCAGCGCCGCGATAGGTGCGGATATTACGCCCTGAAGCCGGGAGCTTAGCAGCAGCGCCAACCCGAGAGAAGCGAGCAGGACAATACAAACAATTCCGACATAGCGGAGCAGGCGGGCATATGCGTCATTCATGTCCGATCGCAAATAAATTGTGCCAATGCGTTCGCCCTGGAACATGATCGGATCAAAAATCAGCAAATAGCCACTCTCAAAATACGCACCGTTCGGCCTCGGTTGCGCGGGAGCGGGAACGGTTAGCGCATTGGCATTCTGATAAGTCGCGAATAGGCGGTTGCGTTTGTCGTAGACACCCGCCCCGACTATTCGCCGGTCACCGCGAAGGGCTGTCAACGTCTCCGTTGCCGCCCGCTCATCGACGAAGCTCAAAGCGGCGGTGTTGCTGGCGCCCACGATGTCGGCCAGTGTAATCAACTCGCGCGTCGCCGTGTGCCGGTACTGAAAAGCCTGATAGCCTAAGAAACTGAGACCGGCCAGCAGGAGCGCGAAACTGCTGTTCAAAGCCATGAGAAGCAGAAGCTTGACGCGGATGGAGCTATTTCTAAGTGACCTTTTCACTCTCATACACGGTCAATGCTGGCTGACGAATCAACGATTCGACCGGCCTGACTTCCGGCGACTACGCTTGATTCGATTTGTCTCGTTTCCCGAGGCTCCATTGCTCACCAGAGTGGGCTAAAAGACGGAGGCAGGTTCTGCTGAACCGGCGTTGTAACCGGCTCACAGTCCTCTACCAATTCCTACACGGTAATCGTATTGTTCGATGGCTTGACCGCTATAGAGCCTCCGATGTATTGCTGACTTCGGTTAGGCTGGAGCGTTAGCCTCCAAGATGCGTGGCGCTGTGACATTGAACCCTCAAACGGATAGTGCGCCGTCGGCGGAAAATTCTTGCAAGAATCCTTGGGGGCGCGCGCGATCCTTCGCCAGCCGGGAACTAGCAGGACTGGTCGCCGATCGCGCCTTTGCGCCCGCCGCTCAGCGTGACTTCGGTATTGGAGATCCCGTGATTGGTGGCGGACCGACCTTGAAAAGGCATCCGGGGTGAGCGAGAAACGGGCGTGCGACCTGATGGGGATCGCGCGCTGGCCGAATCGGTATCTGAGCCGGCGGAGAACCAAGCCGAGCTACGGATGCGGTTGCGCGAGTGGCGGGCAGCCGGGTGCGCTATGGGTACCGGCGTTTGACGGTGTTGTTGCGGGGGGAAGGTCGAGCCGTAAATGCCAAGCGGGCTTACCGGTTGTATCGAGAGGAAGGCTTGCAGGTGCGGACGGCGAAGAGGGCCAAGCGAGCCGCCCACGTGCGTGTGCCACTGGCGGGAGCGCCGTGGTGAGGCTCAGAAAACGATTTTTCACGGCATTAAGGCTCCTGCAGGTGTGAAATTGTACAAAACTGGTGATGCCTGTCGTTGGCCAGCCTATGGAGCGGTGAGACCATTTCGTGCCCAGCGCACGTGTGTTTTACCGACCGCGATGCGAGGCAAAAGACAAAGTCGGACGGGCTCTTGGAAGGCGGGGCTGTGCCCTGCCTAATCAGCCCAAGTTCACTCCGGTCTGCCTGGCGGGTGGGTCGGGGAGCGGTTATCTCGGCCACACTTTCGCTTCTCCCTTTCCTGATCTCAACCGGCGCACTGGCTCAAAATACACGCCCGACTCCAAATCTGACGGACATGAGTGTTGAGGAATTGATGTCGATCGACATTGATTCCGTCTACAGCGCCTCCCGCTTCAAGCAAAAAGTGACTGAAGCCCCCGCCTCCGTCACCATCATTACGTCCGAAGAAATCCAAAGATACGGCTACCGTACTCTTGCCGACATCCTCAGGAACGTCCCTGGCTTTTATGTCAGTTACGACCGCAATTATAGCTACCTGGGAGTGCGAGGTTTCGGACTTCCGGGGCAATACAACAATAGCATCGCTTTGCTGGTTGACGGCCACCGACTCAACGATGACATTTACGACGGGAACCTGATTGGAACGGACTTCCCGATTGATGTTGACCTGATTGACCGCGTGGAAGTCATCCGCGGGCCTAATTCTTCCCTTTATCTCGCCAGCGCTTTCCTGGCGGTTATCGACGTCATTACAAAACGCGGGCGGGACCTGCCCAAGGTAAGCGCGGCGGGCAGCATTGCCAGCTACGGTACCTACGAGGGCCGCGTCACCTACGGCAATACATTCAATAATGGCTTAGAACTGCTTCTGTCCGGCTCGTTCTATGATTCCCACGGCCAGGATCAGCTTTTCTTCCCGGCATTCGCCAGTCCCGTCACCAACAACGGCATCGCGGTGAACGCAGACGATGACGAGTTTCACCAACTTTTTGGCAATATCTCCTGGGGCGACTTCACGTTGCACGGAGTGTATGGATCCCGTGACAAGGGGATTCCGACCGCGTCCTTCGGAAGCGTCTTTGACGTTACCGGAACCCGGACCATCGACGCGCGCGGCTACCTCGATCTGGATTACGAACACGGGCTTGGTCGTGGATGGAACCTTACCAGCAGGACGTATTACGATATGTACAATAACGACGGCACCTATGTGTATGACTACTCTGCGTCAGGTGGACCTTCCCGGGTGCTGAATAAGAACTTCGCCCACGGCAAATGGTGGGGTGAAGAGCTAACCTTGTCCAAACAAGTATCTGACACGCAACGATTGAGCGTCGGCGCCGAATTCGAAGACGACTTTGAGCAACATCAAGGCAATTATGACGTGCAGCCCTTTGTCGACTATTTCAATGACAGCAGAACCTCAACTATCTTTTCCGTTTACGCTCAGGATGAAATTCACCTTCGCCAGAACCTCATACTGAATCTGGGCCTTCGCTATGACCACTATTCGGAATTCGGCGGCACCACGAACCCGCGCGCCGCCCTGATTTAC
>Ga0302326_10006030_pt1 | contig 27350 bp, 24 predicted proteins | sample Palsa_T0_3_FD_202264 | JGI IMG/M metagenome (GOLD analysis project Ga0302326, IMG submission 202264) | Peat permafrost microbial communities from Stordalen Mire near Abisko, Sweden - Palsa_T0_3 | ecosystem: Environmental > Terrestrial > Soil > Palsa > Peat permafrost | place: Sweden: Abisko... | reverse complement strand
AGGATATTATCGTGAGTAAAATGCTGAGAGGTACCACCAAAAGCTGCAATCAATTCGCACCGCGCGATGTCCCGTCGGCCAAACAGCGGGAAATAGCGGCACTGGCATATGAGTTCTGGCTCGCACGGGGTTTTCAAAACGGATCGCCCCAGGAGGATTGGCTGCGGGCCCAGCGCACCATAAGGCCACTGCGGCCGCGCGCTTGATTTGGTCGGACTCATCCGGTTGGCCCCTATGTATGCTGTAAGCCAAGTTAGGCAGCCTGACGATCTCGTCCAGGTTGCCTTCGACTCGCTTCGCGAGCGGATCTGCGTGTTGGATCGCAGCGGTTCGATCGTCTTGACTAACCACGCCTGGAAGCAGTCCGTCCGCGAGGGCGGCGCCGACCCGGCTCGCTGCGGGCCGGGCGTCAACTATTTGCAGGTCTGCCGGATTGCCACGGGTCCCTTCGCCGAACACGCGCTCGAAGCGGCCATCGGGATCGAATGCGTCTTGCGCGGCGCATGTCCCCAATTTGCTTTGGATTACCCCTGCCCCTCGCCTTCCCGGAAAGCCTGGTTCCGGCTCATCGTCCGGCCGTTGCGCCCGCCGCACGCCGGCGCCCTCGTCCTGCATCCCGAAATCACCAACCAGATGTTGCTCGCCGAAAAGCTCCGCGGCGCCGAAGCGCATTACGGCGCATTACTGGAAAATCCGGTGGACGTAGCCACCGTGCTGGCGGGCGACGGAACCGTTCGATATCAGAGTCCCGCATCGGAGCGGGTGCTCGGGATCCGGGCCGAGGCGCTGGCCGGCCATGCGATCTTCGAGTTCGTACACCCGGACGACTCGCCGGCCCTCCAGCAAGTCCTGCGCGATTCCCTGCGCTACCCCACCCGCAAGCACTTTTGCGAATACCGCTTCCGCAATCCGGACGGCTCCTGGCGGATGCTGGAAGGCATCGCGCGCAAGCTACTCTCCGATCCGGTGGCCGGCGTCATCCTGAATTCCCGCGATATTACGCATCGGAAACTCGCCGAGCGGACCCTTCTGGAAAAGCAGGACGCCCTGCGCCGCGACCGCGACGAGTGGGAGGCATTGACGGCCCGCCTTCTGCGCCGGCAGGAGGAGGAACACCGCCACGTGGCCGCGGAATTAAACGGCAAGCTCAGCCAGCGGCTCGCGTCCATGAGCCTGCGCGCGGCGCATATGGCCGCGCCCGGGCAATCGGGTGCCCTGCAGGAGTGCGTAGCCAGTCTTGGCGGCGACCTGCACCAACTCGGCCGCGATTTGTATCCGGCCATGCTGGACCACTTTGGTTTGGCCGTGGCCTTGCGCGGCTACTGCGCGGAAGTTGCCCGCAAACGAGGCATTCCGGTTAACTGCGTCCACCGCGGCATCTCCACCCGCGTGCCCGTGCAAATCGCCGTCGTTTTGCACCGCGTCGCCGAAGAGGCTCTTGAGAATGCCGTAAGGCACGCGCATGCCAACCAAGCTTGGGTGACGCTGAGCCGGACCGCCGGCGGCATCCGTCTGATCGTGCGCGACGATGGCGCAGGCTTCGATCCCGCGGCCGTTCCGCCAGGATCGGGCCTGGGACTCCTGGCCATGCGCGCCCGCCTGCGCGCCATAAACGGTTCTCTATCTATCCGCTCGCGCCCCGGCGGCGGGACCGAGGTCATCGCGCTGACGCCGCTGGCGGCGGCCCCACCCGCGCCCTAAGACGACTTGTCCCGGCACATTCCATCGTCCATCGCCGCTCGCGCGCGGCCGTGAAATGGATTAAGGTATCGGCGAGGTACCTGCAATGATCGATCCGAAGGAAACCACATCGCGCCGCGCGTTCCTGAGCGACGCCGGCCGCATCGCCGGAGTGTCGACTCTGGCCGGAATAGCGCTGCCACACGTACACGCAGCCGAGGACCATACGATTCAACTGGCGCTTGTGGGCTGCGGCGGCCGCGGCACCGGCGCGCTCGAGAACGCCCTGGGCATCCGGAACGGTCCCCTGAAGTTGGTCGCCATGGCCGACGTGTTCGCCTCAAAGCTCAGCGACAGCCACGGAAAGCTGCGCGGCCATTTCGCGTCCCAGATGGACGTGCCCCCGGAGCGCCAGTTCATCGGCTTCGACGGATACCGTCAGGCCATCGACTGCCTGAAGCCGGGCGACATAGCCGTCCTGGCTACGCCGCCCGCGTTCCGCTGGGTGCATTTCCGCTACGCCATCGACAAAGGCGTGAACGTCTTCATGGAGAAGCCGGTCGCCGTGGATGGCCCTACCACGCGGCGCATGATCGCGCTCGGCGAAGAAGCGGGGCGCAAGAGCCTGAAGGTCGGCGTCGGCCTGATGATCCGGCACTGCCGCGCCCGGGAGGAGCTGCTCAACCGCATTCGCGACGGCCAGATCGGAGACATCGTGGCCATGCGCGGCTACCGCATGGGCTCGGGCGGCGGCACCGCGCCGGCCGTGCCCGCCGGAACATCCGAGCTGATGCATCAGATCCGCCTCTTCCATTCGTTTCTATGGGCCAGCGGCGGCGTCTTCAGCGACTACTACATCCACCAGATCGACGAACTCTCCTGGATGAAGGGCGCGTGGCCCGTCGAGGCCATGGCTCTGGGTGGCCGTCAATACCGCGGCAATTCGGTGGACCAGAACTTCGACGTCTACGCGGTACAGTACACGTACCCGGACGGCACGCGCCTGTTCTTCGACGGCCGCAACATGCCGGGGGTGCACAACGAGTTCGCCAGCTACATTCATGGATCGAAGGGGTCGGCGGTGGTCTCCACCAACGCGCACACGCCCGGACGCACGCGCATCTACAAGGGGCAGGACATCCCGCGCTGGCAAAACGGCCAGAAGACGCCGGCTCCGGAGAATCTGGTGTGGGCGTACCCGCAGCCGGAGCGCTCGCCCTACGATTGGGAGTGGGACGACCTGATAGCCGCCATTCGCGACGACAAGCCTTATAACGAAGTGAAGCGCGGCGCCGAAGCCAGCCTGGTGGCGACCATGGGACGCTTCGCCGCGCACACCGGCCAGATCGTGACCTTCGATCAAATGCTGAATCACGACCATGAGTTCGCACCGGATGTGGATAAGCTGACGCTGGACGGTCCCGCGCCTCTGCGGGCGGATGCCGATGGCAGGTACCCGCTGCCGGAGCCGGGGGTTAAGACGACGCGGGAGTACTAACCCGGTTGCCTCGGCGCGCACCGCTGAAGTGTTCCGGCCGTGAGGACGGCGGCAGATCGGCGATGACCCGCGTTGCTATACTGGCTTCGGGGTCCCCCGTGAATTTCATGAAAATGCCGAACAGGACAATGGCGCTTCTGGCCGGTCTGCTTGCGCTGTTTTCAGTGCGGGTCTTTGCCACCGTAACCATGGTGTCCCTCGTGCCTTCGCCCGCGTCTCCGCGACCGATCGGCAAGACCATTACGTTTACGGCCACCGCCACCGACAGCGGCGCCGGCCCGGTAGCCTTCCAGTTCAACATCACGCCTCCTGGAGGGTCGCTCACGATGGTTAAAGACTATGTACCCGGCGCGCTCAGGGGCGGCACGTGGACAAGCCCATCCTTCGTGTGGGTCCCCACCGGAGCCGACGGCTCCTATAATATCCAAGTTGTCGCCAAAGACTTCATAGCCAGTCAGAGCGCCGAGGAAACGATTACTTACAAAGTAAAGGCTGTGGTCGCCGGCAGTACTCCGGTCGTCGTAAAGACGGCCAACCCTCTCGTGGCTTTATTCAGCGCGCCTTCCTGTGCCAAGGGAAGCGCCATCCGGGCCGTTTATCGGGTGCAAACCGCAAGCGAACTGCCCATCCAGGAGGGAAACACGAATTGGGTGGCCTGCCATCCCCCCTCCACCATGACATTTGAAGTTGCCGGTATGTACCCCAGCACGGCGTACACCATGTACGCGGAAACAAACACCGGCGGCGCCATAACGCCCAGCGCCAACATCGCTTTCACCACCGGCGCTCTTCCGAAGACCGTTACCTTCCCCAGATTCACGGGCCGTCCGAACGGGACCGACACGACCAACCCCGTGCTCCTCCATAACTTCATCACGTTCGCACCGGGCGCTCAACCGGTTTATCCCGATGTGGCGACGGACTTGAGCAATAACATCGTCTGGTATTACTACGCGAACGATGCAACCCGCAGCGACGTTCTCACCCGTCCCCTGCCAGGCGGCGGAACCCTCACCTTGCAAGACGACTTGGCCTGGGATCCGACTGTCACCCAGGAGCAGTATCTGCGTCAGATCGACTTGGCGGGCAACATCGTCCGCGAAACCAATATGGGCGCGATCCAGCAGGAACTGATCGCACTGGGAGCCGCGGATGGGGGGCCGTGCACTGGGATTACCAACCCGGTCGTGGGCACCGCCTGCGTGGGATCTTTCCACCACGATGCCATTCAGACTCTGCCGAATGGCTATTTAGCGGCGCTGCTGGATATTGAAAGGATTTACCCTATAGGCACCCAGGGAGACACCAGCGGTCTTCCCGTCGACATTATCGGAGATATGATCGTCGTCCTGGACGCCAACTGGCAAGTCGTCTGGTATTGGGACGCATTCGACCCCGGCAATAACTATCAAGGCTACCCCCAACTGCCGGTCACCCAGACGGCTCCCTTGGGAGAAACTTGCGGCGCCGGCACGCAGGGCTGTCCGCCGATTTTCCTGATCGGCCCCGCCATCGCTCCTTTGGCGCATGACTGGGTCCATGCCAACGCCCTGTATTACTGGCCTGCTCCGCAGAACGGCAACACCACAGGCGGCGACATCGTCTTGTCGTCGAGACACCAGGACCGTATCTTCAGAATCAATTACCAAGACGCCGCCGGTGACGGAAGCATCGTGTGGCAAATGGGTCCGCCGGACAACGGTCTCCTGCAGGCCAGCGACTTCACGATGCCGAACACCTGGAACGATCCGTGGCCGTGGTTTTCGCACCAGCACGACGTCGGCATACAGAACGACGGCGCCGGACCTGTGACGCTGATGGACAACGGCAACACGCGGGTTGGACAACCGCCTCTCGGGCTGAGCCGGAACTGCGAGCCGTACGACTGCGACAGCCGCGGCATGGCCTTCACGATCGACCAACCTGCCATGACATTGACGCCGCTGGTGAGCTACGATCTCGGCGGCTTTTCCACGGCGATGGGCAGCGCCGATTTGCTGAGCGGCGGCAATTACTTTTTCGAGAACGCCATCGTCTTTGTGTCGGTGGAGGTGGGCACGCTAGGCTATAGCCTCGAGATCGGTCCGGATAATCCTCCCGCCCCTGAAGTAGGGCCAATGGTTCCGCTCATGGACATTTCCGCTTGGCAACAATACCGCGGCTGGCAAATGCAGAGCCTTTACAATCCTCCGGCTACGTAGGAACGGGCCCGCCAGAGGCGCTCTGTTGTGGTATTCTTGCCAGATTCGCAGGAGGCGACGCATGCCCCATCGCACGGGGTCGATATCGCAAGCCGTTGCAGCCGCCATTATCGTGGCTGGCGCCCAACTGTGCGCACAGACCTTCGATTTCGAAAACGGAATCGCCGAATGGACCCGGAGCGGTTCCGCCTTTGACAGTCAACCCTATTGCTCCGGCCGCATGGCGTCGGAGTACTTTGCTCCTGTCAAACTTGGCGGGACCTATTGGCGGGACCTCAACTATCCGCTCGGACAGCATGGCCGGTGCGCGGTTTCGAGCGGCGTTGAGTTGGCGGATTCGCCCGAAGGCACGTTAATCTCGCCCGAGTTCCCGCTGAGCCGCGCGACGCCCTATCTTTCCTTCCGCTTAGGCGGGACCGCCGACATCCAAAACGAGCGTTTCGAGCTGCAAGTGCGGGTTCCGGCGGCCGGCGCCGACGCTTTAGAGCAGCGCATCCGCGACTGGTCGCACGCCAATCCACCCGCTCCCAATGGCGGCTATATCGCCGCCGTAATCGCGACCGGGAATGGCCAGGACGCGCTACGGCAGGAAATCGTCGCGATTCCCCCGTTTCTTTGGGGACTCACCGCGCGCGTCCGGCTGGTCGACAGCTCGCCGCGGGGACACATCGTAGCCGATTACATCCGCTTCACCGTCGCGGCGCCGGAGCCCCTGAGCACGCCCGTTTGGGGATATGCGGACTATCATACACACCCCATGTCGTACCTGGCGTTCGGCGGTCTAAGGGGGACGCCCATATTGTTTGGCAACCCCGGCGGGAACGTGGACGACTATCCCGACGCCATGTCCATTTCGAAGGACATACCGCATTGCCCCCCGCGGCATGGGGGCGGCTATACGGCCGAGCAGTTCATCAATTCGGCGCAGTTACTTCCCTCGCGGTTGGGGTTCAGCCTGACGGCCCTGCTCTTCGCTCACAATCGTAGCGGCGGCCCCGAATTCAAAGGCTTCCCGAGCCAGTTGATGGGCGCGCATGAACAGATGCACATTACCCAGATCTATCGAAATTATCAAGGCGGCCTGCGCCTTATGGTAGCCCTGGCGACAGACGATATGGGCGCGGAGTATCTGACTGGGTATGTCAAAAACAACCATGTCGACCTGGTAAGCGAGAAGACCTCGTTCGAAGCCCAACTCGCGGGCATGCAGGCTCTCGCGGATAAGAATTCGCGCTGGATGCAGATCGCTTACACCGCGGCCGATGCGCGGGAGATCATACGGCACAATAAGCTGGCGGTGATTATGGGAGTGGAAGTCGATCAATTGGGATCGTACGGCTTCCCCACGCCCGCCGACGAGGTGAAGTACTTATGGGATAAAGGCGTGCGGGCCGTGACACCGATTCACGCGGTGGATAACTCGATCGGCGGTCCGGCCGTGTTGAACGAAGCTTACAATTGGCTGAACGACCTTCTGAATCGCGGCCAAATCGATGCCACTACGGAAGACCTCCACTCGGGCGCCCTTGCCACACCGAAATTCTTTCAGATCGAGGAGGAGAAATGCACGGGCACGCCCAGCGAGATTGGCGAGTGCGTCATGTACAAGCTCGGGACCGGCGAATACCGTGTCGCCATCATGCGCCCGATATTTTCGTTCTTCCGGCGGGCTCCCTGGATCGACTCGGCCACCGCGAACAGCTTCGACACAAAACTGGGACAAAAGAATCAAATGGGTTTGACTGCGCAGGGGCCGGCCTACATCGCGGCGCTGATGGACCGGGGAATGATCCTGGACACCGCGCACATGTCGGATAAGTCCGTCGCAGGCACATACCAGGCGATTCGCGAACGTTTGCTCCGGCGGCGGCCGGACTGCCCCGGCTTTTCGTTCGACGTGGATTCCCCCAGCCCGTGCGATGCGGACGCGTATCCGGCGATCGTGTCGCACGCTCACTTCCGGGAGCAGGCGGTCTACGATAAGAACGAGCCGATCTCCGATTTCCTGCCGAAAGAGTACGACATCAGCAAGCATAATCTTGGCATGATACGCCGGGTGGGAGGCGTGGTGGGCCCGTTCGTAACCGAGGGCCGCACCAACCGGCCGAATATTCCCGGGATCGCGGACGACTGTGGGATGTCCTCGAAAAACTTCGCTTTTTCGTTTCATTACGCTTTGGACAAGCTTGGCGAAAACGTGGGCATGGCGACCGATTTTACATTCATCCCCCTGATGGCGCCGCGGTTCGGCAAGCATGCGTGCGAAGGCTTCAAAATGTTTCGCGAAGCGGGCCAGGAGCGGTCCAGGCATCCTGAGAAGAATAAGTCCGAAGCACAGAGGCTTCGGGTCGTCTATCGCGGCGCTTCCGATTCCTCCGACACTCTCTGTCCGTATAAGATGGGCGATCGCACATACGATTTCAATACGGATGGGCTGGCGCACTACGGCTTGGTTCCGGACATGCTCCAGGATCTAAGAAATATAGGGCTGCCGCGCGACGATTTCCAGGCGCTCTTTTCATCCGCCGAGGCTTATCTGAGGATGTGGGAGAAGGCCGAGAGACTGTCGAACCAGCAATGACGTGAATCACCCATCGATCTGCCGCGATCCGGGGCACCGGTTTTAGTTGCCAGCGGGACATTTTTGTCCGACAATAGGAATGTGAGAGGCAACGAATTTCTGCGATACGTCCAAGTCCTCGGCAAGCAGCGCGGCGTGCAGGTCCGTGGGTGGCGCATCGCGGCAAGGGCAGCGACGGACTGCTTTACTACGGGCAAGAAAAGACAACCGTGCGCAACTTGAAGGACGAACTCGACAAGCGCGCCTATCACAAGATGCTCAAGCAACTTCGCCTGAGCCAGAAGGACTTCGAGTAAAGGGGGGCAGCGATGCGCACGTTCGCATATCCAGCGAAATTCGACAGGGGAGACAAGTCGGGGATCCTGGTGATCTCGTTCCGGGATGTCCCGGAAGCGATCACGCAAGGAAATGGGGAGAGCGATGCTCTCTGGCAGGCGGCGGATTGTCTGGAAGAGGCGATCGCCGGGAGAATTGCCGAGGGGGGAGAGATCCCCCAGGCGTCCGGAACGGGGCGGGGCGAACGGCTGGTTCCCGTCCCGGCGCCGATGGCCGCGAAGGCGGCGCTCTATCTCGCGATGCGCGAGGTTGGAATGACCAATGTGCAACTGGCGCGAAAGCTTGGATGCGATGAGAAGGAAGTCCGGCGCATGCTCGATCCCCGGCACCCCACCAAATTGCCGCGCATCAAGGAAGCGCTCGACGTGTTCGGAAAACGCCTGGTAGTAGGCGTCGAGGAAGCGGCGTGAGCCGACCGGAATGGTGCTTACAACTGCCATAGGAGTTGATAGCGCGCCCCCAAATATATTCATTCGCCTGTACCGGCACCGGCCGCAGCGGAGCTCGACGCCGAAAGAGAACTTTGTTACTGAAGCGCTGGCTATAGTATTTTCGATGCAACGGCGCGTGCTAGAGGCGTTTTTTGGCCTCCTCGGGGAGGTTGGGATTCCCGAAGACCTAAACATCAGGACCCAAGTAGCAATCGAGGGGGCCTGTTTTGACATCGTCGTTTCGAACGATAAGGACTTCTACTTCCTTGTCGAGTGCAAGCTAGATGCAAGGTTCGATGACTCTGGGTACGAGTCGTCGAGCCAGCTCCACCGGTACGCGGAGGAGGTGCGCCGTTCCTCCGCCCAGCGCAAAGGCCTAATCGCTCTCACGGTCCGAACCGCCCCGGGCCCTGTCCTTCAGAATGTGCGGTTCTTGACCGCCCGGTGGAGTGATGTTCTCAAGCTTTGCGAAGGGGCGGAGCGAACAAGCGAGCGAGACCTAGCGGGCGTTATGACAAAGCAGTTCGCGGAGCTGCTCCGATTTCTAAAGGCTGATCGCACGGTTGATTTCCACGGACGGCTGGTTTGGCGTTGCGAGATTTGTGGCTTCGAAAGATCCGCCGGGCTGGCCATCCACTCTCACCAACAGAAGCATTGCCGCGAGTACGCCCACCTGATCGAAGCCGAGAATCGGCGCCTGCGCGAGACCTTCGAGGGGAGCCACGCCACTCTAATAGCCACGTTTCTTCGGGACAGCCGAAATCTCGGAACGATCGAGATGACAAAATACGACGTGACCTTCCCCAAAGTACTTGAGCTCCTTACGAGAAATCGCGTGCCCAAAGAGTATTGGCGTTACGCGCTCGATGTTCGTGGCGGGTTCTCGCATAAGGCCTATGCCCGTGCGTGTTACCAGGCAGAAACTCTTCCAGGCATTCGCTTCCTCACAGCGCCGCAATATGTTTCGTGCACATACGAGAATGTTCTGAGCGCAATTGCGATGGCGCAGTCCAAGGCCGATTCAGCTTCATAGCGTGACGCGTAGCTACTCCGGGACACCGGCTTCACAATAACTTGACAGGTAACGCCCAAGAATGCGAATTCGAGCGCCCCGCATGATGCCGGTTGCGGAATCCCTTCATCTTCAGAAGGGGTTGAAATGGGTCATAGGAGTACAAGTCGCTCGCTCACTGCGCTAAGGCGCATCCGTGAAGGGGTCCGCCCCAATCGTGCCCACCAACTCCGCCAGATACGCCACCGATCTGACACGCGTGATCTGCGCGCGGGCTTCGGCAAGCCGGTCGCGCACATCGAACTGGCGCGATCCCGGACCGGAGACAAACGCCTCCAAGGCTGCGATGTGGCGGCTCCATAGGGCGGTGTCGCGCGCCTGCTTGGCGCGCAAGCGTTCCTTGTACCAATCGCTCGCCAGCAGCGATTCCCGCGTGAACATCGCGCGGACCGGCGGGTCCGTTACGCCGTTTCCTTCCCACTCCCCGTGCGCCATGATGTGCAGCAGCGCCTGCAGCGGCGGGCAGGCGGCTTCGACGCTGCCGTCATAGAAGTAGTTTTCGGCCACGCGCTTCTGCGCCGCCACGATGGCATCCACGCCCGCCGCGAACGCATCCATATCCTGCTTCTCCGGCTGCAGCATCTCTTCGGGAAAGACCGTGTCGGGTGTCTCGAAAATCCTTCCCAGGAAGCGCTCCGCGAACAGCGCCGTGATGCGATAGCCCAGGCGGCTGGCGAGCACCGTGCGGCCCTGCCATTCAAAGTCGGCCATCTTCTCCAGGAAGCCATTCTCAATCAGGAACCGCGGATCCCGCTCAGGCACACGCACGCGGCACCACACCTCGGGCGCCAGCATGCCGATGTCGTGATCCACGCGGTAGTGCGGACCCACGTAACCGGCCGCGGTGGTGAAACCGGCGGACTCCGTCAGTACGGCCGCCACAAGCGCGTTGTTCAGGTCCACCGCCGGCGAAACCGAATTGAACGGTCCTTTGGTGAGCGCGCCTTCGCTGCCGAATCCCGTCGTCGAGGGCGATTTGCCAGTCAGGCTGCAAATGAAATCCATGAACAACTCCGGCAATTCCTGATAGTGAATCGGGTTGTAGACGGCCAGCGGCGGCAGGCCGATCTTCGGATCCGCGGGATTGCCGCGCCGTCCCGCCAGCACCGCATGCACCGGGAAACGCACCGGCTGGTCCGCTGGGATCCCGCGATCCAAGCGCGCGCAGACTTCCGCCAGGTACGGCCCCAGCGGGTCCACCAAATCGGGACGCCTTTGCAGGTAGCGCGGATTCTTGGAGGGACGGCCGTCCACTATGCGGGGATACGCGGAAGAGACCGCGTAGGTCACTTTCAAGTCAGTCACAAAATCCCGCAGCAAAGCCTTCATCGGTTCGGTGTACTGGTCGAACTCGACGACGTGATCCACCAGTGACTTTGCCTGCGTGACGGTCAGCGGTTCGAAATTCGAAAGGAACGTTCCGGGAGTCGCGATATCGGCCTCCGCCTGGGCGTCGAAACCGGGTTGAATCGCGTCGTCCGGACGCTGAAACAGGAAGGCTTCGCAATTCTCCACCAGCTTGGCGCTGCGATTGGGATACTTGGCGTCGAAGTCCTTCAGGCTGTGCCGCGGAACCACCACCGAGGCGGTGATATCGTCTTCCACCTGCACCTTCTCGGCGGGATGGAAGTCCGGGCGCAATTTGTAGATCCGCCAGGACCCTTGCGGGTCGAAGCCCACCCGCAAGTAGTTGCCGACCAGCTTCTGGTTGTTGTATTTCAGCTCATGCCCCAGAAAGCCGTTGATCCGATCCACCGTGAAATGCGCCCGCCAGTTCTCGCCCCATTCCGGCCGGTAATACCGCTTCACCGCGAACACGAGTTGGCGAATGGTCTGCGGCAGATTGCGCAGCCAATCGTTGTACTCTTCGGTGTAATCGGGCGAAACCGTGAGTAGCTTAATCACCGACCCCAGCGATCGGTCCGGGCTCAGGATCGGCCGCCCCGCGCGTTCATCAGGCTGTTTGTAGACCGTCGAGAAATCCCGCGCCAGGATTTCGGCCACCTGGTCCATGTCTTGGTAGTAATCGGTCAGGAACACCGGACCCTGCAGCAGAACGTTGGAAATGGATTTGGATATCTCCGATTTGCCGCCGCCCGACACTGTGCACGGTTTGTGACATAGAGTGCCGTGTGCCACCGATCCCACCAGCCGCCACGCCGATCCGCCATGCTGTTTCTCGAGCCGCACCTGATAGCCGGAAGGCCCTACGTAGATGCGGTCTGGGAGAAGCGTGAGGCGGGCGGGTTCTGGAGAACCCGCGCAGACCTGGAGGTCCGCCCCACGCTGCGGCCACCGCACCCAGCCGCTCCCCAAGTGGAACGACGCATCTTCCGGAACATAGAAAATGTTCGGATACTTGCGGTCCACCGCGTAGCCTTCCGGCCGGCGATCCACGCGATCGCCCAACAATCGCATGGCGTCATCGAACCGCCTGTTCTTGATGGATCGGGACCGGTCCGCGTGAAAATACTCGCCCAGCACATAAGCCGGATAAGCGATGGCGCCGCCGGCGTGTTCTTCTTCGCATAGCCCGTAAAGGTTGGCGGCGAAGCTGATCTGGCTCTTCACTTCTTTCTTGCAATAGCCGTAGTAGTTATCGGCGATCAGGGTCACAACGACGCCGTGACGGTCCCGGCAGACCAGCTTGAATGCGCCGCCGTTGTTGTACAGATCGCCTTCATCCCGCCAGCACATCCCGTCGCGCCGCTGGCGTTCGGTAGCCTGATCGAAATGCGGCAGGCCCAGTTCCTTCTTCGCCATGCCCACGATATGCGGCGCCAGGATCACGCAGCCCGTGTGACCGGTCCAGTGCAGCACATCCAGCGCGGCATCGTTTTCGGGGAGATAGGGGTCTCCGCCGTTGCCGAAGATCATCTCCACGAAATCCAGATTGCTCACCAGATTGCCTGGCGCGAAGAAGCGAATCTCCATGCTCTTGGCCGGATCGGTCCCGGTAGCCGGGCAAACCAAGGGACGCAGCAGCAGCGACACGAACAGGCGGGCCTGATCGTCCTGGTCGGCCGTAAACGGCAGCGCCGCCGATTCCAGGGGCGGGCTGAGCGCCGCGGCAAGAAGCCTGGCGAAGGCCGGCTTGGGGACCGCCAGTTTGTCCGCGGGGATGGGCAGTCCGCCTTCTACAATATGGAAAATGCCCTGCGTGGTCCGGCGGTCGCTCCTGGGGTTGTGCAGGACTCCTTGCACGGTGCGGTAGGAGTGCAGGTACGCCGACACGAAATCGTCCGCGCTGGGCGGCAGCGACATCACCCGCGCCAGTCCGGGCCGGTCGAGCACGAAGGAATTGGAGGGCAGACGGGCTGCGCCGCCCGGCGAGACGTCTTTCAAGTACGCATCCAGAAAATCTTGAATGCGGGTATCGGCGGGGCACAGCCGGTCGCCCAGCAACTGGTCTTTCTGATAGTAGTTGCGCAGCAGCGGACCGGCGATTTCCAGAAAGTAGGGGTCCGCGGTGCCGCGGCTGGAAGGCTGTCCCAGCGCCACCAGCTTCAGGTTGATGTAGCGGAGCAGTTCCGCGGAGTCCGTACGGGCCACTTACCAATGTAGCATCGTGGCGCAGGCAAGCGCTCGCCCAAGAGCGGGTTCTGGAGAGCCCGCGCACGGTCGAAAACCCAGGTAACTGCTACGCCACAGGCGGGGATGAATCCCCGCGCCGGCTCATCTGTGACCCCATTGCCGCTCAATAACTTACGGGCATCATTTTGACATTTTTCGGGGCGGTAACACAGGCCGTAGGCCGTGCTGCCCGGCGAGCTTCGCTCGCCTGCGCTGGCAGGAGTGCCAGCGCGGCAGGCAGGGTGCCTGCGCCACGAGGGTCATACCCCAGTCCAGACCGGCCCCAGCCGGTGGCCCCGCTAAAGCCCGCCCTCCAGGGCATCCGAAACGTACTACGGTAAGATTTCGAACAGCGTCCCTTGCCCGTACTCGCCGCCTTGGGTCGCCGCACCGTAGATGTTGCCCGAGGAGTCCAGCGTCACGCCCCCGTATGGATAGGCGCCGTCCGTACCATCCGTGAAGCTGTAAAGTGTCGTCAGCGTGCCAGCCGAATTCAACTCGAACACTGTGCCATAACCCTTGGCGCCGCCGATGTAGGTCGTACCGTAGAAATTGCCCTGCCCATCGGTAGCCAATCCCGCCAGAGGCTGGGAGCCGTCCGGTCCCGTGAAGGTGTGCACCACCGTGCATTGTTTGCTCTTGATATTCAGCATGAAAATGACGCCATTGCCCTTGTGGCCCTTGGGGCTGCCGCCCGTCGAAGTGGTGCCATACAGGTTGCCCTGGCCGTCCGAGACCAGTCCGCCCACCGGAGTTCCACCGTCTTTCTTGCCATGGAAACTGTACAGTACGGTTTCAAGTTTGGTCTTGATATCGACCGCGAAGATGGTGCCCCAACCGTACTCCCCTCCTTCCGTGGTCACGCCGTACAGCACGCCCTTCTGCGACACCAGGCTGGATGCCGGACCTATCCCGTCGTACTTATCGTTGCCGAAACTATAGAGCTGCACGAAGGAGTCGAACGCGCTGAACGCGAACACGGTCCCGGAGCCGTTCGTTCCGCCACTGCTCGTGGTGCCGTAAAGGTTGCCGGCGGCGTCGATGATCAAGCCGCCTTCCGGATCTTTGCCGCCCCGTTCCGTAAAGTTATACAGCACGGACTCCGTGTCCCCGGTAATCTCGTAGATGGTTCCGCCTAGGCTGAATCCGCCCTGCGTGGTGGTTCCAAAGAAGTCGCCAAACCCGTCGGTGACCAAACCGCCCATGGGCGCCGAGCCGTCGTTTGGCTGGCCTTGGAAATCGTACAGGTAGGTCCCGAGGGAGGCGTTCGTAATGAACACCGAGACCGTTCCGGCATAGTCTGCCGCGGCGCTGCCTCCGTGGAAGGTGGGTTCGTAGAGGATGCCTCCGTTTAGCAGAGGCGTTCCCCAGGGGCCTCCGCCATCCAGGCCGCCGGTGAATGCGTAGAGTTCTTTGAAAGTCTGTGCCGTGGCCGCTGGGACCGCCAACATGGCGCACGCCAGCGAAAGGGCGGCGAATCTCGCTATTCGATTGCGTTGTAACTTGTCTGTCATAAATTATTCCGTTGCGGGCAGTATTGAGTCATTCTGCACCGGCCAAAGCCTGAGAGTCAATAGCGTGTGTGTCAAGTGGCATGTGTGCAGCCGCCCCGGATTCAGTGGAAGACCGTACGTGCGTTGAAACCCATTGGCGTCCGCATTGCTCCTGTTCGCCTGGAAGGAGAGCATCATGACGGGCAAAAACAAATCGGTATTCGGCATTTACCCGGATCGGCTCAGTGTAGAAGAAGCCGTAGAAACCCTGCGCGCAGCCGGTTTTCGCGGTGCGGATATTTCCGTACTGTTCCAGGAGAATCAGGGCACCAAAGACTTGGCCCATGAAAAAAACACAAAGGCGCCGGAAGGGGCGGCGGCGGGCGGCGTCGTGGGCGGCGTCTGCGGGGGCGTGTTGGGCTGGCTGACCGGCATCGGGGCGTTGGCTATTCCCGGTCTGGGGCCGCTCATCGCCGCTGGACCCATCGTGGCCGCGCTGGCCGGTGTGGGCGCGGTGGGTGCGGTGGGCGGCGGCGTTGGCGCGCTGGCAGGCATGTGCAGGCCTGAATACGAAGCGAAACGCTTCGAGGGCCGCGTTAAGCGGGGCGGCGTACTAATGTCCGTACACTGCGATAACGACGACTGGATCAAGCGCGCCCGAGACCTGCTGCGCCGGAGCGGCGCTGAAGATATCGATTGGACGGCGGAGTCCAGCGCGGATTTCTTCGTCAGCGACAAGCCGCTGCCGCGCGTGCGCCACGCCGGTTTTTCAGATCCGCTGTCCGGACCCGACCAGCGTCCGTAGGCGGTGGGGCGGCGCTGTGCAGTGCCTTCCCAGTGGTATCATAATTATATGCGCGGAATGGCCCTCCTGTTTATCCTGGGCTGCTCCGCGCTCTGCAAGCCGGTGTGGGCCGCCGAGGTAGCCGCCCCGGGCGTTCCCAACTTTCACCAGGTGACCGGGCGCATCTACCGCGGCGCGCAACCCAATGCCGGAGGCTGGGGCAGTCTGGCGAAGCTGGGAGTCAAGACCGTCATCGATCTGCGCCCTGAAAACGAGCATTCCTGCAAGGCGGAGCGGCACGCCGTCGAGGCGGCCGGGATGCATTACGTCAACGTGCCGCTCAGCGGCGCCCATGCGCCATCCGATCGGAATATCTCGAAGGTGCTGGGCTTGTTGGACGACTCCGCGAGTCCCATATTCGTACACTGCCGCCGAGGCGCGGACCGCACCGGCACGGTAGTGGCCTGCTACCGTATCACACACGATGGCTGGAACAATCGGAGGGCGCTGCAGGAAGCTACGTCGTACGGTATGAGCTGGTTCGAGTTTGGCATGCAGCGCTACGTGCTGGGCTTCCGTGCCGCCGGCGCGGCCAATGCGCCGCCCGCTCCGCCGCAACCCCCGCCGCCCGCTCCGCCGCAACCCCCCACGCTAAACTGAAAGCAGTGGAAGAAGAGGTTCTCGGCAAGGCATACGACTCCCGGCTGATGCGCAGGTTGCTGGGATACATGCGCCCGTACCGCGGCTACGTGGCGCTCTCGCTGTTCTTCCTGCTGTTGGAATCGGTGCTGCAGGTGCTTGGTCCGCTGCTGACCAAGATCGCGGTGGACCGCTATCTGGCGCCCAATCCCAACCGCGTCCTCATGCCCTTCGACCGCTATCTACCCCCCGGCCCTTGGGATGGACTCGCGGCGGTAGGCGTGCTGTACCTCGGCGTTCTGCTGGGCAATCTCATTTTCGACTTCGCGCAAGTCTACCTGATGCAGTACGCCGGCCAGCTCGCCATGTTCGATTTACGCAAACAGCTTTTGGCGCACCTGCAAGGGCTGGATCTGGCGTTCTTCGACCGCAACCCGGTGGGCCGGCTGGTCACGCGCGTGACCACCGACGTGGACGTGCTCAACGATCTGTTCGCTTCCGGCCTGGTGACGATCCTCGCCGACGTGATGGTGCTGAGCTTCATCGTGGCCATCATGTTCAAGCTCAGCCCCGGGCTGACCGGACTGATGCTTGCCGTGATGCCGCTCGTGATCATGGTCACCGCCATCTTCCGGCGCAGCGTCACGCAAAGCTACCGCCGCATCCGCATCGCCATCGCCAAGATCAACTCTTATCTGCAGGAGCATGTCACCGGTATCGTGGTGCTGCAGCTCTTCAATCGCGAAGCCAAAAGCCGCGACGAGTTCGACGGCGTCAATCGCGAGCACATGGACGCTTACAAAGACGCCATCCTGGCCTACGGCTGGTTCTACCCGGTGGTGGAGTTTCTCTCCATGCTGGCGCTGGCCGGCATCCTGGCCTACGGCGGCTTTCGCATCGGGCGGGGCGCGCTGACGCTCGGCGTGGTGGTGGCGTTCCTGCAATACGGGCTGCGCTTCTTCCGCCCCATCCAGGACCTGAGCGAGAAGTACAACATCCTGCAAGGCGCCATGGCGTCGGCCGAACGCATCTTCAAGCTGCTGGATACCGAAGCCGCGATCCTGCCGCCATCCAGGCCCCAGCCGGCGCCTGACTCCGGGCGTATCGAATTCGACGGCGTGTGGTTCGCCTACAACGGATCCGAACGGCGCCACGGCCGTGAGGGAGTGGACCCTGACTGGGTGCTGCGCGACGTGAGCTTCGTAATCGAGCCCGGCGAAACCATCGCCGTAGTGGGCCACACCGGCGCGGGCAAGACCACGCTCGTCAGCCTGCTGCTGCGCTTCTACGATGTGAGAAAAGGGGCCATCCGCATCGGCGGTCGCGACGTGCGCCAACTCAACCCGCAAGCGCTGCGCCGCCAGTTCGGCGTGGTCTTGCAGGACCCGTATTTGTTTACCGGAACGCTGGAGGATAATATCCGGCTGGGCACCGAGGGCATTTCGCGCGAGGCCGTGGAGCAGGCCGCGGAACAGGTCAACTTAATGGACTTCATCCGTGGGCTGCCCGACGGATTCGCGCATGCCATCCGCGAGCGCGGCAGCGGCCTGTCCACGGGCCAGAAGCAGCTCATCAGCTTCGCCCGCGCTCTCGCCCACAATCCGCGCTTTCTGATTTTGGACGAGGCGACCTCCAGCGTCGATACGGATACCGAACTCCGCGTGCGCGAGGCGTTGAGCCGCATGGTGGAAGGCCGCACGTCGATCGTCATCGCGCACCGCCTGTCGACCATTCAGCGCGCCGACCGCATTCTGGTGATGCATAAAGGCCGCCTGCGCGAGTCCGGCACGCACCAGCAGTTACTGGCGCTGCGCGGCATTTATTGGAAGCTGTATCAGTTGCAGTATAAGGACCAGGAAGTCGTGCAGCATATTTGACCTCTTCGGTCAGCGAATCTGTTTCAAATACGCTATGATCTCGCTACGTTCCGCCGCGCTTTCCACATGGAAAGCCATATCCGTGTCCGGGACGAGTTGGTCCGGTCCGGCCAACCATTTATCCAGCGAATTCTCGTCCCAGGCGATATGCGAATTCTTAAGCGCGTCCGAGTAATTGAACGACACGATGGACCGGCCGTAGACGCCTCCCAGCCGCGGACCCTCTTTGTCGCGATCCGGAGAATGGCAACGCGGCCAGCACGACGATTGTGGCGCCTGCGCTACGCCAGCGTCGCATCCACCACGGCCAAGCTGTGTTTGCGCGCCACATACTGCACATTGGTAATTCCCAGCACGGTCCGTAGCCGCTCCGCGGGAACCTTCATCGGACCGGCCGCCGCCGCGCTTCCCGGCGCGGGTTGCGGAAACGCCGTGGACATCGCCGTATGGAACGTCACATGGCCTTCCACCTTCTGCATCACCTGATGGATGTGCCCGTTCAAGACCGTCACCGACCCGAAGCGCTTCAGATATCCGAGCGCCTGGGCGCTGTCTTCCGTCCCCCAGCCCCACTCGGGATAGATTGCCCACAGCGGGATATGCGCGAAGACGACGACCGGCGTACTGTTCGATCGCGCCTTCAGGTCCGCTTCCAGCCACTTCAGTTGCACCGGGCCCAGCTTCCCCAGGTGCTCCATGCCAACCACGTTCACCAGTCCGACAAAGTGTACGTCCTTGTGATCGAAGCTGTACCATCCGCTGCCCTGCGTACCTTTGCCGTAACGTTCCAGATACTGCTTGCCGTCATCCACAGACGTGTCATGCTCGCCTGGCACATAGAAAACCTGACTCGTCTTGGCGGACTTCAGCACCTGGTCGAGCGTGTCGAATTCCGCGGCTTTGGACATGTGGCTCAGGTCGCCTGTGTGAATGATGAACTCGGGAGTTTGCGGCAGCGCATTGATCTTATCCACGGCCGCCTGCAGCGTCCCTACCACGTCCGGATTTGCCGGTTTGTTGAACCCGATATGGCTGTCGCTGATCTGCACGAAGGTCATCTCGCCGGCAGCGCCGCCCGCGCGCCCGGGTTTGCCGAAAGCGCGCGAACTGAGCACGCCGCTGCCGACGGTCCAGACAACCCCGGTGCCCGCCCATGCCATGCATTCGAGGAATCCGCGGCGGTTGATTCCATCGTCGTTGTGATCGTGAAGAATGAGTTTGGACATTTTGCCCTCCACCTGCCTCTACTACCGGCGCCTCCCAATTATTCCCGCCGCGTTTTTCAACTGTAAACTCCCTGCGGGAATAAATCACGGCCGCCGGGAGTATTGATCGATATGGGGACGCAGCGGCGGGTGACGGCGAACGCCACTCGTAGCGTCGCCCGGTAGTGCGGAAGGCACTGCGGTGTACCATATAGTCACAGATGATTTCGCAGCCTGGACGCGAAGCGCCCAAACCGGCCCTTTTCGAAGAAACCATGCTTCCGCACTTGGACGCGGCTTATAATCTGGCACGTTGGCTGACGCGCAACGAGCACGACGCCCAGGACGTCGTCCAAGAGGCCTACTTGCGCGCCCTTCGCTTCTTCGATGGCTTCCGGGGCGGCGACGCCCGGCCCTGGCTCCTGGCGGTGGTCCGCAATACCGCACTCACCTGGCTCCGCCGCAAGAGGTCGTCAACCCAGGTGTCTTTCGATGAAGAAATACACGGTTCCCGCTTGGAAGCCGCGACTGTCGAGACGAAGTTAGTCGCAGGCGATCGGTTCGCGGAATTGCGGATTTGTCTGGACCTGCTTCCCACTGAGTTCCGCGAAATCGTAGTAATGCGGGAGATGGAGGAAATGCCGTACCGGGATATCGCGGAAGCCGCGAGTTTGCCGATCGGCACCGTCATGTCCCGGCTGTCGCGCGCGCGCCAGCGCCTGCAGGATTGCCTGGCGGCGCGCATGAAGGAGGCTTCCAAATGACCTGCGCGCCCGTAAAGAGTCTGTTGGAGCCGTATCTCGATGAAGAATTAGACGCGGCCCAAAGAGCCCAGGTCGCCGCGCATCTGGCAAGCTGCGCGTCTTGCGCCGAGATGCATGCGCAGCTTCTGGAACTGCGCACCGCCATTCGATCCCATGCGCCTTATTACCGTGCGCCGGCCGGCTTACGCGAGCGCATCCGATTTTCCGTCCGCCAAGCCGGCCGCAACGCCAGCCGCCAAGCTGGCGGATCTTGGCGTTGGATCGCGATCGCGGCCGGGATACTGCTTACAGTATCCGCCGCGTGGAACGTCGCGTTGTTCCGTTCGCATACCTCCGGCGCCGATCTGATCGCGCAGAACGTTCTGTCAAGTCATGTGCGGTCGCTGATCGGCGCCCACTTACTGGATGTGCCCTCATCGGACCGGCACACGGTGAAGCCGTGGTTCAATGGCAAGCTGGACTTCTCGCCGGATGTGAGAGACTTCGCCGCGCAGGGGTTCCCACTAATCGGCGGGCGCATCGATTACGTGGGCGATCGCCAGGTGGCGGCGCTGGTGTATCAACGGCGGCAACACGCGATCAACCTGTTTACGTGGCCCGTGGCAGCGGCGGACAGCCCTGCGGAGCTGATGCGCAATGGCTACCACGTCCTCCACTGGAACAGCGGCGGGATGGCCTGGTGGGCTGTTTCGGATCTGAACGTCGATGAACTGCGGCAGTTTGAGGGACTCTACAGGCGGTGATTTTTCCTACCCATTTGGGCCGCGAATGCGTGTGGGACAGGTCCAAGACAGCTCAATGGATAGCGTTTCGGCGGGCCATTTTCTTGCTATATCCAATCGGATATAATTGGAAGTGCGGCCCGTGCGCTTCCTTGGCGATTCGCTCAAATGCCTACGCGACTTCCCGGCTGGCGCGCGGCATGATGCGGGTTATCAACTCGACAAAGTTCAACGAGGCGGCCAGCCCGACGATTTCAAGCCGATGCCGGTCATCGGCAACGGTGTCGAAGAGATCCGCGTCTCGAGTTCGAGTGGCGCCTACCGTGTGATTTACGTGGCCAGGCAAGCGGAGAGGCGACGGCCAAGAAAGATCTTGAAATCGCGAAACGGCGATTTCGGCAACTGTTGGGAGGCAAACTATGAGCAAGTCCGAGAGCTATGCGTGTGTTTGGGATGCGATCGCAGACACCCCCCGAGGAGGCTGCAAATCTGAGAGCGCGGGCCGAACTGATGCAGAAGATCGCGGAACGCCTGAAGCAACACGAATGGACACAGGCCGAAGCCGCGAACCGCTGCGGCGTTACCCAGCCACGCATCAACGATCTGCTCCGCGGACGGGTCTCGCGCTTCTCGCTCGATGCGCTGGTCAACATCGCGACGGCGCTGGGTTGTCGCGTGCGGGTTGATCTTGAAGCCGCCTGAGTTTCGCGTGCACGGGCTGTCCGACCGTCGTCCAACCCCGACGCGCCAACACTTCCGGCGAATTTTCGACCGCAACGTCAGCGGGTGTGTTGCGTGGCAAAGCGTTTTGCTGGATGATAATAAAGGAGCGCTTGTCTGGAAAAAGCGCGTAACAAATGCCACAACGCTGCGCAAATCCGTCTGATTCCATGCTCCCGCCAAAACAGGCGACGCCAGCCCCGGCACCCGACAGTTCGGCTACCATCGCACTTCTCCAGCAGTGGGCGCGGGAAGACGCCACGGACGATCCGGCTGTAATTGTCCAGGCGGAACGGGAGTTGGCCCAGTTCAAGGCCGCTCTCAACGCCAATCGTTCGCCTGACAAACCTGTCTTTCCGTGAGCCGCCACCTTTTGCTGGATTCCGGGCCCCTCGGATTCGTGACGCCGCCGAGACTCTCCCCTGATGTCGTGTCGATGAACCAATAGCTGGTCGACTGCCTTTCGAATGGCGACACCGTGCGGTGCCCGCCGTCATTTACTACGAACTGCGACGCGAATTGCTCCGCGCACGAAAGACTTGGGGACTCGCCCGCCTGGATACCTTCGTGCAGACCGACCCGAACCGATATCTGGCCCTGACCGACGAGGCATTGCGGCTGGCCGCGGAGCTATGGGCAACCGCCCGCCAGCAGGGCCGCCCCACTGCGTCGGCGCTCGACCTCGACATCGACGTTATCCTGGCCGCTCAGGCGCTCGTTCCCGGCGATGGGGCCGAGGTCATCGTCGTCACCGCCAACACCCGCCACCTTGGCCGGTTTGTGGACGCACGTCTTTGGAATGACGTAAGTGCCTGAAGCGATCCCCATCCATTGCACAGCAGTATCCTAAAGATTAGTCCACTCGTAAACCCATGCCCGAAACCGCCCGCATCCTCGACCAACTCCACCGCGCCTACGAAGGCCCCGCCTGGCACGGCCCCGCGCTCCGCGAAACTCTCTCCGGCGTAACCTGGCAGACCGCCGCCCAACGCCCCATCGCCGGCGCACACACGATCTGGGAACTCGTCCTGCACCTCACCGTGTGGATGTCGGTCCCAACCCGCCGCATCCAGGGCGTCGAAATGCCCACCCTGCCCGCCGACCAGGACTGGCCCGCTGCACCCGCACCTTCGGAATCCGCTTGGAGCGAAGCGCTCGATCGACTGGCGCAGGCGCAACGCAGTCTGGAGGACGAAGTCCGCAAACTCACCGACGACCGCCTGCGCGAAAAGGTGCTCGGCGAAGTCCCCTATTCCATCTACACCATGCTGCACGGCGTCGTTCAGCACAATCTATATCACGCAGGCCAGATCGCGCTATTGAAGAAGGCGATCCATCCATGATCGACTTCTCCCAATTCGCCCACAACCAGCCCCTGGTCCTGATCGCCGGACCGTGCGCGATCGAAAGCGAAGAGCACGTGCACCGCATGGCGCGCGCCATTGGCGAAATCGCCGGCCCGTTCGTTTTCAAGGCGTCATTCGATAAAGCCAACCGCACCAGCCTCACCGGCTATCGCGGGCCGGGCCTGCACGAAGGCCTGCGTATCCTGGCTGGCGTCAAACGCGCGGGCTATGCCATCCTCACCGACATCCACGAGCCCGCCCAGGCTGCGCCCGCCGCCGAGGTCGCCGATATCCTGCAAATCCCCGCCTTCCTGTGCCGCCAGACCGACCTGCTGCTTGAAGCCGGACGCACCGGCCGCATCGTGAATATCAAGAAGGGCCAGTTCGTGGCGCCCCAGGATATCGCGCGCGCCGCCGAAAAGGTCGCATCCACGGGCAATTCGCGTGTGCTGCTGACGGAGCGCGGCTCGTCGTTCGGCTATAACAACCTCGTCGTGGACATGCGCGGGCTGAAGATCATGCGCGATCTGGGCTGGCCCGTCGTTTTCGACGCCACCCATAGCGTGCAGTTGCCCAGCGGCGGAGGCGCGGCATCCGGCGGCCAGCCGCAGTTCATCGAGCCGCTATCGCGCGCCGCCGTGGCCGTCGGCATCGACGGGCTGTTCGTCGAAGTACACGACGCCCCGGAGCGGGCGCTATCCGACGGCGCCAACGCCTTGCGGCTGGATCTGCTGCCGGAACTCTGGCGCCGCCTGCGGGCATTGGACGCGCTGGTGAAATCTGGCTTTCTGCACGCTTAGCCTGCCCCAAACGTCATACAATGTGGTTGAGATAGGAGATCTCTCTATGCGTTTCCGCCGGCAAAGAGGCTTTTCGTTAATCGAGCTGCTGATCGTTATCGCGATCATCCTCATCATCGTGACCGTGGCTTTGCCCAAATTGAACAAAGCCCGCATGTACGCCCAGGAGACCGCCGCCCTGAAGGCGATTCAGACGCTCAACACCGCGCAGGTGCAGTACAATTCGCAGTTCGGGCGTTTCGCCCAATCGCTGACCGAACTGGGACCGCCGACCAGCGGCACGGATAATGCTTCGTCCGCGAATCTGATCTCGTCCGACATGGCTGCCGGCGTAAAGCAGGGCTACAACTTCACGCTGACCGGCACGCCTACGGGCTATGCCATTTCGGCGGTGCCCGCGTCGTTCGGGTCCACCGGCTCGCGCACGTTCTTCTCGGACCAGTCGCTGGTCATCCGCGAGAACTACGGCCAGGAGCCGGCCACGGCCAACAGCAAGGAAGTCGGGTCGTCGGCGGCCAAGACCGGGGCGGGCGACACTAGCAAGTAGGCGGGCGGAGGGCGCCATGCGTGGCCGGACCGTTGCTCTCCTTGCGATTCCCGCGATTTTCTTTTTGTCCGCTGGCTCGCGCACGTTCTACTCGGACCAGTCGCTGGTCATCCGCGAGAACTACAGCCGCGAACCGGCCACTGCCAACAGCCGGCAGGTCGGAAGGGCGAAGTGACCCGCGCAACGAGGCGCGAGGCAGTCGTCTGGATCTGCGTCCTCGCAATAACCATTGCCGCCGTCGCGGCTGTCGTAGCATCGGCGGCTCTTCCCAAGCTGAACAAGGCCCGCGACTTCGCGGAGGAGGCGTGGGCCATCAAAGCGATTCAGACCCTGAACACCGCGCAGGTTCAATTCAAGTCCAAGTTCGGACGATACGCCCGGTCGCTCGCTGAACTGGGGCCGTCGGCCGCCAACCTGATCCCGGCCGACCTGTCCGCCGGCAAGAAGTACGGCTATAAATTCAAGCTGACGGGCACGCCCGCCGGATACGCCATCGCGGCGGTGCCCGTGTCGACTCGCACGCTTTCCTTCCGCTCCGATCAATCCCTGGCCATACGCGGGCAATGACTCCAGAGAGAGGGTGCCGTGTCGCCCCCTCGCCCCCTCGCCCCCTCGCCCCCTCCCTCCCACCGGGTGCTACCTTGGCCCTTACAGCATGCACATCCTCTTTATCGGCGATATCTTCGCCTCCCCGGGCCGCCACATCGTCGCCGATCATCTCCGGGATATCAAGGAAACCAACCACATCGACCTGGCCATCGCCAACGCCGAAAACGCCGCCGGCGGCTTCGGTGTCACTCCGTCCATCGCCGAGGAACTCCTCGCCATGGGCCTGGATGTGCTCACTTCCGGCAATCACATCTGGGACAAGAAGGAGATTTTCGACTATCTGCCGCGCCAGCCCAAACTCCTGCGCCCCGCCAACTACCCGGACGGAACACCCGGCCACGGCGTCATGGTTACGTCCAGCCGCCACGGCATTCCGTGCGCGGTAATCAATCTACAAGGCCGCACGTACATGCCCGATACGGATTGCCCTTTCCGCAAGGCGGACCAGATCCTGGCCGAGCTTGACCCATCCGTTAGGGTCCGGTTCGTGGATTTCCATGCCGAAGTCACCAGCGAAAAAATGGCCATGGGCTGGTATCTGGATGGCCGCGTATCCGCCATGGTGGGCACTCACACGCACATCCCGACCGCGGATACCCGCATTCTGCCGGGCGGCACGGCCTATCAAACCGACGTCGGCATGACTGGCCCTTATGACTCGGTAATCGGCGTCAAGAAGGAGCTAATACTCCAGCGCTTCCTGACCTCGCTCCCGGTGCGCATGGAACCCGCCAAGGCATCGGCGGAGTTGCACTCGGTCATCCTGGAAGTGGACGAAAATACCGGCAAGGCGATTTCCATCCGTCGCCACACCGTCCGCGGCGATTAGGACGTGGCGCAGGCAATCCTGCCTGCCGCGCCGGCACTCTTGCCGGCGCAGGCGCTACGGCGCGACGGTATAACTCACGCTCTGCACCGCCGACTGGAAACCCTGTTTCGCCGTAATCTTGATCTCGCACTTCCCCGGACGCGACACCGCATTCACCACCATCGGAATCGCCCCGAAGGAATCCGGCGCTGGAAGATCTTCGTCCTTCGCCTCCAATTCCTCACCGCCTACGAAAAATTCCACCCGGACCCGCGGTTTTTCCATGCTCGTCTTGTCCGGATACACCACGAAATACACCAGCGGTTTTGCCGACGCCTTCAGCGATCCATCCAGCAACGGCACCACATCCCGTCCCTGCAGCAGGAACGGATCGTTGGCGTCCGCGTCCGCCGTCAGCGCGTCCGCCCGCGCCACCACCATCGCGCTGCTCAGCCCGATGCCCTTCTGCGCCGGACTGTCCAGCTCCACCGTGCTGGCGCTGGCCCGCTTCGCTTCGCGGTCCATCAGCACGCTCTCCACCGCATAGTGGCCGGCCGGCAGGTGGAAAGCATGCGTGTAGTCGATCGGCGCGGCCTGGATTCCCGCCAATTGATCGTCCGGAATCTCGTATGGAAAATCCTGACTGTATTTATCCACAATATTCCCGCTCGCGTCTTTCACCACCGCGAACAGCGACGCATGCAGCCGATGTTTCCGTTGCGCGGGTTGCGCCGTGGCGGTCAACCCCGCGCCCGGCAATTCGAAAACCACGGCGGCCTGCGAACTCGCGCTTCCCGGCCGGAACTGGAACGCCGCCGTGCGGAAATCGAAAGCGTGCGGCAAGGGACGCGCGTTCAGCGTCATCAGCCCCGCCATCTCGAAAGGCTGCAGCGGCGTCGCGCCGCCGAAGTCCGGTATGGCGAAGTACCCGTTGCGGCTGTCCACTTTCCAATCGGCGCGCGCCGCCTTCACTTCGATCTTCCGAAAATGCCCGTCGTATTTGCTGGATGACGGATGATAGTCCGCCTCGTAGTGCGTGTCCGCCTCCTCCACAATCTGTTGGAGTGGCTTCCGCAAATCGTTGGTGTTGGCCACCAGGAAGCCGCCCGTCCCCTCGGCCAGCGCGCGCAACGCCGACTGCGAATCAGAAGTCCGCACCGCGCCGTGCAGATAGTCGTCCTGCCGCGACCATTCCGCCAATGCGCCGGCCGATCCGATGGCCGTGGTGTTCTTATTCGCCGCGCTCAGTTCGCCCGGCGCCAGCGAGTTCTGTTGCGAGGCCAGCGTCGCCACGTGCTGCATGGCCATCGTGGACGCTTGCGCCGTCGAAGTCTGATTGAGGCCGTTGGCGTCGAAAGCATAGAAGCTCAGGTCGGCCAAGTTGGCCTTGCGGAGCATCGCTTCAAACTCCTCCGGCTCGCCATTGGTCGTGAATCCCGGACTCAACAACAACACCGTCTTATGCCCCGGAAAAGTCCCGAGCTGCCGGATCAGGAGCTTGATCTGATCCATCTGCCGCGCTCCCTCGATGCCGATCAACTGCTCGCGCTGCAGCACCAGGTCCCCGCGTTGCGCGTTGGCGCCCGGCCCGTTGTCCACATCCGCTCCCGTGATGGCGGTCATGGCGACCGATCCGGTGGTGGACATATCGGTCACGCCGCCCG
>Ga0302326_10006029_pt1 | contig 27352 bp, 11 predicted proteins | sample Palsa_T0_3_FD_202264 | JGI IMG/M metagenome (GOLD analysis project Ga0302326, IMG submission 202264) | Peat permafrost microbial communities from Stordalen Mire near Abisko, Sweden - Palsa_T0_3 | ecosystem: Environmental > Terrestrial > Soil > Palsa > Peat permafrost | place: Sweden: Abisko... | reverse complement strand
AGAAACGGAATTGCCCCTGCAATCCACGTTGACGCAAAAACCAGCACATGACAATACCCCAAATGTGAGAGGTATGGAGAAGGTAAGCCCCCAAGGAAGGGCAGGTTGCCCCTTCCCGCGATGAACCCACTCGTTTCAGAGCGGATACGCTGTGTGCGCAGAGACACGCCGCCACGATTGCGGCTGGCTTGCAAGTCTTTCGTTTTCAATTCAAGGAATTCGGCGGACGCCGTGCATTGGTTGGAGCGCAGCAACGCACCGCCGCATTCCTCAACTTGCTCGTGCAACACGGCGCGCGCGTGGTTGGGATCGGACTGCCTCCGATGAAGTCATCCAAATACGAAGACAAGACCGAGCTGATCAATCGCATCGCCTATACGGTTGTCAGTCAATACCCGCAGGCAAGCTGGTGGAATCCCCAACAATCGATCGCGGACAATACCGGGGCCTATCGTGAATTCGCGACCCTCGCCAACGGCAGGACGACGCGCATCCGGGCAGTGGACGGCATTCATTTATCCGATGAGGGCGCGGCGTTGCTGACGCCAACTTTGATGAACTGGCTCAATCCCTCTCCGCCCACACTGCGCAATTGGAGGTTCCGCCCGCACAGCCTAAGGCCAGATCGCCGCGGACCGTCCGTCGCTGAATGCCCGCCGTTAAAAGAATGAGAAGCGAAACGACCTCTCCGGTCGTCCTCTCCCGGGCGAAAATCCGATCCGAGAGAAGTTGTCTTGACACCTGAGGCGCAGTCTCAGTACGATCACCGGCGCTCAAGGAATCGCCCTCAATCGAGCGCCGAATCGCCGCCTCAACGGGATCAAAGCAACCGAGTATTCTGGAGAGCCCCCAATGAAATTCAGGATCAGCACGCCTCACCTTCTGAGCAGGGCTGGGTTCCGCGCCCTCATGCTCATAATCTGTCTCCTCGCTTCCATGCCGGCCGTTGCCGCGCCAGATCCCGCGATCCCTTCGGGGAACGTTCGCATTCACTACTTCCGGCCCGACGGCAACTACGGCGGCTGGACCGTCTACGCCTTTGACAACACCACGGAAAACACCGGCAACTACGGCAGTGGTCCCGTTCAGGTAACGGGCACGGACAGCTTTGGCGTCTATTTCGATGTGGGTGTGACGGCGGGCGCGCAAGAGGTTGGGATCATCATTCACAATCCGACTGCCTCGGGTGGCGACCAGAAAGACACGCCTAATAATCTGTTTGTCGACCCCGCCACGCAGGGCTTTGAGTACTGGGCGTACTCCGGGATCGCCAAGCTGTATGTCGCGGCGCCTAACCTCAGTAATCCCACCGCGCTGCTGCCGGGATACGTGCGCGTTCACTACCACCGGACCGACGGCAATTATTCCGGCTGGACCATCTATGCCTTCTACGACACGACCGAGTACACCGGCGATTACAACAGCGGACTTGTGCCGGTCACCAATTCCGACGCATACGGCGTGTATTTCGATGTGGCCGTGGTGGCGAATGCTCAGAATCTGGGACTGATCATTCACAATCCCTCTGCTCCGGGCGGGGACCAGAAAGATCCCGGCCCGAACGAGTTTGTCGATCCATCTACCGAAGGCTTCGAGTATTGGGGCTACACGGGAATCGGCAAGCTGTACAAGAGCCAGCCCAGCCTCACCAATCCGAACGCTCTGCTGCCGGGATACGCGCGCATTCACTACTACCGGCCCGACGGCAGCTACGCCAACTGGACCACCTACGCCTTCAACGACACGGCAGAATACACCGGCGACTACAACGACGGATTGACGGGCGTAACCAGCATGGACTCCTACGGGGCCTACTTCGACATCAGCCTGATCCCCAACGCGCAGAACCTAGGATTCATCATCCACAACATCTCGACGGGCGTGAAGGACCCAGGCCCTAACATGTCTCTGACGGTCGCCACCAACACCCAGGCGTGGGCAATCTCAGGCAACGCAACGGTCTTCACGTCCACGCCCACTCCCACCGAGATTCTGGATAGCCTCTTGAATGTGGAGCAGGCCTACTGGCTCGACAGGCAGCGAGTGGCCATCCAACCGCAGTTCGCGCAGAGCGGCGATACGTATGCCATCACCAGCAGCCTGGCTGGCGGCCTGTCGGTGACTCCCACCGGCATTACAGGCGGCGCCAGCATTCCGCTCACCGCCGGCGGCAGCCTCACTGCGGACGAGCTGCTGCGCTATCCGCAATTGAGTGGTTATACCGTGCTGCAACTGCCGGCGAACACAGAGGCCTCGTCGTTGCAATCTGTGCTGGAAGGACAGCTCGCATTTTCGGCGATCGGTTCCAACGGCTCATTGCAGTATGCCACCGGCATTCAGGATGCGGGCGTGCTTGACGATCTCTACTACTACCCAGGCAAGCTCGGAGTCGTCTTTCATCATGGCGAAGACCGCGGCTGGCATGACTGGCCGGACGATGAAAACTTTGCCGTGAAGCTCAAGCTATGGGCTCCGACCGCGCAAAGCGTCTTGCTGCAGATCTTCGATCACGAACCCGATACCACGCCTGCGGCCATCGTGCCGATGCACGAACACAACGGCGTCTGGGTAGCTGATGGCGAGCCAAGCTGGAAAGGCAAATATTACCTCTACAGCGTGAAGGTGTGGGTTCCATCGGATTCGGCGGTGGACACCAATGTCACCAGCGATCCCTACTCCATCGACATTGCATTGAATGGAACCAAGAGCAGGATCACCGATCTCGACTCCGAGGAAACCAAACCTGCTGGATGGGACGAAACCTTTTCTCCTCCGCTCAGAAGCTTCAGCGATTTGAGCTTGTATGAATTGCACGTTCGCGACTTCAGCGTGAACGACCTCACTGTTCCAGCGGCTCATCGCGGCATGTATGAGGCGTTCAATGATGAAAACTCCGACGGCATGAGGCACCTTCGCTCGCTGGCGCAGAGCGGGCTCAAGGCTGTACATATCTTGCCATCGTTCCATTTCGCCAGCGTGAATGAAGACAAGTCCACATGGATCATTCCAGCCGGCCTGGCGCAGTATCCACCCGACGGCCAGCAACAGCAGGCAGCCGTGACCTCCAGCCAAAGCAATCCTGCCTATAACTGGGGCTACGACCCGGTGCACTACATGACGCCGCAAGGCAGTTATGCGATCAACCCCGACAACCGCGTGCGCGAATACCGCACCATGGTCGATGGGCTGCACAGGGCAGGCCTGCGCGTGGTGCAGGATGTGGTCTTCAACCACACCAACGCCAGCGGCGAAGGCCCCAACTCCAATCTCGACGAGGTTGTGCCGAACTACTATCACCGCCTCGACACCAGTGGAAATCTTGAAACAGGCTCATGCTGCCCGGACACCGCCAGCGAGCACAAAATGATGGAGAAGCTGATCATCGACAGCCTGCTGCTCAACGCGCGGCAGTATAAGATCGATGGCTTCCGCTTCGACATCATGAGCTTCATGTTCACCTACAACATTCAGGACATCCAGAAGGCCCTGCGGGCGCTTACGCTCGAGAAAGACGGCGTTGACGGCGCGAAGATTTACCTCTACGGAGAAGGCTTCAACTTCGGAGACACTCAGAACAACCAGATAGGTCCAAACGCCTCGCAGATCAATCTCTATGGCTTTGGCGTTGGCACCTTCAACGACCGCATCCGCGACGGTATTCACGGCGGCAGTCCGTTTACCGATGAGCGCGTACAGGGCTTTGCCACCGGCCTTTTCACGGACCCCAGCGACTTCAGCAACAGCAGCCTTTCCTCCAGCGCACAGCAAGCGCAACTGCTGCAATACTCCGATTGGATCGATGTGGGGCTCACGGGAAACCTGCGCGACTACACCTTTATCGATAGCGCGGGCGCAACCGTCACTGGAGCCGAGGTGAACTACAACGGCCAGCCGACCGGCTACACCAAGAGCCCGATCGAGGCCGTGAACTATGCCTCGGTCCACGACAATCAGGACCTCTTCGATCAGGTGCAATTGAAGTCGAGCTTCAACGACAGCATCGCCACACGCGCACGAAGGCAGATCATAGGCATGAGTCTGGTGACTCTGGGCGAGGGAGTCCCTTTCTACCAGGGCGGCGACGATTTGCTGCGCTCCAAAGACATGGACCAGAACAGTTACAACTCCGGCGACTGGTTCAATAAGATCGACTGGACCGGCAAGACCGCCAACTGGGGCATCGGCCTGCCCATCGCCAGCCAGAACCAGGGCCAGTGGCCGATCATGACGCCGTTGCTCAGCAATCCCGCATACACGCCGCTTCCGGCCAACATCGCGTACAGCGAAGCTGCCTTCCGCGAGCTGCTGCAGATCCGCTATAGCTCCGATCTGTTCCGTATGCCGACCTTCGCTGAAGTTCAGCACAACCTCACCTTCCTCAACACCGGGCCGAACCAGGCACCGGGCCTGATCGTCATGAAACTGGACGCGAATGGCGGCAACTACGGAATCTACAAACACATCGTCGTGCTCTTCAATGCCACCAATGCGGCAGCTACCTTCACCGACAGCCGCCTGCAAGGGCTGGCTCTGCATCTGCATCCAGTGCAGCGAAACTCCAACGACTCCGCAACCAGGCAATCCAACTTCAATTCAAAAGAGGGAACAGCAACTGTGCCCGCGCTCACCACGGCAGTCTTTGTTGCCGAAACCGAGTAGCCGCTTTATCGCTCTCACCAAAGCCCGTCTGACCGCTCCCAACAGTATGGTTCGGACGGGCTTTTCATGGCACGGATTTACTTGACGTACCCGTCCGCATCATGTCTCCTGAAAATGCAATCTGCCTCATCCGATTCCTGCCCAGAGAACTGTTATCGGGAAGGCTGCATTTGCGCCAATAAACTGTACGCGCACTGCATGCAATAGCTTTGTGTTCCTCCATGCCACGCACAGCATATTCCCGGCCTGACGCAAGGGTTCTGACAGTGTTAAGCCGGGCTATGCCGGACTGTCCGTGGCGTAACTCGATGGAAAGAAGATGCGAAAGGTGATGGAATATGCGGGTTCGGAATGCTTGTAGTTTTTCACTGGTTGCGGCCTTGTTTGCAGCATCCGCGTTGCGCGGTGTCTCTCAGGTGCCAACGCCAATTTCCGTGTTGGGGCATAACCCCGGAGACGACTACTATCTCGCCAACTACGAGGAAGAGATTCAGTACTTCCACGCGCTGGCGGCTCATTCCGACCGCATCAAGATGTTCACCGTGGGCAAGACTTCCGAGGGCCGCGATATCGAGATCGCAGTGATCTCGTCCCCCGAGAACCTCGCCAAGCTTGACGAATACAAGGCCGACACCAAGCGGCTGTCGATGGCGCAAGGGCTGGACGACGCGTCTGCGCAGGCCCTCGCGCAACAGGCCAAAGTGATCGTGCATATCGACGGCGGACTCCATGCTTCCGAGGTCGCCGGGCCGCAGCACTCCATGGTGCTGGCCTACAAGCTGCTCTCCGCGCAGGGCGATCCGGAGATCGACAGGATTCTCAATAATGAAATTCTCCTGCTGTATCCCACACTCAATCCCGACGGGCAGGATATGGTGGTCTCCTGGTACCGCAAGAATTTGGGCACGCGTTTCGAAGTGAGCCCCATGCCGTGGCTGTTTCAAGACTACGTAGGACACGACAACAACCGCGACGGCTACATGCTCAACATGAAAGAGTCGCAAGTCGTCACCAAGACCGAGCTCGAATACAGCCCCGCCATCTTCTATTGCCAGCACCAGACGGCGCCATTTCCAGCGCGCATCTGGATTCCACCATTCTCCGATCCGATCTCTTCGAACATCAGCCAGTACGTGCGCAGTTGGTTCAACGTTGTGGGCACGGATATGACAGCGTATCTGAACGGGCACCAGATGCCGGGCGCAATCAGCGAATCGCAATTCGATAATTGGTACCCAGGTTTCGTGGACTATGCGGGCTCGTTCCGCAACGAGATTTCCTTCTTCACCGAGACTGCGTTATATCGCTATGCGACGCCTAGATTCTATACGGTCGATGAGTTTCCCAAGGACCGTCAGGATCTGAAAGCGCTGACCATGTACACCACTCCGTGGCAGGGCGGATGGTGGCGTTTGAAGGATGCGGTGGATTATATGGTGGCTGGCTCGATGTCCGTTCTCGACACGGCAGCGCGATACCATGAGACGCTGCTCTACAACCAGTACCAGGCGGCGCGCGACAACATCAAACGATACGATCAAGAGCCTCCGTTTGCATACGTCATTCCCAGTGTGCAGCGGGACGTGCCCGAAGCCGCGCAACTTGCCCACATCATGCTCGAAAACGGGCTGAAGATCAACGCCACCGCGGCTGGATTCAATGCCAATGGGCGCGAGTATCCGGCGGGCTCATGGGTGATCCTGATGAACCAGCCATACGCGGGCCTGGCAAAGGAACTCTTCGAAGTGCAGCGCTATCCGGACGCGATGGACACCGGAGGAACGAAGGCCGTCGATCTGCCCTACGACGTGACCGGCTGGACGCTGCCCCTGCAGATGGGCGTGCAGGTGGACGCAGTCACAGACCCAGTCACGCCCGAGCAGCGAAGTCATCTGAACGAGATCGCACAGGTTGATTTGCCAACCGCGAAGGTGGACGGGACAGGAACGGAATTCGTACTCAGTCATAACGTCAATGCAAGCTTCCGTCTGGTGAACGATGTGCTGGCCAACGGCGGGACAGTTTCCTTTGACAATGACCAGGCCAAGACCGCGCAAGGCATGGAAGCAGGCGCGCTTGTAGTGAACGGAGTGAGCCGTAGCACGCTCACGGACTTGTCCAGCAAGTACGGCGTCTCGGCGTTATCCGTCGATAAGTCTCCGGCGCACAAGACGGAAATTCATCGCGCGCGCGTTGGTCTCTACCGGCCTTGGCAAGCTTCCATCGATGAAGGATGGACGCGGTGGATTCTGGAGCAGTACGGCTTCAAGCCCATCAGCCTGTACAACGCGGATATGCGCTCAGGCGGCCTCAAAGACCGCGTGGATGTAATCATTCTGCCGGATATGCGCGAGCGGTCGCTGGTCAGCGGCTTCAGCGTCGGAATTGTGCCGGGAGAATATGCCGGCGGCCTCAATGACGAAGGGCTGGCAAGCCTGCGCGAATTCGTACGCCAGGGCGGAACTCTGGTGGCCTTCAACCAGTCCGCGGCGGCGCTGATTCCCTTGATGTCGCTGCCGGTAAAGAACGTGCTCGAAGGATTGAAGAGCGATAAGTTCTTTTGCAGCGGCGCGCTGCTGCGCGTAGACATTGAATCCCGCGAACGCCCCGTTACGTCCGGCCTTCCCAGCGAAGTATCGGTGATGTTCGAGCAGGGACCGGCGTTTGAGACGCAGCCGGGCTTCAAGGGGGCAGTCCTGGCCCGCTATCCCAAGGATTCAAATCCGCTGGAAAGCGGATTGTTGTTGCATCCGGAGGCGATCGAAGGCAAGATCGCCGCGCTCGAAGTGCCGTATGGACAGGGACGCATCTTCCTCTATGGCTTCAAACCGCAGTGGAGAGGCCAGTCGCACGGCACCTACAAATTCTTCTTCAACGTGCTTTACAAGTACGAGCAGCCGGCGTTTGTGCCCGAGAAGCCAGCCGCTGCTACTTCAGACAAACCAAAGCAAGCCGAATAGATGAGCGCATCATGAAGCGGTCGGTCCGCAGGGCCTGCATAGATCAATATGCGTGGCCCTGCGATCCGAGAGAGAGCATGCAGCCATAGCCGCGATCATCGGCACAATGGTTAGAGCAGGAGCAGAATTACCGTAATGTAGCGACCAGCGTGCAGGGCGGATTTTTCTTGAGGAAAAATCCGCTCGACCTCCGAGGCCTCACCTTATACCAATTCTGCTTCTGCTGTAGGCCAATCCGCAGTCCCCACTGCGTCGCATGCCCGCCGATCGCCGCGTTTCCCCTCCCAAGCGCTTCCTTCCCATCCGAACTTGCAATTCTCAGCGAGAGGTGAGGGATTTTTCCGCTAGTTCGCGCGGTACAGGGAAAGCCTCAATCTTCCAACCCTGAAGCCGGCAAAGCAAAGGGTTCGATTGCGTCCCGCGTCTTCGTTGTAAAGGGCTCATTTGAATTACGTTGTTTCGCTATTTGCGAGCCTGTTTACGGATCGACGCAGCGGATGCAGTATCGGGGGATTCCTCATAGGGCTTGCAAGGAGTAAGAAATGACGCCACGCGTGGGGAAAATTTGGTTGACGATTGCTCTGGGCATCTGCGGGCTCTCATCGTTTGCTACCGCTCAGCGAGCCGGAGCAGGGAACTTGCCTGTCTATGAAGCGTGCGCCAGCGCGAATCTTTCCGGCCCAGTCGCCCCGCGTGCTCCCGAGCGCAATAGCACGCCCTTTCTAAGCCTGTGCGACGGCCATGCTCTGAGCAATCTCTCGTTAGCCGGACAAGGCCAGCCCGTTGCGCTGGCCTCCGCGGACTTCGACGGCGACGGCGTCCCGGATCTGGTCAGCGGCTTCTCGACCGGTAAGACCGGCAAGATCACCATCCATCGCGTTCAGCTTGAACGCCCTTTGGCCTTACGGCGCTGCGTTGCGCAACGGACCTCCGCCCGCATTCCTTCCCAATCCGCGCTCGTTCGCATTGCCTGAGTCGCCGGACTTTCTCGTCGCCGGAGACTTCGACGCCGACGGCCATTGGGATATCGTCACCGCCCAGCGCGGCAGCAACGCTCTTTACTTTTTGAAAGGCGACGGCCGCGGAGGCTTTCGAGCCGCGCAGCGCGTTCAGCTTCCTGGTAACGTCACCGCGCTAATCGCCGGCGAAATCGACCGCGCCGACGGCCTCGCCGATCTGATCGTCGCCGTGAATACGGTCGAAGGCGCGCGCGCGCTGGTCTACGAGTCGCCCGCCGGAGCCATCGGCGCCTCACCGGAAGTCTTCAAGCTGGGAGCACCCGCGACTGCGTTGGCTCTGGGCAAATTCGACGGCAACGCCATGAACGACCTGGCAGTCGCCAGCGGAAGTCAGCTCGTCGTCATCCATGCGCGCGACCGCAAGCTGTCCTCGGATGAGTCGCAGCGTGCGGCTGTAGCGCCAGCCAAAGTAACCGTGCAGAAACTCTCCTTTACCGTGCAGGCTCTGGCGGCGGGCGATTTTACAGGTGCGGGACCAGCCATCGCAGCGCTCGGCGAAGATGGCAAGGTCCACATTCTGGAGCACACACTGGCACCCGGCAGCGTGGCCGCGCGCATCGCGAACAATCCTCACCCATCCATGGAAATAGCCAGGTCGAACAACAATGGTAAGCCGGAGATTGTCTCTGGGACGATGACCGCGGGGCTCACAGCAAGATTGCAAGCGCTGCGGCAGGCCGCCAAAGCCAGCGCCAGCTCGGCCGAATGGACCGAGCGCAGCGAAATCGCTCTGCCTTCAGGATTCGCCCAGACCACTCCGCACCTGGCCGCCGGCAGGCTCACCGGCTCCATACAGGAAGACATTCTCGCCGAAGACAGCGGCAACGGCAAAATCCATGTTCTCTCGACCATCGCAAGCAAATCTCGCATCTCAACGCGAGGTCGGACCGTCCATACCGACGCCCCGCCATCGATGAAGCTCATCTCCTCTCTCGAAGCGGCCAGCGCGCCCGCCGCGGTCCTGCCCATGCGCTTGAACAAGAGCGGCCTGAGCGGCCTGGTCGTTTTGCAGGCCGGACAAGCCGAGCCCACGGTGATGCCGCAGGATACTCCGCCGGCGAACACCTTTACCGTTACCAACACCTCGGACGCGATCATCGCGGTCGGGCCTGAGGTGACAGGTCCGGCGGGATCTCTGCGCGCAGCCCTCTACAACGCGAGCCAGGCAACAGGCACGTCCAGCATCGTCTTCGACATACCCACCACCGATCCCGGCTACAACGCGGCAACCGGGACATTCCTCATTCAGCCGCTCTCGGAAGCTGCTCCAGGGGCCCTCAACGACTTCGCCCTGAACCCGAACAACGCGACGATCATCCTCGATGGCTACACTCAACCCGGAGCCAGCCCCAATACGCTCGCCAACGGCGACAACGCCAGGATTCTGATTCAGATCGACGGCGGCAAGGCCACCACGCCCGGAGGCAGCGGCCTGACGCCCTTCGACGATGTGGGCTCCGTCTATCGCGGCATGGACTTCACCGGTTGGACGAATCCAGCAATATCGTCCGGATCGAGTGGAGAAACCGCGTCCGGCGCCGAGGGCATGGAAGCCAACGGCGTACAGGACTTCATCGAAGGCAACTTCTTCGGCACTGACCCAACGGGGAAGGTCGCAGCTCCCAATCGCATCGGAGTCTTCGCGGACAACGGCCCTGGACTTGGATCGACCGCCGGCGGCAATATCATCGGCGGCACCACGCCGCAGGCTCGGAATATCTTATCCGGCAACGACAACAGTGGTGTTCTCTTTCTCTCGATCGCATTCGAGGCGCAGCTCCAAGGCAATTTCATCGGGCTCGACGCCACGGGCGCAGCTATCGTCTCCAACCCGCAGGAGGCTGACCGGTCCAATACTTTTGACGGCGCGGGATTGAACGGCCCAACCGTCACCATTGGTGGAACGCTGCCGGGGACGGCCAACGTCATCGCCGGCAACGGCACCAACGTGGACATCAACGATCTGACCAATGGCGGCGCTGCCAGCGACTCCATCGTGCAGGGCAATCTCATCGGCACCGACGCCACCGGAACGGCCGGTATTCCCAATCAGGGTTATGGCGTCTCCATCCGGAACAATCCGACGGACATGCTGATCGGAGGCGCCACCCCCGCCGCGCGCAATGTTATCTCCGGCAATCTCGCCGGGGTATATGTCTTCGATAACTCATTCGATAACATCGTCGAAGGAAATTACATCGGCGTCGATGTTACGGGCACCAAGGCTGTACCTAATATCGAGCAGGGATTCATCGCCGGAGCTACGACATCCACCATGATTCCCGCCGGCGACACCACTATCGGCGGATCGGTCGCAGGAGCCGGTAATGTCATCTCCGGCAATACCATGGACGGCATCCAGATTGCTGGAACCAGCCTCGGCCCCAACGGCGATGACACCGCTAACCAGGGCAATTTCATCCTCGGCAACTTCATCGGCACCGACGCCACCGGCAAGACCTCCATTCCCAACGGCGGCAACGGCGTCGATCTGATCTCCAGCGCAACCAACAACATCATCGGAGGCTCCGCGCCAGGATCGGGCAATCTCATCGCCAACAATGCCGGCGACGGGGTCTTGATCGATCCCGGCACAACTGCGGGCACCGGCTCCGGCAACAACACCGTCGCCAATATCATCCAGTCCAACGTCGGCGCGGGCGTTCGCATCAACACCGGCAACGGTAACCGCATCAGCCAGAACTCCATCTTCGGCAATGGAGACCTGGGCATCAACCTGCAAAATGCGGGCGCCAACCTCAATACCAACTGCAACTCGTCGAATAGCGGCGCCAACAACCTCCAGAACGCGCCCAGTTTGACCGTTGGCTCAGGCACGGCTTACATCACCGCGACCGCCACCGACCCCAACGGCAACACCTCTGAATTCTCCAATGCCGTCAAGGAATCGCTCACCGGCAGTGTGGTCGACCTGCTTGGCAACTTCAACAGCACTCCGAGCACCACCTACACCATCGAATTCTTCTCCAGCACCGCCGCCGATCCGTCAGGATACGGCGAAGGCCAGACCTATCTCACCTCGACGACCGTCACAACGGGAACAAACTGCGCCATCGCCATCAACAACCCGGTCGATACTACCAAGGCCGACCTCAGCGTAAGCCTCACCAGCGACACGACGATCTTTGAAGTTGGCCCAGACTTTGGCGAATATACCTTCACCGCGACAGTCGCCAATGACGGTCCGGCGACCGCTCACAATGTCGTTCTCACCGACACATTGCCTGCGGGCCTGGTGATCAGCAACGCCTACTGCGACGTGGGCCCATGCCAGACGCCGGCCTCATCTTCGCTGGGCAATTGCACCGTAAGCGGCAGCAAGGTCACTTGCAATCTGGGCGTCATGGCCCCCGGCGCGACCGCTCAGGCCACCATCCCGGTTCAGGCGACAGCCGCCGGCAGTCTCATCGACACGGCCAGCGTTACGGCAACTGAAACGGACCCCAACCTCGCCAATAATACCGCCAGCATTACCGAAGCCGTCGACTACAACTTCCCGTTCATCGACCATCTCGATCCGGCTTCCGCACTGACGCAGACCTCCGGCAGTCTTCCGATGACCGTCTACGGTGTCGGCTTCCTGCCCACAACGGCCAATCGCCTTCAACGGCACGCAGGTAACAACCACAGGCTATCTGGACAACCAGGTCTGCACCGAGTCCGGCGAGCAGCTCTTCTGTTCCGGAGTCCAGGTCTCGGTTCCCGCGTCGTTGCTGGGTACGGCGGCCACGGTCAACGTCACCGCGACCAATCCCGACCCCGGCCCGGGTGGCGGGCCCAACGAATCGTCGTCGTCGTCGTTCACCATTGCGCCCTCGTGCAGCTTCACCGTCGAAAGCCTAATCAGCTTCGACTTCGGCAGCGACGGCAACCTAGGGGCAGACGGCACGAATCTTCTTCCCGAGGATGTCGAAGTCGCTCCCAACGTCTCCTCCTGCGCATGGACAGCCACATCTTCCGTTCCCTGGGCCGTCATTCTGGACAACGCCAGCGCAACCGGCAGCCAGACCGTGGACATCGCCATTGCGCCCAATTCCGGCGCTGCTCCCAGAACCGGCAGCGTCACCGTGGCCGGACAAACCTTCCCCTTTACCCAGGACGGCAGCGCGGACTGCACCTACGCATTCAGCCCCACTTCCGCCTCGTTTACCTTCGCAGGCGGGACGGGCTCCATCCCCGTCACCTCCGGCTGCTTCGGCTATTTTGTGACGCCCTACGCACCCTGGATCACGGTTCCCGAAAGCGTGTCCTTACTGGTAGACAACGCCACCACCAGCTATACCGTCGCCGCCAATACCGGCGCGCCCCGCACCGGCCTCGTCACCATCGGCGGCGATGTTTTCACCGTTACCCAGAGCGCGCCGAGCTGCTATTACACGCTCAGCACGACATCGGCAATTATCCCAACCGGCGGCGCCACGGGCACCATCGGAGTCACGCCATCCTCGCCAAGCTGCGCATGGACAGCCAAGTCCAGCAACACTTCTGCGCTATCGGTCACCTCCGGAGCCTCTGGAACCGGCAACGGCACGGTGACCTACTCGGCTCCGGTGAACACCGAAGGGCCACAAACGGCAACCATCGCCATCGGCGATGCGACAGGCAACTCCGTCTTCACCGAAAATCAAGCTTCCGCCTTTACCTGCACCTTCAGCATCACTCCACCCTCCGTCGAAGTTTCCTCTAACGGCGTTTCCAACTACTTCGCCGTGAACGCCTCCTATAGCTTCTGCCAGTGGACCGCGGTATCGAGCGACCCAACCGCACTTACCGTAGGCGACGTCAGCGCACAGGCAGGATTGACCACCAACGGCTCGGGCACCGGAAGCGGAGCAGTCTACTACCGCGTCGCGCAAAATAACACCGGGGCCGCGCGCGTCCTCACCATCACCGCCGGCTGCCAGACCTTCACCATCAATCAGGATGCAGCGGCAACGTCCAACCCAGTGCCGGCCATCACTACGCTGCTGCCGGCGAGCGCAACCGCTGGCTCAGGCGCGTTCACGCTCACCGTCAACGGCTCCAGCTTCGTCAGCGGCGCAGTCGTCAACTTCAACGGCGCGGCCAGAACCACCACCTTCGTCAGCGCCAGCAAAGTGACCGCGGCGATTCTGGCCGCCGACATCGCCAGCACTGGCACCCCGTCCGTCACCGTCACCAACCCAGCTCCCGGCGGCGGCACATCCAACGCCCTTACCTTCACCATCACCGCAGCCAGCAATCCGACCCCGGCCATCACCAGTCTGCAACCATCGACCGCCACAGCCGGTTCAGGCGCGTTCACGCTCACCGTCAACGGCTCCAGCTTTGTCAGCGGGGCGGTCGTCAACTTCAACGGCGCGGCCAGAACCACCACCTTCGTCAGCGCCACCAAAGTGACCGCGGCGATTCTGGCCGCCGACATCGCCAGCACTGGCACCCCATCCGTCACCGTCACCAACCCAGCTCCCGGCGGCGGCACATCCAACGCCCTCACCTTTGCCGTCAACAATCCCGTCCCGGTGACAAATTCGCTGCAGCCCACTGGCGTCATCGCGGGTTCGGGCGCCTTCACGCTCACTGTCAATGGATTGGGTTTCGTCAGCGGCGCAGTTGTCAACTTCAACGGCAATCCGAGAACCACTACCTTCATCAACGGCGGCAAATTGACTGCGGCCATCCTGGCGACCGATGTTGCCGCTGCCGGAAGTCCCTCCGTCACCGTCACCAACCCTGCTCCGGGCGGCGGCACATCCAACGCTCAGACCTTCAGCATTGCGGCCGGCAACAATCCAACGCCGGCGATCACCACGCTGCAGCCATCCAGCGCACCTGCCCGCTCGGGCGCCTTCACGCTCACCGTCAACGGCTCCAACTTCGTCAACGGCGCGGTGGTCAACTTCAACGGCAATCCAAGAACAACCACCTTCGTGAGCGCATCCAAGGTCACCGCAGCTATCGTCGCTGGCGACATATTGAGTGCGGGCAATTCCTCTGTTACCGTCACCAACCCCGCGCCGGGCGGAGGAACATCGAACGCACTGACGTTCACCATCACGGCGGCAGCCAAGGTCACGCCCACGGTGACGGTGACTCCATCCGCATCGAGCATCACTACGGCGCAGGCGCTGACCGTGACCATCGCCGTCAGCGGCGGCAGCGGCAATCCCACGCCCACCGGCTCCGTCACGCTGACCAGCGGCACTTACACCTCCGCATCCACGGCGTTGAGCAGCGGCGGCGCAACCATCAACATTCCCGCAAACTCGCTGGCGACGGGCACCGACACGCTCACAGTCGCCTACACACCCGACTCCTCCAGCTCCTCGACCTACAACAGCGCGACGGGAACCAACACAGTGGCAGTAGCAGTGCCCACTATCCAGATAACGGTAGGCACCGCTCCGGCAGGGCTCTCCTTCAGCGTGGACGGGACCAACTACACCAGCACCCAATCCCTGAGTTGGACGGCCGGTTCCAGTCACACCGTCGCTACCACCTCGCCACAAACCTCCACCGGAACCCAGAACACATTTGCCTCCTGGTCCGACGGCGGAGCGATCTCGCACTCCGTGACCGCACCGTCGAGCGCCACCAGTTACACGGCCACCTTCAGCACCTCTTACCAGTTGACGACGGCCGCAAATCCGGCCAGCGAGGGAACCGTCTCGCCCGCCTCGGGAGCCTTCTACGCAGCGGGCACGACCGTGAACCTCGTGGCCACGCCGAACGCGGGCTTCATATTCAACAACTGGACGGGCAATGTGGCCAGCGCCAGCAGTGCTTCGACCACCGTCACCATGACCGCGCCGCAGAGCGTAACCGCAAACTTTGGCGCAATCCCCGCGCCGGTAGTCTCGCTAACTCCCGCCTCGCTCACCTTCACAGCGCAAACAGGCGCAACCAGCGCAGCCCAGACCGCAACGCTGAAGAACACCGGCAACGCCACACTCGCGATTACCAGCATCACGATCTCGGGCGCTAACCCCACCGACTTCGCTCAGAACAACACCGATACCTGCGGCCAGTCGCTGGCCGCAGGGGCCTCATGCGCCATCTCGTTGTCCTTCACGCCGGCTTCGGCAGCCAGCTTCAGCGCCACACTCTCGGTTGCCGACAACGCCGCCGGCTCGCCGCAAACCGTGAGCCTCACCGGCACAGGAACTGTACCTCCGCCGCCCACCTTCGCGATCAGCTCCAATACCACAGCGCAGACAGTGCAACCCGGCGGCTCAGCCCAATACTCCATCACCGTCACCCCGCAAAACGGCGCATATTCAAACCCAGTAACCTTCTCCGCAACCGGCCTGCCCAGCGGCGCAACGGCCACCTTCTCGCCGGCCTCGCTCACCCCCGGCAGCAGCGCGGCGGCCACGCAGCTCACCATCCAGACCGCGGCTCCGGTAAACGCCGCCGGCATTGGCTCAGGCTGGCCCATCGCAGCCTCAGTCCTGCCGCTTCTCGGCTTGCTCTTCGGCGTCAGACAACTTCGGCGCCGCTGGGTCACGCTAGCCGTGCTGCTTTTCGCCTCCCTGGGCACGCTCACAGCACTCACCGGATGCGGCGGCGGCTTCGGCTTGACCACCTCCACCCACTACAGCGTCACCGTCACCGGAACCAGTGGCGCCATTCAGCAAACCACCACCGTGCAACTCATCGTGCAGTAAAAGGAGACCCCATGCGAATCGGGATCAAGATCACATTCTTCCTGTTGTCGGCCATGGCGGTACTTTCGACTGCGCAGGCCCTCGCCCAACTTGCTCAACCCGCCGCTACACCCGCGCAGCCCCGCGCCGACCTGGCCCTGGACTATACCTACATGCGCAGCAATGCCCCTCCGGGCGATTGCGGCTGCTTCAATCTCAACGGCGGCAGCGCCACCTTCGGCTGGCATATCGGCCAAAGCCACTTCGCGCTCGTCGGCGATGTCAGCGTGGCCGAAGCAGGCAAGATCTCCAGCAACGGCTACGGCCTCACCCTCAGCACCTTCACTGCCGGAGCCCGCTACCAGTTTCGCCTCGCGCACTCGCCGCTGCATCCCTTCGGCCAGATCCTCGCCGGAGCAGCCCACGGCAGCGGATCGCTCGTCGACGGCCAGAATCCCTCCGTCTCCAATTCCGGAGGAACCTTCGCCGGCAGCGCAGGCGGTGGTGTCGACCTGAATATCACGCACCGTCTCTCCATCCGGCTAGTCGAAGCCGATTACCTGGCCACGACCTTCAACAACGGCGACAACGACCATCAGAACAATCTCCGCCTCAGCACCGGCGTCGTCTTTCACTTCTAAAGGGGCAGCCGAGAGTGGTGACGGCGACAATTTCGATCGTCGCTGGGATCGGCTCATTCGTTATCCGCCCTACGGGGCGAAGTAGCTGGACAGGTCGAGGAGGAGCTGCGTGGAGTCGGTGGAGAAGGCGTCAACGCTTCCATTGGTTGTGGGGACGATGGCCATGTTGGAGGTAATGGCGCCGTCGCTGGCGTTGAGGGTTGAGACGTCGGGCTGTGCTCCTCCCGCGGCCCACAATGTCAGGTAGCTCAGCGAGGTCACAGGCAGAGCGGTCGCGTTCAGCACGTAAGCCTGCGCGGTGGCCGGGGGTGCGCAGGCGCTGGTGTGGATGGGCACGGTCAGCGTTCCGTCAAAGGCAGAGGTGTTGCGGGTGTCGAGAGCGCGGCATGGGGTTACTGTGTAGAGCGACAGCCCTCCTGCGGCCGGCGGCGCGAAGTAGCCATTTACATCGAGGATCACGTCGGAGGCGTCGGATACAAGGACGGAGATGTCTCCGCCTGTGCCTGCGGGCACGATGGCCGCATTGGCAGTGACTGCTCCGGTTGACGCGTTGAGCGTGGAGACAACAGGCTGCGCCTCACTTGAGGGCCATAGACTTAAATAGCCCAGCGATTCGTGCGGCACAGCCGTAACGTTGAGCGAATAAGCCTCGGCGTTGGAAGGAATGCCGCAGGAACTCGACTGCACCGGGAAGGACCGGGCGGTGTTGGCAGCCAGGGACGGTCCTCCCAATGGGGCGGTGGCGTTGCGGGTGTCGGCGATACGGCAGGGCGTGAGTGGGAAGAACTCCAGGCCCGAGGTGCTCGTTCCCGCCGGCACAAAGTATCCATCGATATCGAGGATGAACTGGGTGGCGTCGCTGGCGTAGACGCTGACTCCGCCGTTGGTTCCTGCTGGGGTGATGGTGGCGTTGGCTTTGACGCGCCCATCGCCGGAGTTGAGCGTGGAAACCACCGGCTGCGCCTCGCCGGCCGGCCAGATGCTGAGATAACCGAGCGAGGCAATCGGCACTACCGTCACGTTGAGCGAATAGGCCACAGCCGTCGTTGGAATGCCGCAGGCGCTCTGCGGCACATCGAAGGTGCGGGTCGCGGCGGTGGCTAATTCAGGTCCACCAAAGGCCCCAGTGGCATTGCGCGTGTCTGCGATTCGGCAAGGCGCGATGGGGATAAATTGCAAGCCGCCCGTGGATCCTGTGACGGTCAGTGCAAATGTCGTGCTGGCTGTTTGGTTGCCGGAGACGCCGGTGACGGTCACCGTGCTTTGCCCAGGGGCGGCGTAGCCGGCTGCCGTCAGCGTCATCGTGTTGAAGTATCCGGTAGTGGGATTTGGCGAGAAGGATGCAGTCACACCGCTGGGCAGGCCGGACGCCGAGAGAGAGACGCTGCCGGTGAATCCATACGACGGACTCATGTAAATGTAAGTCGTATTGGTGGCGCCCTGGCCAATGCTCAGGCCAGATAAGTAATTGGTCAGCGTGAAGGTCGGGACACCGATGGTGAGAGCAAAAGTGGTGGATGAGGTCTGGTTGCCGGAAGTGCCCGTGATGGTCAGGTTGTATTGTCCAACGGGGGCGGAGCTGCTCGCCGTCAACGTCAGCGTGGCGCCGAACACCGTAGCGGGGTTTGGCGAGAAGGACGCCGTTACACCGCTGGGCAGGCCCGACGCCGACAGAGTGACGTTGCCGTTGAATCCATACGACGGATTCACGGAAATGTCAGTTGTACCGGAGGTGCCCTGGCCAATGCTTAGACCATACGAGTAATTGGTCAGCGTGAATGTGGGTACATAGACTCCCAAAGTGATAGGAGTGGTTACAGTCTGGTTGCCGGCTGTGCCAGTGATGGTTGCGCTGTACTGTCCGAGGCTAGCGGAGTTAGTTGCCGTAAAGGTCACCATGCTATTTCCGGCAGACGGATTCGGAGAAAAAGACGCGGTTACACCGCTGGGCAGACCGGATGCCGAAAGAGTGACATTACCGGTGAATCCGTTCAGTGGGTTCACGGAGACGTAGGTTGTGCTGGAAGTGCCCTGGCCAATATTCAGACTGCCAGCCGAGACCGTGAAGGTTGGGACATAGACTCCCAGAGTGATGGGAGTGGTTGCAGTCTGGTTGCCGGAAGTGCCCGTGATGGTCACGTTGTACTGTCCGAGGCTGGCGGAGCTGCTCGCCGTAAAGGTCACGGTGCCGTTTCCGTTTGTGGGGTTTGGCGAGAAGGATGCCGTTACACCACTGGGCAGGCCGGATGCCGAAAGAGTGACGCTGCCGGTGAATCCATACGACGGATTCATGGAGATGGAAGCCGTGCCGGAGGTGCCCTGGCCAATATTCAGACCGTACGAGTAATTGGTCAGCGTGAATGTAGGTACATAGACCCCTAGAGAAAGGACAGTGCTTGTGGTCTGGTTGCCGGATTTTCCGGTGATGATCGCGTTGTACTGTCCGAGGGTGGCTGAACTGCTCGCCGCAAAAGTCACGGTGCTGCTTCCATTTGAGATTGGCGAGAAGGACGCAGTTACGCCGCTGGGCAGGCCAGACGCCGAAAGAGTGACGCTGCCGGTGAATCCGTTCAGGGGGGTCATGTAAATGTAAGCCGTGCCGGAGGTGCCCTGGCCAATATTCAGGCCGCTGTAAGACGAGAGCGTGAAGGATGGGGCCGCGATGGTGAGAGCAAGAGTGGTTGTTACGGTCACAGCGCCGGATTTTCCGGTGATGGTCACGTTGTACAGTCCGGCGACAGCGGAACTGCTTGCCGTCAGCGTCAGCGTGTTGTTGTATCCGGTAGCCGGGTTTGGCGAGAAAGACGCCGTCACGCCGCTGGGCAGGCCAGACGCCGAAAGAGTTGCGCTGCCGGTAAATCCGTTCAGGGGGGTCACGCTGATGTAGGTTGTGCCAGAGGTGCCCTGGCCGATATTGAGGTCGTTTGCCGAGAGCGTGAAGGTGGGAACACCGATGGTGACAGCAAAAGTTGTGGTTGCAGTCTGGCTACCGGAAGTGCCAGTAATGGTCACGTTGTACTGTCCCAGACTGGCGGAACTGCTCGCCGTCAACGTCAGCGTGGTGCCGTTCGCGGTAGCGGGGTTGGGCGAGAAGGAGGCCGTCACACCGCTGGGCAAGCCGGACGCCGAAAGAGTGACACTGCCGGTGAATCCATACGACGGATTCACGGAAATGTAAGCTGTGCCCGAGGAGCCCTGGCCAATGTTCAGGCCATAGCTGTAGTTGCCCAGCGTGAAGGCCGGCCCATAGACTCCCAGAGTAAGGACAGCGGTTGCGGTCTGGTTGCCGGATTTCCCGGTGATTATCGCGTTGTATTGTCCCAGACTGGCGGAGCTGCTTGCCGTCAGAGTCACTGTGCTGCTTCCGTTTGTGGGGTTCGGCGAGAAGGATGCCGTCACACCGCTGGGCAGGCCAGACGCCGAAAGAGTGACGTTGCCGGTGAATCCGTTCAATGGGTTCACGGAGACGTAGGTTGTGCTGGAAGTGCCCTGGCCAATGTTGAGGCTGTTTGCCGAGAGCGTGAAGGATGGGGCAGAGGTGGTGAGAGCAAGAGTGGTTGTTACGGTCACAGCACCAGATTTGCCGGCGATGGTCACGTTGTACTGTCCGAGGGTGGCCGAACTGCTCGCCGTAAAAGTCACTGTGCTGCTTCCGTTTGTAGGATTTGGCGAGAAGGACGCCGTCACCCCGCTGGGCAGGCCAGAGGCCGAAAGAGTGACGCTGCCGGTGAATCCATTTAGGGGAGTCACGTTGATGGAGGTTGTGCCAGAGGTGCCCTGGCCAATGTTGAGATCGTACCCCGAGAGCGTGAAGGACGGTGCGGAGACCGTCAAAATGAGGGTAGTGGATGCAGTCTGGTTACCTGCTGCGCCGGCGACGGTCACGTTGTACTGTCCGAGGCTGGCGGAGTTGCTTGCCGTCAATGTCAGAGTGCTGGCTCCGGTAGTGGGATTTGGCGAGAAGGCCGCTGTCACACCGCTGGGCAGGCCGGAGGCCGAAAGAGTGACACTGCCGGCGAATCCGTTCTGGGGGGACACGTTGACGTAGGTTGTGCCAGAGGTGCCTTGGCCAATGCTCAGGCTGTTGGCCGAGAGCGTGAAGTTCGGGGCTAAGACCCCAAGAGAAAGGGCGGTGGTGACAGTTTGATTCCCGGATTTGCCGGTAATGGTCACGTTGTATTGTCCGACAGCAACGGAACTGCTTGCCGTGAGCGTCAGTGTGTTGTTGTAGCCGGTCGTGGGGTTTGGCGAGAAGGACGCCGTTACACCGCTGGGCAGGCCAGAGGCCGAAAGAGTGACGCTGCCGGTGAATCCGTTCAGGGGGTTCACGGAAATGTAGGTTGTGCCAGTGGCGCCTTGACCAATGTTGATGTTGTTTGTCGAAAGCGTGAAGGTCGGTACAGAGACCGTCAACATGAGAGTAGTGGATGCGGTCTGACTACCGGAAGTGCCGGTGATGGTCACGTTGTACAGCCCAGCGGCGGCGGAACTGCTCGCGGTCAGCGTCAGGGCGTTGTTGTAACCGGTTGCGGGGTTTGGCGAGAAGGACGCGGTCACACCGTTGGGCAGGCCGGAAGCTGAAAGAGTAACGCTGCCCGTGAATCCGTTCAGCGAATTCACAGAGACGTAGGTTGTGCCGGAGGTGCCTTGACCAAGGCTCAGGTTGTTCGCCGAGAGTGTGAAGGATGGGGCGCCGATGGTGAGAGCAAAAGTAGTTGTTTCCGTTAGAGCACCGGATTTTCCGGTAATGGTCACGTTGTATTGTCCGACGGCAGCGGAACTGCTTGCCGTCAGCGTCAGTGTGTTGTTGTATCCGGTCGTGGGGTTTGGCGAGAAAGACGCCGTTACACCGCTGGGCAGGCCGGAGGCCGAAAGAGTGACGCTGCCAGTGAATCCATTCAGGGGGTTCACGTTGAAGTAGGTTGTGCCAGAAGTACCTTGACCAAGACTCAGGCTGCCTGCCGAAAGCGTGAAGGATGGAGCAGCGATGGTGAGAGCAAAAGTAGTTGTTACAGTCAGAGCGCCGGATTTTCCGGTGATGGTCCCGTTGTACTGTCCAACAGCGGCGGAACTGCTCGCCGTCAGCGTCAGCGTGTTGTTATATCCCGCTGTGGTGGGGTTCGGTGAAAAAGACGCCGTCACACCGCTGGGCAAGCCCGATGCCGAAAGGGTGACGCTGCCAGTGAATCCATTCACGGGGGTCACGCCGAAGTAGGTTGTGCCGGATGTGCCCTGACCAAGGCTCAGGTCGCCTGCCGAAAGCGTGAAGGTCGGGGCAGCGATGGTGAGAGCAAAAGTAGTTGTTGCAGTCAGAGCGCCGGATTTGCCGGTGATAGTCACGTTGTACTGTCCAGCGGCGGCGGAACTGCTCGCCGTCAGCGTCAGCGTACTGGCTCCGGTCGTGGGGCTTGGCGAGAAGGATGCGGTCACACCGCTGGGCAGGCCGGAGGCCGAAAGGGTGACACTTCCTGTGAATCCGTTCAGGGGGTTCACTGTGATGTAGTTTGTGCTAGAGCTGCCTTGTCCAAGGCTCACGCTGTCCGCCGAGATCGTGAAGGTCGGTACAGCGACGGCCAAAGAAAGGGTAGTAGTTGCGGTCAGCTTGCCGGATGTGCCGGTGATGGTGAGTGTGGAGGTTCCTATGCTGGCGGAACTGCTCGCGACAAGGGTGAGCACGCTATTTCCGACCGTGGGGGTCGGCGAGAAGGACGCAGTAACACCGCTGGGCAGGCCCGAGACGGCGAGATTCACGCCGCCAGCGAATCCGAAAAGGGGGTTGACCGAAACTGAGGTTGAGCCGGAGGCGCCTTGGCCAATACTCAAGGCATTCGACGAAAGCGTGAAGGACGGAGCGCCGATGGTAAGAGCAAAAGTGGTGGTTTCAGTCAGGGCGCCGGATATGCCGGTGATGGTGATTGTGTACTGCCCGACCGCAGCGGAAGCGCTTGCCGTCAGCGTCACCGTGCTGTCTTGGTATCCGGTTATGGAGTTTGGCGAGAAGGATGCCGTCACTCCGCTGGGCAAGCCGGACGCCGAAAGGCTGACATTGCCGGTGAATCCGTTTAAGGGGTCCACTCCGACGGAAGTCCCGCTGGTGGCTCCCTGGCCAAGGCTCACGCTGCCCGGGCTGTAGAGCGTAAAAGTCGGCGCGTTAATTGTGAGGGCGATGGTGGTGATTGCTTTCAGTGTGCCCGAGGTGCCGGTGATGGTCAGGTTGCTTGTTCCGCCCGGTGCGGAGCTGCTCGCCGCGAGCGTCAGCACGCTGGTTCCAGAGGTGGGATTCGTGCCCCACGATGCGGTCACGCCACTTGGCAACCCGGATGCGGCAAGGCTGACGTTGCCGCTAAATCCATATTGAGGTGTAACGGTGATGGTGGAAGTCCCGGAATTGCCTGGGATGATCCCCAGGTTGCGGGGTAAAGCGGAAAGGACGAAGTCCGGCCCATGAACCGCGACAGAAATGTTGGCGGTCGCCGTCAGGCTGCCGGAGGTTCCTGTGATGGTCACCGTGGTTGTCCCAGGGGCGGCGGAGCTGCTCGCGGTCAACGTCAGCACGCTGGTTCCAGAGGTGGGATTCGTACCCCACGATGCGGTCACGCCGCTAGGCAGCGCGGAGGTCACAGCGAGATGGACGCTGCCGTCGAATCCGCCCGCGTCCGCCACGGTGATGGTGGTTGTGGCCGAGGCGCCCAGCGGAAGGGGTACGGTACTCAGCGAGGAGACAATCCAGAAGCCTGGCGCCTGCGGCCCAGCCAGGGTATCGATCAAGTCCTGCCCGTTGGCGCTTCCCCATCCTGTAACCAGGTCGTAACCGGTAACTGCGTTGAACCATACCGGCTGGTTTTCTGTGTCGTTGTTCCCCTGGGTGATATCGTGGAAGTCCTTGCCGTAGCTGGAGCCCTCGCCGATGAGGTAGATGGCGGGATTGAGAAAGCCGATGCCGCCCTGGGGCGCGTTGCCCGCCTCCACTGCCTGTTGATTGACCAGCGCCATGAATCCAGCCCAGCGCGGAGCCGCAAAGCTGGTTCCCGCGAAATTTTCGAAACAACCGCCTCCGACGCAGACATAGTTGTCGAAGTCGCCTTCCATGGCGACATCCGGCACATTGCGGAGGGTCGTGGAACCTGCGTTGGACGAGTTGGCCACGCCTGCCTGCCAACTCGGAATCGAAATGCCATCGGGACTGATGCCGCCGCCGCTGCCGGCGGACTGAGCGCCCGTAGTGGAGCCCGCCGAATTCCATGCCGATTCGGAAGCCCACGATCCACCCGCGCCATTTGTGGCCAGGTGGGTGCCGCCGACGGCCGTCACGTATGCGTCTTCCTGAGGATAGAAGAACGGGCTGATCGCAGCGTCGAAAGCGCCGTCATCTCCCGAAGAGGTGAAGAAGCTCTGCCCCTGCGCGGCGAACTCCTGGAAAAAGACATCGTCCGTCGACGGGTCCTCCGGAAGCCAGCCCCAGGAACAACTGAGTTGCTTGGCGATGTTTTCCGAGGCCATGGAGTTGAGTATGTTGGCGTCATCCTGCCCTGTCCCGATATATACGCGGACCTGGCTCAACTCAGGAGCCATGCCAATCGCTTCTACGATGTCCAACACGGGTTCGGCATCCGGCTGGGACTGACCTCCAGTTGCGCCATCCAGCAGCACGTTGTTGACGGGGACGCTGTAGGACTGCCCGGCGCTACTGAAGGTCAAATTCACGTCGCTGAGGTCGTAGCCATCAAACTCGAAGAGTCCGACCGACTGGCCGGCGCCGGCGAGCGTTGTGCCGCCGTAGTAGGCTGCGCGCATGTCGCTGGCGAGATAGGATCCTCCGGGGCCAGAGCCGCTTATATCGGCCATCGGCAGTTCAGCCTGAGGGCGAATGACCATCGGGCGCGGGATGGAGAAATTGTTCAGGCCGGAAATATGCGCCACCGGGATGCTCAGATCGATCGAAGGCTCGCGGTCCGGCGAATAAAAGGTGCGGTCCTCGGTGGGATGCCGGTAGAGATTCATCTCTACATGGAAGGCCGTTTCGATCTTCGCCGCCGTGCCGCGGATGGGCACGATCAGGCGATTGACGGGCGAAGCGGTAACAGCGAAGCCGTTGGCTCTGGCAAAATCGACCACAGCCTGGTAATCCTCCACCGTGGGGCCGAACTCCGAGGTGAACTGAGCCACGTTGAGAAAATGGCGATAATCGGGGCTGGACGGGTCGTAGAGACGGGCCAGCAGGCTGGACAGTTCGGCTTGGTTGCGCAGCGGCAGCACCAGGGTGAGATCCAATTGCTGACTGGGCGGAAGCGGACTTACAAGCGCTGCCGCTCCGCTTGAAACCGCGGGGCGCACATGACTGTGCAACCGTTGCAGCGACGCTTGAGCTATGCCAGCGATGGGAAACAGCAAGAGAACCGGAAAAATGCACAACAGCCAGAGCTTCCAGATTTTCACGGACTACGCCTTTTGTGGCCGGAGTTTGAGAGCACATCCAGCCATCGTATGCGATATTGGAACGATGAAATTAGGGGACGGAGTTATCCTAGCACTCCCAGTGGCGCGGAGCTACTTTGGGTCTCGATGTCACTGGATTTTGACAAATGGTCGATGAGGAAGAGCTAGCGGCTGGTGAGTTCGCAGCAGTGGAGCTGGTCGAACACGTCAAGCGGATGAAGGCTGCTGACATGGAATTGCGGGAGTCGGGATTGTGGCTGGTGCGCAACGGATCGGCGCATCTTCGGGCAGTGGCAAAGCGAACTGAGCGGCTTGTGCCCAAGAGGCTACCGCCTCAGCCGGTCGCACGCATTTCATTCAACAAAGTTGTGAGGGTCGTGACCGAAGGGCCTGTCATTTTGACGTATCTCAAAATGCGTGACGGGTTGCTCCCATCGGCCTCGATGAGATAGTGGATGTTCATAATTACCTGTAAAGCGTTCTCACCTCGTTTCACGCTAGTTGCCATTGTTATTCTCCTTCCTGCTCATACGTCATAACGTTGGATGCAATTTCTTGCATCGAAGCGAACTTACAGACAATATGTGAGGACGATACGGACGGCGCGAAGAAAACAGTACATCGCAGAGCACAATGCAGTCCGCCGACATGAGTACGATCTTCCCGAAGAACGTGAGTGGCGACAGGTTCTTCAAAAAGATCGTATCCTTGGATTACCGCTTCGCCATGTCCCGGAGCCCTAGCAAAGGCCAGCTATGGCCGACACCGCACATGTCTTTCTTCACCATCGGAACGCGGATGGGAATTTCGATTCGGTTTGCCCGATTGCTTCAAGACGATCGCCTCTGAGCCAATCGAAATGGAACTCCTGGAAGCCGAATTTAAAACTATGACCGTTCATGTGTGCAGACTGAAGGGCGTCCCTCGTAAAGTTCGTCAATCCACGCCTGCACTGTGAGTGATGCGCAGGGCAGCTCCTGGTTGGAAGCGCCCTGCTTTTCCCTGAGTCTCAACCGGACTGTTAGAACTTCACGCCCAGAGTGCCCAGGAATGCTTTCACCTCGGGCCAGACGGCCTTGAGGTCGGTGGCTGTTTGAATATCCAGTACGATATTCAGCGGGTTGGCGGCTACGCCGGCAATGTCGAGCAACGGCTTGTCCACGGCTGCCGCCAGGGTTGCCAGCGCGGCAATTACGCCGGGAGCGGCGGTGAGCGCAGTCTGCGCTTTGCTCAGCCATTTCAGAGCGTCTGCGGCTGCGATTTCGATTCCTTTTTCCACGTTTACCAGGATGTTGGCCATCGCGATTCGGTCCTCATTCTGCCGGAGACCGCGCATATGCGTCGGTTCTGGCCTCGATTTGGCCGGGAGACACGCTGCTCCGCGCCGCGGCTGGAGGCTCTTGTCTTGCATCGTTCCATTAGGGGAGGGCTGAAGAGCATCCGGCATGCGGCGCGGAGCAGCGTGTTCCCGGCCAATTTCAAGAGTAGGCGTCGGAAGGCTTAAATCCGGCAATCGCGGAGTAGAAATAAACCTATGCGCATCTATAGTTTATGGTTGCTGCGGGAAGATTCTTACTTGACAGCGGCGGCTTGGTCCACAGCAACCCGCAGATAACGCCGCCCTTCGATCCGGTATTGGCCGGAAAACACGCGAGCGATGGCCTCTGTATAGGCGATGTGCTCCTCGGTGAGAATGCGCTCCGAGAGCGTGTGGGCATCGTCGCCTTCCAGCACCGCGATGCTGCGCTGCAGGACGATCACGCCGTGGTCCAGATGTTCATCGACAAAGTGAACCGTGCAGCCGGCGATTTTGCATCCGTAGTCGAAGGCCTGCTGCTGGGCTTCGAGGCCGGGGAAGGCCGGTAGCAGCGAGGGATGGATGTTGAGAATGCGGTTGGGAAAGGCCGCAATGAACTCCGGCGAAAGCAGCCGCATGTAACCGGCCAGCACGACCAGATCGACGCCATGCTCGCGCAGGCAGGCAGCCACAT
>Ga0302326_10006028_pt1 | contig 27352 bp, 22 predicted proteins | sample Palsa_T0_3_FD_202264 | JGI IMG/M metagenome (GOLD analysis project Ga0302326, IMG submission 202264) | Peat permafrost microbial communities from Stordalen Mire near Abisko, Sweden - Palsa_T0_3 | ecosystem: Environmental > Terrestrial > Soil > Palsa > Peat permafrost | place: Sweden: Abisko... | reverse complement strand
CTTCGCATGACCATTTCGCCCGACCGCGCGCCAGGCCCGCCTGCTCGCCACCACGGTGAAGAGTGGGTCTACGTCGTGACCGGCACTCTGGTGCTCGACTACGACGGGCGGCCGCACAGGGTCCCCGCGGGAAGCTGTGCGCATTTCGACGCCGAGCGCCCCCACCGCCTGGGCACAGAGAACCTGTCTACAGAGGTCCTTGTGGTCGCGGCGCAAGGCCCGAGGGGCCTTTGGAGCGCTCACCGATGAACACCCCACTCCAATAACCCGAAGAAATGGAGCTCTGGCATGACAACAACGACCTCAACTCAGATAGAAGGCACCGGCGAGAAGTACGACCTGAACAAGTTGCTCGACATGCGCCTACGCACCCGCCACGCTGTCTACAAGATCGCGGCCGGCATCAGCGTCGGCATGGCCGAAGAGGATGCCCGAGCTATGGCCAGGGACGTACTCAAGAGCATGGGCATGCGGCGTGGCTGGCACCACGTGATCACTCGTTTGGGGCCGAACACCACGAAGGATTTCATGGCGCAGTCTGAGCCAGGAGTCGTGCTGCAGCCAAACGACATCTTCTTCATCGATATCGGCCCGATTTATGGGGACACTGAGGGTGACGCCGGCGAAACGTTCGTGGTGGGCGACGACCCCGAGCACCACAAAGCCAAGGTGGACGTGAGGGCGATTTGGGAGGACGTGCGTGCTATGTGGTTCTCCAAGGGCTCAACAGGCCAAGAGCTCTATGAGTTTGCACAGCAAGCGGCAAGTCAGCGCGGTTGGGTACTGAACATGGACCTCTCTGGGCACAGGCTTTCGGATTTCCCACATTCGGCTCACTACGACGGTTCGCTGGCTGACATCAGTTTCAGGCCGAACCCCAACCTCTGGGTCCTGGAGATCGCTATCGCCCATCCTGAAAGGACTTTTGGCGCGTTTTACGAAGATCTTCTCCTCACAGACCAGTCTTTCCCGGACTGGGCACTCAGCGCTGACAGCGTCAGCCTCGACTGAACGAGCCTGTCACGTCGCCCACAAGTTCACGTGAACGTAACGGTGGCGTAATGGCTCGGTATTAGTAACGCCCTACGTTTAAACGTAGGAATTTATGAGGTAGTCGCGGCCTCGACAGCCCGGTCACCGATTGGTGCTCGGAGAAACCTGGAACGGGTGGTCGAGCAAGAAAGTCGGCGACCCGCTCTCATAAAGGAGGCTAATTGCGATGGCACTTACTCGAACGCGCCCGCCCGGGGCCGGTACCGGGACAACCACAGGCCTAACCTCGCCAGACCACACCTTGCGTGCCAACGCCCTGGGATTTCCCACGATTTTGGCCGAATCCATCGGGCTCATCTCACCCACCATGACAGCGGTGCTAATCATCCCGATAGCGTTCAGTTACGCCGGGCAAGGCACTTGGGTCACCTATGCCTTCGGCACGGTGATGTTGATGTTCGTGGTCTTTTGCCTCAACGAGTTCGCCAAGCGCACCAACGGTGCAGGCTCTATGTATGCATATACGGCGCGTGGGCTCGGGCCGACTACCGGTGTTTTCTCGGGCTGGTCCCTCATCTGGTCCTACCTCTTCATCGGCATCGCCGGGCTGACGGGTTTTGCGATATTTGCCCAGCAGTTCCTCAACGCGATTGGCGCGGGCTTTACGGCTCCTCCGATATTGCTGTTCCTCATCAGTGCCGCTCTGTGCTGGGTCGTCGCTTACAGGGACATCCACGTCTCCTCTGCGCTCACACTAGTTATCGAGGCGTTGTCGGTTGCCTGCATCGCCGTCCTGGCGTTCATAATCCTTTTCAAGCACGGCCTTACGGTTGACTCTGCCCAGCTGAAGCTGAAAGGGCTTGATTTTCATGGGCTAAGCCTCGGCATCGTCATATCTATCTTCAGCCTCGTCGGCTTCGAGAGCGCTACGGCACTGGGCGGCGAGGCCAGGAACCCCTTGAAGAACGTGCCCAAGGCGGTCATCTGGAGCCTGGCCTTCGCAGGGGTTTGGTTCGTCTTCATGAGCTACGTCGAGGTAGCCGGCACGCACAACTACGGGACGGCCTGGCAGAACGCACCGCTGATCGAGCTGGCGAGGGCCTATGGCGTGAGCGCCTTCCGGATCCCGATCTCCCTCGGGGCAATGGTGAGCTTCTTCGGCCTCACTCTCACCTGCCTGAACGCCGGGTCCCGCATCATCTACCGGATGGCGGGCCACGACCTGCTCCACGCACACCTGGGCCGGGCACACCCCCATAACCGCACCCCGCACGTCTCGATCACGGTTTACATGGCGATGATCGTGACACTGCCGATAATCCTCGAGCACTTCACAAACCCCAATACGATGTTCGGCGACGCCGGGACCCTCGCAGCGTTCGGCTTCCTTACGGCGTACTTCCTAATTTCCATTGCCGCCCCAGCGTTCCTCAAAAAGCGTGGGGAGCTCAGGCCGCGGCACGTTGCGATCGCGGTTGCAGCCTTCCTCTGCCTGCTGGTACCGACCATTGGGAGCTTCTACCCGGTCCCCGCCTGGCCCGTGTACACGTACCCGTACATCTTCCTCGGCTATATGCTCCTCGGCGGAGCCTGGTTGTACGTCGCCAACAAGCGGCGAGCCGGCGTCCTGGGCGACATTGCCCTCGACCTTGCACACGACCCCGTCACCCTCCTCTCGGGGAGCATCGCCCACCCGAGCCCCGTCGCTTCGAACGGCCGCGGCACCTCGATTGACCTCACGACGGCATGAGGGCCTGCGCTACTTGTCAGCCGGCTGGGCTGGCCCGAGCCCTTGACGGCGGCTCGGGCCAGTTGGCCAGGTGGGGGAACCTCGCCATGCAAGCTGGCTAACTAGATCCCAGCCCGGCACGCGACGCGACCGCGCGCCGGGCCTGGGCATAATGCAAGTCATGGCTACACATCCCGACGGCCCCACAATGTTCGACCTGTCCGGACGCGTCGCCATCGTCACTGGCGGCAGCGGGGCATTAGGCCGGACGATCGCGCTGGGCCTGCGCAGAGCCGGTGCGAACGTGGCTGTGCTGGCGAGGCACCCCGAGGCGCTCGACGAGGTGGTGGCTCCTCTGGCGACCGGCCTTTCCGGAGGGCCCGACCTACCCGGCGAGCCTGACATGCCGAGCGAGCCTGACATCCCGGGCGAGACCGTCGCTCTTGTCGCCGACGTGCTCGACGTGGAGTCGCTCGAGGACGCCCGGGGCGCCGTAATCGAGCGATGGGGACGACTCGACGTGCTCGTCAATGCGGCCGGCGGGAACCAACCCGAGGCCACGGTGCCGGTCGGTGGTTCGTTTTTCGACCTGGACGCGGACGGCTTCAGATCGGTGCTCGAGCTGAACCTCATGGGGACGTTCCTGGCCACCCAGGTTTTTGCCAAGACGATGGCAGGGACCGGGAGCGGGAGCGTCGTGAACATCTCCTCGGTGGCAGGCTCGAGGCCCCTTTCTCGCACCGCGGGCTACGGGGCGGCCAAGGCGGGGGTTGAGAACCTCACCCGCTGGCTGGCCGACCACATCGCCCGCCAAGTGAGCCCCGGCATCCGGGTGAACGCAGTGGCCCCCGGCTTCTTCCTCGGGGCCCAGAACCGGGCCCTGCTCACCGAAGCTGACGGGTCGCTCAGCGAGCGGGGCCGAGCGGTCGTGAGCCGCACCCCTATGGGCCGCCTGGGGAGCCCGGAGGACCTTGTGGGGACCGTGCTCTGGCTCGCATCCGACGCCAGCGCCTTCGTTACGGGCACCGTGGTCACGGTGGACGGGGGCTTCTTGGCGGCGGCCGGGATATGAGCCAGCTGCCCCAAAGAAACCCCGGTGCGGGCTCTCATACGGCAGGCCGCCTCGTTCTTGGCCACCCCCGTAAGCAATGTCGCGCTGGTGACCGACGGTACAGCCGTCGGCGACAACATAGCGGGCATCTACGCCGGTGAACTCGAAGGCGCGTGGTCGGCGTCGGTGGCACAAGCCGAGAGGTTGCACACGAGGTGGGTCGATCACCCCTACAACCGTGTTATCTCCTGTGCGATGCCGATTTACTCCGAGCTCTGGACTGCCGGAAAGGCAATGAGAATGCGATTTGTTTTTTACGCCGGCGAGCTGGCGCACGGTGCCACCAGCGAGCTCGAGCCCGCCGTTGCCAGCAAGGCACCGAGCAGCACAAGTCCGTCGGATGACCCGAGGAGCTCGCTGGTCGCCCGTTCGGGGTGAGGCATAAGCCCGACGACATTGCCACCCTCATTGCAAACAGCAGCAATGTCGTGCGCCGACCCATTGGGGTTACCGACATAACGCAGCACCACGCGCCCTTCGTCCTCGAGTGCGCGGAGCGTCTCAGCGCTAGCCGTGTAGTTCCCCTCGAAGTGGTTGATCGGCACTCGCAACCGACGGCCCATCTCCACACCTGCAGTCAACGCCGAACGGTCGCTTACAACCTCGATCTCGGTCATCTGGCACAGGAAGGTGAGGCCCTTGTTCTTCTGCAGGGCGCCTGGGAGCAGGTGCGCCTCGGTCAGGACCTGAAAACCGTTGCAAATCCCGACGACCGGCCCACCTCCCTCAGCAAACTCGTTGACCGCCCCCATGACGGGAGAAAATCGAGCGATCGCTCCGGGGCGGAGATAGTCGCCGTGCGCGAACCCGCCAGGCAACACGACCGCATCGAGGGAACCGAGCGAGGTGGCGGCGTGCCAAACAAGCTCGGCCTCACCACCAAGGCCTTCGACGGCCTCCACGACATCGTGCTCGCAGTTCGTACCGGGGAAGACGACCACACCCACTCGCGGCGCCACAGCACCACCGTACCAAGTGCGGTGGCTCTCCCCGGTTGTCCCCCCGGGGGCTAGCGGAGGATCGAAACGGTGGCATCCTCGATAACGGGGTTGGCCAACAGCCGGGCGCACAGCTCGTTGACTACCCGGCGCGCCTCCCCCTCGTCGGGAGCGTCCACGTGCAAGCGGAACGCCTTGCCGGCCCGGATCTCGGTGATACCGGCGAAGCCGAGCGCCGGCAGGGCGCGCTCTATCGTCGCTCCCTGGGGGTCGGAAATGCCCGGCCTCAACTGCACCTCGACGAGCACTTCGAAATTTCCCATCAGGTCCCCGTCAGCCGTCAGCCGTCGGTCCCGGGCCAGTCGGTCCCGGGCCAATCGGCAAAGCTGAGCCCGCTAAGGCGTTCGTAGGCCTCCACGTAACGCTGCCGCGTCGCTGCGGTGACATCAGGTGGCAGCGCCGGTGGCGGAGGCAGCTTGTCCCAGCCGGTCGCCTCGAGCCAGTCCCGTAGCGGCTGCTTGTCGAACGACGGCGGCGTGGTGCCAGGTTGCCACTGGTCCGCCGGCCAAAAGCGCGACGAGTCCGGCGTGAGGATCTCGTCGCAAATGGCAAGCTCGCCATCGATGAGGCCGAGCTCGAACTTCGTGTCGGCGATTATGATCCCGCGTCCGCCTGCGTGGGCGGCCCCGCAGCGGTATGCCTCAAGGCAAATTTCCCGAGCAGCTGAGGCCAGTTTGTCACCGACCAGGTTGGCAGCCTCATCGAAGGAAATGTTCTCGTCGTGCCCGGTAGTCGCCTTCGTCGAAGGGGTGAAGACTGGTTCTGGCAACCGCTCGGACTGGGACATCCCAGCCGGCAGCGGTTGGCCGTGCATGGTCCCGGAGCGTTTGTACTCGGCCCATGCCGAGCCGGAGAGGTAACCGCGCACGATGCACTCGATTGGCAGCATCTCGGCTCGACGGACCACCATCGTGCGCCCTTCGGCGAACTCGGGGTCGACCCCTACGGAGCCCAGGTCCAGCTCCGCCGGGGCGTCGAGAGAGATCAGGTGCGTAGGGGCCACGTCTGACAACTGAGCAGTCCAGTACGCCGTCAGCGCCACGAGCACCCTGCCCTTGCTGGGGATCGGCTCGGCCATCACGACATCGAACGCCGACATCCGGTCGGAGGTGACGAACAAGAGCCGTTCCTCATCGATCTCGTAGATGTCGCGGACTTTCCCTGAATAGATGTGCTTCATCACGTAGCTACGGTAGCTTCCGGCCCGGTCTGAGGACCAACGAGGCGGGCCGGTAAGAGCGAGCCGGTCGGCGACCAGGTAAGGCGACCAGGTTGTTGCGATCGTCCTGCGATCGACAAGAGCGACAGTGGTGGCGGTCCCGGTGTGCCGGGGCGTACCCATTGAGGTCCGACCGCCTCACCTACACGGCGCCGAGGCCGAGCCCTCACCGGTCCTAGGCACGCCGACCGTCCAGCACCAAAGATCCCATATCGAAACAGGAGGAAAACGAATGTCTGCTCCTTTGCCCGGTGGAACCAGCCGATCTCAATGGTGGGCGCCACCGGACGGCGCCGGTGGTCGCCGACCGGGATCCCGCCTTGCACGCCGCGTGGCCCCTTTCGTTGCCGTGGGCGTGATCGGGCTGGCGGCGCTAGGCGGGAGCGCGGCCAGCTTGGGTGCTACTTCGTCGGGCCCGGCGTGCATGAGCCTAAAACGGTCTGACTTGGCCAGGTTGTTCACGGTCCGCGTCGGTGCCCCCTATGACGAGGGGTCCGGCGCCTGCGTGTACGGCATCGGCCCCAACGCCAAGTTGAAGGGGCCGGCCATAGAAACAGCGGAGTCCGACACGTTCCTGGCCCAGCTGTTCCCCGCCCTGGGCCCATCCCAGTACAAGTACTACACGACTGCGCTCGGCAAGACCACAGCCTTCACAGGGCCCGGCTATAAGGCGAGCTACGTGGCCGAGGCGGCGTTTGGCCAGATGGAAGGGTTCGACGTCTATGTCTTGAAGGGCACCCTGTTCTGCCTAGTGGACCTCAACCTGAGCAGCAGTCACGAGGTCGGCCTCGGCCCGTTTACCAATTCGCTGCCAGCCGGAGAGGCCCTCGGGCTGGCCAAGAGGGTCGTACCCCTATGCACCGACCTCTTCTCCGCTGACTGAGCCCGCCGACTGGGCGGGGCACACCCGTGGGCCGAGGAACTGCCCGCCGCCACGGGCCCCGCTAGATTTCGGGCGTGATCGTGTGCATCCTCGGGCCGGTGGAGGTCAAGGACGAGGGGCAAGTAGTGATCGGAGGGCGCCAGGCCCGACGCCTGCTCGCTCGGCTCGCTTTGGACGCACCCCGGCCGGTGCCGCTGGCCTCTCTCGAGCTGGCGGCGTGGCCAGGTGCTCCGCCACGCACGGCCCGTCACACCATCGCCACCCACGTGCTCCGCTTGCGCCAGGCCGGGCTCGCTATCAGGACCACGGCGGACGGCTACTGCCTCGAATCGCCAACCGATGCGGCGGAGCTCGAGCGTCTCATCGCCGCCAGCCGTGATGCTGGCCCAGGCGACCCCAAACAAGCGTGCTCGCTTCTTGGTGCCGCCGTAGCACTATGGCGTTCCCGTCCTTTCCCCGAGCTCGATCACGTCGAGGAGGCAACCATCGAGGCGAGGCGCCTCGAGGATGTAGCCGAGGGCGCCAAGGAGGCGCTGCTGGCCGCTCAGCTCGAAACTGGCATGTCTCAGGACCTCGTCAGCACGGCCCGCCGGCTGGCCGCCGAGCAGCCTTACCGCGAACACCGCTGGGAGCTGCTCATGCTCGCTCTGTACCGCTCGGGATCCCAGGCCGAGGCCCTCGACGCCTATGCAGAGGCCCGCCGCCGGCTCGTCGACGACCTCGGGCTGGAACCGGGACCGGCGTTGCGCCGCATGGAGCACTCCGTCCTGTCCCAGGATCCTGGCCTGGAGCGACCGGGACCGGGGGACGGACCTCGGCCCAGCTCGAGTGTGCCGGGCGCCGCCACTAGGCTGATCGGCCGGGCGCGCGAGCGCGGTGAGCTTGACGAGGCATGGACGCGGGCCCGGCTGGTCACCCTGGTCGGCCCGCCCGGGGCGGGCAAGACTCGGATGGCGCTAGAGGCAGCCCGCAGCGCTGGGACCTCCCTTTGGTGGGTCTCGGTCGAGCAGTTGCCCGCTGAGCAGTCAGTCGCTGCCGCTGTACTTGACGTTGTCGCCCCGTCGTCGCGCGCTGTCGATGCTCGCCGGGGGGTCACTGACGCGCTGTCAGGGTCCGAGGGCCTGTTGGTGCTCGATGCCTGCGAAGGCCGCGTCGGGGAGGTCGCGACTGAGGTGGAGTCCTTGCTCAGGGCCTGCCCTGCGCTCCGGGTGCTGGCGACCAGCCGCGAGCGGCTGGGGTTGCTCGACGAGGCGCTGGTCCCTATAGGCCCGCTGCCCGAGGAGGACGCCCTCGCACTGCTCATTGACCGCGCCCGCCTTGTCGACCCCGCGTTCGTAGTGGCGCCCGGGGAGGTGGCGACTGCCGACCGGCTCTGCGCCTTGGTCGACCGGCTCCCCCTCGGCCTCGAGCTGGTGGCGCGCCACCTGCGCTTGCTCGGGGTGAGCGAAGTGGCCGAGAGGGTCGAGACCGACCTCAGCCGGTGGGCGGGCGAGGCAGCCGGTGGCCGACGTGGCCTCTGGGCTGCGGTCGGGACCAGCGTGGCGCGGCTGAGGCCGGAGGACCGGATGGTCCTGGTTGCCCTGGCGGTAACGGTCGCCGACGCCGACATCCAGCTCGTAGCCGCCATCACGGTGACGCCCACCAGCGAGCCGGAGGTCTTCGAGTCCGTGGCCCGGCTGGTTGACGCCAGCCTCGTACAGGCCCGCCGGGGCGACGGGACGGCACGCTACGACCTGCTGCGCACGGTCATTGTCTATGTGCTGCAAGAGGCGGACTCGGCGGTGGTGACCACTGTTCGCGCCCGCTACGTCGAGGCGGTGCTGGGCCGCGCGCGGGAGCTGGCGACGCGGATCGTATCCGTGGACCGGAGCGCCACACTGCGCTTACTGGACCGCGAGATGCCCCATGTCCGCGCCGTCCTGGGCGAGGTCTGTGCGGCACGGGTGACCTCCGCCCAGGCGACGTTGGCCCTGGAAACGGCTGTGGCTTTGAGCGACTACTGGCTGGGCCGTCATCCCGCCGAAGGGCTGGAGTGGCTGGGACGCCTGATCGACGCGGCCGCGCCCGGGCCGGCGCTACGTGCCGAAGCCCAGCTGCGGCGCGGGCATCTCGCTTATTGGCTCACCCAGTTCGAACAGGGGACGTCGATCCTGAACGAAGCCCAGGACTTGTTCGCCCAACTCGGCGACCCCCTTGGCCAGGGCCGGGCGTTGCGCCGGCTCGGCGCCGTTGCCGCGGCCACCGACGACCTCACCGCCGCCCGAAGCTTCCTGGAAGCCTCCCTTGCCTTGTTGGACAAAACCGGCGTCGAGAACGAAATAGGGACCACTCTGCTCCACCTGGGGTCCCTGCTGGCCGACATGGGAGCCGCCGACGCGGCCCTTACGACCCTGGAACGTGCCCTCGCCATCGCTGCCACCGGTGGTGACCCTCTGGCCCGGGCCCATGCCCTGGCTGCAATGACCCTGGCCCAATGGAAGGCGGGTGAACTGGTCGCGGCCTTGGGCACGGGTGGTGAGGCGCTCAATTTGTTCCGGGACCTGGGCCACCGGCCGACCGAGGGGACCGTCGCCTACCGTCTTGCCGCCGTAGCCCGGGGTTTGGGGCGCCGCCGCGCCGCTCGTCGCTATGCCCTGATGGCGATGGAAGCCGGAGAACAATCGAGCACCCGGACCACCATCGCGCTGGCGCACGTCAACCTCGCTCGCCTTGACCTCGACGCAGGGAGCTGGTCGGCGGCCGCTGATCACCTGGCCCGGTCTCTCGAGCTCATCGACCCCGACGCTGACCGATGGGTGCTGGTCGAAGCCCTCGAAGCACTGGCGCGCCTGCTCGTGGCAGTCGGCCGGCCTGGCGCGGATGCCCTACTCGATTTCTCCAGCGCAGTCCGGACAGCCATCCACCAACCGGCGGCGCCGACCGAGCAGGGCGACCTCGACGCCACCCGGGCACGCACCAGCGCGGCCGGCCAGGCTCGGCTTGACCCAGTCCTAAGCCCGGCAGCGGCGCGCCAACGCGCCCTCTCGGTGTCTCGCGATATTGCCGGTCAAGCACTGCCACTGAGCGAGAGGCGGCTCACGGGCGAGTAGCGAGGGAGGCTACGAGGGACGCTACGTTCATTTCAGACGCGAGGTGCGCTCGCTCACATGCCGAAGTTATTGATGGCGAGCTTGAGAGCAGCCTGCAGGTTGCTCTTGGGCACGACCTTCTCCAAGACCACGCTGCATGCCTTGTTCCCGTGCCATGCCGCCATGAACTCGGTGGTGGTCGACACCGTGCCCTCCTTGAAGGTGCCCTTGCCGGTTATGTCGTGGATGCCGTCGAAAGTACCGAACGAGTAACTGACCTTATCCCCGGGGGTCGCGTCTTGCGACAGCCCGCTCTTGAACAGGGCGATGGCCTGTGCATTGGAGACTGATTTCGTAAAAGTCTCGTAGACGACGATGACGTCGCTCTTGACCGTGGCGGCGGAAATGCCCCCATAAAGGCAAACGGTGCTCGTGCCGGAAACCGGGCCCGAATTTTCGGGCTGGGTTGACGACGTGGGCGGCGGCAAGGTCTTGTAACCAAGGGCCGAGGCCAATGAGCTGCCGCTCACGCCTGTGCAGGCGCTGGATATGCCGCCATGGACGGCCATAGGGGTGGGCGCTGGCGAGGCCTGGGCCACCCCGGGACCAGGAATGGCCGCCGCGATAAGGCATGCTGACGCCGATAGAGCGAACAGCCCCACCCGCGTCCCTGCCGAAGTCAACGACCGCGTGACGACAAGCCGCCTCCGTCGGATGACGCTATCCATGTTTTCTTCTCCTTTTCGTTGCGGGGCCCAGCGCCGCCGCTCAGGGGGCGGGGCAGGCCTTGAAATCGAGCACCGCTTTGACCGTGAGCTGCCGTTGGCCGTCGCCGAAGGTGACGGTCCCTACGAGTTTGTAGGAGGCGCCGGGCCGTAGGCGGGCACCGTTGAGGATGCTGCCCTGGCTCTTGCCCGACAGCGTGAGGGCCTTGCTCAACACCCGCCAATGGCCGGCGCTGGCGGCGGCAACGGCGACTGGAGTGGTCACCACCGGCAGGCAAGAGACCGGCCCGCTAACACGGGCCACGCCCGCCAGGGAGCTCGTGGCAACGGTGCTCGTCAGCGCCGGTAGCAGGACCGGGACGGCCAGCAACTGGTCGTAACCGGTCTCGTTCTGTAGGGCGTAGACCACCCAGCCCCGCCCGCTGGGCAGCGTCGCCAGCTCGGGGGTGCTACCAGCCACGGTTCCCTTGGCCGCGAAACGGAAAATCGCAGCGCGAGACGAGGTAGGCATATTGTCAACCGTGATCATCCCGCACTCGTTGGTCACATCCGTGAGGCGCCCGCTCGGGTCAGTGCCGGTTTGGGCGCTGTTGGGAGCGCAGTTGCTGGTGTCACCGATGGGCGAGGCCTCGGAGAAACCGTGGCCCGTCCAGTGGGAAACCACGGGCTGGTAAGAGGCGTTGGCGGTAGCGGTGACCAATTGCAGGCCGGCTGCCGTCTGCGTCAGCCCCGGGGCGTAGCCAACGCTCCAGGTCCCCGACAGCGGGCGCAAAGCCGTCCAGCTGCCTCCCGCGTCCCATGCATAGTCGACCGGAGTGCTCAGGCTGCCCGCCTTTTGCACGGCGATCACGGCCGTACCACCGGCGAAGGCCAGCTGGGCGTAGCCCACGGCCCAAGGCACGGCCGGCCCGGCCACGACGACCCCGTCCTTGGCCAGGCGCAATTGGGCCCCGTCCCCGTTTGCGGTCAAGGTCCACAGGTGGCCACCTGGCCCGGTCCTGGCGTCCATCAGGGCGCCGGCCGTTGGGCCCCCCTCCAAGGCATGACTGGCGGACGGCACGCCTCCGGCCGTGGCCGTCGCCTCCTGCACGGTGGCGCCTCCGTCGCTGTCATCGAACCAGAGAACCCGCACCGAGCGGTGCCCGGCCAGCAAGTGGATGTCGGTCCCGGGGGCGGGGGACGTCTCGGTCGACGCGGCAACCTGGGTGCCGTTCAGGCAATTGGAGGAGCCGGTCCGAAGTGTGCAAAGGAAAACGCCGCCTTTTTTCCCAGAGTTGGTCCAGCTCACAAAGGTGTCACCCTGGCCGTCGGATACCGTCGCGAACCCCCCGCCCGAGAACCTGTCCTGCTCGGCGAACTGGGCGAGGACGATGCCCGGGCCCTGAGGGCCTGGGACGGGGCTGCCGATGGTCGTCCCCCGCGGAGCGGTGGTTGTGGTTGTGGTCGGGGCGCTGCCGCGCGCCGGGAGGGAGCCGCTGCTGTCGGGCAGGCCCTTGGCGCTGGGGCCTCCGATCGTGGCCTGGACATGGGCATCGGCCCCGGCGAAGCAGGCGCCGCGACCATTGGTGAGACCCACGTCGTAAGTGCACTCGTTGAGCAGGTAGCCGTTGGTGATGCCGGCCGCTTTGCAGTCCTTTTCCGCGGCAACGGCCGTTGTGGGCGCCATCGACCGCACAGTGAGCGCCTTGCTCGGGGCTTTGAGGTCGGTGAAGGAGGCTGTGCTCGTCCCCTTCGGGTAATAAAACAGCGAGGACTGCTGGCTGACCCGCCAACTCGGGGCGAACTGGTTATAGAGCACGTCAAAGTTGTGGGCGCTGGCCCATGGCTCGGCGAGCACGTTCATGTTGTACTTGGCACCATTGCCCCCCAGGAGCTCGTCTGGTGACGCTCCCGGGTCCCCGAGCAGGCCCTCGAGGTGGCCGAAGCGCGCCGGCGGTACCCCGACGGTCAGGTCCATGGCGTTGCCGGTGTTGCAGGTCACCCTCCCGGCGGCAGCAAAGGTCCTCATGGAGAACACTGACACCGTCGTCCCGTCGGGCCAGGTCACCGTGGCCCCGTCGGGGCCAACGGAGATCTTCCCGCCGCCGGTCAGTAAGCGGCTGGCGTAAGCCACGGGCTGGCGGTTGACCCACAGCGCCAGGTTGTCGGACTTGTTAGTAGCAAGTTCGACGACTGTACCGTTGACACGCATAGCCGCAGCCGTGTCGACGGCGATGTTGCCGGCGCCCGGGAAGGGTTCCTGGCGGACCTGGACCTCGAGGTCGTCCGTGGTCGATTTGACCAGGGTGAACTCACCGGCGGCTTGGAAGTCGTACTCAGCTCTCGAGAAGGTCATCTCGTGGGGTTCACCGTAAGAGCCGGCACTGGCGTCGGGACCACCACCTTCCCCGCCTCCCTCACCGGCTTCGCCGCCCACCGCGAGAGCGTCACCGGCCTCGATGAAGGTGGAGGCGGCGAAGGCGTAGCCGAAAGCTTCACCCAGGGGTTCGAACGACGTCTCCGCCGCGCCCTCGCCCGCCTCGCCCCCAAATTGCTTGGCCAGTGCCGAAAGGCCGTCGAGACCATTTTCCAGGTCTTCAAGGGGCTCGCTCGCTCCCTGCGTTTCACCATCGAGGACGAAGCCCGCTGCGAGCTCGGGCCGCTCGGTCGCGGCGGCGGGCGAGGCCACACGGACCGGCTGCAAGATGCTGTTGGCATAACTCCTAAGCGTGCTCGCCAAGCGCACCTCTGCGGTCGTGATGGGGCTGGAGGCGAGCACCGCCGGCAGTACCAAGGCCTTGGACGGCAAGTGTGCCAACTCGGCTTGCAGGGTCGGGGTGGCGCCGAGGATGGCGGCCCTCAACGCGGCCGCCTCGGGGGCGCTGGAGTGCTGGTAGGGTGCCGCAGCCACCTGGAGCATTTGCGTGAACGCCGCCGGCGGGCCCTGCAGGAGCTTCGCTTTGGCCGCCGCCACCTGAGCAGGAGTGAGGGTCAGGCTCATCTTGTCGGCCACGAACGCCTGGGCCATGGTCGTCTGTAAGGCGGGGACCCTCGAGACCAGGGCGGCCGCGAACCCGGCGTACTCGGCACTTGCGTTCGTCTGGCGCAGGTACCACAGCTGTGCGCCGGCCGCGTTGGCCGCCTGGGCCCGATCGAGCGAGACGCTCATCCCGATGATGTCCTCGCTAAAGCGGGTCTGGGCACTAAGCAGGGCGTTGAGGGCGGCGAAGGCGGCCGTCTGTTCGACCGAGGGTGCCTTTACTTGCGCCGGCAGCGCGGTCAGTGGTGTGAAGGTCGATTCGTAAGCAGGGGCCGTAGCGGTCGAGCTCGCGGCCGCCACAGGGACATTGCTTGAGCGGGGGAGGGCCCCGGCAGCCTCGCCGGTCGCGCTGTACAGGCCGGAGGCGAGCATGGCAGCCACCAACGCCAGGGCGGCCCTAACTGGCCGCCAGCTCCTTGCTGAAGATCCGGGCCGTCCCATAGTTCCCTCCGGCGTAGTGGTATGAGCGCTCACGTGCTGGACGCTAAGAGCCGGCGATCGCAGCCTGATCGCAGCCGAGAGCTCTCGAGGAGGCGGCACGTCGACCCCCATCGGGATCCAAGGGCCCGGCTCACGCGGGCCCCTGACCATCGGCTAAGCGGTCAGCGGTGTGCGAACCCCGCGCGGTAAGCGTCCAAGCGCTCAGCTACAGCCGGGTCGTGGACTGCAAAGATCTCGGCGGCGAGCAGGGCGGCGTTGGCCGCGCCATCGATCGCCACCGTGGCGACCGGGAATCCTTTGGGCATCTGGACCGTCGCGTAGAGGGAGTCCACGCCGGACAGGGCGCTCCCCGAAAGCGGCACCCCGATGACAGGGAGCGTTGTCCGGGCGGCGACGGCACCGGCGAGGTGAGCGGCCATGCCGGCGCCACAAATTATCGCCCCGTAGCCCAGGCTGCGCGCCTGCGAGGCGAAACCCGACACAACCTCGGGCGTCCGGTGCGCTGACATGACTTCCTCCACCGCTTCTATCCCCAGCTGCTCGAGCATCTCGACGGCGGGTGCCATCTTCGCTTTGTCGCTGGCAGAACCCATCAGGACCGCTACCTTCATGAAAGCCCCCCAGCTACTTCGGCTATGTCGGAACGGCGTACCATGCCTGGCCAAGAAACCATGTCAGCCACACTGTAGGCAAGTCGGCGCGCGCTCTTCAGGTCGTCACCGAGCCCGACGACGTTGAGCACCCGCCCGCCGGAGGTCACCAGGTCGGTACCACCCGGCTCCTGGCCGACGCCCGCGGCATAGACCTGCGCGCCCGGGACTGCCCGAGCGTCGTCCAGGCCCTCGATCCTTGCCCCGGTCTCCGGGTTTTCGGGGTAGCCAGGGGTCGCAAGCACGACACACACCGCTGCACGCCTGGAGAAAGCGGGCGCGTGGTGGTCGGAGAGCGCCCCCGATGCCGCAGCGGCCAGGGTGGCGGTGACGTCGCCGGTCCAGCGGGGGAAAACGACTTCGGTCTCGGGGTCGCCGAAGCGCACGTTGAACTCGAGCACCTTCGGCCCGTCTTCGGTCAACATCATGCCGGCGTAGAGGCAGCCCCGGTAATTGATGCCACGCCTGTAAAGGGCGTGCAATGTAGGCAAAATTGCCCGTTCCATTACGTCGCCGACAAGGTCGTCGCCGGCAAAAGGCACTGGCGAGTAGGCGCCCATCCCGCCCGTGTTGGGCCCTGTGCCGCCATCGCCCACCTGTTTGAAGTCCTGTGCCGCAGCAAGCGGGTAAGCCCGGCGGCCGTCGCACAAGGCCATCACCGAGAGCTCCTCCCCGGAGAGTGCCTCCTCTATGACGATGCGCCGGCCCGCGTCCCCGAAGGCTTTACCGGCCAGCTTGGACTCGACATCATTGGTGGCTTCACGGAGGTCGTCGGTGACGAGGACACCCTTCCCGGCTGCCAGCCCGTCGGTTTTTATCGCCCAGGGGCCGGGGATAGCGCGGAGATATTGGAGCGCGGGACCGGGTTCATCGAAGGCCCGGTAGCCCGCAGTGGGGACCCGCGCCGCGACGAGCACCTCTTTCATCCACGCTTTCGAGCCCTCGAGCCGAGCACCGTCAGCTCCCGGCCCAAAACAGAGCCCGCCGCGCGCCCTCACCCGGTCAGCGATGCCGTCTACCAGCGGAGCCTCCGGCCCGATGACCCAAAGATCCGCCTCCAGCCTTTCCGGCGGCGCGTCTACCCGCTCGATGCCCTCCATACCCGGGTTGCCGGGAGCCACTACCACCTCGGCGGTCTCCGACATTGCGACTGCAAGGGTGTGCTCGCGCGCGCCGCTGCCGACTATGCAAACCTTCATCCGAGCCTGACGATCTCGTCGCGCCCCGGGCCGACTCCCACATAGGTTATGGGCACGCCGGACTGGGCGGCCAGGAACTCGATGTAATCGAGCGCCGCTTTGGGCAGATCCTCCTTGCGGGCAGATCCGGACGTCTCGCTCTGCCAGCCGGGAAGCTCCTCGTAGATGGGTGTCACCTCGTGGAGCACCGACTGGTGCCAAGGTAGCTTCTCGTAGCGAGTGCCAGCGGACTCGTATGCCACGCAGACCTTCACGGTTTCGAACGAATCGAGCACATCGAGCTTGGTGATCGCCAGTTCGTCGAGCGAGTTCAGGCGCACGGCGTGGCGCATCATCACGGCATCGAACCAACCGGGCCGGCGCCTGCGCCCGGTGTTGGTACCAAACTCATGGCCCCGCTCGACCATGGCGTCGCCCACCTCGCCAAAAACCTCTGTCGGGAACGGCCCAGCGCCAACACGCGTGATGTACGCCTTGGCGATCCCCAGAACGCGGTCGATGTAGCGGGGGCCGATCCCCGCGCCGGTGCACGCCCCCCCGGCGACCGGGTTGGAGGAAGTTACGAAGGGGTAGGTCCCGTGGTCCAGGTCGAGGAAAGTGGCCTGGGCGCCCTCGAGGAGCACGCCGCCCCCTGACGCGAGGGTGTCGTGGACAAGGCCGACGGTGTCGCCGATGTGGGGCGCCAGCCGGGGCGCGTAATCGTCAAGGTAGGACCGGGCGATGTCGTCGAACGAAAGTGCCAAGCGGTTGTAGATCTTTGCCAGGACGAGGTTTTTCTCCTTCAGGACGACGTCGAGCTTCTGGCGGAAGATCTTCGGGTCGAGCAGGTCCTGAACACGCAGGCCGATACGAGCTGCCTTGTCCGAATAGGCGGGCCCGATGCCGCGTTTGGTCGTGCCCAGGCGGTTCTTCCCGAGGTACCTCTCGGTCAGGGCGTCCAGCTCCTGGTGGTACGGCATGACAAGGTGAGCGCTGCCCGATATGACAAGGCGGGAACAATCGACCCCCCGGCGCGCCAGCGCGTCCATCTCGTCGATCAAGAACTTGGGCTCGATGACGACACCGTTGCCGATCACGGGGGTTATGTAGGGGTAGAGCACGCCGCTCGGGACGAGCTGGAGGGCGAACCTCTCGCCGTTCACCACCACGGTGTGGCCGGCGTTGTGGCCCCCCTGGTAGCGCACAACCACCTGCATCTCTTTGGCGAGCAGGTCGGTGAGCTTCGCTTTGCCCTCGTCACCCCATTGGGTGCCTACTATCACAGTCGCCGGCACGCGAGTGCTCCTCCTAAGAAAGGGGCGGCACGCACGAGCATACAGGTCCGGCGGTCAGCGCAGTACCAGGCCGCCCCCCGGAGCCCCCTCCTCGCCAGCCACCCCTCGGCCCACGCCCGCGAGCGCCTGGCGGCTCGTTGTATCAGGGGCTCGAGCATCCAGGCCGATGACGTCGACCGTAACGGTGTCCCCGTCGGCGTACTTGCCCTCGAGGAGGGCCAGAGCCAGTTGGTCCCCGATGGTGCGCTGTATGAGGCGCTTGAGCGGGCGGGCCCCGTAGGCCGGGTCGTAGCCGGCCCGCGCGAGCCAGTTCTTGGCCGCGTCCGTGACGATGAGGCTGAGGCGCCGGGAAGCCAGGCGCCCCTGCAGTTCGCGCAGCTGTATATCCACGATATGGGCAATGTCGGCTTGGGTCAGCTCGTTGAAATTGACTATCTCGTCCACGCGGTTCAAGAACTCCGGTTTGAATGCCTCGCGCAGGTCGCCCCGGTAATTCGAGGTCATTATGAGCACCGTGTTGGTGAAATTGACCGTGCGTCCCTGGCCGTCCGTCAAGCGGCCGTCGTCAAGGACCTGCAGGAGAACATTGAACACGTCCGGGTGGGCCTTTTCGATCTCGTCGAGGAGCACGACCGAGTACGGTCGCCGACGAACTGCCTCCGTGAGCTGGCCCCCCTCCTCATAGCCCACATAACCAGGAGGAGCCCCGACGAGGCGGGCAACAGAGTGCTTTTCCATGTACTCGGACATGTCGATGCGGACCATGGCCTTTTCGTCGTCGAACAGGAAATCGGCCAGCGCCCTCGCCAGTTCCGTCTTACCCACACCGGTGGGGCCAAGGAAGAGAAAACTGCCGATGGGCCGGTCCGGGTCCGACAGGCCGCTGCGAGAGCGTCGGATGGCGTTGGCTACAGCCCTAACAGCCTCGTCCTGGCCCACCACCCTTTCGTGCAGGACATCCTCCATCTTGACGAGCTTCGCGACTTCACCCTCCAGCAAGCGGGTGACCGGGACGCCTGTCCATTTGGCGACTACCTCGGCCACATCTTCTTCGTCGACCTCCTGCTTGAGCATTTTCTGGCCGGACTGGAGCTCTTCAAGGTGCTTGGTGGCATCGTCGATGCGCCGGGAGAGATCCGGGAGCCTGCCATAGCGGATCTCGGAAGCCTTGGCCAGCTCGCCGTCGCGCTCGTGACGCTCAGCTTCGCCCCGGAGTGCCTCCATCTCCTCCTTGAGGCTGCTGATCGCGCTTATCGCGTCCTTCTCAGCCTGCCAGTGACCTTTCATCCCGTCCGAGGTCTCGTGGAGGTTGGCCAGTTCTTCGTCCAACCGGGCGAGGCGTTCCTTGGATGCTTCGTCGGTCTCCTTCGCCAGGGCGACGCGCTCTATCTCGAGCTGGCGGATCCTCCGCTCTACGACGTCGATCTCGGTCGGCATCGAGTCGATCTCGATCCGCAAGCGGCTCGCCGCCTCGTCAACCAGGTCGATCGCCTTGTCGGGTAAAAAGCGCCCAGTTATATACCGACCGGACAAGACCGCCGCCGCCACCAGCGCCGAGTCCATTATGCGGACGCCGTGGTGCACCTCGTAACGCTCCTTCAGCCCCCTCAATATCGCGATCGTGTCCTCGACCGAAGGTTCGCCCACATAAACGGTCTGGAAGCGCCGCTCCAAAGCAGCGTCTTTTTCGATGTACTTGCGGTACTCATCAAGGGTGGTGGCCCCGATCAGCCGCAGTTCTCCGCGAGCCAGCATGGGCTTTATCATGTTGCCGGCGTCCATGGCGCCCTCCGCTGCGCCGGCGCCGACGATCGTGTGCAGCTCGTCGATGAAGGTGATGACTTCTCCCCCAGCGTCGGAAATTTCCTTTAGCACTGCCTTCAGGCGCTCTTCGAACTCGCCGCGGTACTTGGCGCCTGCGACCATGGCGCCGAGGTCGAGCGCGAGCACGCGCTTGCCGCGCAAGCTTTCTGGCACGTCGCCCTCGACTATCCGGCGCGCAAGTCCCTCCACGATGGCCGTCTTGCCAACACCAGGTTCACCGATCAGGACCGGGTTGTTCTTCGTACGCCGCGAGAGGACCTGGATGACGCGCCTGATTTCCTCGTCCCGCCCGATGACCGGGTCGAGCCTGCCCCGCCGTGCTTCCTCGGTCAGGTCCCGCCCGTACTTCTCCAAGGCCTGGTAGCTCGCCTCAGGGTTTTGGCTCGTCACCCGGTGGCTGCCACGAACCTCGCGCAACGCCTCGAGCAGGTCGTCGTGGGAGGCGCCGACGCGATGCGCCGACGCCAGGAGGATGTGCTCCACCGAGAGGTACTCATCGCCCAGGGAGCTCCGTTCACGGCCCGCCTGTTCGAGGAGCTCGCGTGCCTCTCGCGACAGTCCCGGGCCCTCGCCCCCGTAGCTGTGGGGCAATTTCGACACTGCGTCTTCGAGGCGGTTGCGCAAGGGGAGCACGGCCACGCCAACGCGCTCCAGTACGGGGAGCACGGCCGTACCTTCCTGACTGAGCAGGGCCAGCAAAAAATGATCAGGTGTTACCTCAGGGTTGTTCCGCCCGCGGGCGTCGGCCGCCGCAGCGCTGAAAGCCTCCTGGGTCTTTTGTGTCCAACGGTTCGCGTCGATCGGCAATGCACTCACCTCCTTTTGACCGGTCGGGCCTTAGCGTTGAGGGGCCCAGCGGACCGGGCTCATGTCAAGCGGGACGAGGTCTCGCCTGTAATAGCGGTGCACCTGGTCCACTGCTGCACGGGCCTCCGCTCGCGCTTGCGCGACCTCCTGGCGCAGGCGTGCCACCTCAGCTTCGAGCTCGATCACGCGCTTAACCCCCTCCAGGTTGAGCCCCCCGGAGGTCAAGTCCCCTATACGCCGCAACAGTTCTATGTCCTGGTCGCTGTAGCGCCTGCTTCCCCCCAGGGTACGAGCGGGGCCGAGAAGGCCCCTCCGTTCGTAGATCCTGAGCGTCTGCGGGTGTACCCCAGCCAGCTCGGCGGCAACGGAGATGACATAGACCGCCATAGCTTGGTCACGTGCACCGGCACGTCGCGGCACCGCCCCCCGAGACGCGCCGCTGCCTGCCGGGCCGGTGTTTTGTCCCTCAGAAGTCATTCGCTCTCAGCTCCTAGTTTCTCACGCAATTTGTGACCTGAACCCTCCGATGCGCGCGCAAGGGCCTCGAGGGCCCGCCGTTCGTCTGCGGAGAGCTTTGCCGGCACGTCGACCTCGAAAGTCACGAGCAGGTCGCCCGGCTTCCCGGCTTTGGGGACACCCTGCCCCGAGACCCTGAAGACTCGTCCCGACCGGGTCCCGGGAGGTACCTTCACATTGACCGGCTTGGCGTTCAGCGTGGGCACCGGGACCGTGGTGCCGAGCGCTGCTTCTGCAAAGGTGATCGGCACCTTCACGGTCAGGTCGTTGCCCTTCTGGCCGAACACCGCGTGGGGCGCGATGTGAACGACGACATAAAGATCGCCCGCAGGGCCCCCATAGCGGCCGGCCCCTCCCCGACCCGGGACCCGGATACGCTGCCCATCCTCCACTCCGGGAGGGATACGAACTTTTACCTGCCGTGCGCGCCGCTCCGTCCCGCGACCACCACAGGTCGGGCAGGGCACCTCGATCTGCATACCCGTGCCACCGCAGGCTGTACAGGGGTGGCTGAATGAGAACATCCCCTGGTTTTCGTTGATCACGCCGCTGCCCCCGCAAACCGGGCAAACTCGCGGCGCAGTACCGGGCGCGGCACCACTACCGCCGCATGTCGAACAGGCGGCCTCTGAGATCACATTGACTGTCGTCGTCGCCCCTTTTACCGCCTCCTCAAAGGACAGGTGCAGCTCCGCGTCGACGTCTTCGCCGCGCTGGGGCCCGACGGCCCCCGAGGCTGCCCGCCCTCGGCGGCCAGCTCTGCCAAAAATATTGCCTAGCAGATCTCCCAGGTCGTCCACCCGGAAGTTCGAAAACCCCGCACCGCCCCCGGCAGGAGCACCGGAACCTGCAAATGGGTTGCCGGAGAACCCCTGCTGGCTCATGGTGCGGACCTCGTCGTACTCCTTGCGCTTCGCTTGGTCTCCAAGGACCTCGTAGGCAGCGTTGACCTCTTTGAAGCGCTCCTCCGACCCCGGGTGGGCGTCGGGGTGGTACTGCTTGGCCAGCTTGCGATAGGCGCGCGCGATCTCCTTGTCCGACGCCGTCTTGGGCAGCCCCAAGATCTCGTAGTAATCCTTTTCGAGCCACTCGCGCTGGACGGCCACCCGCTCAGCCCCTCACTTTCACCATGGCCGGGCGAAGCGCGCGGCCCTTCCAGATGTAGCCCGCCCGCAGTACCTCGCTGACTTCGGGCTGATCGAGCCCGTCCGCTCCGTCTGCCGGCTCGTGGGCTACCGCCTCGTGGTGCTCAGGGTCGAAGTGCTCACCTTCAGGGTCGATGCGTTGAAGGCCTTCCTTGGAAAGAATTTCGAACAGCGCACTGGCAACTTGCTTCACGTCCGCACCGCCGCCATGAGCGAGCGCCAGGTCGGCCGTGTCCAGCACGGGGAGCAGCTTTTTGACAAGGGCCGCCGCGGCATTTTCGACTATTTCCCGCTGCTGGCGGTCAACACGTTTGCGGTAGTTGTCAAACTCCGCCTGGAGGCGGAGCAGGGACTCGAGGTACTCGTCGCGCTGGCGCGCCAGTTCCGCGGGCGCGGGCAGCGGGTACTCGCCACCGTCGACCGGGCTATCTGCCTCGTCCGTGGCGCTATATACGTCCTCGCGGCCCTCACCCGTCATGCTTGACCGCCGTCGTCGACGATCTCCGCATCCACTACCTCTTCGTCGCTGGCCCCGTTGCCCGTGGCCGCGCCGGTATAGCCGGTGTCGCCTCCGGGACCACCCGTGCCCGTAGGACCAGGTGCACCTGCACTGGCGGAGGCGGCCTCGTACATCCGCTTCCCGAGCTCCTGCACGCCGACCGCCAAACGCTCAGTAGCGCTCTTTATCGCGTCGAGGTCGCTCCCACCGATCGCATCCTTCAGCGTTTTGAGGTCGGCCTCTACGCGCTCTTTCTCCGAGCCACTGACCTCGCCCGCCTGGTCGCGCAGCATCTTCTCTGTCTGGTACACCAGGGAGTCGGCGTTGTTGCGCACTTCGGCCTCTTCCTTACGGCGCCGGTCGTCGGCAGCGTGAGCCTCGGCGTCGCGGACCATTTGGTCGATCTCGTCCCTGTTGAGCGACGACTGGCCTGTAATGGTCATCGACTGTTCCTTGCCGGTGGCGCGGTCCCGGGCCGAGACGTGCACGATCCCGTTCGCGTCGATGTCGAAGGTGACCTCGATCTGGGGGATGCCCCGAGGCGCCGGTGGCAGGTCGACGAGCTCGAACTTGCCGAGGGTCTTGTTGTACATCGCCATCTCGCGCTCACCCTGGAGGACATGGACCTGTACCGAGGGCTGCATGTCCTCTGCGGTAGTGAAGACTTCGCTCTTCTTGGTCGGGATCGTCGTGTTGCGCTCGATCAACTTTGTCATGACCCCGCCCTTTGTCTCGATACCAAGAGAAAGCGGCGTCACGTCGAGCAACAAGATGTCCTTCACTTCGCCTTTCAGCACGCCGGCCTGCACCGCAGCGCCGACGGCTACCACCTCGTCAGGGTTGACACCCTTGTGAGGATCCTTGCCCGTCATGGTGCGCACCAGTTCTTGGATCGCGGGCATGCGAGTCGCACCGCCCACGAGCACGACATGGTCGATCTTTTCCTTGCTTAGCCCGGCGTCTTTGATCGCCTGCTCGAACGGGCCGCGGCACGCCTCGGTGAGATCTGCTGTCATTTCCTGGAGCTTCGAGCGCGTCAGCTTTACGTCCAAGTGCTTGGGGCCATCGCTGGTCGCCGTTATGAACGGGAGGTTTATCGTGGTCTCCTGCACCGCCGAGAGCTCGATCTTGGCCTTTTCAGCGGCTTCCTTCAGCCTTTGCAGCGCCATCTTGTCGTTTGACAGGTCGACGCCCTCTGTGTCCTTGAAGGTCTTGATGAGCCAATCCATAACCCGCTGGTCCCAGTCGTCACCGCCCAGATGGGTGTTGCCGCTCGTCGCCTTCACCTGGAAAATGCCCTCACTGATCTCGAGCACCGACACGTCGAAGGTCCCACCGCCGAGGTCAAACACGAGGATCGTCTGCTCCTGCTCCTCTTTGTCCAGGCCATAGGCCAGGGCGGCAGCAGTCGGCTCGTTTATGATCCGCAGCACCTCGAGACCGGCGATCTGGCCAGCCTCCTTGGTCGCGGTGCGCTGAGCATCGTCGAAATACGCCGGGACGGTGATGACCGCCTGCGTGACAGCAGTGCCGAGGTAGCTCTCTGCGTCTCTCTTCAACTTTTGCAAGATCCGCGCAGAAATCTCCTGCGCGTTATAGGCCTTTCCGTCAATGTCTATATGCCAGGAGTTGTCGCCCATGTGGCGCTTGACGGACCTGATCGTCCTTTCCGGGTTTGTGATGGCCTGGCGTTTTGCGACCTCGCCAACCAGGACCTCACCCGACTTTGAGAAGCCCACTACAGAGGGCGTCGTCCGGGCCCCTTCGGCGTTGGCGATCACGGTCGGCTCACCGCCCTCCAGGACCGCGACTACCGAGTTGGTAGTACCGAGGTCGATACCGACAGCCTTAGCCATGAGAAGCCTCCTTGAACGGGCCGAGCCCCACTTGCCCGGTCCTAGCGTTGTGGTCTACATCTACCCAGCGCCTTGTAGGACGCCTGGAATACAGACTAGCAAACTTGAGTGCCTACCTGTCAAGAAATCTGGCAGGAGGGGACACCGGTTCGAGGGCCCCCGTGCGGGGGGGATAGGGTTAAGCGCATGCCGGCACTTGTACTGGTCCGTCACGGCCAGAGCCTCTGGAACCTCGAGAACCGTTTCACGGGTTGGTGGGATGTCGACCTCTCCCCTTCAGGTGAAGACGAAGCGCACCAGGCTGGCCGCCTCCTCGCCGACGAGGGTCTGCTGGCCGATGTAGCCCACACTTCGCTGCTTACCCGCGCCATCAGGACGCTCAACATCCTGCAGGAAGAGACAGGGCGGCTGTGGATCCCGGTTTACCGGCACTGGCGCCTGAACGAGCGTCACTACGGCGGCTTGACAGGCCTTGACAAGGCGGAAACGCGGGACAAGTACGGCGAGGAGCAGTTCCTGCTGTGGCGGCGCAGCTACGACGTCCCCCCGCCGCCCATGGAGGCGGGCGAGAGCTTTGACGTCTCGGCTGACCCACGCTACGTGCCGGGGGTGGTGCCGAGCACCGAGTGCCTAGCCGACGTCGTGGTACGCATGCTCCCGTACTGGTTCGACGCCATTGCGCCCCAATTGCTCAGCGGCAAAGTCGTCCTCGTGGCCGCCCACGGCAACAGCATCCGGGCCCTGATCAAGCACCTCGACCAGATGAGCGGAGCCGACATATCCAAGCTGGAGATCCCAACGGGTGTGCCGATCGTCTACGAGCTTGACAAAGCCCTCAAACCCGTCCAGCCCGGCGGTCGCTGGCTCGGCGACCCCGAAGCGATCGCCGCTGCCGCCGAAGCTGTTCGCCGGCAAGGCCAGCGAGCCTGACAGCGCCGGCCCAGCCGGGCGGCGCCGACCTTGTCGGCCCCGAGGGCGGACCGCCGCACCGGCTCGCGTGTGAGGCGGCCCCAAGCGCGGTGGGCCGGCCGCTAACTTCGGTGGAAATGAGATGGCAGCCTGGCGGACGCCGGGTGGCTGCTGTTTTCGCTGCCTCGGCCGCTCTGGCTGCCTTGGCCAGCGGGTGCGGCCACTCCAAGCAATCCGCCCTCCCCCCCGCGAGCACGGTGCCCTCGGGCAGCACCACCACGAGCTCCACGACCACTACTACTCCGCGACATGCCCGTCAAAAGGCCGTTTGTCCTCTTACAGGTGCACCGCCCCGAACTGGCAAGGTGCCGCAGAGGCCCGCCCTGGCGGTCAAGGTCGAGAACCTACCGGCAGCCCGGCCCCAGTGGGGCCTCGACAAGGCAGACATCGTGTTCGAGGAGCCGGTCGAAGGCGGGATCACCCGGTTCATCGCCGTCTACCAGTGCCAGGATGCCGCCAGGATCGAGCCGGTGCGGTCGGGCCGCTTCGTCGATGTGCAGATCTTGCAGCCGCTAGGCAAGGTCCTGTTCGCTTACTCGGGGGCGATCCAGCCGGTCATAGACGCGATCGACTCTTCCGGTTCTCCCCTCGAGGATGTCGGCGCGGACAGGGCTGGCGGCGCCTACACGCGGGACAACACCCGCCTCGAACCGCACAACCTGGAGACCTCCACGGCGGCGCTCTACTCAGCGGCGGCGACTTTCGGCTACCCCCTCACCCAGCCACCACCGCCTTATTTCGATTACGGCCGGGCGCCGCTCGGCGGCTCGCCGGCGAGCGCCGTACATCTCTGGTTCTCCAACCTGGACGAGACCACATGGACATGGGGCGTCAGGTCGCGGCGTTGGTTCAGGTCCTACTCCGACACAGGCCCGGCTATCCAAGGCGACGACGTGCAGATCTCCGCCGCCAATGTCGTGGTCCTCCGCGTGAACGAGTACCCGACCCCCTATGTGGAGGACGAAACCGGGGCACACGAGAACGAGCTCACCCTGACCGGCACCGGCCAGGCCTACGTATTCCGCGACGGCTTCGAGCTGAAGGGGATGTGGGAACGGCCGTCCCTGTCCCAGCCGGCAACCTTCGTCATGGCGGACGGGGCGAAAATGAACCTCACTCCGGGGAACACCTGGGAGGAGCTACTGCCTACCACGGGGTCATACAGCGCAGCGATGTTCTCCGTCGCCGGCTAGCAAAGGCCCGCTGGTGCCTACTTTACGGGAACCACCCCCCCACCTACTGTGGCGGGGGGGCTATCGGTCCCACGCTTTGTTGTGTGCTCCTACGAGCCATTTAAAGCAACAGGTCTAGATGGCTCCAGGCCCGGTCTCACCGGTGCGGATCCGGGTCACGCTGTCGACAGACGTCACCCAGATCTTGCCGTCGCCGATCTTGCCGGTACGGGCAGCCTTGGAAATGGCCTCGACGACGTCGTCTGCTGTTTCCGCGGCTGTGATTATTTCGATCTTGACCTTGGGCACGTACTCGATTTTGTACTCGGCACCCCGGTAGACCTCGGTATGGCCTCGCTGGCGTCCGAAGCCCTTGACTTCGGAGATCGTCATGCCGGCGATGCCCACAAAGGACAGGGCCTCCCGGACGGCGTCGAGCGAATGCGGCTTGATAACCGCAGTTACAAGGATCATTAGATACCACCTTTCGATCGGAACAACTGGGCACCGAGACAGGTTGGCACCCCAACCTGTCTCGGTGCGGGCCCTTAGTGACTCGCCTCACCCACCAGAAGCTAGTGGAGGTGGAGTGGGCATCATGCTGCCCATCTCGAGCGATCCCGAACTGCCGCCGCCGACTCGAGCGGCGAGCTCGTCGGGGTAAGCCTCCTCACCATGGATGGCCATGTCGCCAACTTCGAGCACCTCGTCTTTGTAGGCAGCACCATTCAGGAGCAGCCCGATGAGCTTCATGAGTATGAACGTTATGAGTGCCGACCAGAAAATGACGAATATGGCGGCTCGGAACTGCTCCCACAACTGGTGGAACGAACCCGTGTACATCAGCCCCTGGACCGAGAACGGGGTACAACTCTTGGTGGTACCGAGGTATTGAGCGGTTGAAGTGTTAACCACCTGCCCGTACTTGTCCAGGGTGCCGCACCCATACTCGATCATGTTCGGGTCACCGAATATACCCAGCATCAAACCACCGAAGAAGCCAGCAATGCCGTGCGTATATATAACACCAAGCGCGTCGTCGACCTTGCTGAACGGCTTCACCTTGACCAAGAAGTTCCACGCGAACCAGACAATCACCGTATCGATCAACCCGACCAAGATGGCACCCCAGCCGTTGACCCAACCGGCGCACGGCGTGATCCCGACTAACCCGCAGATCATTCCGTTAACGCCACCCAGGAAGGTCGGTTGCTTCGCTTTGGAGAACAAACCGTCCATACCCATCCAGGCGAGG
>Ga0302326_10006025_pt1 | contig 27358 bp, 30 predicted proteins | sample Palsa_T0_3_FD_202264 | JGI IMG/M metagenome (GOLD analysis project Ga0302326, IMG submission 202264) | Peat permafrost microbial communities from Stordalen Mire near Abisko, Sweden - Palsa_T0_3 | ecosystem: Environmental > Terrestrial > Soil > Palsa > Peat permafrost | place: Sweden: Abisko... | reverse complement strand
GAAGACCTCTTACACCACGATCCGCGAACTCCCGACTGCGTGATTCGAGTTTCTCGCCGATCAACGCCCGCTGTCAGATGTTTTCCGCCGGCTGGAAAACGGTCGGTTTAGACACGGGCTGTTAGAACCCGCCAACCCCATCCGTTGGGTGAGGACTCGACTGTCGCGGACAGCCGATAGTGCAACCCCGGACGGGCCAGCACCTCATAACCGTACGTATAATTTCCCATAGTAGTTCGGCCGTGCGGCCATTTTCTGTGTAAATGGCTATTTTACCGCTTTCCCCCAACACCCCGGGCAACGCTGGCTCTTCAAGGCACGACCACACCGAGGCCGCGCAGACCGTCGACATGGGCCGACGCCACTTCAATGCCCAACGTACAACGCCTGACATCAAATCGTAAACATTCAACCGCTGAGTTCCCGCGCCCTCTCGCCGCTACAATGGAGTAAGCGAATGGTCAAGGACGGAATCTATTACGGCATCGCTTTCTTCGCCGCCGGCGCGCTGCTCTGGTATTTGACCAACCCCGCTTTCGCCGCGCCCTTGTTCGTGCTTGCGCTCTTCTGTCTCTATTTCTTCCGCGACCCCGATCGCGCCATCCCGGACGGCCCGGTCGCGGTTTCGCCCGCCGACGGTAAAGTGGTCGCCATTATCGGAGACGGAGACGGCGCCGAATGCACGCGCATCAGCATCTTCCTGAACATTTTTGACGTTCACGTGAACCGCGCCCCCATCGGGGGAAAGATAACCAACGTCGAATACACCAAGGGCCAGTTCCTGGTGGCCAGCCGCGAGCAAGCTAGTTCCCAAAATGAGCGGAACACAGTGACCATTCTGGAGACAACCGCGGGCGACTCCACCTGCGTCCGCTTCGCGCAAATCGCCGGACTCATCGCGCGCCGCATCGTCTTCTACAAGAAGCCCGGCGACATCGTCGCCAAGGGCGAGCGCGTGGGGCTGATCAAGTTTGGTTCCCGGGTCGATATTTTCTTAGGCCCCGAATGGGAAATCAAAGTACAGCCTGGTGAGCGCGTATCGGGCGGCTCCAGTATCCTGGCGCAACGCAGAGAAATGACGAGGCGGAGTTGATGGCGCGGCTTACTCTGAAAGAGCGTTTCTTCGATCCGCGTCCGCACTCGCGGCGGCCCAGGCGCGCGGCCTATGCTCTGCCCACGCTGTTTACCGCGGGCAACATTTTCCTGGGATTCATCGCCATCGTTCGATCGGTGGAAGGCGCGCTTCTGGCGGCAACCGGGCAACTCGGCCCCAATCCACACTTCGAGGTGGCGGCTAAAGCGATCGGCGCGGCCGTGGTGTTGGACGGCCTGGACGGGCGCATCGCACGCATGACGAACACCGTGAGCGACTTCGGCCGCGAGATGGATTCGCTCGCCGACGTCATTACCTTCGGCATCGCTCCCGCCGTTCTCGCCTACACCTGGGGCGTGCAGTTCGTGGCGCCTGGCGGATTCCTGATGGATCACCGCGCGGGCTATTTCCTGGTCTTCCTCTTCCTGCTGTGCGGCGCAGCGCGGCTGGCGCGTTTCAACGTACAGACCAACCCGGTGCCCAAGAATCCAGGCCGTCCGGATCGCAAATATTTCGTCGGGCTGCCCATACCCGCCGCGGCCGGCCTGGTGGCCGCCATTGTTTACGCCAACGATAGCGTGCCGGTGGAATGGTGGATCCTTTCGGCCCTGTGGCTCGGCGTGATCGCGCTGCTTTCGTTCCTGATGGTCAGCACATGGCGTTATCCCAGCTTCAAGGAAATTCACCTCACCGGTCCGCGCTCGCCGCTCACGGTCATCCTGTTCGGCGCGCTGATCTATTTAATTTGGAACTATTCGCAGCCGGTCCTGCTCGCGCTTGGAACGTTGTACGTCAGCACGGGCATCGTAATTCGCGTCGCGGGCATTATCCGGCGCAAGTTCCGCCCGCAACCCCCAGCGCCTCAGCCCGAGCATCAAACTGGTTAAGTATGCACTCACATCGCACCGGCCCCCGTGCTTCCATCGCAATTGTCGGCGGCGAGACGCTGCTGGGAAAAGAGGTTCACGACCTCTTGGAAACTCGCAAGATTCCGGCGAACATTCAGTTAGTAGCTTCGTTCGATGCCGAAGATTCCAGCAAACCTATCAATATTCTCACCGCCGGCAAGGACGAGCCGCTCGTCATGACGTCGATCGAGGCTGCCGAGCTTGGCAGCGCTCGAATCATGATCCTGGCCGCCTCCAAAGAATCGGGCCATCGGGTTTACCAGAAAATCCGGGAGGCCAAGCCGGCTCCGGTGGTAATCGATCTCACCGGGTCGCTGGAGGATTTAGCCGAATCCCGGCTGCGCGCGCCGATGGTGGAACCTGTGACAGACCCTCCCGGCTTCCATGCCGAGGGTTCGGTTCAGACCGTCGCACACCCGGCCGCTATCTCCATAGCACTCCTGCTGACGCACCTCCAGAAAGCCGGGACAATCCGGAGGGCGGTAGTGGAAGTCTTCGAGCCCGTAAGCGAGCGCGGCAAGGCCGGAATCGAAGAACTGCAAAAGCAGGCGGTTGCGCTGCTCTCCTTCAAGCCCCTGCCGAAAGCCGTCTTCGACGCGCAGGTCAGCTTCAACATGCTGTCCCAATATGGCTCCGAGGCGCCGCTTGCGCTTGAAGAAATCGAACTGAAGATTGACCGCCACCTGGCCAGCCTGCTGGCGTCAGACCATCGTGGCAGCGTTCCCATGCCATCCTTGCGACTTATTCAAGCGCCGGTGTTCCATGGTTATAGCGTCTCCGCCTGGGTAGAATTTGAAGAGAACCCCGGAAGGGATCGCATCTTCCAGTCCCTGGGATCGAGCCACATCGATGTCCGCACCCAAGACCACGAGCCGCCCACCAACGTCGGTGTCGCCGGACAAGGCGGCATCACCGTTGGCTCCATCGCGCAGGATCGCAATCAGCCGCGCGCGTGGTGGTTTTGGGTGGTGGCGGACAATCTGCAAATCGTGGCGGAAAACGCCGGGGAGGTTGTGCGTGAGTATTTGGATTTATGAACCATTCAACCGGAACAATTCCCAAGGCGGACGGGGACCAACCACCCCTAGCCAGCGTTCCGCGCCTCGATTCGTCCCCTGGAGGAAGGAGCCCGGACACATCGGAGGAAGTGGATGCCAAAACGCCCTCCGCCCGGACGCTCCGTGGCCTGGACTGGCTGAATTTTCTTCTCGCCGACGTTCAGACGGGCGTGGGGCCATTTCTCGCGATTTACCTGGCTGGCTACAAGTGGAACGAGGAGCGCGTCGGGCTGGCGCTCACGGTCGGCGGGATCGCGGGAATTCTCACGCAGACGCCGGCTGGCGCGCTCGTTGACTTCCTCCGATCCAAGCGAGCTCTAGTCGGTTTGGCCGTGGTAGCGCTGGCGGTGGGAGCCCTGTTGATCGCTCGGTTCCCGTCGTTCTGGCCCGTCATGGGCGCCCAGATCTTGATTGGCGGCACTTCCAGTGTCTTCATCCCGGCCATCTGCGCGATGTCGCTCGGGATCGTCGGACGTGCCGCGTTCGACGCCCGCCAAGGTCGCAATCAGACGTTCAACTCGGCGGGTAACGTGACTGCCGCCGTGTCGATGGGGCTTCTCGGCTACCTGGTTTCCAACCGGAGTATCTTCTTCTTCATCGTGGCTCTCGCGCTCCCGACGATTCTTGTCCTGTTCTTGATCCGACCCAGTGAGATCGATTACCAGCTCGCCCGTGGCGCAAAGGACGGCGAGAAAGGCGGCAAAGTGGAAAGTGTCTGGGTGCTCTTCCGGGATCGCCCACTGGTGCTCTTCCTCATCTGTGCCGTGATGTTCCACTTTGCGAACGCGGCGATGCTGCCGCTCTTGGGCGAGATGCTGGCCAAGGGCAGGGGTCGAAGCTCGATGCTCTTCATGTCGGCGTGCGTGGTAACCACGCAGTTTGTCATCACGCTGATCGCCTCCTGGTCGGGACGGAAGGCCGGAACATGGGGCCGAAAGCCACTTCTGCTGATCGCGTTCGGAGTGCTTCCGCTGCGCGGCATTCTATACACCCTCACCTCCAAGACGGGATTGCTGGTAGCCATCCAGGTCATGGACGGCGTCGGGGCGGGGATCTTCGGCGTTGTGTCCGTGCTCGTAGTCGCCGATCTGACTCGCGGTACCGGCCGATTCAATCTCTCGCTGGGAGCCATCGCCACCGCAGTAGGGATCGGCGCCTCGCTCAGCCAGGTCATTGCCGGTTCCATCGTGCACCACCTTGGTTTCAACGCAGGTTTCCTCTTCCTCGCCGGGGTCGCGTCGGCCGCATTCGGCATCCTTTACCTCTTCATGCCGGAGACACGCGATACGCGATTACTGAATCCAATCCGAGGAGCGCCAGCCCTATGAGCACCATCCTTCTGTTGCTGATGTCAAACGTCTTCATGACCTTCGCCTGGTACGGGCATCTGAAATACGGTCACGACTGGCCGCTCTGGAAGGCGATCCTGATTTCGTGGGCGATCGCGCTGCTGGAATACTGCCTGGCGGTGCCGGCGAACCGCCTCGGTTATCGCGAGTTCTCCGGCTACCAGCTTAAGATCATTCAAGAGGTTGTAACCCTGGTCGTCTTCATCGTGTTCGCGGCCACATTTCTGAAGGAGAAACTCGCATGGAATTATCTGGTGGCGTTCGCCTTTCTCGGCGTCGCCGCGTTCTTCGCCTTTGCGTTCAAGGCGCCCGGGCCGTCAGCCTGAGGAAGTTTACTATGCGAACAACAACCCCAAATAGCAGCGAACCCAATAGGAGCAAGGCCTGTGATCCCGGTTTCATTGGCGCGCTCATCTCGGTGTCCGCGGCCATTGGCCTGGCGCTCGGCTCTTGCGGTTACCATGTGGAGGGGCAGGCCAACCTGGTGCCCAAGACAATCCACACCATCGCCGTGCCGGCGTTCGGCAACAACACCGTCCGTTACAAGCTCAGCGACCTGCTGCCGGAAGCCGTTAGCCGCGAGTTGATCGCCCGCACTCACTACCAGGTTGTCAACGATCCCACCCAAGCCGACGCCGTGCTGCGCGGCAATGTGATCAGTTACCTGGCCTATCCAACCCTGATCGATCAAGGCACCGGGAGAACCAGCGGCCTCCAGATCAACGTGCGAATGGGAGTAAGCCTGGTGGAGCGCGCCACGGGCAAAGTTATTTTTACCCGGCCGAATTTTGAGGCGCACGAACGCTACGAGCTGTCGGTCACCAACAACATCCAATATTTCGACGAGAGCGGCGCCGCGCTCCAGCGCCTGAGCAAGGATGTGGCCCGCGACATAGTAAGCTCGATTTTGGAGAATTTTTGAACCCCGAGCAGTTCCTGCAACGCATCCAGAAGGCGCCGCCCGCGCCGGTATATCTGTTCCTGGGGCCGGAGGTTTATCAACTCAGCGCCTGCCGCCGCGCTCTGGTGGAGAAGGCGCTCGCGCCCGAGGATCGTGAAAACGGTCTGAGCCGGCACGATCTGGAAGAGACCACGCTCGCGAGCGTGCTGGACGATGCCCGTTCGCTGTCGCTGTTTGCGCCCAACCGCGTGGTGTGGGTTTCAGGCGCCGAGACAGCGCTCCCGCGCGGGCGCGCCGCGACGGACGACGAGAGCTCCGCCGCAGCCGAACTGGCCGCCTACCTGAAGCGCCCCACCCCCGGAACGGTGCTGGTCTTCGAAGCCAGCCGATACGATTTCGAGGGCGAAGAACGCGCCAAGCTGGAACGCGTGCAGAAGTTCTACTCCGCCATTCCGGATGTGGTCGAACTGCGTTCTTACACGCTCGAGTCGGCGCGCCGCCTGGCACAGGATCTCGCACGGGAAGCTGGCCTCCAAATTGGTCTGGCTGAAATTGGACTGCTGGTGGAATCTCTGGCCGCCGACGCCGGCCGCATCGCGAACGAGATCGAGAAGCTGCGGCTGTACACCGGCGGCGCGCGCAAAGTAACGGCGGACGATATCCTGCGCCTGGTTCCGAACGCTCAGGCCTCCACCATTTTCGCCCTGGTGGGAGCGCTCGGACGCGGCGATCGTAAACGGGCGCTCGACAGCCTGGATACGCTGCTCCGCGAAGGCGAGTATCTTCCGCTGGCTCTGACGTTTCTCGCCACGCAATTTCGCCTGGCGCTGGCGGCGCGCGATTCCGGGCTCAGGAGCGCCCAACAGATCCAGGCGCAGTTCTCGAACCAAGGCATTCGTATCTGGCGGGATCGCGCCGAGCAGGTTTATCAAACCGTGGGGGCATTTCCCGGCGATAAATTGGCGCGGGCCATCGAAAAAGTCTTCTGGGCCGACAAAGCGCTTCGGGACACCCGGCCAGATGACCGCGTGGTGATGGAAGAACTCGTCTTGAGTCTGACCAACTGACGGAGGGGACTACGCGATCGCTTTGAGCCTGGCTTGCAGCCGGCTCTTATAGCGCGCCGCCGTATTCTTCTTGATGATGCCCCAGCGAGCCGAACGATCGATCAGCGAGAAGGTGGCCGGCAGCGCGCCGTTCGCGGCCTTGGCGTCTTTGGAACCGATAAACCGCCGCATCGACCGGATCTGGTGACGCAGCCGCGATTTGCGAAGACGATTCACCATCGTCTTCCGCTTGGTCTGGCGCATGCGCTTCAGTGCTGAGAGTGTGTTAGCCATTCTTGTACAGATAACAGAATACCCCAACAGCTGGCCAAAACTCAACGCGCAGGTGGTTGGGCCATGACCACCAGGACACAATGACCTTGACATATCTGCCTATATTGTATATATTGTCTATCGACTTAATATACAATGACTTTGCCCAAACGTACTTTACTCCTTGCCTCGTCTTTCGCCTTGGCTTCGCTCACTTTCCTGGGGGGGTGTTCCTCGAAAACCGAAGCCACCAGCGGGCCGCCGACGCTGCACCTGCTGAACGTCTCCTACGACCCCACGCGTGAGCTGTATCAGGACTTTAATAAAGCCTTTGCCGACGATTGGAAGCGGAAAACCGGCCAGACCGTGAGCATCGAACAGTCGCACGGCGGCTCTGGCAAACAAGCCCGTTCCGTGATTGACGGCCTGCAAGCCGACGTTGTCACGCTCGGTCTGGCATCTGATATCGACGCGATAGCCGACAAGGGCCATGCTATCAAGCCCGGCTGGGAGACGCGTCTGCCGAACAATGCCACACCGTATACGTCTACTATTGTCTTCCTGGTACGCAAGGGTAACCCTCAGGGTATTCATGACTGGCCGGATGTCATCCGGAAGGGCGTCAGCGTCATCACTCCGAATCCCAAGACCTCCAGCGGCGCTCGCTGGAATTATCTGGCGGCGTGGGGTTATGCCTGGAACCACTCGGGACATGATGAAGGGAAGACTCGCGAGTTCATCGCGGCGCTTTATAAGAATGTTCCTGTGTTGGACTCGGGCGCTCGTGGCTCAACCACCACCTTCGTCGAACGCGGCCTAGGCGACGTCCTGCTCTCCTGGGAAAATGAAGCGTATCTCGCGCTCAAGGAATTCGGCTCCGACAAGTTCGAGATCGTCAACCCTTCGTCCAGCATTCTGGCCGAGCCGCCGGTTGCCGTAGTCGACAAATATGTCGACCAGCACGGAACGCGCGCGGTAGCGGAAGCCTATCTTAAGTACCTCTACACCGACGCCGGGCAGGAGATCGCCGCGAAGAACTTCTACCGGCCGCGCACGCCGGCTATACTCGCCAAATACAAGAGCCAGTTTCCCGACATCCAGCTTTTCACCATCACCGAAGTCGCGGGCCCCTGGAAGGACGTGCAGCCCAAGCACTTCGCCGATCACGGGATTTTCGATCAGCTCTATAAGCCCCAAAGCTAGGCGGCGACAGGCAACTCATGTCCCGACTACGACAGCACAGCGTTATACCCGGCTTTGGCCTCACGTTAGGATACACGCTGTCCTATCTCAGCCTGATCGTATTAATTCCGTTATCGGCCCTAGCGGTAAAGGGCGCCGCGCAACCCTGGGCGCAATTCAGTGAAGCGGTCTTCGATCCGCGCACGCTGGCTGCCTGGCGGCTCACCTTCGGCACAGCTTTAATCGCGTCGTTGATCAACGCGTTCTTCGGATTGATTATCGCCTGGACGCTGGTGCGCTACGATTTTCCCGGCCGCCGCATTCTGGACGCGCTGATCGACGTGCCGTTCGCGCTGCCTACGGCCGTATCGGGCATCGCGCTCACCGCCATCTATTCGCAAAACGGATGGATGGGCCGCTGGCTGCAGCCGCTCGGCATCAAAGCGGCGTTTTCTCCGCTGGGCATCGTCATAGCGCTCACCTTCATCGGACTTCCGTTCATTGTCCGCACCGTGCAGCCGGCCGTGGACGATCTGGACCCAGCGGTGGAAGAAGCTGCGTCGCTGCTGGGCGCCAGCCGGTTAACGACACTGTGGAAAGTTATACTGCCGGCTCTGCAACCGGCGCTCATTGCCGGATTCATCACCGCTTTCGCGCGCGCGCTGGGTGAGTATGGATCGGTAATCTTCATCTCCGGCAACATGCCGATGAAGACCGAAATCGCGTCGCTGCTCATCGTCACCAAGCTGGAGCAGTTCGATTACGCCGGCGCCGCCGCCATCGGCCTGCTGATGCTGGTCAGCTCGTTTGTGCTGCTGTTCCTGGTGAACGCGGGCCAATGGTGGTCCACGCGGCACCTCAGGAGAGTTTCGTGATGCGGAGGGCAGCGTAAATGGCCATCACCTCCCGTCATCGCCACGGAGAGCCAGTGTGGATGCGGAACCTCTTCATCGGGGCCTCAGTCGCCTTCGTTGGGCTGCTGATCCTGCTGCCGGTAATTTCGGTTTTCACCGAAGCCTTCCGCAAGGGTTTTTCTTTCTACCTCCGCAGCATTTCGGACCCGCTCGCCCTGTCCGCTTTGAGGCTTACGCTGATCACCGCCGCCGTAACGCTCGCCGCCAATCTCGTTTTCGGACTCGCGGCATCCTGGCTCATCGCCAAGTTCAGTTTCCCCGGCCGAAACGTGCTGCTATCGTTGATCGACCTGCCGTTCGCCGTTTCGCCCGTGATCTCAGGCCTGGTCTTCGTGCTGCTCTTCGGAGCGCAGGGCTGGTTTGGAGATGCGCTTTCCAACCACGGCATCCAGATCGTCTTCGCGATGCCCGGTGTGATCCTGGCCACCATCTTCGTTACGTTCCCGTTTATCGCGCGCGAGTTGATCCCGCTGATGCAAGAGCAGGGTGCCGAAGAAGAGGAAGCCGCGGTTCTGCTGGGCGCTAATGGCTGGCAGATCTTCCGGCGCGTGACGCTGCCGAACATCCGCTGGGCGCTGGTCTACGGCGTGGTGCTGGCTAACGCGCGCGCCATGGGCGATTTCGGCGCGGTCTCCGTGGTGTCCGGGCACATTCGCGGACGCACCAACACTTTGCCGCTGCACGTGGAGATTCTCTACAACGAGTACAACTTTTCAGCGGCCTTCGCAGTAGCAAGCTTACTGGCGTTACTGGCGCTGGTGACGCTGGTAGCCAAGGCTGCGCTGGAATGGCGCATCCGGGCCGAAGAGCGCACAGCCGTGATGGAGGATGTCGCTTAATCATGGCCGAGGAGCATAATCATGGCAATTGACGCGCGCCACGTCAGCAAATCGTTCGGGAACTATGTCGCTCTGCGCGACGTCGATCTGAACGTTGAACAAAGCGAGCTGGTCGCTCTGCTCGGCCCGTCGGGCTCCGGCAAGACCACACTGCTGCGCATTATCGCTGGACTGGACACGCCGGACCAGAATCCCGAGACAGCCGTGATCGTCGACGGCCAGGACATTCTGGACCGGCGGGGCAGCGAGCGGCGCGTCGGATTCGTCTTCCAGCACTACGCGCTGTTCCGTCACATGACGGTGTTCGAAAACATCGCCTTCGGCCTGCGGGTCCGGCCGCGCAAGCTGCGCCCGCGGGAGCCGGAGTTGCGCCACAAGGTGAATGAGCTGCTGGAATTGATCCAGCTGGGCCGCTGGTCGAATCATTATCCATCGCAGCTATCCGGCGGCCAGCGGCAACGCGTGGCTTTGGCGCGCGCTCTGGCCATCGAACCGAGCGTCCTGTTGCTGGATGAACCATTCGGAGCGCTGGACGCCAAGGTGCGCCAGGAACTGCGCCGCTGGCTGCGAACCTTGCACGCCAAGATCGCTGTGACCAGCGTCCTGGTGACCCACGATCAAGAGGAGGCGCTCGAAGTGGCCGACCGGATCGTCATCATGAACCAGGGGCGCATCGAACAGACTGGCACGCCCGACGAGGTGTTCCACAATCCGGCATCCGAGTTCGTGCTGACGTTCCTGGGCAACGTGAATCTGTTCCATGGACGCGCCGAATCGAACGGGCGCGCGCGGCGGCTTTTCGTGCGCCCGCACGACCTCGAGATTGAACGGCATCCATCGAATGCTGACTCGGTGGCCGCCCGCGTCCACCGCATCCAGTCCGCTGGACCCATCGTTCGGTTGGAACTGACCAGCGATCAGAACAATTCGATCACGGTGGAAATAACCCACGAACGATACCGGGATTTGACCATCAAAACGGGTGAAACGGTTTTCGTCAAGGTGCGAGATGTACGGGTATTCGTCGCGGCAGGATAGGCTGAGCTGGGGATTAGGGGTTGGGGATTGGCGGTACAGGCACGCGGTACGTTACTGTGGGCTCGTCGATCGTCCGAACGTGTCCTCCCTGATCGATCTGCGTCGGTATTTCGACAAGCCTTCCTAAACGCAGCGCGTGCCTGCGCCCCAATCCCCAATCCCAGGTTGGAAGCGCCAGCGCTTCCAGCCCTAAAGCTTCCCCCCTAGTCGCCGATAGCAAGTTAAGGTGCCACTCACCGAAATAGCGCCGGAGCTGGCCGACGCAGCCGATGTACTCAGCGATCAGCTTCGCGTCCACTTACACCGCCTGGCTGTGCTCCTCTTGCCGCACGCCGAGACCCTGGACCGGCGCTTCCTGGCAAGGCTGAAGAAGGGTCAATTCGAACCCCGGCAATTCCAGCCGCGCCTTTTCGAACCAAAGATCCGCGTGGCGCTGGCGTCCATCACCCCCGGAGCGGCCGCGCGCATTCTGGCCAGTGGCCAGCCGCCGCTCAAGTTCATTGAGCAGGTGGAATACAACGGCCGGCGCCTGGCGAAGCTGAATCTCCCCCCAAGCAGTATCGTCGAAGCGCTGCAGGAATATGACCGTCTGCTCACGCCCATGCTGCAAAAGCTGCTTCCCAACGAGTACGCCAACTTCCAGTGGGTGCGCGAGCAACTGCACTTCTGCGTCATCCTGACGCTCAACAATGCGTATTACCAAGTCCGGGAAGCCGAGACACAAGCCTTCTACGAGTTGTTCCGGGTGGAACTGGAATCGCGCAATCTGGACGAATTGCTGCGGCGCTTCCTGAACACCCTGGTCCAGGTTTGCCACGCCGACGCCGGCCACTTGTATCTGCTCAACGATAAGCGCAGCGCCTGGGTGCTGCGGGCGCAGGCTCAAACCCGCGGCCAGAACAAGCTGGCCTTGGCGCAAGTTCCGAACAGCCGTGCCAGAATGCGCACGCTGGCCCATTCTCGGCAGATCGAGATGAAGGACGGGGGACTTGGCAGTTTATTGCTGGAGCCCGCTTGGAAGGACCGGTTTCAGACCGTTTGGTCCATTCCGCTGGCCACCGGGGGCCGCACCGCGGGCGTGATGCAGTTCGGCTTCTCTAAGTCCTATGAGTGGCTGCCGCGCGAGCAGGAATTGCTGGCCGCCGCGGCGGAGCGCTGCCTGATGGCGGCCGAAAAAGCTCGTCTGATGGAAGACCTGGCCGCGCGGGAGGAGCAGGTCCGGCAGCTGGCCGAGCACATGCTGCATGTGGAAGAAATCGAGCGCCGCCGCATCAGCCGCGAGTTGCACGACGAGGCTGGCCAGTCTCTGCTCTGCATCCGTCTGCAAATGGAATTGCTCGAACAGGCGATCCCGGCAGTGCATGCCGAGTGGATCGGCAAACTGCGTGAGGCGCGGGACCTCACCGAGCGGACCATCCTGGAGATGCGGCGCTTGATCGCGGCCTTAAGCCCGGCGGTATTGGAGCAACTCGGGTTGGGAGCCGCCATGCGCCAACTGGTGAACCGTTTCCGGCGTCTGCATCCCATCCGCGTAAAGCTTTTGCTGGGCCGGCTGGGACGGTTGCCGCAACACACTGAAATTATTGTGTATAGGCTGGTGCAAGAGTGTTGCAACAATATCGCCAAGCACTCGGCCGCCAGCAGCGTAAACATTTCTGTCAGTTCGGCCGATGGATGGGTGAGACTGGCCGTTGAGGACAACGGAGTCGGATTTAGAGTCGAGGAAGCGCTGGCGCGGAAAGATTCGTTTGGACTTTCTGGCATGAGGGAGCGCGTTGCCCTACTCGGCGGCAGGTTCGAAATTCGCAGCTATCTCAAGAATGGGTCCGGCAACGGAGCCAGCATTGGGGCCGGTATTGCAAACAATATCGGAAAAAGGGCTGATCGTAAGAAGACTGGACGGGGTACCAAGATTTTGATCCGTCTTCCGGTAGCCAAACAGCCTCCGGAATCCAGTTTGATCGAGCCAATCGCCGCCAAGCCAATGGGAGGTAGGACCTCGCGGAGGATCAGGGCCGTGGGAGCGGTCGGGGCATAGCAGCCCGGCGGCCCGAGTGGGACGTAGAAGCAGACTCCGCAGGTGGCAAGCTCAAGCTTAGGAAAGGGATTCGAGACAGTACCGGGGTAAAAGTTATGGCCAAGACTCGCATCATGTTGGCGGATGATCACACGCTCTTTCGCCAGGGCATCAGAACCCTGATTTCCGCGGAAGCCGATATGGAAGTGGTTGGCGAAGCTTCCAATGGCGGCGATGCCGTCGAGAAAGCCGCCGAACTTCGTCCGGACGTCGTTCTCATGGACATCGGCATGCCCGGTCTCAGCAGCTTCGAAGCCACCCGGCAGATCAAGAAGAATCGTTCCGAAACGAAAGTGCTCTTTCTCACCATGTACGACGACGAGGATTACCTGGTGGAAGGCATGGAAGTGGGCGCCAGCGGCTACGTGCTCAAGGACAGCCCCTCAGCCCAGCTGGTGGCCGCCGTTCGCGACATTTGCCGGGGCGGCAGTTACCTGAGCCCCCGCATGTTATCTCAACTGGTGGACGATTTCCGGTCGCGCATCAAGTCCGCAAACCGGCTGCCCCGCTTCGCCACGCTCACTACGCGCGAACGCGAAGTCCTCAAGATGCTGGCCGAGGGCAACTCGGTGAAAGAAATCGCCTGCGACCTGAACCTGAGCGTCAAAACCGTGGAAGCGCACAAGTTCAACCTGATGCGCAAGCTGGACATCCACAACAAAGCCCAGCTGGTGCAATACGCCATCCAAAAGAAAATCATCAAGATCCCCAACCTCGCGTAACGTACTCCACCCGCCCGCGCTACCATAAAGTCGGTGTGAACCGGCCCATTCTGACGGTCCCCGTCCAAAAAGTCGAAGGAGATTCTTGCGCGCCGTTCCAAGATTTGCTGGCCGTGGAAGAGCCGCTCGAAATCCGCTTGCAGCACAGTCTGGGCGACAAATCCGTCTCCATCACCATGCGCACGCCAGGGCATGATTTGGAGCTGGCCGCCGGCTTCCTGTTTAGCGAGGGCATCCTGCGCGACCCCTCCCAGATTCACGAGATACGCTGGTCGCACATTGCCAATGGAAACTCGGGCGTCAACCCGCGCCAGCTCGGCAACTCCGTCACGGTGCAGCTGAACCCCGGAGCCGAGCTCGATCTCGGCCGCCTGGAACGCCATTTCTACACCACCTCCAGCTGCGGCGTCTGCGGCAAAGCTTCCATCGAAGCCGTTCAGACGCAGATGCAAATGCAGGGCTGCCCCTTGTTGCCGCGGAACTCGCCCATGGTGGAATCCAGCGTCATTCATCTTCTGCCCGACGCCTTGCGGCGCGCCCAGCCGGTCTTCGAGCGAACCGGCGGATTACACGCGGCGGCGCTGTTCTCGCCCGAGGGCGAGATCGAGCTTTTGCGCGAAGATGTGGGCCGCCACAACGCGGTGGACAAACTGGTCGGCGCCGAATTTCTCGCGGGCCATACGCCGCTTGGCGGTCATCTAATGTTGGTGAGCAGCCGGGCCAGTTTCGAACTGGTGCAAAAAGCGCTGATGGCCGGCATCCCGATCCTGGCGGCGGTGGGCGCGCCCTCCAGCCTGGCGGTAGAAACCGCGCAGCGCTTCAACTTGACCCTGCTCGGTTTCGTGCGCGACAGCCGGTTTAACATCTATTCAGGAGCACAGAGAATCCAATGAAACTCCGCGTCATATGAAACTTCGCATCCATGGAAACTCGTTGCGGCTGCGGCTGAACCAATCCGAAGTGGCTCAGTTCAGCAAGACCGGCTTTGTGGAGGACAGTATCCAGTTCAGTCCCGGCGCCAGTTTCGCTTACGTGCTCGAATCGTTGTCCAGCCTCAGCGCCCCGCAAGCGCTCTACGCGAACGGCTCCCTGCGGATTCAAGTGCCACGCGCCGACGCCACCGATTGGGCCTGCTCGGACCGGGTGGGCATTTCGGTAGACCAAGCGCTCGAATCCAACCAGCGCCTTTCCATCTTGATTGAAAAAGATTTCCAGTGCCTGCACAGCGACGAAGCGCGGGATCCGGACGCTTACCCCAACCCGCTCGAAGAAACCGCGTCGCGAAGCTGACCCTTCACGCTTTGGGCATCGGGGGCGAGGCAGGAAGCAGCCCGAGTTGCTGCATCATTCCGACGTCGTCGCGGTTGGCGTAATGATCCGCGATCTTGCCGTTGCCGATCCGATACATGTGAATGTGCTGGACCCGGAACGATTTGTTTGTGGGTTGCACTCCGACCAGCAATCCGCCGTTCACCGGCAGCTTGCCCATGCCAGTATGAGTGCCGCTGAACGTCCCGCGTTCCACGATCCAATCGCCATCAGCCAGCACATCCACCATATTCAGCTGGACGTCCGGAAAAGTCGCTTGCATGTCCTTCAATACCCGGCACACGCCTGCGCGGCCAACGGGGCGGCCGTGGTTGCATGCGTCCTCGGCAAAGCACGCCGCGGCGGCATCCATGTCCCCGCTGTTGAAGGCGTCGACAAAACGTTGGACGACCTCTCGGTTGATGGCAGCCATACCTTCGCCCCTCTCAGGTGAAATGGAAAAGGGCGCCGATGTTGTCGTGCGCCCTTCGCCGCGTCGTTCGGAATCGACCCTGGAGTTATGACTTCTTGGTCCCCTTCTCATCGGGGCGCCAGGGCCTGCCGGACAAGCCTACGTTATCACGAAATCTTCTCGGCAATCGACTTGGCTTGCAGGAACTGCAACAAATAATCCGGACCGCCCGCTTTCGAATCCGTCCCCGACATATTGAACCCGCCAAACGGATGCGCGCCCACCATCGCTCCGGTGCACTTGCGATTAATGTACAAATTGCCGACGAAAAACTGCTCGCGCGCCTGGCGGATCTTCTCTTTATTGGCGGTATACACGGCGCCCGTCAGACCGTATTCTGAATCGTTGGCCAGCTCCAGTGCATGATTGAAATCGCGCGCCTTGGCCACCGCCAGCACCGGCCCAAAGATTTCCTCTTGAAAGATGCGCGCCTTCGAATCGACGTCGGCGATTACGGTCGGCTGTACGAAATAGCCATCGCCAGGAGCCCTCTCGCCTCCCGCCACCAGCCGGCCTTCCTGCTTGCCAACCTCCACGTATTCCAAAATCGATTTCATCGCGCTTTCGTTGATCACCGGACCCATGTAGTTTCCGGAATCTTCCGCCGACCCGACTTTCAACCCCGCCACTTCGGCTTTCAGCTTGTCGACAAACTCGTCGTAAATGGCCGCGTCAACGATGGCGCGCGAGCAGGCCGAGCATTTCTGCCCCTGAAACCCGAACGCCGACCACAGCACGCCCTTCACCGCGCTATCGATGTCGGCTTCGCGATCCACCACAATGGCGTCCTTGCCGCCCATCTCCGCGACTACGCGCTTAATCCACCGCTGACCCTGGCGCGGCTTGGCTGCCAGCTCGTTGATTCGCAGCCCAACTTCTTTAGACCCGGTGAACGCGATGAACCGCGTCAGCGGATGCTCCACCAATACATCGCCCACCACGGCGCCGCTGCCCACCAGCATGGAGAAAGATTGCGGAGGGAAGCCGGCCTCCAGCAAAACCTCAGCGAACTTGGCCGCAATGGTGGGCGAATCGCTCGATGGCTTGATCACCACGGTGTTCCCCGCCACCAGAGCGGCGGTGGTCATCCCCACCATGATGGCCAAGGGGAAATTCCAGGGCGGAACAATTACGCCCACGCCCAGCGGCAGGTAGAACAATTCGTCCTTTTCACCCGACAACTGCACCAGCGGATCCGGCTTGGCCAGGCGCAGCATCTGGCGCGCGTAATACTCGCAAAAATCGATGGCCTCGGAAACGTCCGCGTCGGCTTCCGGCCAGGTCTTACCCGTTTCGTAAACCAGCCAGGCGTCGAACTCCAACTTCCGTTTGCGGAACAGTTCCCCCGCGCGCAGCAGAATAGCCGCGCGAGTCTCGGCAGGTACCGCGGCCCACGCCGGAAAATACGCGTGCGCCGCCTCCACCGCTTCACGCGCCATGGCCGCCGTAGCCTTGTTGTGAATTCCGACCACCTCGGCCGGTCTCGAAGGATTCAGCGACTTCAGCAAATCCCCAGTCTTTTCGCGCCGGCCGGCGATCAGCAGCTCATACTGGCGCCCTAACTGCGCCCGCACGTCGCGCAACGCCCGCTCCATCGCTTCGCGATCGGCCGGTTTCGAAAAATCGGTCACCGGCTCATTGGAGAACGGCTTCGCCGCCCTTACCGGCTCTGCAATCGTACTGCTCATCAGTCTGTTATCCCTTCAAATTGGATGCCGTGCTTTCCACGATCTTGCGTCCTCGCTCGAACATGTCTGCCGCTTCATCGGCCAGCTTGCGCCCGCGCTCGTACATTTCCCGCCCGCGATCCAGCAAATCGCTCCCGGAATCCGCCAGCGCATCCCGGCCCTTTTGCGCCTTGCGCGAGAGGTGCCGCCTGGTATCCTCGCCAGTGGCCGGCGCGTAGAGCAACGCTACCGTCGCGCCGATCGCAATTCCCGCCATGAACCACACCGCTTTGCCGCCGTATTCTTCCGCCATAAACCCTCCCTATTTATTCTAACGCCCGCTGCGGACCACAATCCTCTAGAATCATAGCGTGCCTCCGAAATCAAATCGTGAAGACGAACCGGATCTGACCACGGTGTATCGCTCCATGGACGCCGAGGCCAAAGAAGACGCCGAATGCGTCGTCGAGCTGTTGACGGACGGGGGGATTCGAGCGGTCCTGCTGGACGATTCCTCGCCTGGTGTGCCCGAGGGCGTCTTCGAAGTCCGCGTACCGGCCGCCGACGTCGCACGGGCCGAAGAGCTGATCGCCGAGAATCCTCCGTCCGAGGAAGCTGAAGAAGTGGACCCGTCGCACGAATTTGACCTGGAGACCATCGCCAGCGCGGCGGGTGAAATGGAAGCCATGGGTATCAAGAATCTTCTGGACTCAAGCGGCATTGCGGCCGTCCTGGTCGGCGATTCAGTGCTCCCCAACTTCCCCTTCGAAGTCCGCGTGGCTCGAGATCAGGTGGACCGCGCCCGGCTGCTGATCGCCGACGCTGAAGCGAAGGGGCCGGCCGCCGCCGAAGAAGCTGAACGCGCCTCCGAAGCCTGATCGCGAGCTACCCCGTGTCACCGCGTCGTCAGCGCCAGTCCTGTGTACGCGGGTTCCGTTCACCTCTCCTGGCCGGCCCAGTCCGGGGAGGGTCGCCAGTTCCTCAATACGGCCGACAACGGCCCGGGCGACATTCCATGCAGCGGTTGGGTTATCTTTCTGGATGCGTTTAACAGCGACCACAAGCCCGTCCGACGTTCGGCTGTCCACCGAATTTGTCTCACGAAGTGTCAAGCCTGAAGGGCTCTCGCGACCTGACTTGTCAAATCGAGAGCGGGTTCGCTGGAATGCAGGAACCAACGGTCGATCACCACATCGCGCACAAACCAGCCTGCGCCCAGCAGCCGCCTTCCCACGGCGCCGATCCAGGCCGCCGGCAGACGCTCGCCGACCCTCGACGCCCAATCTTTGCCCGACATCGTCCCAAAACGCCGCGCCAGCAGCTTTTGATATGCCCCGAGCGATTCACGCGAGTAGTTCCCCTGCGCCGCTGAGATGGTTTGTGCCGCTAGCAGGCCCGATTCGATGGCCGGCCGGATCCCTTCGCCGCTCTGCTTATAGGCCAAGCCCGCGGCATCCCCGATCAGCAAAACGCCGTCATCGGCTGCGGTGCGCCGGGAAACTCCATATAGCAAGTACGCGTGGCCCAGCAGCGCCGATGGAACATCGAACGAAATCCGGCCCGCCGATTTCAAAAACTGTACGAACGCGGCCACATGCTCCGATAGCCGATGCTGGTCTAACCGGCCCAGCCCAATGTTCAGGAAATTCCGCTTGCGAAAACACCAGCCGTAGCCTTTCATGTCGGCGCAGAAATAGAGCTCCGGTGTATCGGCGGAAACGCGGCACCCGGCCTGCTGCCGGGAGTCCATCTCGAATTCGGCCTCTTGCGCTACCACCGCGTTTTCTCGTGGCGGCTTGGCGCCCGTCAGCTTGGCCACCGGACAAAAGTGTCCGCCCGCGCCCACCAGAAGACGCGCTTTTGTCCGCCCATTGACAATCCAGACGCCGTTTTCGCGCTCGAAGCTCTTAAGCGCCACGCCTTCAAGCAGATGTGCGCCCGAACGCCTTAACAGATAATCGTCGAACTCCCGCCTGCGGATCCCGTAGCTGACGGTTGAGTTGTAACCGGTGTGGAGCGCCGGTCCGCCGATCCAGCCGGTGCGAAACCCCGTAATGGGCTGCAATACGCGGCACGAGGAGTATTCGGAGGGATCGATTCCCAGTTCGCTCAGCACTTGCGGAGTGATCCACCCGCCGCAGATCTTGTCGCGCGGAAAGGTCTCGCGATCGAGAATCGCGACGTCCAGCCCGGAACCCCGCAGCCCCCAGGCGCAGGACGATCCCGCGGGCCCTCCGCCCACGATCAGGACATCGCATGCGTCCATTGAACCTTCTCGCGAACCTTCTCGCGGACCTCTTCCACCAGTGTTTGCTCGACAACCGGCTCCGCTGGGACATACAACGGATCGCGGGTCCAGAAAATCGGCTCTCGCTCGGAACCGGTAAAGAGAATCTGGAACAATTGCAAATGGCCGCCGCGAAACGCCGCGATGGATCCCGCCAGGTACAAGCGCCACGCGCGCACGAAGCGCGAATCGTACATCGCCGTCACCTGATGCCTGGACTTTTCAAAGCGCTCCAGCCAATGCTCCAGCGTAGTGGCGTAGTGCATGCGAAGATTCTCCACGTCCTGAACCGAGTAGTTCCCGGGCTCCAGGACGCTCAAAGACTCCCGCAGCGAAGGAATAAATCCTCCGGGGAAAATGTGCTTGCGAATCCAGCGGCTGAACACCGCCGGATAGTTGCGCCCGATGAAGTGCAGCAGCCCGCGGCCGTTGTCGCCGATGGCCCGGTGGATGATTTGGGAAATCTCGCGAAAGTGATCCAACCCCACATGCTCCAGCATGCCCACCGAGACGAACACATCGAATTTTCCCGATATTGCCCGGTAGTCGTCTTCGATGTATTCCACGCGGCCGCTCAACCCTTCGGCTCGTGCGCGCTCGCGTGCGAACGCGATCTGCTGGTGAGAAACGTTGTACGCCTTTACCGACACGCCATACTCCCGGGCCATATGAAGCGCCAGCGCTCCCCAGCCGCAACCCGCTTCCACCACCGTCTCACCGGGCTGCAAGCGCAGCTTACGGCAGACGTGATCCATCTTGGCGATTTGGGCGTGCTCTAAGGTGGATGACGGGGTCGGGAAGTAGGCGCAGGTGTAAACCAGCTGATCGTCCAGCCATAACTTATAGAACTCGTTCCCCAGATCGTAATGGCGGTGGATGTTGTTGCGCGAGCCGTCGGGAGAGTTGTCCTGAGCTAAATCCATCCACTTGGAAGCCAGTTTCGAATACCACTTCCCCGCGATTGAGGAGCGTTCCATCGCCAGATAAATAACCTCGAGGAAGCGCACCAGATCGCCTTCCACCTCGATGCGTCCGTCCATATACGCGTCCCCGAAACTGACCTCCGGGTCGTGCAGCAGGCCCGCCAGCGTATCGCGGTCCTGAATCACCATGGTGGCTACCGGACTGGCGCCAGGCGGAGAAACATCGGCGCCTCCCTTGACCAAGAGGCGCACCGGCGCCCTGCCGGTAGCGTCAAGAATTCGTGACAGCAGCCATCTATCAGCGAAGCGTGGCAGAATCGCCATGTTGCCTGGTCCTCCGATTGGCAAGCCGAGCGTAACGGCTCTATTTAGACGATGTTACTACTGGCGCTGACATTTTGGGAACCAATCCGCTTTTCGTTGCGCATGCCCCTATCGTTAAGACGGCGAAACGCAAGGAATTGAAACGAAAGTCTGCTCGCATTCAAAAGCTGTTGAGAATTGCGCAACCTCCTGCGCCATTTTCCTCAGGGTGTAAGGCCACGATTGCCGATTGCCGTATAAGTGCAAGAATTGCGGTGACAAGCGACAAGAAGGCGGTTGGGCGGATGGTGCCCGAAATGCTCGGCGAATTGGTCGGTAGCTCGCAACGGGGAATGTGACGTTCGAAATTAAACATTTCCTCGCAGACTGCCGTTAAGTACGGTTACAGGAGGCAGCTTTGACGCCAGCCCAAGTTTTATCCAAGGAAGCCGTTTCCGAGATTCCCGAGGCCACCGATTCCCCGGCAATCTGTTCCCAGAACGACCCGGTGGGTTGCCTGGCCCGTTTCGCCGCCAGTTCCGGCGCCGGCTTCCCGAGCGGTCTGCTTGGCCCCGCCGGGAAAAACATTTCGCGCCCCAAATGTCTGCTTTCCGAATTGGTGCGGAAGGGCGATGGCGTCGGCCCGGTTGTGGCTCTCGACGATTACTGCTCCAAATTGCTGGTTGTCACGCTCGGAATCACGGATGTAGTGGAGCGCACGGGCCTGGCGGTTTCCGTCTGGGGTTCCAAGGACCAGGCCGACTGGGGCTCCAAGCCGCTGGTTACCTTTCGCCAGCGCCAATACTGCGGCGTCTATTCGGTCCTGCTGAATATGGCTACGCATACGGACCTTCGCTATTTGCGCGTCCACTGGAACATGAATCGTTGGGGAAGAGGGGAACGCATCCCCCAATTCGGCTTCGAAGTCTTCCTCGAAGAATCCGGCGCGCGCGTAAGCGGTTCGTCGGCCGTGGCGTAAGCCGCGCTGAAAGATGGTCGCGTAAGCCACGCTGAAAGATGGTCGCGTAAGCCACGCTGAAAGCTGCTGGCCTAAACCTGCCTTAGCAATGTAACGGATTCGCGATTGGCGGATCTTACCAATAGGTTGAGATGGGTAAAGTGCGTCATCCATTTAGACTCATCGAAGTGGAGACCATCGAAGCGGAGAACATCGAATTGGAGACCATCGAAGTATTTTTGGTCGAGGATAACCCCGCCGACGTGCTGCTGGTCCGGGTGGCCTTGTCCGAAGTTCCCCTCCCGCTGAAACTTCTGGTTGCCAAGGATGGAGAGCAGGCTCTGAAGATGCTCAGTTCTCCGGCGTTCCAACCTCGATTGATCATTCTCGATCTGAACATGCCGCGCGTGGATGGCCAGACTGTTCTCAGGCAATTTCAACAGGAGAAGATCCCGATTGTGATCTTCAGCTCAACGCAGAACAAAGCGGAAGTGCAAAAAGCTTTGACTTTGGGTGCGCGCGAATATGTTCAGAAGCCCGTGGGATTTGAGGCCTACGCGGCGGCGGTGAGAGGAATCGTGAAGCGCTGGATCGGGATTCCTCCCGGGTTGCCCGCCGCAACGTAGTCGGTTGCCTTGCCGCGCTAATGTCCCGAGGAGCCCGCCGTTTCTTGAGCGGTTTTACTTAACTGGACGGAATCTTGGCCGCTGGCCGGGGACTGCGTTTTTGACTGACTGGTGGCTTGACTGGAAGATGCCGCGGTGGACTGAGCCACCGGCTGAACTGGCGCCGCGGACGATATAGCATTAACCATGTTGGAACCTCAACTAACCATATCGCCCGAATCGAGAAAAGCTTGAGCTAGGGCGCTTCGGGGAACCCTCCTAAGCACAACCGATCCTTTAAGTAAGCGGTTGCGGTCTAATTGCCATCCCGCCGCCAACCGATTCAACTGGGTGCGGCAGCAATGCCCGGGAGCACGCCTTTGAATCTGGCACAACTACTGCGCGCCAATCCACTTATGGCGCTGGCGCTTCTCATTTGTCTCGCCACCATTCTCTGGTGCATCTTCTTAACGCGCCGGCAGCGCAACGGTCTCGATAAAATTCTTACCGGCCTGCTCGGATTGATCGTGGTCTACGATGCTCTCCGCATCTTGAGCGATTCCGGCTACGCCGCCTTCGCGCGCTTCCGCACCGTGGAGGGTTGGGTGGACCTGCTCAGCGCCTGCCTGTATCTGTTGGCGGCGCTGATCCTGAAGACTTCCAGTATGGACCGTGCGGCCACCAAAGTTCATCTGCGGCTGGTGGAGGCTGATGAAAAGCCCGTGGATATGACCGGCGCGGTGCTTGCGGCGGTGCCGGAGTTGGGTCATCCGTTGGTGGACTCCTTGCCGTTAGCCGTCTTCGCCCTGGACACGCGAGGCCTGGTCTCTTATTGGAACCCCGCCGCCGAAATCCTTACGGGCTGGACGCGCCAGGATGTGATGGGCCACGAGCTTCCCTTCGACCTTCACGGCCCCCTGCAAGGCAAGAATGGCAGTTTCATCGAGGCGGCCGTTTGGACGTCGCCCATCCGATCGCCCCATGGTCAGCCGCGCGGCACGGTGATCGTCGCCGCCGGCGGCCCCGCGTTGCATGACGCAGGCGTGGAATTCCTGGTTCCGGCCAAGCCGCGCCTGGTCGTAAATATTTAGCCCACCTGGATCCCGGTCAATCGCCGAGCAGCGCTCGCAATCTCTCGTACCCGGTCCGGCTCACCGGCAGCTGCGTGCCATCCGACAGCACCGCCACGCGGCTGTCTTTGGCGTAGGGCTCGATCTTCGCGACGCGTTCCAGATTAACGATGACGGAGCGGTGTATACGCACAAAACGCTCGGGATCGAGCGCCGCTTCCAGACTCGAGATAGTTTGCTCCTTCAAATAGCTCTTGCCCTGGCTATGGAGGGAAACGTAGTCGTCCTGGGATTCGGCGTAATCCAGCCGCTCCACGGGAATGATATGGACTCGCGCGCCGTCCTTCACCACGATGCGCTGGAGAAATTCCTGCGGAGGCCGCGCGGCGCGCGCCAACTCCGCGGCGGCGGGCTTCGCGACAGCTCCTGGCCCGGATCCCTTTTCACCCAGGCGCTGCCGGGCGCGTTCCAGCGCTTTTTGAAATCGCTCCAGGCTGAACGGCTTCAACAGATAATCCACCGCGTGTTCATCGAAGGCGCGCATCGCGTACTGGTCGTAGGCGGTGACGAAGACGACCGCGACATCCGGCCCGATGAGTTGCAACACTTCGAATCCGTCCAGCTTCGGCATCTGGATGTCCAGGAACACCAGGTCGGGCTTCTTTTCGGCGATGGCCTTTACCGCTTCGAAACCATTGGCGCATTCCGCGAGAATCTCCATATCGGCGCTGGATCCGATATACTCGCGCAGCAGAGCGCGAGCCAGTTCCTCGTCGTCCACCAGCACCGCCCCCAGCTTTCGCCGCGCGGGGACTGCCACGCCGGCGGGCGCGGGCCGCGAACTGGAATCGCGCTCCAGATTCTTCAGATCCACCAATAGCTCGCGCGCCGATTGATAACGCCGCTCGCGATCCTTCTCCAGGCACTTGCGCACCACACGATCCAAACCCTCGGGAGCGTCGTAATTGAAACGCGCTATGGCGTCGGGCTGCGAACCGAGAATGCGCGCCATGGTCTCCGACGTGGTCGCGCCAGGGAAGGGAAGGCGCGCGGTGGCCATTTCGTACAGCACCACCCCCAGGCTGAACAGGTCCGTGCGATGGTCTACGTCGCGGCCCAGCGCCTGCTCGGGACTCATGTAGGCCACGGTCCCCATCACCACCCCGGCGCTAGTCATCACTTGCGTCTCGCCACCCTGCATCGCATTTCGCGCGCTGGGCGTTTCCAGCTTGGCGAGACCGAAATCCAGCACTTTGACATAGCCGCGCGGGGTCAACATCAGGTTGGACGGCTTGATATCGCGATGCACGATGCCTTTGGAATGCGCGTCGTCCAGCGCGTCGGCTACCTGAATGCCGACCGATAGCAAGTCCGGAAGCGCGAGCTGGCCGCGGGCCAGACGCACGCTCAGCGGCTCGCCCTCTACATACTCCATGGCGAGAAATCGGAGCCCATGGTCTTCACCGATCTCATAGATATAAGCGACGTTGGGATGAGTGAGCGCCGAGGCCAGCTTCGCCTCCTGGCCAAAACGGTGCATGCGCTCGGAGTCCCCGGCCAGGTTGGTGGGCAAAACCTTTAACGCGACGCGCCGACCGAGCTTCGTATCGTCCGCCAGGTAAACCGCCCCCATGCCGCCCTCGCCCAGGCGCGAGACCACGCGATAATGCGCGACGTTGGTACCCGCGGCTAGTGGGTCGCTCATGACCTCATCATTACACGCGCTCAAGTCCATTCTTTATAAATTGCTCCTCCTGGGTCTTTACAAGTTCTCCGCGCGGGGTAACTCCACTTCCACCATAAAATGATCGCCGGTCGCCGTGGTGTCTACGCGCGCCCGGTTTTCGTACAACGCGCGCAGCCGGTCGCGAACATTCCTCAGGCCCAGCCCGTGGCGGCTGGCCGCCGGCGACTCCGGATCGAATTGGTTCGAAATCTTTAGCCGCAGCAGACCATCGCTCGAATGCGCTTCCAGCCGGATGGTCCCGCCGTCCACCAATCCCGCGATCCCGTGCTTCACTGCGTTCTCCACCAGCGGCTGGAGCAGGAGCGACGGCACCACGCAGTGGCCGCAATCCGCATCGGCGTCGATCTCCACCCTCAACCGTGCGCCAAACCGAACCTGCTCCACTTCCAGATATGCCCTGGCCAGCGCCAGTTCGTCGGACAGCGTGATCCTCTGCTTTTCGCCCAGTTTCAGCGTGGTGCGCAAAAAATCGGAGAGCTTGATGCACATGTCTCGGGCACGCTGGCCGTCTACGGTTGCGAGCGCGCTGATGGAATTCAAGCTGTTGAAGAGGAAATGCGGATTGATCTGCGCCTTCAGAGCCTTTAGTTCCGATTCGCGCGCCAGCGTTAGCGCCTCCTGCTCGCGCGTTTCGGCTTCCTTGGACGATTCCATCGAGAACAGCACGTAGTGCAGCGCCACCGACAGCAGGTACAACAGCACTCCGATACCGAACAACAGCGGAAGCTGCGGGCTGAGCCGTTCGTTCAGCCGGGCGAAGAAGTAGCGCCCCAGCGCGAGTCCCAGCCCCTTGGCCAGTACGATCCAGATCAACCCCGCGACGATCGACGCGGCCAGGTGTTTGCCGGCAATCTTGAAGGTGTCGGACGAGCCCAGCGGCAAGACCAGGCACATGTACCACGGCGCCAGGCAGATGAGCGCGTAGAATAGCGCCAGCGGAACGCCCAGCGTCGCGGCCTCCAGCCACCCCAGGCCGCCCATCATGACCAGCAGATAGGCGAGCAGCAGGGCCAGCGGACTCCACGCCAGCAAATAGAGCAGCAGCCTGCCTCGGCGGGCGATCAGGGGATGCATGAGGGACTCTTCGGGCGATTAGTTGCGCAGCGTGATGCCGCCGAAGATCACCCCGCCGGTGATCACCAGCCGGGGAGTCTTGACGTTGGAATCGGGCTTGGGATGAATGGTCTTGTCATTGACGCCGGCGAAGATAGCCGCCGCCCGATTCACGACACTCCACGTTTCCGGGACGCGGACTTCTACTTCGCCGAACACGACGTTGACATCGATCCGCGCTTCGTCCACGGTCATGGAAGCGTTCCGCAAGTCGAAGCGCGCCGCGCCGAATATCGCGGTTGCTTGCCCGCCGTGAAAATCCTGCGTATCGCTGCCGCTCTTGTTATCGCTGAAAAAGGCATGTGAGCCGACCATCGGTGACGCCGACAAGGGTGCGCCGGCCGTGAATCGATTGCGTTCCAACGCCCGCACCAGCACGCTGATTCCGAAGGCGATCAAAAGCACCGGCCAGACCACCGCGAAGTTGAAGACGATGATATCCAGCTTGTCCAGCAGCAGGAATGCGCCGGCGAGTGCTACCACGCCGCCCCAAATATAGCCGGAGGGCGTATGGGAGTCGACGATCCGGGATACGCCAAACGCGACCAGCAGCACGGGCCAGTACTGCCAGATATCGTGAAACCGGACGAATCCGAGATTGTCCAGCAGCAGCAGGAATCCCACCGCTACCACGATGCCGCCGAAGAAAATGCCGTGGCTGCCAGAGCGATAATGGTTCCGCGTCATGCGGCTTTCCCAGCGGGCCCGGCGTGCCTCCTGCTTCTGCTCCCAGCGCTGCCGTTGTTCTTCCCAGCGTTCCGTATCCATGCTTCGAGCCTACCAGCCGGGGTGCCGGCCACTCGACAATAGATCGGCGAATGGCGGCTGGGAATCGGCGAATAGCGCTAAAATCAGGGCAGAGATGGAACCCTACGAACGGGAACAGTGGAAGGAACTCGACCAACGGCTCGCCGAAGCCGAAAAGAAGCTGCTGGCCACGGCGAATTTGGTGCGGGCCGGCATCCCGATGGTGGTCAGCCAGCAGATGCGGATCGATGCTTTGATCGATTCCGACGCCAGGCTTTATTTGCAGATGCAGCAGCTCCTGGAGTCGCAGCAGCGAACAGATGAATTGCTGGCGCGGCTCTCAGCTTCCCAACAGCGGACTGATGAATCGCTGGCGCGGCTCTCAGCATCCCAACAGCGGACTGATGAATCGCTGGCGCGGCTCTCAGGTTCCCAACAGCGAACTGATGAATCGCTGGTGCAGCTCTCAGCTTCCCAACAGCGGACTGATGAAGCTTTGATTCGGCTCGCGGCTTCCCAAGAGCGGACTGATGAAAAACTCGTACACCTCGCCGACTCGGTTCAGAAACTGGTCGATTCCTGGAAGGCCGGCGGCAACGGAGCACACTGACCGGCAGACCTTGGCGGTAACTAGTGTAGTGTCTTCGAAATAGCTACTTTCCGGCGCAAAAATGACCTTTCCGAACGAAGGCGGCCTTGCTATGGAGTTTTTGCGGATGTTGGGACGTTACTTTGGGTAACTCTGGTGCGGCCAGGCC
>Ga0302326_10006020_pt1 | contig 27381 bp, 21 predicted proteins | sample Palsa_T0_3_FD_202264 | JGI IMG/M metagenome (GOLD analysis project Ga0302326, IMG submission 202264) | Peat permafrost microbial communities from Stordalen Mire near Abisko, Sweden - Palsa_T0_3 | ecosystem: Environmental > Terrestrial > Soil > Palsa > Peat permafrost | place: Sweden: Abisko... | reverse complement strand
GGTTCAGGGGTGAAAATTGTGAAGGAGGGCGACCGGGTCGGAGTCCCCTGGCTTTACTCGGCGTGTGGGCACTGCGAGTATTGTCTGACGGGTTGGGAAACGGTGTGCGCTCAGGCGCAGTTCGGTGGCTATGGTGTCAACGGCGGGTTTGCCGAATACATCGTCGCCGACCCGGATTACGTGGCCCACGTGCCCGCCGGTCTAACCGCCACCGACGCCGCTCCCTTGATCTGCGCGGGAATCACGACCTACAAAGGGATCAAGCAGACCGAGGCACGTCCCGGGGAATGGATCGCCATCTCGGGCGCCGGCGGACTCGGTCACCTGGCCATCCAATACGCGAAGGTTATGGGACTCCTGGTCTGTGCAATCGACGTCGATGACGGCAAGCTCGCCCATGCCACGCGTCTTGGTGCCGATTTCGTGATCAATGCCAAGACTGGAGACCCGGCAGCGGCTGTCAAGAAGGCGACCGGCGGCGGAGCTCATGGCGTTCTAATTACTGCACCTTCGCTGATCGCATTCACCCAGGGCGTCGGCATGACCCGAAAGCGCGGCACTTGCGTATTGGTCGGGCTGCCACCGGGTGAATTTCCAGTTCCGCTGTTCGACGTGGTGGCGAACTGTATCACCATCCGCGGTTCTTTCGTCGGCACCCGCCAGGATATGGCCGAAGCCCTCGCTTTCGCTGTCGGAGGGAAGGTAAAAGCCGATCTCGAACTGCAACCCCTATCTTCGATCAACCAGGTCTTCGACCGCCTCGAGCACGGCGATGTGCCGTCACGTGTAGTCCTCGACTTCGCGCCGGCTAAAACGAAGTACCAGCGCCCGGAACAGGATCAACACTTAGCAATCGCCGGTGCGGGTTCGACAAAACCGAGGTAAATGGTAGACACAAGCCGACACCGAGATAGGGAAGCGGCGGGATAACTCGCAAATGACTCTGCGGTTTGTACGATGCCCACCAAAAAACGAATCAACGCCGCTTAAGAGCCGTCAGCCGGCTGTCATGTTTCGCGCTTTCAGTCGCCCGGCGCGAATCGCTTTCACCAAGGTCGCATGGTCGCGCTCGGCTTGGTCGGCATAGGAGGCCGCAAACTTCGAAAGGGCTGTACCGAATGCGTCGTTGGTTCCGAGATAGCCGCCAATCAGCGCTGCGTCGCCCGTCCGCGCGTGGGCCCGCGCCAGCGTCCAACCGCAGATCTCAACGTACTCGTGCCAATCACCTTTGGTCATGTTTGCCAGATCGATTTTCATTTTCATGTCGCGCAGCTGGCGGAAATAATAGGCGCGCCCTTGATCGTCGCACGTCCACCCAAGAAATACGTCGCTCGCCGATTGCAGCATGCGTTGCCCGATCACCACTCGCTCACCGTGATTGGCATACCGGCTCTTGCCCGCGTAGGGCTCGAGCGCCGAGGGGAGCGCCTCTTTAAATTGCAGCAGCATCGGGTCGTGCTCACTGGCCATCAGTAAGGCCACGGCGCAGCGCGTTCCCACGCTACCAACTCCCACCACTTTCCGGGCAACATCCACGATGTGATAGCGGTCCAAAATCAACCGCCGGTCTGCCGGAAGCGTCTCGCGGTAGCGGTGGAACATCTGGGTCACGTGCTTCCGTATCAACTCGCTCGAGCGCGGGTGGTACACCAGTGGCGGATGATCCACGATCCGCGTCCGCCCGTTGACCACGTCCGCGATTTTCGGAAATATGTGCTCTGCCGTCTGCAGCCGCGCATCCTCCTCCACTTCCTGCCAGCGTTTTCTCGCCGCCGCCGTGCTCGCCTCTTCGATGAACACCTCGGCGTCCATACGCGAGTACCAGACCTCAAGCGCACGCATTTCCGCGTACTCGCGCATATGCTGGCGATACGATTCCGCCATATCCAGCACAGCATCGTCGCAACGTCCCCCGCCCATGCCGAGTTCACGAGAGGCAAGGACAACACTCGCGGCCAGGCGCTTGACGTCCCATTCCCACGGCGCCGGAAGCGTTTCGTCGAAATCGTTGATGTCGAACAGCAGCCGCCGCTCCGGGCTCGCAAAGCCACCGAAGTTCGCCGCGTGGCAATCGCCGCAGGCCTGCACGCGAATTCCGGTTGTGGGAGTTCTCGACAAATCCCATGCCATCACCGCCGCCGAACCCCGGAAAAACGCAAACGCCGATTGCCGCATCCGGCCGTAGCGGATCGGCAAGAGCTCGGGGACACGGCCGCGGTCGGATCGTTGCAGGGTTTCGATGACATCGGGGCGGTCAGCGGGGGCGGCCCAGTCGGACTGGGAAGCCCGGGAAACCTTTTCCCGGAAAGCTTTCCCCCGCCTCATGCGCACTTCAATACTTGGTCCAAGCACGCTCGATCCTTGGCCTCGAACCAGAACCTCTCTTCGTTCGGCGCTCATCTGTCCATCCGTATCGGCGGTGTGGGGACGATCCACCCTCCGTCGTTAAAGTACCCCTCAAGCTCGACGCAAGTCATCCATAGAATTCTCTACCGGACCTTCGGTCGAGCGCAATCGGAAATGCAAGTTTGCCGTGCGCTTTCCCCAGGAACTTCCTTCACCCGCGATCGCAGCACAGGCGCATCCGCGTCCCGACGGAGCGGCGACGTCCGGCCAGATCGCAGATGAAAGAGTTTGGCCATAGTTCCGCGGCTTAGTCCCGCGGCTTTCCGGCTTTTCTCAAAATATGTGGAATAATGCGAATCCTGGTAGGAGCGACTATGACACTGGGGATGCTGGTCATCGCCTCTGTGGCCTACACTCTGCTTGCGCACGTTGACGTTGCACGAGGTAACAACGTTGGCGAGGTCGTGTCGGAGATACAAATCGAGCGAACGGTCTACATCTCGCCAGATTGGTGCGCCGACGCCAAGATAGGAAAGGCCTACCCGGCGCAGATCGACAAGGACCACACCACCATCCGGCTACAGGTCGGCCAGAGCATATGCAAATACCACATCACCGCCACACGCCCTTTTCTTAGGCGCGCCGCTCCGCCATGATTTCGGCCGAGAAGGTGGAGTCCTGGAGTGAGGGATGCAAGCCGCCGACCAGCCTTTGATTCCATAAACAATGTCGGCGATTTTTCCAGGCGCACGTTGCACAGCAAGGCGCAGGCAGGAATGCGCGGACCGCAAGCGTGGTCTGAAAGGTTCGGAATCGTTACCAGCGGCCGATCAGGACAAAAAATGAATGGACCTTGCCAAGAAGAAGCCGCGCATGTATGTTGATATCAACACATCGGGCGAGCCTGATCTGGGGAGGACAATCATGCGGGGAACCAACGTCGGCGCAATGGCAGTGAACAGTATCGCTCTAGTCATGATGCTTGCTACGGCGTGGCCGGCGAAGGCACAGGATGTGAAAGCACCTTATCCGAGCATGGCCCCGGTTGACCAATACCTGATCGAGGATCGAGCTTCTGAAATCGCGCTGGCGCGGAGTGCGGCGCCCGAGTCCATCTCGCGCGATGCGGAAGTCTTGGTTCTTGGACGTCACGGTTACGAAAGCGCGGTTCAAGGGAAGAACGGATTCGTTTGCATCGTAGAGCGCTCCTGGACCGCTCCAATCGATCACCCGGACTTTTGGAATCCGAAGCTCCGTGCTCCGATCTGCTTTAATGCAGCCGCCGCACGCACCTTCCTACCACGCACGATCAAGAAGACGGACCTGATACTGGCCGGACGCACGAAAACTCAGATGATTGAGACCATTGCCGCAGCCATCGACAAAAAGGAATTGCCTGCGATCGAACCCGGGGCTATGTGTTACATGCTGTCAAAGCAGGGCTACTTAAGCGATCACGACGGACACTGGCACCCGCACCTCATGTTTTTCGTTGCACAGGCTGATCCAGCTACATGGGGAGCAGATCTGCCGGGCTCCCCCATCCTCGCGTTCAACGACACCTGGGAGCACCTGACTACGTTCCTGGTTCCGGTCGGAGCGTGGTCGGACGGAGCGGCTGATCGCTAACGAGGGAGCTGTGGTTGTAGAGCAGGCTCAGTCCCTCCTGGACCCAGACCTTCGGGCTGGCGCCCGATCGAAACCAAAGTCGTCCCGTCGTTCTCCCCGAACCTCTCCCTCGCCCCTAAGGGTCACGAAGACAGGTGCCATCGGCATGAGAAAGAAGCGAACACCGGTGCCCGCCGGTGCCCGTATGACGGGCGACGGGCAACAATTCCCGTAATTCGGCCAGGGAAGGATGAGTTCAAGGGCCGCATCGCCGAGCGCCGCCGGGAGCCAGCGGACGGGGCTCCAGTCCGCCGTTTAAGCCCAGGGTTACGGCGCCGCGAAAAAGTCACCGGTTCGTGTTCGGAGCTCGAAGCTAGATTCGCGGCCACATCCTTGATATTGATAATGTAGGAATCGACCCATGACAACACTGGCGCAAGATTTACATTACGCGATCCGGATGCTGCTTAAATCGCCGGGATTTGCCGCCGTCGCCGTCCTCACTCTCGCGCTCGGCATCGGCGCCAACACGGCGCTTTTTTCCATCGTGAACGGCGTGCTTCTCAACCCTCTGCCGTACCCGCATTCCGAGCAACTGGTCGCGGTTTATGGAAGTTCACCTGGATTCAGTCAAGGCCCGGTCGCCTATCTGAACTTCCTCGATTGGCAGCACGACTCTCGGACGTTTTCGTCGATGGCCACCTACCGCAACCAGGATTACAACTTCATTGATACGAGCGAAGCAGAACGCCTGAGCGGTTCGATGATCTCGGCGGACTTTTTTCCCACCCTCGGCGTCAAACCCATTCTCGGCCGCACATTCCGCTCCGACGACGATCAGGTGGGTGCCGCTCCGGTCGTGATTCTCGGCGGGGGGCTCTGGAAGCGCAAATTCGGTTCTTCGCCTGGCGTCGTCGGGAAATCGCTGACTCTGAATGGCACATCTTACCTGGTGGTAGGTGTGATTCCATCAAGTTTCACTTTCTACGGCCATGATCGTGACCTTTACACGCCGATCGGCCAGTGGAACGATCCATCTTTTCGCGATCGGCGAATCTCCGTGAGCGCGCACGTCCTCGGCCGCCTGAGACCAGGCGTTACGCTCCCGCAGGCCAAAGCCGACATGGACGTCGTCGCGCGCAATCTCGCTGCCGCGTACCCGGTGGCCGATAAGGATGTCGGCATCGCTCTGGTTTCAATGAAGGAAGATATCGTTGGCAACGTAGAGCCCCTCCTGCTGGTGTTGCTCGCTGCCGTCGGTTTCCTGCTGCTGATTGCGTGCGCGAACGTCGCCAATCTTCTGCTCGCGCGCTCGATGGGCCGCTCGCACGAGTTTGCCGTTCGCGCAGCCTTGGGCGCCAGCCACATGCGCGTGATCCGCCAGCTTCTCACCGAGAGCTTGGTGCTGGCGGGCTTGGGCGGGATGCTCGGACTCTTGCTCGCCTTTTGCGGCATCGAAGCAGTGCTCAAAACTCTACCCGGCACATTGCCGCGCGCGAGCGAAGTCTCGCTCGACGGACGCGTGCTGTTGTTCACCCTTGCGCTGTCGGGTCTCGCCGCGATTATTTTTGGCCTCGCTCCCGCGCTCAAAAGTTCACGCGTAAATCTTCAGGGGATACTCAAGGAAAGCGGCCGCGGCTCAAGCGGCGTGCGCCACCGCTTGCAAGGAAGCTTCGTGGCGCTCGAAGTCGCCATGACCCTGCTGCTTCTGATTGGTGCTGGACTGATGCTGCGCAGCCTCAATGCGCTTTGGCGAGTGAATCCGGGATTCAACCCCAGCCACGCCATCACCTTCAATTTGTCGATGCCGTCCTCCTCCGCGACCACGTCCGACCAAACTCGCGCCCGGCTGCGTCAGTTCGACGACAAAATGCGTTCGATCCCGGGTGTCGAAGCGGTTTCGGTCACGCTCGGATCACGCCCCATGATCCACGACTCGTCGTTGCCCTTCTGGATCGAAGGCCGGCCGAAGCCCGCCAACGACAACGAGATGCCCCAGGCGATGTTTTATCTCGTCGAAGCCGGGTTCCAGCGAGCCATGGGAACCACCCTCGAGCGTGGCCGCTTCGTCACGGCGCAAGACAACGAGAAGACTCCGGTGGTCATCGATATCGACGACGTTTTTGCGCGCCTCTACTTCCCTCATCAAAATCCTATCGGTCGCCGCGTCTATCTCACGCAATTCAACGTGCCAGCCGAAATCGTCGGCGTGGTGGGACACATAAAACAGTGGGGGCTTGGCGCGGACGCAAAAGCTGCCGTCGAAGCCCAGTTCTACTATCCCTTCATGCAGCTTCCCGAGAAGATCATGCCGCTCGTCGCTGACGCGGTTGCCGTGGTTCTGCGCACGGAAGGCGATCCCGCAGCCATCATGGGTCCGGTTCGTCGCGCCGTCTACGAAACCGACCCTCGCGAAGTTATCTATGGCGTCCAAACCATGGACGCGGTCCTCGCCAACTCCTTGGCGGCGCGCCGACTCTCGATGATTCTTCTCGAAATATTCGCGGCGCTCGCGCTGGTTCTTTCCTGCGTCGGAATCTACGGCGTGATTTCCTATCTGGTTAACCAGCGTACCCATGAAATCGGCGTGCGCATGGCCCTCGGAGCGCAACCCGGCGACGTGATGAAACTGGTGCTCGCCCAGGGGGCAAAAATGGCGCTCCTGGGCGTGGCCCTCGGCATCGCGGCTGCATTGGGATTGACACGCCTCATGGCCAATGAACTGTTCGGCGTCACCGCGCATGATCCGTTGACCTACGTCGCCGTTGCCATTCTGTTGACGCTGGTTGCGCTCCTCGCCTGTTATGTTCCCGCGCGCCGCGCCGTGCGCGTCGATCCGATGGTGGCACTGAGGTACGAGTAGCGCTCGGCTCACTGCACATCAAGCGGGCCACCACGGAGTTTTTTCTGAAAGGGTGAGTTGCCTTGCGACTCTGAAAAAGAGCCAGCCGCGGGCACCGGAACAGTCCGGGCATCAATCGGCAGGACCGGATCCGGCCCTCACGGCACCTGTGCGAGAACGGCCACGTCGAACTTTGAATAGTACTTCCTCACGTCGCTGGCCCCGTACTTGTCGCGAAATTGTTCGACCACGGAGGACACCTGTTTGGCGTCCGTCACGGGAAGGGCCTTCAGTTCGGCCTTTGTGCCTCCTGCCTCGATCTGAATCGACGGGTCGATGAGCACGTTCTTGTACCACTGAGTATCCGACCCCTTCACCGGCAGCAGGGAAAGCTTATTTCCGTCCAATACGAACCAGACGGGGTTTGAAATGGTGCGTCCTGATTTTCTTCCGGTCAGACTGATTTTGATTTCGCGAGATCGGGAAAGACGGTCTTTCAGTGCGTTCGATGGGTCAATCCGCGTTGGCTTATTGCTCATGCAAATATCCTTTTTTGTCGGGTACCGTATTGTTCGTCCGTGACCTGCTCCATCCAGTCGACAACTTTGCCGTCGCGCTTTTCCTGGATGGCGATGTGTGTCATGGCGGTGGTCGGGGAAGCCCCATGCCAGTGTTTTTCGCCGGGCGAGAACCAGACCACATCCCCCGGCCGGATTTCTTCGATCGGTCCGCCTTCGCGCTGAGCCCGGCCGCAGCCTGAGGTGACGATGAGCGTCTGACCGAGCGGGTGGGTATGCCAAGCGGTTCGCGCACCGGGTTCGAAGGTTACGCAGGCACCCTGAACCAATGCCGGTTCGGGTGCCTGAAAGAGCGGATCGATCCGCACCGTGCCAGTAAACCACTCCGCCGGTCCTTGGGCGGAAGGTTGCGTGCCAACTCTTCTGATTTCCAATGTTTGGCCTCTTCCTTATCAGCGATGGCTCATCCGCTCAATAGGTTCGGGATACCGAGCCCCTCCGAAGGTGATCTTTCAGAAGCGGCGATTTCAATCTCGCCCAGATCGTCGGACGTAAGTTCGACTGCCGCCGCGCCGATCTTATACGTCACCGATATTACGCCAATCACAGGGTCCATGGATTACACTCCGTACTCGAATGACGAGGTTCGAGTGGCCGCTATGCGCTCTGTCGAACTCAAGTTATTCCGGCTCTGCCGCGGCAGGTTCCTGACCTATAATAAGTACTTAAGTCGCGTAGGTAATTTACAATGCACTTCCAATAAGGTAGAGTTTCGATCGCCGCTCAGGGCTTACCTTTGCGAGCTGCTTCCCCGTTTTCTTTTCACTTCCAGTGGCAAAAAAGCCGCTCTAACAGCTGATTGGATCCGTAGAGATTCGACGAGCAAGTTTCATCCCCGAAGGAGATCGTCCCATGAACCAACCTTCCAGTGGCTCGGCTTGGCGCGTTTGTTTCGCAGACTTGTTTGGTGGCTTCTCCGTGAGTTCGCGCAGGGGAGGTACGCTATCAGCAGCACGAGTGTTTGCGCTCTTGCTGTTCGGCTCGATTCCCGCTTCTGCTCAGGCGCAAGACGTAATCTTTGCGGGTACACTGACCAACGTACCGGCGAGTGGGCTGCGTTGCGCCCGTGGTGTGGCGGTGAATGGAGCCGGCGATGTCCTCATCGCCGATAGCAACGAAAGCCTGATCCTCGAGGTTCCGGCGGGCGGCGGCGCCGAATTCGCTGTGGGTACCGGGCTGAACGGGCCGAATGGGGTGACGGTTGACGGATATGGCAATGTCTTCATCGGGGACAGCCGCAACAACCGAGTGGTTGAGGTTCCGGCCAATGGCGGTGCCCAGTTTACGGTGGGTAGCGGGTTGAAGTACCCCGGAGGCGTGGCCGTCGACGCAGCCGGCGACGTCTTCATCGCGGATACAAACAACAGGCGGGTGGTGGAGGTTCCTGCGGGCGGCGCCCAGTTCACCGTGGATAGCCGACTGGATTACCCCCTGGATGTGAAGTTGAACACGGCGGGCGATGTTTTCATCGCGGATACGGGTGGGAACCGGGTGGTCGAGGTTCCTGCGGGCGGCGGCACCCAGGTCACGGTAGCCAGCGGACTGGATAGTCCGAGTGGTGTGGCGCTAGACGCAGCGGGCGATCTGTTCATCGCCGATTCCAAGAACAAGAGGGTGATTGAGATTCCAGCCGGTGGTGGCGCCGAGACCACGGTGTGCGGTCCCGGGGTCGCAGCCTGCAGCGGACTGGTTTACCCCTATGGGGTGGCGCTCGATGGGTCTGGCGACCTGTTCATCACGGATCACGGAGGCACAGTCGGAGATTGTCCCGAGCCGGGAGCGGTGAGCCGCGCCCTGGAGCTCGAGCGCGTGGCGGTGAATTTCGGCAGCGTTAAGATGCAGTCGAGCAGCACGCTCACCCTGAACTATGAGGTCGCGGCAACCACGACCTTTGGCCCAGTTGAGATCGTTTCCCAGGGCGACTTCACGCTCGGCAGTGGCAACAGCTGCACGGGTACGTTATCTTCGCCTGGTTCGTGCGTTGTGAACATCAACTTTGCACCGCTCGCGCGAGAGGAGCGCACGGGCGAGGTAGAAATCACGGACTCTTCGGGCAAAGTATTGGTCACCACTGCGGTTCAAGGCGACGGTGTGGCGGCGACCACAACCACGCTCACGTCTTCGCCGAACCCGTCTACCTATGGAGAGGCGGTGACCTTTACCGCAGTCGTCAGCTCGACCGACGGCGGGATACCAGACGGAGAACGCGTCAAGTTCCTGGATGGCTTAACGGTTTTGGGAACGGGGTCGTTAGAAAGCGGCTCGACCACGTTTACGACCTCGATTTTGAAAGTGGGCGGAACCCAGGTGATGGCGGCCTACGGAGGCGACTCGAGTTTTTCTGCAAGCACGTCGAATGTCGTGAGGCAGAGGGTGAAAGAAGCCGGGAAGTGAGTACAGCGGATCATCGATCGCGGATCATCGATCGCGGATCAACGATCCCGGAATACGATCGCGGAATCTAATGGAGCGAACGAGGCGGTGAATGTAAGATCGCGGGATCGCTCATGGAGGGTTCTCGGCCCTAAACGCCTAGTTCAAGACAACCGCACGCACATGCCTCGACCAATTCTGGTGAACTTTATTTCGTCAGCTAAAAAGCGGCAACACGGTTCGAGGGTCAAGACGCTCGGAGCATCTCGCTCGACCGCGCAGCAGGCCATGTGGCGCTTCAATCGGGTGACCAGGGTCAAGATCTTGGCCATGGTGCTGCTGTGCGCGCGCTCGGCCTCGGCGACCGAGAAGTCGAATTTCACTTTCTCGGCGGCCTACGGCTCAAATCCCGTGGGCTTTCGCGTGGTCGAGCAGTACGACTACACGCGCTCCTACCAACGCGTCGATTCAGAAGGCAATCTGATTGCGGGAGAGCGGGCCCGCCCCATCCAGACGCTGATCTGGTATCCGGCGCAGGCGGTCCCGGGCGCCAAGCCGATGCTGTTTGGCCGCTATCTCGACCTTATCGCGAGCGAGGACAGTTTTAGGCCCCTGAGCGCACAACAACGCGCCGCCACGCTCAAGGCTCTCCTCGAGGCGAGCTCCATGAGCAGGAACTACGAGCGCGAGCGCGTTCAGGTGACCAAGGCGGTCGAAGATGCCAGGCCGCATCCCGGGCCCTTTCCCGTGGTTCTCTATGCACCCAGCCTGAGCGGGTCCGCCTTCGAGAACTCCGACCTCTGCGAGTACTTGGCCAGCCACGGCTTCATCGTGCTTTCAAGCCCCAGCCTCGGCATGCATTCGCGCGGCATGACCTGGGATCTGGAGGGTATCGAGGCCCAGGTGGGCGATCTCGAGTTCCTATGGGTTACCTGCGCACCATCCCGCAGGCGGACCCGACGCGCATCGCGGTCGCGGGCTGGAGTTGGGGTGGCATGACGAATGTCTTCGCTGCGTTTGAAGACTCTCGTATCCAGGCCCTGGTGAGTCTCGATGGCGGCTTTCGTTATCAGCCGGCACGGATCAAGGAAGGCGAAGCCGTGGGCCTGATCGATCCCAACAAGCTCACCGTGCCCCTGCTTTATCTTTCCTCTCAGGCCTACAGCCTGGAAGCGTTGAACCAGCTGAACAACCAGCTGAAGATCGACAACTCCTACAACTTTCTCAACGAGCTGAAGTACAACGATACCTATCTGGTGCAGACCTCGGAGATGATCCACTCCGGCTTTTCCTCGCTCTTCATCCGCTTTCGCGAGGACCAGTACTTCACCGACTACAGCGCGGCGGAGTTCAGCGAGAATTACAGCTGGGTGGCTCGATATGTGCTCGAATTCCTGCAGGCGTACCTGAACCACGATGCCTCCGCCCGCCAGTTCCTGAAAAACGAGCCCAGCAAGAATTCGGTTCCGCCCCACCTGTTTGAGATCGATGTCAGGGAGGCGCGGCACCCAGCCGCCAACATCGCTGACTTTGCGCGCGAACTGGCGACGCAAGGCTTTGACAAGGCGACCGACATCTACCAGAGGGTTCGGAAGACCGATCCCGGCTTCAAACTCCCGGAACGCGACGTCAACCGCTGGGGTTACGATCTGCTGGGGTCGGACAAGGTGACTAAAGCGGTTGCCATCTTCCAGCTGAATGTAGCCATGTACCCGGAAAGCGCGAACGCCTACGACAGCCTGGCTGAGGCCGAGGAGGCAGCGGGGGACAAACCGGCGGCGATTGCGAACTATCACAAGTCGCTGACGCTCAACGATCAGAACCAGCATGCAGTTGCGCGCTTGAAGGAGCTTGAGGCGGGCAAGGTGCAATGAAAGAGAAAGAGCCGGGAACGCGATCGAGAGAAAGGAGAACTTATGACGTCCCGTCCGCCTTTGCCTCCCTTCAATCGTGAGACCGCGGTCGAAAAAGTCCGACTGGCTGAGGACGCCTGGAATTCACGGGATCCCGAGAAGGTCTCGCTCGCCTACACGCCCGACTCCCGCTGGCGAAACCGCTCTGAGTTCCTCAACGGGAGGGAGGAGATTGTCGCTTTTCTTAAACGCAAGTGGGCAAAGGAATTGGAGTATCGGCTGATCAAGGAACTTTGGGCGTTTGATGCCGACCGAATCGCCGTCCGTTTTGCCTACGAATGGCGCGACGATTCCGGAAACTGGTTTCGCTCCTACGGCAATGAAAATTGGGAATTTAACGCGGACGGTTTGATGAAATTACGCCTGGCAAGCATCAATGATCTGCCGATGACCGAATCGGAGCGCAAGTATCGCTGGAAGCTTGGCCGTCGCCCGGATACCCATCCAGGGTTGACTGCTCTTGGTTTGTGACACCACGGTAAAGACAAGATATCCCGAGCCCGTTTCAGGTTCGCTGCCCTTCGTTGTTGGGCGCGTTGGGCGCATCTGCAGTTGACTTTGCGGCTGTACTATGTGTTATAGTACACATCGGTTATCTCTGTGATCCCGTTTCGCGTCGACTTCCGCCCCGGCGTTTCCCTTTACGAGCAGATTGTCTACGCCGCCACCAAAGCCATCATTTCCCGCCAGCTGCGTCCCGGAGATTCATTCCCTTCGGTCCGTCTCCTCAGCAAAGAACTCAAAATCAATCCCAACACCGCCCACAAGGTAGTCACGTACCTGATTACGGCCGGCTTGCTTGAAACCCGTCCCGGAATTGGCACCGTCGTCTCGGAATTACCGGAAGCGAGAAGCACCGAACGCACCGAGCTGCTCGGACACGAAATCGAGCAGCTGGTAGTCGAAGCAAAAAAATTAGGAATCACGCTGGAGGAACTGCTGGCTTCCATGTCTTCCCACTGGAAGCGTCTAGGCAGCAACGAATTCCCCAGTGACTCAAAGCGGGGAGGCCGCGTCCGATGACGAATGCCGCGATTCGCACCGAAAACCTAAGCAAGCAGTTCAAAAAGGTCGAAGCCCTGCGCAACCTCAACCTGACCGTACCGGACGGTGCTGTCTACGCCCTGGTCGGTCCGAACGGCGCCGGCAAAACAACCGCCATAAAAATTCTCATGAACATCTTCGGGGCAACGTTCGGCCGTGCCGAAGTGCTGGGCATCGACTCAAGCCGGCTGCGTGGCCGATTGCTTTCCTCGATCGGCTATGTCTCGGAGAACCAGGAAGTCCCCGACTGGATGCGAGTGGGCGTCTTCTTCGCCTACCTTCGCCCCTTCTATCCCACCTGGGATCGCGATCTTGAAAAAGAGCTGGTCCGCCAGTTCGATCTGCCGCTCGATCGCAAGCTGCGCGACCTCTCCCGCGGAATGCGAATGAAAGCCGCCCTGGCCAGCTCCCTCGCCTATCACCCAAAGCTGATCGTGCTCGATGAGCCCTTCACGGGCCTTGACCCGTTGGTGCGCGACGAATTGATCCAGGGCCTACTCGATCGCGCCGAAGAATCCACCATCCTCATTTCGTCTCACGATCTGGCCGAGGTCGAAACCTTCGCTAGCCACGTGGGCTATCTCGAAAACGGTCAAGTCCGCTTTTCAGAGGAGTTGACGTCATTGGTCGACCGCTTCCGCGAGGTAGAACTGACCTTCGAAACCCCGCCCGCATTGCCAAAAGCGGCCCCGGAAACATGGCTCGAGCTGAGCGCGTCGGCTGCGGTCATCCGTTTCATCGAAAGCCGCTTCGATCCCGGGCAGACCAATCGGCACATCCGCAGCGTTTTCGGCGAAACCCGGGATGTAACCTTCACTCCCATGTCTCTTCGCTCCATTTTCTTGGCCATGGCGAAGGCCGGTCGCGAGCGCGCTGAGACCGCTAGCGAGCCAAGCACGACCAGCGTGGCAAAGACCAGCGGTGGAGCAGAGTCGAGTGGCATGGACGGAGAGGAGGCAAGGTCATGAACCTGATCATCCACATTTTCCTCAAAGATGCTAGACATCTCTGGCGAGAAATCGCCGTGTCCTTCGCGCTGGTCGCGACCTACGGCGGCAATGTGCCCTACAGCTGGGCGCATCCTGGCGTTCGAGGAGTTGAGCTTTCTTTCGCCGGCGCTTTTTTCGGCGCGCAATTCTGGGCCAGATTGCTGGTCGTCCTCGTTCCACTTGCCTGGGCGTTCACCGTAATTCGCGTCATCCAAAGCGAGTCGCTCGTCGGAGACCGTCAATTCTGGGTGACTCGTCCCTATGACTGGAGACAGCTGCTCGCGGCAAAGTTGCTTTTCATCCTGGTATTCGTCAACTTGCCGATGTTCGTCCTCGATCTGTTTCTGCTTTCGAAAGCGGACTTCACTCCTCTCCGCTATCTGGCCGGCTTGTTCTGGATGCAGTTATTGATGACGATCATCCTCCTGCTACCGATGGCCGCATTGGCCGCAGTCACAGCCACCGTCGTCCAGTTGCTGCTCACCTTGCTCGTAATTGTTCTTTACCTGGTGGGTTCAAGCGCCTTGGAGCAGCATCTACCGGCTTCCAGTTTCACCTCGACTGATCCGCTCCCAACCATTCTCATGATCGCCACTCCATTTGCCGTGATCGCGTTGCAATACGCGCGTCGCCGAACCGCCTGGGCCCGATTGTTAATTCTTGGTCTCATGGGTGCCCTGGTTCTGATTTCGGTCGCAGCCCCCTACCGGACGCTGATCCACCGCCAATATCCGCCGCCGAAAATCGGGGAACAATCCCCCTTCCAACTTGGTTTGGGTCAGAATCCCGGCCTATGGCAACGCGGCTCGATCCCAGACCCCAAAGAGGCGGGAATTGTCTTGCCTCTAACCATTTCGCGCGCCGATCCCGACTCCATCCTGATCATGAAGGGCTCCCGCGTCGAACTCGACGGTCCGAACGGGGAGCACTGGGACGCCGGTTGGATCTCCATGAACTCGATCAACCTCCTGCCGGGTGAGAACCTGTTCAGCGTTAACTTCGCCATGCCCCGGTCGCTCTACGACCGGCTCATCGATTCCCCGATCGAGCTTCGAGTCACGCTCGCGTTTGCTTATTTTCAAGACGCGAACCGCAGGAAGTTTGTAGTGCCGAATGGCACGTTCAGCCTGCCGGAAGCTGGCTTGTGTTCGGCCATGCCGATCGAGCCTCCCACGCAACCGGGCTTCACTCCAATGATTTCGTGTCTCGCGCCGATGCATCGGCCCACTTCGTTATTGCTCACTTTGAAGCTCGCCGAAAGCACCTGCCCGCTCCCTCAGGGCCAACCCGCTCTGCCTCTCGACTCAGTCGGCCGCGGATGGATCGAAAGCAGTGAATCCCCCGCCGAGTTCGGCATCAGTCCAGTAAGTCAATTCGAGCTTGCCCCGTTCACTTTCTCGAATGTTCCGTCCTATCCCGATGGTGCCGTGCGCCCGCTTACTGGAATCTGTCCGGGAACTCCGCTCACCCTGAGCAACCCGCACATGGTGGGCGACACGCAGTTCACGCAAGCGCTCGCAGGCTTTCATCTGCCAGACTCGCAGAAATCAATTCCCACAGGGCTTTCCTCGGGAACACGTCCGGGGTTCGGAGAGCGTCCGTCCCGTCTGAGTTGCGCCCCCATCCAATGTGAAAGTTGTTCCGGGCGACCTGTTCCGATACTCAAGAAAGGCAACACAATTAGGTTTTGGCCGCGAGGCGAGCTGGGTCCGGGGTATCGCGAATGCGTCCGGCCTCGACATCGGCAAGTGCCGCGCGGAGCCAGCGTAGATCGAGCCGGCACTGCTCCGCCATGTGTTCGATCAGGAGGCGGCTACCGGTCGGCAGCATCGTTCCCCATTGCCGATGCAATTTCCGGATCTCGGCCTGCCGCGCGTTCTGCCTGTCGATCTGGGTGCCGAGTGCCTCGGCGACCAGGTTCAGGTCGGCGAGATGCAAGAACAGCATGGGTCCGTAAAGGGTCTCCCGTAGGTCGCCTTCGGCCCCAAATTGCGCGTGCAGCAGTTTACGAAACCGGTCCCGTCCGCGCCGAGTGATGCGGTACACCGTGCGCACGCCGCCCCGAGCCACGCGCTCGTGGGCGACCGCGGTTAACAGGCCACCTTTGGCAAGCTGCCGCACGGCGTAGTAGAGCGTGCCGACATCCACATCGGTAAAGCACTCGATCATGGCCTGGGTGAGACGCCGCCTGATCTCGTAGGGGTGAAAGTCGCCGCGGTGCAGAATGCCCAAAATGTAGAGTTCGGCTTTCATTGGTCTAATTTTACTATTATAATTATATTAAAGGAGGATTGTGTCATGAAGCGTTCGATTCTCGCCTGCCTCGCGGGACTGCTGACCTGGATGGTCGTCGTCACGGTGATCGACCGCGTGCTTCGCCTGAGCCTGCCGGACTACACCGCGGCCGAGCACACGCTCCAGTTCACGCTGGGCCTGAAGTGGGCACGCCTTTTGATGGCGATTGCGACCTCGCTCGTGGCTGGTGCGGTAACCGGTTCGATCTCCCCATCGAGACATTGGCCGCCGTTGGTCGTAGGCCTGGTGGTGTTCGGAATGTTTGCGCCTTGGCACATCGCCCATTGGAGCAAATTTCCGGCCTGGTATCACCTGACATTTCTCCTGACGATTATTCCGGCGGTGCTCGTCGGTGCGCGGCTGACGCCGCGCCGGAACCGGGACCTCAACGAGGCTTACTCCCGAGCAAGATAGAGTTTCGTCGCACAAAAATCGAGCCAGCGACTGCCGGGGTCTGTGGCTCGACAGTACCTTGGCCAACCTTGACCTATGTTCGCGAAACGACGGGAATCGGTAAGTGGCTTCTCTGACATGTTTGCCCCGAATCATTGAGGAATGTGATGGCTCAATCGGATCGCGGAATTGGCAATGTGACACCGAATTCGGAGCTCGTGCAGATGGCAATGTCCTATGCGCGCAGCTCGATGCTGTGCGCGGCTGCGCGCCTTGGAATTGCCGATGCTCTCGGAGATGAGGTGCGCAGCGTCGATTACCTGGCCCAGACTTGTCATGCGGATGTGGATGCTCTGAGTCGCCTGCTGCGTGCCCTGGCGAGCGTAGGTATTACCGAGGAAACGACGCCGAAATATTTTCGGCTGACTCCGTTCGGAAGACCGCTGCGCAGGGATGTGGCCCAGTCGGCGTGGCCAGCCGTCATCTTCTGGGCGGATCTGCTCGCCGACAACTGGTCCCTGCTTACCGATTGCATCCGAACCGGCAAGCCTGCCTCACAGGTGCGTGATCCGAACATACCTTTTCGCTGGTCCGAGGTTCCTGAAGCTGGCTCGATCTTTCGCGCCGTCATGGGCACGGCTCCCGCAGAAAATTACGCTCCCATCGCGAGGGCGTGGGATTTTTCGCGCGCGCGTGTGGTCGCCGACCTGGGCGGGGGAGGGGGCGGACTGATTCTCGCAGTACTCGAACTCCATCCCCATCTTCGAGGTATGCTCGTCGATCTCGAAGCAAGCGTCGAGGACGCGAAGGCGCGCTTCGCGAACGAAAAGGTCTCCTCTCGCTGCCAGTTGCTATCGGCAGATCTAACCCAGTCCGTTCCCGCCGGTGCCGACGTGTACATGCTCAAACATTTTCTGCACGGACGCCGGGACGCGGAGGCAATCACCATTCTCAATCACTGTCGCGCCGTGATTCCGGCGAATGGCAGTCTGCTGGTGATCGAATTCATACTGCCTCCGCTGATCTCTCAGGCCGACCCGCACCTGGAACGCCACCTCATGAGTGATCTCAACATGCTGGCCGTCACCGGCGGCAGAGAGCGTACGGAGCGCGAATGGAGAACGCTTCTCGAAGCAGCCGGTTTTCGCCTGGCCGGAGTTTTTCCGGTCGGCAATGAGGTGGGGATCCTCGAAGCAAAGCCAGTTCAGTTTTCGAAAGTTCGGTGACGGATCTCCGAAAGGCTTTACCGGCAGGAGAGCGTGAATCTTTTCACGGCTTGCGCCCCGGGCCACGGTCCTCGGAATTGCGTGTAATAGACGTAAAAGTCTTTTCCGAGAATGGTCGGGTCCTCGCCTGTGCCGATCGGCCCAGAGTATCCTGCGACGTCCGGGACGTGTCCCAACATGCCAAGGAAGATGGTATCGGTCCATTGGAGGCCGTCGGGCGATTCCGCATAGCTGTAGTTTTGCGAATCGCTGTTGAGCATCATGTAGCGGTGAATGTAGGAGTTGTAGGCCACGTTGATTCCTCCGCCGTAGTGCCCTTCGGGAATGAGGTCGGTCGAAGAGCCGCCGATTCCCGGTTGATCCCACGCGCCCTGGTAGTACTTCTTAAATGGCGCCGCGTAGTGCACGCTGGCGCCGAAAGCGTCTTGCAGCACCTCTGCGATGGGCGCTCGCGCGAGCGACGCTGTCGTGTTAACGCCGCTCTTCAACCAGTCGAGAAAATAAACATAGAAATACTTGCCATCGGGCGAGATGACGAGCGGTGGGTCGCCGATTGCCCCGGGCGCCGGCTGGCCTTTGTAGCTAAAGGGCATATTGAAGCGAATGATTTCGCCGATATCGGTCCAGTGCAGACCCTGGTCGGAGGAAATCGCGAGACCGAGCAGATAGTAGGCCGGGTCATCGTATTCGGCATGGTAGACCAGGAGCCAGTTCCCGGTGCCCACCTGGCCCGATGGAACTTGATAGACGGGACCTCCGCCGATGTAGGTGTAGCAGTAATGATGTGGATATTTTGTGGGGTCGCAATTGTGAGGATTTACTTTGGGATCGGGATTTTGCTCGATGACTACGTCGATCGGCGGAGCCGAGCCGAGCGGATTGTCGAGCGTCCCGATCGAGGTTACGACGGATCCGGAATTGTTGTTGCCGACCGAGTGGCCGTGCCAGATTTGGCGCTTATGAAAGCCGGCATCGATGCTGAAGAACATGTAACCGGAGCCGGTCTTGAGTGCGGCCAGCTGTCCATCAGGCCAATCGAAGCTGTCGGTCAGCGGCGGCAGCGCTTTCGTGCCAGCTACGTATCGCTGATGGGAGGTCGCGACCTCGACGGGCGAGGACATGGTGGGATTGCAAATCGGCTGCAGCGTGTTGGACGATCCGACCTCGGGACTCGCCGGAACCGATCCTTGAGCGGCACTGAAGTTCGTATTTGGCGGATCGCTGACGCTCTCGAGCTCTCGATTGTTTTTTGACTGAGCCGCAAGAGACTGACTGGGGGGTTCGAGTTCGAACACAGTGCCCCAGCCGTCGGGGCCTGCCTCGGTCGCTGTTCCATAGAGATTGCCCGCCGTATCCGTGATCAAGCCGCCCATCGGAATCTGTCCGTCGGGATTTGTTCCATTCGGAGCCGCGCTAAATTCGTAGAGCGGTATCAACGTGCCAGCCGAAAACTCAAATACAGTGCCTGGGCCGCAGCAGCCTCCTTGCGAGGCCGTGCCGAACAGATTCCCGGAAGCATCCACGAGCAAATGCGAATAGGGATAGGCGCCATCCGGCCCCCCAGTAAAGCTGTATAAGATGCTCTCGTTGCCGGAGGCGTCGACCATGAACAGGGTCCCGAAATAAGGTCCGCCTGCCGATGTGGTGCCGTACAGATTCCCGGCCAGGTCGAGAACCGGCGCCTCCAGGGGATTTGCTCCATCGCTCCCACCAGCAAAGCTATGCAGCACTCGCTCGTTGCCGCTGCTGTCAAGACTGAATACCGTTCCAAAGCTGTAGACCCCGCCTACCCAGGTCGTGCCGTAGATGTTTCCCGAAGAATCGAGCGCGATGCCGCCGAGAGGACTGGCGCCGTCCGGAACATCGCGAAAGCGGTAGAGGATCGTCTCCTCTCCGGTAGAGCTCAGTTCGAATACGGTTCCGCACCCCCGGCCATAGCATCCTTGGCCTCCATACTGAGTGGTGCCATAGAAATTTCCCTCTGCATCTTGCACCAGCCCTGCGTTCGGGTTCGCGCCGTCCTCACCGCCTCTAAAACTGTGGAGGATTGTTTCGACGCCGCTGGTTCCATCGACCTTGAATACCGTTCCATGGCCATGCTCGCCGCCAAACGCAGTTGTGCCATACAAGTTACCGGATCCATCGAGGATTACTCTTGCTGTTGGGTTTGCTCCATCCGGAGCGCCGCCGAAGCTGTGCAGCACGGTCTCTGTCCCGGTGGTGTCGAGCTTGAAAACCGTTCCGCAGCCACCAAAGTAGATGTCGCACCCCGTGCCAGTGCCGCCAAAAAAGGTGGTTCCGTAGAGGTTGCCGGGCACATCGCGGGCCACCCCCGCCTCGGGCCAGCCTCCGTCTGAAAGATCGCCACTGCTGTTAAATGGATAGAGCGCAGTGAAAGAGAAAGTTTGCGCCGCCGCGGATCGAACCAGGAACAAACCCGCCACCATTGCCAGGAGGCAGACAAAAGGGACACGAACCGGATCACTTTTGCCGGAACTTCGATCCGGGCTTTGTGTCAGCGTCATACGCTTCCCTTTGGTTACGTTGTTACGCATGTGGGGCATGATTCACTTGCAGGCAAGTCGTGGTCAGCCCGGGCTCACGTTCCCCTGAACGGTAATAACAACCCTGACCAAGGAGTCGAGTTTCCGGGTAGCAGAGCCTTTCTACCCCGTTCTGCACCCCTCTCAGATGCCTGTTTCGGCCATCGCGGCTGCCACCGCCACCCTAAACTTCGCCATCCCCGGCACAATGACCGGCCGGTCAGGAGTTCCCTCCAGGCCTCGAGGCACCCTCCCGAAGCCCAAACCGGATTTACTCCGGATTTCCCGCCTGCGGGACGGCTGCCGGGAAACAGATCACGCCCTCAGGATTGTTTTCGCGTACGTAGACCGGTGCATTCCTGGCCAACCAAAGGCCCACTTCGGTCGTAGTGTTTCGAACCGTTTCTGGCACCATCGCGGGGCCATCATGAGGATATGTATCCTCGTAATTGTCTACCGCCCACTCTGACGGAACTGCGTGTTCTTCGGTCAAACGGCGAACAAAATCCTGGGTGTCGCGCTTAAAAGTATTGCCGGTGAATTGCTTGAAGGTATCGAGCTGGCCCTCCCCATTCGTCGGCCAAGGGTAAGGAGAAAGCAGCACGGTGGTTCGCAAGCCATGGGCATTTCCCCATTGGATTGCCTGCACAATAAACTTCTCATAGCCCGGGCCGCTGCCTCCGGTCAGAAAGAAGTTCGGTGGAACATCGAATGCGATGGCCTTGCCATAGAGCGCCTCGCCCCGCTCGAGCGCATAAAACGGGTTAGTCGCAAAGACGTTCTCCCCTAGTTTCGGTTCGTTCGGATCATTCGGACCTGTTACGGGAGCCATGGATTCGATACCCACGGTCTTGGCGGCATCCACATACTCCCTCCACTGCTTCAGGTCCCGTTCTAATTGTCCCGGGGCACCCGAATCAGAAGGCGTATTCACGTTAGCTTCCGAGGGATGGAGACCATTTTCGAGATACTGTGCCTGATAGTACCCATAGCTTGGGGGAAGCGTGAAGTAGTTCCAGCCCACCTGCCCGAGTTCAGCTTGGCCCGGTCCGGTCCCGCTAAACACCTGCTCTATCTTATTCAGGAGGCCGGGTATTAGCGCAGCTGCCGTGACCGCGTTCCCATGCTCGTAGAGTCCCACGTGCCCGGTCTTGAGGAGCTCTTCGAACCGATCCTGATCGCGCAGCGCGTCGAAACCAGCCGTTCCACCGACGAAGATATATTCCCCCAAATCCGAGCAGACCTTATAAGTGGCTGAGTCAGCGGCGGAGGGATTCTCTTGAGGCGCACCGAGCGCCGCGGGTATCGCCGCTGCCGTGATGGCCGCGACCAGCGTTAGAAAACGGCAGGCGTTTCGCGAAGCAAGACTGCGCATCGAATGCTCCATTCAGAGAACTCGGTCATTTCCCCGACCGAAAAACCAGCTTAGTTTCGTTCCATCGTTTGTTCCATCGGCGCGATCGGCAGTCGGCCGCTCTTTGTTACAGCGCCACACATGAAAGCGCTATACCGATCAGGGTGATCGGAGTCCTCGCGAAAATCACCCTCCCAAGTGTACAAAATAAGGCCTCTCATCGAGTCGGGGATGGTGTCTTGCTGCTGGGGCGTCAATCGGTCAGGTTCATTCACAAGGTTTACGCCAACCACGATGTCATCGGCCCGTGCCGGAGCAAACGATGGGAGTAGCAAGCATCCGAGAACAACGACTCGGCATGCGAATTTCTTCATGCCATACTCCCGGGTTCGATCGGCGCGATCGCCCGATCGACTGCTCTGTTCCCGGCATGCCAGTTACCTCCGGTATGAACACACAGTTTGAGCCAAAGTCGCGAAGACAGGGAATTTTGATCGTAGATCGCAGCGAAAACATTAAAGTGCGAGTCAAAGTTGCGGGATGAAGGGCATGGCAGGGACCTTCGAGCACCTTATCCTGGGGATTCGGGAACGCTGGACTGCCAGCGCACTCGCGATCATGTTTTCGAGCGAGACGGCTCCCCGTAAAGGTATACGAGTGAAGCCGGCTTCGAGAAGAGCTCATGGAAGCCCGTTCTCGAGTTCGGTTTGTCGCAATTGTGTTGACGGCCACCAACTGAACAGATCGATGGCGGTGCCGCCTATCGCTTGTGTGGCCGATCGAGAGAAAACGCGTATCCATCCGAAGCGAGAGCTCTGCCCGTCGTTCCTTCATCGCCCGCCAAGCCAAGGCAGGCCGTGACGAAAGCGTTCCTTTGTGAACAGATTCTTAAGCCGTGTCTGGCTAGACTCTGTTAGCAAGCAGGCCATCGAAAGGGGAAACCTCGCTCATTCCGAGAGGGCCATTGGGAGTTCCCAATGGAACGGTTTCTGCCCATTTTCGAGGAGCTAAAAAGGAAGTCTTGAAAAAAAAGTCGAAGGTACCATCCCACTCGATCAAGATTGGCGCGGTGTTGGCGCTGGTTGTGATCGGCGGCGCAGCTGTGTTGCTGCTGAGCCACTGGCCGTTCACGCGCGACGTCGTCGTCCGGGCGCTCGAGCAGAAGTTCTCCGGTACGGTCGAGATGAAAGCGTTTCAAAGGATATATTTCCCGCCCGGGTGCATTGCCGAAGGAGTGACTTTCCGCCGCAACAGCGATCGAGACCACCCGCCGATCGCCGCCATCGAAAAGCTGACCATCCAGGGTGCTTACTGGGAGTTTTTCAGGTCTCCTAAGCGTGTTCGACGTGTCAGGATCGAAGGATTGCGCATGTTCGTCTCATCCGGCAGTGAACGTATCGAGAACGCAGCACAGCCGGGGAGCCCGAAGCAGTCCGCGTTGATCATCGACCAGATCATCGCGGATGGCGCCGTCATGGAGTTTGCTTCTGGCCAATCCGGAAAAGAACCGCTCAAGTACGAAATTCACAAATTGACGCTCAACTCCGTAGCCGATGACCGGCCCCTGTCGTTCCATGCCGCGCTGCTGAATGCGGTGCCACCCGGAGCAATTCGCACGGACGGGCAATTCGGCCCCCTCCAGACGCAGGACGTAGGTCAAACCCGTCTTTCTGGCTCCTACGACTTCGAACGCGCGGACCTGGGAAGATTTTCAGGCATTCGAGGAACGCTAGCCTCCACTGGCAAATTCAATGGTGTGCTCGAACACATCGAGATCGAAGGCAAGACCGACGTGCCCGATTTCAAAGTAATCAGAAGCGAACATGCGGTCCACCTGAAAACGCAATTCCATGGCATTGTGAACGGGCTCAATGGAGAGGTCTCTCTATCCTCACTGCATGCGCAATTTGAGCGGACGTCACTCGTAGCGCAACTCGAAGTGGCACACAAGGCAGCCCCGGAAGGCGTAGGCGGAAAGACCATTTCGCTAGGCACGACCGAACTGCAGGGACAGATCCAGGACTGGCTACGCCTGCTCGCCAAGGCAGACCCTCCCGCTTTGACCGGGGCGATGAACTTCAGAACGCAAGTCCTGGTTCCCCCCGGGAAGCGACCTTTTATTGAAAGGGTGACGCTGCAGGGAGACTTTGGAATCGATGCGGCGAGTTTCGTCCGCCCGACGACGCAGGAAAAAGTTGACAATCTCAGTCTGCTCGCTCAGGGCGAGAAAAAGAACGACGATCCGGCGAGCGTCGTCGAGAATCTGAAGGGACATGTCGTGCTCAACCACGCCATTGCTACTTTCTCAGACCTCTCTTTCAGCGTCCCGGGAGCGCTCGCTCATTTGCATGGCACCTACGGTCTGTTGACGCAGCAGGTCAACCTTCATGGAACCTTGCAACTCGATAACAAGCTGTCCAAAGGAACGAAGGGAGTGAAATCAGTTCTGCTTAAGTCGGTGGAGCCATTGTTCAAGAAGAAAAATGCCGGGGAGATCGTGCCCATCAAGATCGGCGGAACCTTCAGCCACCCCTCTTATGGACTGGATGTCACCCCGTAATCAGTCAACAGGACGAGGACAAGGACAAGGACTAGGACAAGTGGCTCGTCGTTTCTCCCGAGTCACCGGCAAACCCCCAACCGAATGAGCCCGGGCAGGTCAGTTTGGCCGATTGCCGCAGCTTTAGGATGTCGAGAGTTTGGATCCCCATGCAAACTACCGAAGTAGAGACAGCGCGGCCGCCGCTCGGCGGCATCGTGTGGGGCATCGTCCTCAATGCAATCATCCCTGTAGTTCTCTACAAGCTTTCCAAACGCTACCTATCGCCGTCGGAGTTGACCGCGCTGGCGCTCGCCACTACGTTCCCCCTCGGCAAGAGCATTTTCGATCTGCTGCGGCGAGGGCAGGTTGATCCGGTTTCGATCGTGGTTCTGCTCGGAATCGTCGCCGACGGTGTTGCATTGGTTTTTGGCGGCGGCCCACGTCTTTTGCTGATTCGTGAATCCATGTTTACCGGCGCGTTTGGCTTCGCTTGTTTTGTCTCGCTGCTATTGCCACGTCCCATGATGTTCTACTTTGCGCGGCATTTCATGGCGGGAAGCGACCCACAGCGGCAAGCCCGTTTCAACCTTGCCTGGCAACTGCCTGAGGTGCGGTTTTCCCATCGATTGATCACGAGCGTGTGGGGATGTGTATTTGTGGGTGAGCTGATGGTACGAATCATCCTGATCTACAACGTGTCGGCAGCGACCGTGCTGATTGTCTCGCCTTTCCTGATCGGCGGCGTCACCATCGTTACCATGATCTGGGCATTCAGCTACGGACACCGGGTTCGGCTGCGTGCCTTGGCTCAGCTCGATCACATCTCCAGTCCAATCGTTCCTTGACTCCGCGGTTCTCCATTTGCCGACCATCCGCCCATGCGTATCCCGGTGAAACATCGGGCCCGAGCTCGCTTAGCTACGCAAGGATCCGACCGTTGGCCGTTCTCCTCATTGAGGCTGATGGAGTTTGATATTCTCCTCTCAGCTATTTGGCCTTTCCCTCGCGAATGAGAAAAGATTCCGTTCCGCACGACAGCCATTTTGGCATTCTGGGCTGCTTTTTTTTGTCGGGGGCAGCGGGCTTGGTTTATCAAGTTGCCTGGTCGAAGGCACTAGGGTTGATCTTTGGACACACCGTCTATGCGACCGCGGTCGTGCTCGCCGTCTTCATGGCGGGGCTGGCTACCGGCAGTGCTTATCTCGGTGCTTGGGGCGAAGGCCGCACCGACCCGGTTGCCCTCTATGCGCGCATCGAATTTCTGATTGCTGCCACGGGCGCGCTCTCGCTCGCTGGCTTGTCGGCGATACGTTCGCTCTATGTCATGGTGTATCCCGTTGTTGGGGGGCCATCCTTTCTTTTGCTGGCGCTAAAGTTGGCCGGCGTGAGCGCGGTGCTGTTTATTCCGACCTTCCTCATGGGAGGCACGCTCCCCATCCTAGTTCGTAGCCTCATGGTCCGCAGCCTCATGCGCAACTCCGCCCAGCTGGGTGCGAGCCTGAGCCATTTGTATTGGGTGAATACGTTAGGAGCAGTTGTCGGTGCTTTGATTTCGGGATTTATCCTGCTGCCGGCATGGGGCTTGCGGGCAACCATCGTTTGCGCGGTCGTGGCGAATGCTCTGGCGGGTTTGATCGCGCTCTGTGTCCCGGACGAGAATCGTAATGCGCCAGCCGTTAAGGTCTCACCGGCGAAGGTGACGGCCGATGCAGGCATTCCGCGGCAGATGACACCGCGCTTCCTGCTTTTTCTGTTTGCGGCGGTCGGTGGTACCGCCTTTGCCTATGAGGTTGCCTGGACGCGGCTGCTCGCGATCACAATTGGCAGTTCCACTTACGCGTTCACGCTGATGCTCGCCGCTTTTCTCGTGGGGATCGCGATCGGTAGCGCACTATTCCATCGCTTCTCTCAAAATTCCGGGCGTCTCTCGATGGCTACCTTCTCCCGCGCACAAACCGGGATCGGAGTGGCCGCGCTTTCCTCGGTGGCCCTTTTTCCGTGGATGGCCGCAGTGGCTCCGATGCTCGAACGGGAAACCGATCGAACCTTTGGCGGGCTGATTCTGACACAATTTGTGGTGAGCGCGTTGGCCCTGCTGCCCACGGCCATCATTCTCGGTTTCAATTTCCCACTGGTCGTGGTTTTACTGGACCGGTGCGGCCGACGCCGAACCGGGGATTCGGTAACCGTAGCAAAAGCATATGCTGCGAACACGGTTGGCTGCATCGTTGGGGCGCTCGTCACCGGCTTCTGGCTGGTTCCCTGGTTGGGCAGTTTTCGCGTGATTGCCGCTGCTGCCGGAGTGAACCTCCTGCTGGCGCTCGTAGTTGACTTACGTCGGTCCGAGCGCCGCATCGCGGCGCTCGGGATCGATGCTAGCTTCCTTCTGCTCGCCCTGGTCGTCGCGTCTTCTTCACTTTTCTACAATCGGCCGAGGTTGATGTTGTCAGCGATACTTTACGGGAACTCCCACCAGCGCCGTCTTACGTTCGGCGAAGTCGTCGCCACCACCGATTTGGTGTTTGCCGAAGACGGTGTGAACGATTCGATTGCAGTTGTCCGCACCGACGCCAACGTGTCGCTGCGCGTCAACGGCAAGGTGGACGCCTCGACCGGCGATGCCCGAACGCAACTTCTGCTCGGGCATTTGGGAGCGGCGCTTCACAATCGGCCCCGGCGAGTTTTGATCATCGGCTTCGGAAGTGGAATGACTGTCTCGGCCGTGGCCCGATATCCGGAGATTGAGGCGATTGACTGCGTTGAGATCGAGCCGGTGGTGATTCGCGCCGCCCCCTACCTCGGGAGTCTCAACCGGGGGGTCCTCGGCGATCCGCGGGTTCACGTCATCCTGGATGACGCGCGCAACTTCCTGCTGACTTCGCGTCAGAAATATGACCTGATCATCTCCGAGCCTTCGAATCCCTGGATCGCGGGCATTGCCACGCTGTTCACGGATGAGTTTTACAGGGCGGCCCGGCAGCGCCTCGCGCCGGATGGAATCTTCGTGCAGTGGGTGCAATCCTACTCGCTCGATCCGGCGGACCTGCGTATGATCATGGCGACCTTTGCTCCTCACTTCGCCGAGGTTACGCTCTGGCGCGGCGAGGAGACGGATCTTCTGCTGTTGGGACGTACCAATACTGCTCCGCTCGACTTCGGTCATCTGCGCGGCCTCTGGCAAAATCAGGCTCTGCGTGCGGACTTTGCATCGCTCGATGTCCTCGAACCCGAGGGACTCATGGCTTATTTCTTGCTGGATGATGGAGCCGTGCGAAAGCTGGGGGAGGGAAGCGCTTTAAACACCGACGACCGCACTCTGCTCGAATACCATTCTC
>Ga0302326_10006019_pt1 | contig 27387 bp, 24 predicted proteins | sample Palsa_T0_3_FD_202264 | JGI IMG/M metagenome (GOLD analysis project Ga0302326, IMG submission 202264) | Peat permafrost microbial communities from Stordalen Mire near Abisko, Sweden - Palsa_T0_3 | ecosystem: Environmental > Terrestrial > Soil > Palsa > Peat permafrost | place: Sweden: Abisko... | reverse complement strand
CGATCTCGCTCTCGTGGCGTCGCGACGTGCGCAGATTGCGGAGGCTGAAGCGCAAACGGCTCAGGCCATGAACCGGGTAGCGGTAGCCAAACAGCAGACCCAAGCGCTAGCTGCCTCACAGCTCGAACACGTGCGAGGGCAGCTAGGTCAGACGGAGCGGCAGCTCGACCAGACGCAAGATCAACTTCAGCAGCAGAAGCTCAACGCGGATCTCCAGCGCGCCCGTTTGATGGACATGGAGAGTAAGCTCAAGGACGCGCGGGCGACGATCGCCAAAATCGCGACCATCCGAGACGATGAGCGAGGGATGGTCATCACGCTGCAGGGCGAGCTGCTCTTCAAGACGGGCCAGTGGGAGCTCAAGCCGGCCGCGATCGCCAAGCTCGATCAGATCGCAGCTGCGCTAAAAGGCGAGGAGCAGCCCATCGACATCGTTGGGTACACCGACAACGTCGGGACGCGCTCGAACAACCTGGATCTCTCGCAGAGACGCGCGAGCGCCGTACGCGATTACCTCGTCGGAAAAGGAATTCCGCAGGACCTCGTCAAGGCCGAGGGCCGGGGGCCTGACAATCCGGCCGCCGACAATAGCTCCGTCGAGGGCCGCGCGACCAATCGTCGAGTAGAGCTCATCGTGGAGCCAACGAAATAAACGCTCGAAGCTCGCAATAGTCCGGCTCGCCGGGGCTGGCCGCGTGCTCGTTGCGAGTCATGCCGTTGGTCCTCCCTCTCGCGTAGACGCCCCCGTCAGCCCCAGCGATATGACGAGCTTGTGTCGTGCTCATGACGAGCTCGCGTGGCGGGGGGCCGGCGTTCACTGTACGAGCGCATTGGCGTCGTGCGACTCTAACGGGGGCAGCATGCAAAACGCGCCCACTCGCGGCCAGCCGGATTTTCGCGACTCTACTTGTTAGTGCTCCCACGAGGCGGGGCACGTTCGCGGACTCATCCGACGCAAGCATCGCAACGGTGCGGGTGGTATATTTCGTGCGTACGCGCTCACCGCCGTGCATCACCGACATCGAGTGAAGAGCGACGCGACGCGTCTTCCCGCGTGCGCCGCGCGTGACTCGGCTCGTCTGGGTAACGTCCTTCTCTTTGCCTTCGCGGCCATCGTGTCGTGCGCCCTAAGTTGCGGGTCGCCCGCAGAAAGCATCACGCTACAAGGCTCCGGAGCGACGTTTCCGGCACCCCTCTACAAGCGGTGGTTTCTCGAGTACTACCAACAAGACGCCGCACTCCGCGTCAACTACTCGCCCATCGGGAGCGGCGCCGGTATCCGGCAATTCACTGCCGGCCTCGTCAGCTTCGGCGCAAGCGATGCCGGCATGTCGAAGAAGGAAGTGGCCCGGTTGCCGGGAAACTATGGAGGGGTCCTCCTACTGCCGATGACCGCCGGCCTCATCGTGCTGTCCTATAACGTTCCCGGGGTTGCTGAGCCGATCCGCCTTTCGCGGGCCGCTTACGTGAAGATCTTCCTTCGCGAAATCACGAACTGGAGCTCCGAGGAAATCGCAAAGGAAAACCCGAGGCTCAAGCTGCCCGACGAGAACATTACCCTTGTCACCCGCGCGGACAGCAGCGGGACGACCTACGCTTTTACCTCGCACATGGCGGCGGTTTCGAAGGCGGAGAACGTCGAATGGACGCCTGGGGTGGACAAATCGGTTCCCTGGAAGGAGTCGATCGCCGCCGCGGGCAACGACGGCGTGGCTGCTCTCATTCAACTAACGCCCGGCGCTATCGGATACATCGAATACGGGTACGCCAAGCTCACGGGCCTTCCCATGGCGGCGCTCGAGAACCGATCTCATCGGTTCATTCTTCCCGACGAAGAAGGTAAGTCGGGAGAGAAGGCTCTCGAAGGCGCGGAGATCCCAGAGGACCTCCAGATCCAGGTTCACGACCCTGCATCCAGCGAGGCCTACCCGATTGCCACCTATACGTGGATCCTGACCCGCAAGCACTACGATGACAAGCGCGAAGCGGACGCGCTCAAGGCACTTTTGCTCCACTGCCTTGAGGACCGCCAGCAGGGGATTGCTCAAGAGCTCGGCTACATCAGACTGCCGTCTCCGGTAGTCGACAGACTGCGCACCGAACTTCAAAAAGTTACCGCAACGCTCTAACTCGACCCTGCCCCCCATGACTTCACCGACTGAGAAACCGAAAGGCATCGCGCGGCCGCCGACGGCTCGCGAGCTCGCGGTCGACGCATCGTTCCGGTGGGTCACCCGAATCTTCGCCGGACTCACCGCTCTGGTCGTCGCGCTCATCGTGATTCTCATCGCGAAACAAGCGATGCCGGCCATTCGTAGGTACGGCGTGACGTTCGTCGCGTCGAAACATTGGGACGCCGGCAAAGGTCAATTCGGAATTTTGCCTGAGATCTTCGGAACGCTCCTCAGCTCGACTATCGGTGTCGCGCTCGCAGCCGTGTTCGGCATCGCCGTTGCCGTATTCCTGACCGAGGAATTCATTCCTCGCTGGCTCGAGAGCACCCTGAAGAACATCATCACTCTGCTCGCAGCGATCCCTAGCGTGGTCTACGGACTTTGGGGGATCTTCGTCGTCATTCCCACGATTCGGCCGGCGTGCAATTGGCTGCACGCACACTTGGGCTGGATCCCTTTGTTCAGCACCCCCCTTCTCAGCGTCGGACTCATGCCGGCGTCGCTCGTGCTGGCGATCATGATCTTACCTACGGTCACGGCGATCTCCCGCGACGCGATCGCCGCTGTGGACCCACTGCTTCGCGAGGCCGCGTTCGGAATGGGGGCTACGCGGTGGGAGACGATTCTGGGCGTGACTTTGCCGACGTCGCGGCGCGGCATTTACGGTTCGCTCGTGCTTGGGCTCGGGCGGGCACTCGGTGAGACCATGGCTCTCGCGATGCTCGTGGGCAGCGCAAACGTGATTAGCCCGTCGCTTTTCTCCCCCGCGGACACCTTGGCTGCGCTTCTGGCCAACAAGTTTCCCGAGGCGGCGTCCCCCCTCGAGCTCGGCGTGCTGATGTACGCCGCCCTCGTGCTCCTGATTCTGACGCTACTCGTCAACTTGGCTGGGGAATGGATCATGCGACGCGACGTCACCGGCACTGCCGGCGCTGAAAAGCTGGCCGCTTCGAAATGACCACGGCGAGCGCCACCTCAAAGCCCGCGACCCAGTTCATCGGGAGGGTCGATCTGCAGAAGCTCGACCGCTCGCTTCGTCGACCTCGGACCCTACTCAGCTTTTGCCTGAGCCTTCTGTGCGCGATGCTGGCCCTGCTTGCGGCGCTTCCGCTCGCCTCCGTGCTCCTCATGCTCGTATGGCGAGGTGGCGCGCGCTTGAGCCTGGCGCTCTTCACCGAGCTTCCACCAGCAGCGGGGATGCCGGGCGGTGGTGTCGGCAACGCCATCGTCGGCTCCCTGCTGGTGATCTTCGTCGCGGCCGTGATCAGTATTCCGGTCGGCGTGCTCGCAGGCGTCTACCTCGCTGAGATTGACCCCGATGGGCGTGGCGCAGCGGTCGTTCGGTTCTGCGCCAAGCTTCTCGCCGGACTGCCGTCGATCCTGGCCGGTGTGTTCGCGTACACGACGGTTGTGTTGCTCACAGGCCGATTCTCGCCTCTCGCCGGAGGAGTCGCCTTGGCCTTGCTCATGCTGCCCATCATCATGTTGACGACGGAGGAGGCCGTTCGCGCGGTGGGAGCCGAGATGAGTGAGGCTGCCATCGGAATGGGGGCCACGCAGGCGCAGGTCGTCTTGCAGATCCTGCTCCCAACGGCGAGACCCGGAATTGTGACGGGTGTCCTTTTGGCGCTGGCACGCGGCGCTGGCGAGACTGCACCGCTGCTCTTCACCATGACCTTCAGCGACTATTGGCTCAGCAGGCACATGATGGAACCCACCGCGTCTCTCGCGGTGCTGATTTTCAACTTTTCGAAGTCACCGTTCCAGAATCAAAAAGACTTCGCGTGGGCCGCCTCGCTGATTCTGGTTTTCATCGTCCTGGTCCTGACCCTGGGGGGCCAGGCCCTATCGCGCCGCGCGGCCAAACTGGCAGGAGCGTCACCATGATGGGTCAAGGAACGGACAACACTTCACCCTCCAGGGGGCCGACGAGCCACATGGAGGTCGGCCGCGGCGGCGGTAGCGCCCCCGGAGACGGTCTCGACTCCACGATCTTCGATCTCGCCGTCAAAGCGCTTTACTACGGCAAATTCAAGGCGGTTCGAGATATTGGATTGAGCATCGAGAAGGGCACGATCACCGCGTTCATCGGGCCGTCGGGCTGCGGCAAGAGCACCGTCCTTCGCTGCCTGAATCGCATGAACGACCTAAAGCGCGGCTTTCGCTTCGAGGGCCAGATCCGATATCTGGGCAAGGACATCTATGCGAAATCGATCGATCCCGTGGCCGTTCGCCGCACCATCGGCATGGTGTTTCAAAAGCCGAACCCCTTCGCGATGACCGTGTATCGCAACGTGACGTACGGACTCAGGTTGAACGGCTACAAGGGCAATTACGACGAGAAAGTCGAGCAAGCGCTGCGCGGAGCGGCGCTCTGGGACGAAGTGAAGGACAAGTTACATTCGAGCGCGCTCGCTCTGTCTGGAGGTCAGCAGCAGCGGCTGTGCATCGCACGCTCGATCGCCACCGAACCGGAAGTGCTTCTCATGGACGAGCCCTGTTCCGCAATCGATCCGGTGGCCACCCACAAGATCGAGGACCTGATGCGTGAGCTCAAGACCAAGTACACCATTGCACTCGTCACACACAACCTGCAGCAGGCGAAGCGTGTCGCGGACAAGACCGCGTTTTTCTACGTTGACACGGGCAGCGGAGAGCACACCGGCTATCTCGTCGAGGTCGGCGACACCCAGGAGATGTTCGAGCACCCCAAGGAGAAGCCCACCCAGGAATATATCCAGGGCGAGTTCAGCTGAGAGCGGCTCCGTGCCGCGATCCTCGCCATCGACCGGGCGACAAACGAGGGCGCGAGGGTAGCGCGCCGGCCGCGCGCGACGGAAAATGGCGACACCATGCCGGAGCTCCCCGACGTCGAGATGACCCGGCGCGATCTGAAGCGGTGGCTAGTCGGCGCGCTCGTAACTGCGGCCGACACCGAGGACGCGCGTCTCTCGCGCCCGGCGTCACCCCGGGCGTTCGGGCATTCGCTTCTCGGCCGGGTTTTTGAACGCGTCGAGCGGCGTGGCAAGTGGCTGCGTCTCGACTTGGACGACGGCGGCAAGGTTTTCTCGCACCTGGGGATGACCGGCGGCTGGGTGCGCGTCGCCATTGGCGCGCCTGTCGTGCGCTTCGAGCGCGCGCGCATCGACGTCGTGTTGCGCGGCCGCGCGTTCAGCGTGCGCTATGCGGACGCGCGCCGCTTCGGGCGCCTGCTCGCCGTGCGCGAAGACATCGCCGACTGGAATGCGCTGGGGCCGGATCCCTTCGCCGATGGCATCGACATCAGCCGCTTCTCCGAGACGCTCGCAAAGGGACGGCGCGCGGTAAAGGAGATCGTCATGGACCAGCGCGTCTTCGCGGGCGTCGGCAACATCTTGGCGACGGAGGGATTGTGGATCGCGCGCATCGATCCACGATCCCTTGGCAACGCGCTGCTCTTGCCCGCCGACGCGCGCGCGATCGCCCGCGGCCTCCGGCGCGCGATCGCGCGCGAGCTCGCAAGTCGCAAGCGATATACGGACGGCCGCGTCGACTCGTTCTTCGTCTACGGCCGCGCGGGGCAGCCCTGTCCTCTTTGCGGCACGCGCTTGTCCAAGGTCGTCCTGGGCGGTCGCACCACTGTGTTCTGCCGCGGGTGTCAGGTGCGCCGCCGACGGAGGGCAGGTTGAAGGCGATCGATGCTCCGCGACGTCGGTACGGGATGAAACCGTGTCCGGTGTTTACGGAGCTTCGGTAGGATCGCAATCGTCGCTACTGCGCGGTGATTGTCACGGTTCCCCTGAGTACGTGGTTCGAGTCGTAGTTTTTTCCGGACGCGATGAAGCCGAAGGCGTACCCGGAGGTGATCGTCAGCGACCCGGTGCCGCCGAAACCGAAGCCACCGCCTACGGATTGCGGGGCCACCAGCGTCACCGTGGTCGTGCCCCCAGGACCGTTGGCGAATGCAGTGAGGCTAGCGCTCGTTTGGTAGTATGCGTGAAAGCCCGTGTACTGCCAGGCGTAGTTGAGCGTGAGCGAGCTCGTAGCCACCGTCTGGTACGTGAACGTCTGCGTGCTGTAGACGTCAGTGGTTCCATCCAAATAGGTGAATGCCTCGGCGTCGGCCGAACCGCGAAGCGGCTGGATGGCCCCCGTCGCATTCGGACTCGATGACGATCGCATCCACGGCTGTCCGCGAAGCCAGCTGCACTCGCTTACGACGCAGAACGGATCGGCCGTCGAGCATGCGAGCCCGCATCCGCCGCAATTGGCCGCATTGTTGGAGGTCTGCACTTCGCAGCCGTCCGCGTTCGTCGCGTTGCAGTCGGCGAAGCCGGCCTGGCAGGCGAGTCCGCAGTTGCCGCCGTCGCAGAACGCGGTTGCATTTGCAGTTCCGCACGTCGTGTTGCAGCCGCCACAGTTGCTTGGATCGGTGCTCGTGCTCGTGCAGGTTCCGCTGCAGTCGACGAGGGGAGATGCGCAAGTCGTCCCACAGGCACCGCCCGAGCACACCTGTCCGGGACCGCAAGCGTTCCCGCACGAACCGCAATTCGAGTTGTCCGTCTGTGCGTTGGCGCAGTACGGGGCTCCCCCGTCCGGCGTACACGTCGTCAATGAGCCGCACGTCAGGCTGCATTGCCCGTTACCGCACATTTGTCCTGCGCCGCAAGTGTTGCCGCAGGAGCCGCAATTTGCGTTGTCCGTCAGGGCGTTGGCGCAGTACGAGGCTCCGCCGTCCGGCGTGCAAGTCGTCAACGAGCCGCACGTCAGGCTGCACTGCCCGCCGGCACACACCGTCCCTGCGCCGCAGGTATCGCCGCAGGAGCCGCAATTTGCGTTGTCCGTCTGGGTGTTGGCGCAGTACGGGGGTCCACCGTCCGGCGTGCACGTCGTCAATGAGCCGCACGTCAGGCCGCATTGTCCGCCGGCGCATACGTTTCCTGCGCCGCAAGTGTTGCTGCAGGCGCCGCAATTTGCGTTGTCCGTCTGAGTGTTGGCGCAGTACGGGGGTCCACCGTCCGGCGTGCACGTCGCCAACGAGCCGCACGTCTGGCTACACTGCCCGTTACCGCACATTTGCCCGCCATTGCAGGTTTGGCCGCAGGTGCCGCAATTCGCGTTGTCCGTCTGGATGTTGGCGCAGTACGGGGCTCCACCGTCCGGCGTGCACGTCGTCAATGAGCCGCACGTCAGGCTGCACTGCCCGCCGGCACACACGGTCCCTGCGCCGCAGGCGTGGCCGCAAGTACCGCAGTTGGCGTTGTCCGTCTGGGTGCTGGCACAGTACGGGACTTCACCGATCGGCGTGCACGTCGTCAGGGAGCCGCACGTCAGGCTGCACTGCCCGTTGCCGCACATTTGCCCGCCACTGCAGGTTTGGCCGCAGGTCCCGCAGTTCGCGTTGTCCGTCTGGGTGTTGGCGCAGTACGCCGCTCCACCGTCCGGCGTGCACGTCGTCAATGAGCCGCACGTCAGGCTGCATTGCCCGTCGGCACATACTTTCCCTGCGGCGCAGGCATTGCCGCAGGAGCCGCAGTTCGCGTTGTCCGTCTGGGCGTTGGCGCAATACGGCCCTCCGCCGTCTGCCCCTGCATCTCGCACACAAAGCGTCTCGTGGATTTGGCAGGTCGTTCCACAAGCACCGACCGAGCACACGTTGCCCTGGGTACATGCGTTCCCGCAAGAGCCGCAGTTGAGGTTATCGCCGTCCGTGTTGGCGCAGTAGCTACCGGCATCGCTCGTGCAAACCGCTTGCCCCGCGACGCACTGCACGGTACAGCTCCCGTTGGCACACGCGACGCCTGCTGCGCACGTCTTGCCGCACGACCCGCAGTTGCCCTGATCGATGCTGGTGTCGACGCAGCTCGATCCACACTGGGTCGTGCCGCCTCCACAGCTCGTAGCGCAGGCCCCCTGCGAGCAGACCTTGCCGCTCGGGCAGACTGTACCACACGTACCACAGTTGGCATTGTCCGTCTGGGTGGTGGTGCAGGAACCGCCACAGTCGGTGCTGCCCGCACCGCACGTGGACGCGCAGCTTCCCGCACTGCAGACCTTTGTCGCCCCACAAGCGTTTGCGCAGGCGCCGCAATTACTGGGGTCCTTGCTCGTATCGATACACCCCGATTCGCAAGTTGCCTGACCGGCGGCGCACCCGCTCGATCCGTCGGCCCCGTCTCCCATCGAGGCGACGGCACCGTCCCCCGTTGCGTCGGTTGCCGCCGCATCGCTGCTCTCGGGACCAACTGCCGTAGCGCCGCCGCTGCATCCCATGCCGATCGCCGCAACACCTGCGAAGACGACGGTCGACACCCCAACAGCAAACTGCCACTGGCGTTTGCTCTTCTGCCAAAGATTGTCCATCGCTCAAACTCTCCTTGTCATCGCCCCCGAGACCGACGTAGTCGGTGGGGCGCTAGGCGTGCGCCACGGAGGGACCTACGGACACGCCGCGGTTCGCGTAATGGGCCGGTACAAACTTGTGGGCGCTTTTAAGAGAACCCATGCGTACGCCAATCTGGCTGGGGTAGGTCAACGCGGCGACCGGCGCGAAGTCACCGCGACCTGCCGATGGTCGTGGAGGCAGAACCGCGCATCAGCCCCAATGCGATGTCGGCCATTCGCGAGTCGGAGGCCCGCTACCTGACCTATGCCACTCGTGACTCGCGACCAAGCCGTGCTGTTGCAGTGGAGGATGGTATCGCCGACAGCCCAGACGTCGGTGGGACCACGTTCGACGGCTGGGCGAGAACGTCCCGAGCCATGCCCCGGGCCCGGCCATCGACCCGGTCGCAATTTCGCGTCCCCAGGTGCTCGCTTTCGATGGCGAAGTGGAATTCGCCACCGGCATCGATGGCGTCGCGCCATTCGGGTGAGGCGAACACCACTTCGGCGGGCGGCGCGGCGCTCGCCGGTCCGAGCGCCTTGTTCACGGCCAATGTGCAAACCCCACCGTCACCACAGCCCACGTCGATCGTGGTCAACGTGCAGTTTGGAAGCGGACTAATGCAGACACCACACATTTTCCCGGGCTCACACGCAAGACCGTGACTCGAGACGAGCCCGGAATTGCTAACCGACCGTATGCCAAGTTGTGCCGAGCAGGCTCCGGTCAAAAGGAGACCCCGATCTGGCCGTGCGCCGTCACCGCGAGGCCCCCTCCTCCCCCCCGCGTGGCCAGGACAAGCGCGGCGGCATCGACGCCGACGAAGACCATTCCGAAGGAAACAAGCCAGGCGACACCCGGCTCGATATAGAAATAGTTCGAGACGACGCCGGGGCCAGTGGGGGCGCCATACGCGCTCCACAACGCAAAATTGCCCAGACCGAGCTGGGGCCGAATCGTCATCGGGGAAAATTTGAAGTTGTAACCGCCTTCGATCCCATAGAGCAGCCCGCCGCGCCGCTGCTGGACGGGGGCCACGCCTGCCGGCATGGAGCAGCCTCCACACGTGGAGGTCGCGCCCAGATAGTCGATGACCTCCACCCCGGCATAGAGACCCGCGATGGATGCGCCCCCTCGCCCTCCGATGCCAAAGCCTAGAGGGCCGAGAGTGCCCGTGGCGGTGCCAGCCATTGCGCCGATCTCGACGTCCACCGGGCCGAGGGCGCTCGCCTTCGTGGGGAACGCGAGGAGGCTCGCGAAGGGAACTGCGAAAGAGATGAGCCTAGTGCAAGTTATTCTCATGCGGACATAGTGAAGTGCCGCCCGGCGAGGCGCAACAGGGCCCCTCCCGCGTCTAGATCTCATCGCAGATGAGAGTCGGCCTTCCAGCGTCGAAGATTCCGCAAAGGGACTCGCCGCAGCCGGCGTACGCCCGTTCGATGCAATCGCAGGTGACGGCCGCCTCGCACGCGCTCGGAATCGGCGCACAACTTCCTCCAGAGGTGAAGACGCCGTTAATCTTGATGACAAGGCAAAAGGGCGTGTCGGCAGAACAGCCCGTGACCAGGCAGCCAGAGTCAAGAATCTGGAGTGGATTCGCTGGCGACGCTACCGCGTCGTCCTCGTCGGACGCGTCTCCCGCGTCCACGTCCGTGACGGGGTTGCCGCTCGATGCCTCGCTTGTGGTGTCGCTGGGCGCATCGGCCACCGACGAATCCGGTTGCACGTCGGCGGTCGAGCCCTCGGGCGTGCTGGCAACGCTTCCAGGAGCACCGCCTTCGTTCACGCCCGATGCAGCGCCGAGAACTCCCGAGGAGCGGCCCCCGCATCCGCCGACGACGAGAATCGCCGTCAGGACGGCCAAGCTCGGGGTCTGCGAGGGCGGAGGCACGGGCACGATCAAGTGTAGGTCACGGGACGGGCTGGGGCGGGGGCATCCCCCTGGCGGTACTGCGGCTGACGCTCGGGGTAAAGGATATCCTGCCCCGCGAATGGCCCACCGACCGAAGCGCACGGAGACATCCCTTGGCACGAGCGTCGAGAAGACCGGCGTCACGAGCCGCCCGCTGACCGACCTGTATCACTACTTGCTCACATCCCCGTGGTGGGTCCTCTTCCTGCTCATCCTCGCCGCGTACCTCGCGTCGAACGCGCTCTTCGCTGCCTGCTACGCGCTCGACGGGGGCATCGACAACGCGCGGCCCGGGAGCTTTCGTGACGCATATTTTTTCAGCGTCCAGACGATGGCGACCATCGGCTACGGCCGCATGGTGCCCGTCTCCACGTTCTCGAACATCGTGGTCACGCTCGAGGCGCTCTTCGGCCTGGTGACGCTCGCGCTCGCGACGGGCCTCATGTTCGCGAAGTTCTCCAGGCCTCGCGCGCGCGTCATCTTCAGCCGCTACGCGGTCATCGGGATGCGCGACGGCGTTCGGTCGCTCATGGTGCGCCTCGCCAACGAGCGAGCGACGGGGCTCGTCGAGGCCACGCTGCGCCTGGTCATCCTCCGCGACGAGGTGACGGCCGAGGGCGAGTCGATACGCCGCTTTTACACGCTCCCGCTGACGCGCGGCTCGAGCGTGGTCTTCGCGCTGTCGTGGACCGTGGTCCATCCGATCGACGAATCGAGCCCGCTCTTCGGCGAGACCACCGAGTCACTGAAGAAGAACGACGTGTGGCTGGTGGCGGCGCTCGTCGGCACCGAAGAGGCCAGCGGACAGATCGTGCACGCCCGGCACTCGTGGACGGCGGACTTCGTCCTCTTCGATCACCGCTTCCACGACATTCTCACGCGTTCGCCGTCCGGGGGGCGCACGATGCACTACGAGAAGTTCCACGACGTCGAGCCGATCGCCCCGAAGTAGCCACGACGGGGCCTTGGACAGGTAGCCACTGGGGCACGACGGAGGCGCAATTCTGCGGGCCGCTTTTGGGGCTGTCGGATGCGTGCGGCACCGCTTCGAGTACCCTGTGTCTCACCATGATGGGCCCGTTCTCTCCGAACGCTAGACCCGCTCGACGCACCTGGACCTGGCTCGTGGGCCTGGAACTCGCTCTTTGCGCGTGCGGTGGCAAGTCGACACCGTCCGTTTCGGAAGTGGGGTCTGCTGGCGCGAGCAATGTGCAACCGGACACGGGGAGCACCGGCAGCCGGAGCTCCGCGGCAAACAGCGGAAGCTCCTCGGGCGGCATGACCGACGCCGCGCCGGCGGTTCAACCTCTTTGGTCTTGTTCCCCTCTTTGCGTGCCGCCCCAGGTGTGCATCCTGCTGCCCGGGAACGTCGTCGCGGAGTGTGGACCGGCGTGTCAGTTGAATAGTGATTGCCCTGCGTGGCTGAGTTGTGTCGCCGGCGTCTGCCCCCCATGTTCGCTATGCGCGACTGGTCAGTCGTGTCTGCCGGTCGCCTTGTCAGTTCTGGGGCCGTGCTCCTCAAATGCTGACTGCCCGGTAGGGAGCCGCTGCGCACCGAACGCTCCCATTCTCGGCGGCGGCCAGTGCGTACCCTACACCGCCTGCGGGACATGTAGCGACCCTGACTGCGGAGGTTGCACGACGAATAGTCAGTGTGCGGTCGGCCACGCCTGCGTGGCCGGCTCCTGTGGAACCTGCACTACGAACACTCAATGCGGGCCGAGCGCCCAGTGCACGGCAACGCATACGACGTCGCAGTGCACGTGCTCCGTCAACGGCGACTGTGCGTCCGGTGATATCTGCGTGTCCGGCGTGTGTTCACCTGCCTGCCAATCGAACAGCGATTGTCAGTCTGGCTGGGTGTGCGGAACGGCTGACGGTGGCGTGGGAGAGCAGCTGGATGCGGGTCCTCCGCCACCGGCGGGGGTCTGCGGGCCTTGCACGGCGAACAGTCAATGCGGCCCCGTTTCCCACGGGACTTGCCATGAGGGCACCTGCTCCTGTTCCACCGTTGCCGATTGCCAGCCAAGGCAAGGATGTGCGCGCGGATCGTGCGCCGTCTGTCAGTCCGCTTCCGATTGTGCAAACGGGCTGGCATGCATCGCCGGAGCGTGCAGTCCGTGTTCGACATTCGCCGACTGCAACCAGTCGACCAACCTAGCCCCAGGCCACGAGCCCTCGGGCCTTGCCTGCATCAACGGCGCCTGCGGCCCGTGCTCGTCCAACGGCCAGTGCGGCGGCGGACAGGCGTGCGTCCAAAGCACGTGCGGCACCTGTATCATCAATTCTCAGTGCGGACCGAACGGGAAGTGCACGAACGGCTTCTGCACATGTTCGACCAATCAGCAGTGTGCCTCGGGGCAACGATGTGGTGGCGGCGTTTGCGTCTCGATGTGACGTCGCTGTCGTGGTTCGATCGCTCGAACGCGCGTGGCCCGGCCACCCCCCCCGCGTCTGAATCGCGTCGGGCACCGTGCCCTCGGGTGGAGAGAAGACGAGCGGCACGGCGCGCGAAACCGCGCGTATGATTCCCCGTGGCCTTTCGTCCGCCTTCGCGACCGCTCGCGACGCTTGCGCTCGCGCTCCTTGGGTGGATCGGGGCGTGCGCGCGCGAGCCTCGCAACACTACGAGGGCGCCGGCTTCAGCGCCCTCGCCGGTTCCTGCTCTCTCTTCCCTTCCGGTCGCATCCGCGGCGCCCTCAATCGCGCCCTCGGACGCTAGGTGGGTTCGCGAGTCGCTCATCCCTGTCGAGGTCGCTGGAGTTCGCGGGGCGCGTCGTCTCGCGCTCTCGGAAGACGGAACCTGGGCGCTGACTGGCGGCGGAGACCTCTTCTACTGGGGCCTCGACGCGACGAAGTATTCCGACAACGCCAACGTCGCCGATTCAGGATTGCCTCCGCCGAGGATCGCCCAGCCGGCTCTGGTCGCTCACGTCCACGGCGTCACCGACGTCTCTGCCGACGAGTGGGCGTGCGCGCTCGTCGCCGGCGCGGCGACGTGCTTCGGGCTCCAGGGCAATCACTTCTACGGCACGATCGATCGGAGACATGCGACATCGATGGGCGTCTCCGGCACGCAGATCCTCGCGTCGTACGATTGCGGCTGCGTGCTCGGCGCGGATGGGTCGGTGACCTGCTGGGAGCAGAGCCCCGATGAGCCGTTGTCCGCGAGAAACCTCGTCGTCGAACCGACGCGCGTCGACGGGCTCGTAGGCGTTCGTGCCATCTCGGGCTGCGGTGCGACGCTCTTCGCGACCATGGGCGACGGCACGGTCCGCGAGATCCAGGTCAGCGCCGCGATCTGCAAAGGTCGCGGATGCCCTCCGCGCCCAGCGGCCAAGCGGATTGCCGGGTTGGCAGATGTGGCAGACGTCGTGGGGTCTTCGGAGGGGGCGTGCGCGCTGCGCCGCGACGGAACCGTCGCTTGCTGGGACCCCGAATCCCGCGGCGCCGCAATCACTCCTGTGCCGGAGCTGTCGGCAGTCGCCCAGCTAGCTGGACGCGACGGGAGCTACTGCGCGAGGCTGACCGATGGATCCGTGCGGTGTTGGGGTTCGAACGCCTTTGGCCTGCTCGGCGATGGAACGAAGATCGAGCGGCCGTCACCCGTGGTCGTGCCGGCGCTCACCCACGTGGTCGACATCGCGATCGGAGCAAGGCATGCGTGCGCCGTCATCGCCGACAGCACCGTGCGCTGCTGGGGATCGAACGATAGCGGGCAGCTCGGGGCGAAGCCCACCCCGTAGGCGACGGCAAGTGGTCATCGCTGCGATCCGAGTGCGCGCGCCGGATGGCCCCCGTAGGCTCCGTTCGGGGCGTCCCATCAAGCGACGAGCGCGTCCGCGACCTCCTCGAGGCCTCGCTCTTGCTGGAGCGCGGCGCCGAGCTTGCGGGCTCTCTCGCGCACGTCAGGGCGCGTGAGGACGCGTAGGCCGTCGAGCAAACGCTCCTCGGTCAACTTTTGGAACGGGAGGGTGGTGCCCGCGCCCAGCTTGGTGATGCGAGCTCCCCAGAAAGGTTGATCCGCGAAGACCGAGCAGATGAGGGTCGGAAGGCCGGCGCGCAGGGTCGCGTAGGTCGTGCCCGCGCCCCCGTGGTGCACGGCGCCGCTGCAGCGCGCGAACAGCGCGGCGTGGTCGGTCTCGCCGATGATGCGAACGCGCGGGTCGGACGCGGCCGCCAGATTGCTCCATCCCGCGCCGATGACGACGCGCGCTCCGAGGCGTTCGGCCACCCGGCGCGTCATCTCGAGCGTGCGCGACGCGTCGAGCACGGGCATGCTGCCAAAGCCGATGTAGATCGGCGGGGGGCCCTCTCCGAGCCACGCTTCGAGGTCGGGCGCGAGGCCGCGTTCCCCGAGCTTCTCTTTGAGCGCGTCGGGCAAGTTGATCGCGTTGCAGCTCACGACGTGGTCAGGCCAGTCGCTCGGGCGTGGAAGAAGCTGCGCGCTGTACGAGATCACGGTCTTGCGCTTCTCGCTTCGTGCGCGCTTGTGGAGCGGAGTGTGGGCTTGGGGCAAACCGAGGGTCTGGCGTTGCTCGGCGACGCCCTCGCGCGAGGCTTTCCACACGATCTGGGCGAACATCTTGAACGAAAGCGGATTGAGCGGGCCCAGGTTCCTCCTCGTGAGAAAGATCGAAGCGAAATGCCGCGTCGGCCACATGGGATAGAGGTAGAGCGGCACGAGGCGCCCGCGGAAGTGGTCGGCAAGCACGCTGAGGTTCTCCTCGACGAGCGGATGGCCGACGATCGTATCGGCGTTTTGACAGGCTTGCCGGAGCCCCTCGAGCATCCCAGGGCGATATTTCTTGATCTCGGTGCCGCGCCATTTCATAAAGGCGGAGAAGCGCCCGTTGGCGAGCATCTCCTGCGCGGCGGGAGCGCTGAGCACGGCGCGAACGTCGATGGGCAACGGCGCATAGGCGAGATCGGTCCGCTCCACGAAGGCGCGCATGTTCTCCGGCGCGCACATCGTGACGTCGTGCCCTCGACGTGCGAGCTCCCAGCCCAAACTGGCGTACGGTTGGACGTCGCCGCGCGTGCCGTACCCGACCACCGTAAACCTCATTCGTGGCTCCCAGGCGGAAGGACTCGCGCCCTGACCGCAGAAGGCGGCAGCCTACTTCATTCCTTTGACCCAAAATGCTAATCGTGAGGGCACGAGCAAAAGGGGGATGTCCGTGCGCGTGACGTTGATGTGTGGGCTCGTCTTCGCTCTTGCCGGGTGCTCGGGCAGTGCATCGAGCAACGGTGGGATGTCCACGTCGACAGGCAACTCGTCGTCGTCCGCCGCGAGCGATGTCTCACTGCCGACGTGTCCGCTGTTCGACCCGGCCGACGCATCGTTCATGGGCTGCGGCGCGGCGCGGGCCTATGTGAATTGCACGGCGTCGAACGGTGGCGGCATGGCTTGCCTCAGCAACGACCCGACGCAGTGCCTCACCGGGGGCGCCATGGCCAGCCCGGGGTGCTCCTCGAGCGGCGGCTGCGCGAGCAGCTTCACCTGCAGCGATGGCTGCAACGCCGACGAATTCGGGGTGTCGTGCGGAGCGATCGGCCCAAGCGCAGGCCCGAGCGTGCCCTCTACGTGCCGAACCGTGGCCCCAACCCCGGCGGGCGTCGTGTTCGCGTGCTGTCCGTGCGGGACGTGATGCGGTTCCGCGCGAGTCCGAGTAGTTAGGGCGCGCGAGCGCAGCGGGCTCCGTGCTCGATGTCGCGATCGGTTGGGGGGCTGCCGTTAATCGACGATGTCTCCAAGCTGAACGCAGCGCCCAAGCCACCCCCTCGGTTCACTCGCCCAGCATTCGGATCCGGGGGAGCGGGCGGAGGTCCAGAAGGTGGCGGCGAGGTGTAGGCGCAATCGATGCACGGGCCCCCCGTGCCGTAGTCGAGAACCCACTCCCAGACATTACCTCCAAGGTCCGAATGCCCCCACTTTCCGTCCCCCTTGGGCGATTCGGAGCCGACGTCGTTCGTGCGATCGGGTGAGCAGAAGCTGGGCAGCCCGAGCCCGTCACCGCCGTAGTTGGCGTAAGTGCAATCGATGTTGATCAGCTTCGGCGGTACCGACCAAGGGAAGACACGCTGCTCGCCTCCACCGCTCGCGGCGAAGTTCCACTCCGCGTCGCTCGGCAGAAACCCGCCGTCCCAGATGCAGAAGGCATAGACTTCGTACCAATCGACGCAATTGAGCGGCCGATTCTCATCGGCCGCAGGCGACGAGGTCCAGGTCGCGAATCCGTTGCAGGAGAGGTTCGAGGCCCAGCCTGCCTCGGTCGTCGCAAGATCCTGGTTCCAAGAGCTGTCCCAGCCGGGCTCGTAAGTCGACCCCGTGGGATCGGCGCTATTGACGAGGCCGCGACCGCCGTTCAAGTGAGCATGCTTGCCGCTCCCAGGAGCGGGCACCCAGCCATTTGCCGATGCACTCACGAACTGCCGAAAGCGGCCGACCGTAATCTCGTACTTGTCGATGCGCAGTGGGCTCAGCGTAGCCTTGCCGTCCATCTGCGAGTTCGTCACGCCGTCGTAGTTTCGATAGAAGGTGCCCCCGGGCACTTCCGGGCTCGTGCAGCAACTCTGCACGCCGCTGCCGCCGGCGCCGCAATTGGTCATTCCTGGGCCACCGGGTTGGCAGCTCGGCGGTTCATCCAGTGGCCCTGCGGCGGCGGTTGCCGCGTCGTCGTCAGCGCTGTCCGGTTGGCCGGCATCTTCTCCGCAAGAAGAGACGAACGTGGGCAGCGCTTCGACTCCCGGACACGGCGGGGTACACGCAGCAAGCTGGGTGCACTCGCCGTACTGGCTGGCGCTTGCGACTTCGTTGGCGGGAACCATCGCAGGGATCGGGGCACTCGGGGGTTCTACGAAGGCCCATCCATTTCCGGTCACCACGTAGTTGTCGCTCGTCAAGCCGACGAAGACGCCTCCATCCGGCGAGAAGGCGCAGTCCAGGGCGAGACCTGAGTTCTCGTTGCAGCGATTGGCCGACGTGCTGCATAAACCGGGCACTGGGATTGGGGCGCTGAGGCAGCCGTGGATCGTGTCGAGCGGGCTTAGTTGAGGTGGAGGGCCATCGCATGAGCCGGCAGCGGGAAAGCAATTGATGGCGCCGAGCGGACTTGCGTCGCCGGTGACGGTTGCACTGGACCCGCCTGACGCCGACGCGCCTGGGCTACCCACGCAGAGCCCCGTCGTCGTGTCGCAAACGGCGCCGAGAAGGGCGCAATTGCCGGGGCACGAAAGGCTGGCGGAGTTGCCGTTCGTCGCTGTCCCCGACCCGACCCCGCCCGTGCTCGCGTTGGTCCCGCTCTCACGGCCGCCGCAGCCAAGGGCTCCGGCGAGGGCAACAGCCGAGACGATGAGGGTCGCGCGGGTCATAGAGCAAATTGCCTGAAGCAAGAATAGAGCCCATCGTAACGGCGCGATATCAAGAACGTCGTCGCGCGCCACCCGGCCTGCGGCTACGGCGTCCTCGCACGCCGCACGCCTACAATCTGGGCCGAAGCATTTGCAAACCGGGTCATCTTCGCGGCGAACGACCCCGCGATGATCCAGCTTCTGAGCACCTGGGCCACGCAATGAGGGCGCGTCGCGAATCCCAGCTCGGGCTTGCCTCGACGCTTCGCCGTTGCAATAGCGCCTTCAGCGTTCTTGAGGAGATTCGGGACCAGGCGGTCCGGCGAATAGACGTACGACGTCGGCGGTGGTTTGGAGGCCGAGCTTTCGCATGGCTGCCCGGCGAGTTGTCGAGACTGAAGAAGGAGACACCCCCAGCGAGTAGGCGATGAGCTTCGCGGGGTGGCCCATCGCCACGTAAGCGAGCACTTGGCGCTCGCGAAGACCGAGCGCGCGTGGGTCGGTCACCTGGGGGTCGTTTCTGCGGGCGACCATGAAGCGTCGCCCATCGCTGTCGAACTGCTCGATGAGAGACCAGCGGCCCGCGACGAGGCCCTGCCAGAGGTCGAGAGCCTCGTCTTCGTTTCCGCGCGCTTTGCTCCGCGCACGATCAATGGCCTTGGCCGCCCGTCGCAAGCAGTCGCGGTCGTCGGGGCTCTGCGCGCGCTCGTCGCCGTGCACCATCGACCCTGAAGGAGAGAGAACCGCGTCTGCGCTCGCCGCCAAGTCGCCCTTCGATATTTTCGCAATGACACGGCGCAGGCGCGCGCTCGCGCCGATATGTGCCGCGATTCGACTCCAGGTCGAGCGCTCGTATCGCGTGGGGCGGCGCAGGTCGGGCGAGGGTGCGTTGAAGATCACAGCGTAACCGCTCGGATCGCGCGCTATGACCCCAACGACGTCCTGGATGCCGAAGGGATGCAGACACTCGACAAATGGGCGATACGTCCGAGCGTCCCTCGATGTCATTTGCAGCGTCTCGGTCACGGTGCCCATGACCAGTGGAGCCGAATTGGCTCGTCGATAGCCCTCGGGGTCCTCGAGGCTCATGCGCATCAGTGAGTCATGAAGCCTCTGGTGGGCGTATTGCGACCCGACGAGCAGCCGATCCGGAGCGACGCCGGGCTCGTAGATGGAGACCCCGACGCCAAAGCCCCGGTCAAGCTTGGGCGCGGCTTTCTCGAGCAACCGGTCAAGCCACGTGCGGGTATCCGACTCGCAGTCGTAAGCCGCCTCGACGATCGATATGGCGTCCGCCTTCACGCGCCCACTCCTGGGGACGAGAACCGGCCCCGTCCGGCAGGCTATGGATTTCACTCGGTCTGGCCATAGTCATTTGTTCACGTCGACCGCCTTCGCGGACGGGCGTGGTGACGCGGCATTCCGGCCCACCGCGCACGACGGCGGGCCCCCGCCCGCCGGAGGGGGACACACGTGATTGCACGCGCCGCAGTTGTCCTGATCGGTCTGCTCGTTGACGCAGGAGCTACCGCACAGCGTGTCCCCGCTCAGACAGCCGCAAGTTCCCGCCTGACACACCCCATTCATCGGGCAGAGCAGCCCACACACGCCGCAGTTGTTCGGGTCGGTCTGGTTGTTCAGGCAAGCTCCGTCGCACACCATGTCACCGCTGGGACAAACGCACATTCCGCCCTGGCAACTTACCAAGGTGGGACAGACCGTTTTGCATCCCCCGCAGTTAATCAGGTCGATTTGCTCGTTCACGCAGGTATCTGGACCTGGCCCGCCGGTGCCACAGAGAGTCTGGCCGGTGGGACACACGCAGCCGCCGTTCTGACAGGTCCCTGGTCCGTACCAGCAAACTGTCCTGCACACCCCACAGTTGTCCGGATCCGTCTGCTCGTTCACGCAGGCGCCGAGACAATTCGTTTCCCGCGTGGGACACGGGCCGCAAACACCATCGCGGCAGCTGGCTCCGGCTGGGCACACGGCACCACAGCTGCCGCAGTTTGGCGTGTCGGTTTGCACGTTCACGCAGAGCTCCTCGCATCGTGAGAGTCGTCACTTCGTTTCGCGCCAGCGTGCGCGCCACGCCGGCGCCTCGAACGGGTCGGCAAAGTACTGCGTCTCGTGCGCGACCTTTCCGTCGCGGAGCTCCATGATGCTGACGGTCGGGACCGGGCGCCCATCGTAGAAGATCACGTACTCGGTGACCCACAGATCACCAGAGCCGAGCGTTCGCCGTATCTCGAAGCGACGCCCGGCCGGGTTGTGCCCGCGTGACTCGAGCACGTTGCGACGGCCCCTGAAGCGTTCCCCCGATTGCGGATACTCGAGCTCGACATCGTCGCAGTAGATGTCGCCCTCTCCTGCATCGTCTCCGGCATTCGACGCGGCCCAGTGCCGATCGAGCGCAGCCCGGATCTCAGCGTCATCCATGCCCACGCGCATGCGGTACACTTGCCGTTTCCGGAGCGCAAGCCCGAGCGCGGGAGCACGTCGACCGTGAACCGGCTCTCAGGCGCTCGGTCGGCGAATCCTTCTAAGCCTCACCGGGTGGCGAGGGCGCATACTCATAGATGGTCAAGAGCCAGCTCTCGGCCCGACGCATCTCCGCCAGAAGCATTGCCCAGTAGCCGACCGTCACCACGAGCGGAAAGAGAACGACCGCGCCAGCCACGGGCGCTCGCCCTCCATGATAGGTGTGCGGAGCAAAGAAGTTGACGACCGATAGCAGCACCACGAGCACAACGGCGATCATCGAGGACACCGGCGGTCGCATGCGCACGCGGACGAGGCTTCCGCCGCGTTCGAGGGGCTCGACGGTCGCGGTGATCGACGGTCGCGGTACTCGGCTCCCTGGATCGCGGGTCGTGAAGCGAAAGGTGCGTTCGTCGAGCGCGGCGCCTACGAAGGACGTGCTGGCGGTGTCCCACAGCCTGACGTAGCGCGGCTTGCGGACCCACCTCGAGAGCTCTGCCGCCGCCACGCTCGGAGACCAGCTCGTCTCGATGCCGAAGTTACGCCAGAGAGAAAGGTCGTCGAGGTTCACTGAAGCTGTCCGTGCAAAGGTCCGCGCCTCCTCGCGCGCCGTGAAGTAAAAAGCTAAACTAACACCGCTTACGAGCTCGCCTTCAATAGCGGCTTGCGTTCAAACGAGATTTTTCTGGGGCCAACCGTTCAGGGTCACGGGCCGATGGGCCTTTGTCGATGGAGCCTAAAATGAGTCTGCGGTCGACACTTTTCGTCCTCCTTCTCGGCGGCGGAGCGGCAGCTTGCGGCTTCTCCCAGCCCAATGCGTCGTCGGGGTCGAGCACGTCCGGCACGGGCTCGACGAGCGCAGGATCCACGTCAGGGTCCGCATCGGGCTCCGCGGTGAGCGGGGCGAATGGAACGCCGAGCTCAGGGAACGTGAGCGCAACGGGGTCCACGCCAACGTCGGGCTCGGTCGCCCCGTCATCCGGGGCGTCGGGCTCGTCAATGAGCGGTGATGTCGCGTCGGGCAGCGTGGCCGGCACCGGCGCGAGCGCGGGCTCGACCTCGGGTTCGCCAAGCTCTGGCGCTGCCGCCTCTTCGGGCACGACGCCAGTCTCGAGCAGCGGTTACGACAATCCGGATGAGGCGGGTCCGCCGCCCGGAGAAATGGCCCATCCCGGGGAATGCATCTATCCACCGATTGCCTCCGAGCGCAAAGCCCCCGCATTTGCTCTTCCTGCGCCTGCGAATCCCGCGGGGCTCATCTTGCGATTCATGAACAATTGCCCGCTCGATCTGTGGGTGAGCGGAACCGCGCTGCAGGCCTTCGAGCTGCCGCCAAGGCAGACCGGCACGCCACCGTCCGAAAAGGTCTTCGATTGGCCCGGCGGGGGCGGCCGCATCACCGCCTACGAGAGCTCGGCGAACGGTTTTCAAATCAACTTCATCGAGTTCAATGCGCAAAAGGGCGGCGCGCTCAACATCGACGCCTCGAACGTCGATTGGGTTGGAATTCCCGTCGAAGTTCGTGGAAACGATGTTTCTACGTGTCTCACGGGCTGCTATCAGCCGTACGCCCTTATGATGGATGGCTGTCCGTCGCAGCTGCTGGATACGACTCACACCATTTGCACGGCGCCGAAGAACTGGTGCGCCGAGGGCAACAACTACACGGACCCCATCTGCCAGCTTATCGTGACGGCGGCGCAAGCCGTGGTGACTACGGATCCGAAGTGCGCGGGCGGCGCGAATGACGTCGGTGCGATGAACGCAGCGAATATCTACGGGTGCGGTGGGGCCTTCTGGTCAGCAAGCAGTTACTGCTGCGCGGAGGTGACGCGGGGATACAAGACCGACAAGGACGACCCCGACAACGACATGACCCAAAATTGTAACTACTACAGAGAGATGCCCTTCAGTACCTACTCGGCATACTCGCAGACCATTTGCCCGTTCGTCTATTCGTTCGCGTACGACGACAACAACTCCCAGAGCGGCTTTCAGACTTGCCCAAAGTCGACGGATATGGACGTCACCTACTGCCCCGGCGACCCGTAACCTATCGCCTTTGCTCCCCCTTGCGCCCCTCCCCCATCGCGGCGGCCTCCTCCTCGTCGTCTCGCTCGCGCCCGGTGTACGCCGGCGCAACGCGCACCTTCTCCGGTGAGAGCTCGACCCTCGCTCCCCACTCCGTAGGAGCCTCAATCCGCGGCCCTTCGTGGGGAGATCTCCGTGCCGTTGGCTCGTCGTGCAGGCGCCGCTGGCTCTCGTGCCACCACTTCATCGCGCTCTCGTGCTCGCGGAAGTCTTCCTCGCTGGCCGTCAGCGCGACGAGCGCGTGAATGGCGAGGCCGATGCCCCACCCGAGCGCAGGCAAAAACCAGATCCACCCGGGCGTGAAGCTCAAGAGAACGAGACCGAGGACCAGGATCGCGCCGTTGATGATCCCGTAGACTCCCGCATGCCGATAGAGGGCCAGGCGCCGGTGGCGGATCCAGGCATCGCGCTTCTTCACGAAATCGCCGCTCGTGGCGCTGGGCTCTTGCTTGCTGGCTCGCAGCGCGCGGCTGGCCTCCCGGAGGGAATCGGGATCGATACCCACCTCGGCGGCGACGGCGAGAAGATCCTCGAAGCCAAGCTTGGTCGAACCCTGGCGCTCGGCTTGATGATCGATGGCCTTGGCGAGCACCTCGCGGACTTCTCCCGTCGAAAAACGCTGCGCCTCGGTCGCGCCCTGCGGCAGCGCTTCACGCACTTGTCGGGGCTTCGCAGATCCGAGCTTGTCGCCTTCGCGAACGGCGGCATCGAGGGCCTGCGCGACATCGTCCATGGAGGGGAAGCGATCCTCGGGGCGCTTCTCGAGCGCTCGGAGGATCACGTCCTGGATGGCGCGCGGCACGGCGGCCTGATCGAGGGGGGCGCGCTCGACACGATCCGTGAGCACCGACGCCATGACGGCCATCGCATCACCCGATCCGCGCCAAGGAAGCCGCCCCGCGAGCAGCTCGTAAGCGACGACGCCCCACGCGAACTGGTCGGTGCGACCGTCGAGCGCGTCGCCGCGGATTTGCTCGGGAGCCATATAGAAAGGGGTTCCCAGCTTGACGCCCTCGATCGTGAGGGTTGCAAGTGCGGGCCCCGCGGTTCCGCCGTGGGGGTCGATGCTGCCGCTCTGGCGGCGGGCGATGCCGAAGTCGAGCACCTTCACCACCCCGTCCTCGCGAACCATCACGTTCTCGGGCTTGATGTCGCGGTGGACGAGCCCGCGTTTGTGCGCCACAGCGAGCGCCCGGGCCACGTCGCCAAGCTCTGCGACGGACTTCGCCGCTGGCACTGACGCATTTCCCACCGCGCCGCGCAGCGTCCGGCCCGAGACGAGCTCCATGACGATGAACGGCGTCCCCTCGTGCTCGCCGACGTCGAAGATGGAGACGGCGTTGGGGTGGTCGAGCGCGGCCGCAGCACGGGCCTCGCGGAGGAGGCGAGCGTTGGCATCGGCGTCGGCCTGCCCGTCGCGCTGGCCGTCGGAGATGACCTTGAGAGCCACGCGCCTTCCCAGCCGGGCGTCATGGGCGCGGTACACGCAGCCCATCCCTCCCTGCCCGAGTGGCGCCTCGATCGTGTAGCGCTCGAACGTGTCGCCTGGCTTCAGCATCGCGCTGGAGGATAATATGGATCCTGGCGCCAACATCCCGCAGCGATCGGGACGGCGCCCAAGCGCTCGCACGAGCCAGCGATGCGCGGGATCCGCGTCTCATGATAGCGTCCGCGCATGCCAACGCCGACCTCGTTGCCCCTCGCCGACGGAACGAAGATGCCCGCATTGGGGCTGGGAACCTGGAAGTCTTCGCCCGGCGAGGTCGGGCGTGCCGTCCGCGTCGCGATCGAGGTCGGATACCGGCACATCGATTGTGCGGCCATCTACGGAAACGAGGCCGAGATCGGCCAGGCGTTGGCCGAGGCGTTTGCCGCCGGCGACGTCTCACGCGACGCGCTGTGGGTCACGAGCAAGCTCTGGAACGACAGTCACGAGCCCAAGTACGTGCGCCAGGCGATCGAACGGACGCTGACCGACCTGCGTCTCGATGCGCTCGATCTCTATCTGATGCACTGGCCCGTCGCGCTCCGTCACGGTGTCACCCTTGCACAGAGCGCCAGCGATTTCCTGAGCCCCGCCGAAGTGCCGATCGAGACGACCTGGGAAGCGATCGTGGCGCTCAAGCGCGCCGGCCTCACCCGGCAGGTCGGCGTTTCCAACTTCACGATCCCGAAGATTCGCGCGATCACAGCTGCCGTCGGCGAGGCGCCGGCGGTCAACCAGGTGGAGATGCATCCGCTCCTGGCGCAGCGCGATCTGCTCGCAGGGTGCGATGCGATGGGCGTCAAGCTGACCGCGTATTCGCCGCTCGGCTCACCGGACTCCGCCTCCTTCTTCGGTCGAAAAGACGAGGTGCTTCTCGTCAAGCATCCCGAGATCGTGCGGATCGCGACAGCGCGAGGCGCGACGCCGGCCCAGGTGCTCATCGCGTGGGCGCTCTCCCGCCACACGTCGGTGATTCCCAAGTCGACTCAAGAGAAGCGCCTGCGCGAAAACCTCGCGTCGCAATCGGTCACCCTCGCCGAGGCCGACGTAAAGGCTCTCGATGGCCTCGACCGAGGTCATCGCTACCTCGACGGCGCTTTCTGGTCGGCGACGGGGTCGGTCTATACGCCGCAGTGGCTGTGGGATTGAAAGCTTCCACGTTCATTGCTTGCCCGTTTCGCCCGTGCATCTGTGAGGTAAAAACGCCTAGCTTGCGCCTGGGGCCGTGAAACGCGGGCTTCAAGTTGTTACACTCGCGCAACCGGAGGCGAGAGCATGGGGTTACTGCGATTGACTCACGTCAGGCCCGAAGTCGACTCCGAGACGATGGTTCTCGAAGCTGCGCGCGTGATGAGCGAGAGCAACATCGGAGCCGTCGCCGTGAAAAGCGGGAAGAAGGTCGTCGGTGTATTCACCGAACGAGACCTGATGAAGCGAGTGGTGGCCCCGGGGCGCGATCCCGCCACGACGCCCCTCAGGGAGGTGATGACAGGCGACGTGGTAAGCGTCGCCGACTCCACTCCTCCGGCCAAAGCGGCGGCCATCATGCGATCCCATCGCATGCGCCACCTCGTCATTGTCGACGACAATGGGGATTACCTGGGCTTGCTCGCGCAGCGCCATATCCTCTACGACCTCATGAGCGAGCTCGCGTTGAAGGTGAACGACCTCACCGGCTATCTGATGGCAGACGGCCCCGGCGGCTGAGAGCCCCTCCCGCCCTGAGCGCGTGCCGATAGTTAACAACCGTTGGTGTCGCAGCGGCAATGGTTCCCGCCATGCTCTCCCCAGCAAGTGCAGTGTGCATAGTTGGGGCACGAGCAGCTTATGGCGCAGCTTGCCGCCGAACCTTCTCCGGGGCAGGAGCAGGACGTAGGAGGCCCTGAATCAGCCTTTTCAGCGTCGGCGCCTGGCGCCTCCGTCGGAGCCGAAGCCGGAGATGCGGCCTGCGGTGAAGATGCGCCGCACGCAGCCACCAAGATCGCAGTGGATGCGATAGCAGCGCAGTATCCGACTACCGTCTTGTGGCTTCGCTTGAACATGGCAGCATTTTATCCGGGCGAGGCGGAGTTTGTCGAGTCGCATGTCGGTTTCGCTTGCGTGCGCGGGCTGCGTGGTCGCCCAGAGATGGCCGAGGCTCGGTCTGAGCCGGACGCTCCGGCTTACATCTTCGTGAAGGTGAAATAGTCGGGATTGAACTGCAGGGTCAGGAGCGAGAAAGTCAGGACATAGACTCCCGCGGTGGGAATCGTGACCGTGCCGATATTCTGTACCATTTGCCACGAGTGGTAGGTTTCGGGGCAATTGCAACCGGCCGTCGGGCTGCCAGGTATCGAGACCGTGCCGCTCGTGACTCCTCCGCCGAAGTCGAACGTGACGGTGACCCCGGCAGGTGCCCCTGCAAAGCCGCCGATGGCGAATGTCCCTGGCTCCGTCACCTCGACGGTGTACTTCAGCCACTCCGGCGCCAGACTCGGCATCCCGCCCCCCGACGTGGGCGACTTCATGTAGCAAACGTAGACGTCCTGAGGCATCACGTTCGTCCCAATCTTGACCATCGGGCCCGTCAGTGTGGGCCCGTCGGCCCCTCCTGCGATCCAGGAAGCGCTGGTCGCGGCGTAGTTGTCGGGTTCTCCGCCGTTCATGTGACAGATTCCCGCGTTGTCGTTGCAACCGGCGCCGCCGCAAACGGTGTCGCCCGCGGCCACCGGTCGATAGGTGCCCGTGTATCCGCGCCAGTCCCCAGTGTTGACCATCTTTTGACAGTCAGGGGGATATCCATGGCAGTAGGCGACACCCGGGCCGCCGGTGTCGTAGTTGGCCATTTTCAGGAATCCGGGAATCTGTTGCATGATGCCCATGAACGGCTTGCCCGCATAGACCCCACCATCATCCGTCGTAAGCACGCCGGTCGAGGCGCTACCGCTCGACCCGCTCTCGACAGAACCGCTGGTCGCGCCCGTACTGACGCCGGTTCCGGCACCCGAGCCGCTGCCGCTCGCCGAGCCCGTGCTCGCTCCACTGGCCATCCCCGAGCCCGTACTGACGCCACTCTCGGCGCTCGAACCGCTACCGTTCGCCGCGCCCGTACTGGCTCCCCCGCTCGTAGCCGGGCCAGCGCCGCTCGTTGCTGAGTTGCCGGCCGCACCCGCGCTCGCTCCGCTGGCCGCATTGCTGCCGCTGTTTGCGCCCGTGGCGCCCACATTGGGCCCGCTTCCAGACCCTCCGCAGGCCGTAGCCAAGATAGTGATCCCCGCGAACCCTACCAACCTCATGACCGTCCTCCCCAATGGTGGTGAGACCCCGTGCCGAGTATCACGGACCGACCCTGGCCGGCTACGGCCAATGTGTCTCCTTCTGCCCCTCTCTACGACATCGACATCAAGCGAAAGCTCGCGGCGTGCATATGCCGTAAGCTAAACAGCTTCACGTTGAAGCGGGATCATAGAAACCGAGCGACGTGGCCGGCGATCCTGCCTGGGTAGTCCTTGAAGGACTCGAAGGTGGAGACGAGGGCCTGGTCGCG
>Ga0302326_10006018_pt1 | contig 27391 bp, 20 predicted proteins | sample Palsa_T0_3_FD_202264 | JGI IMG/M metagenome (GOLD analysis project Ga0302326, IMG submission 202264) | Peat permafrost microbial communities from Stordalen Mire near Abisko, Sweden - Palsa_T0_3 | ecosystem: Environmental > Terrestrial > Soil > Palsa > Peat permafrost | place: Sweden: Abisko... | reverse complement strand
CAGGACCAGGGATCGCATAATGTGATTTTCGATTCGGAGTTCCGGCTCAGCCCGCACGTAAATTTACGAATCGCCGAAAATTTTTCCCTGACCACGGGGTACTTTGACGCGGGAGACAGCGCCGAAGTAGTCGCCTACTCGGGACCGAACGTCAGCCTGATTACACCTTTAGCCACGCAAAGATCGAGCTTGACCACGGTGGAGACGAATTATCACTTTGCCTTGAACGATCTGACCGGGGCGAGCGGATCATTCTATGATTTGCATTTCACCAACCTACCCGCGGGCACAGAGTATGAGTTGACCAATTCGCAGACCGCTTCAGGCTCAGCATTCTGGCTGCACCGGATCTTTGGCTCAGACTGGGCTGGCATAAGCTACCGTTTTGACCGGATCACTTTCGCTCCCAGCGGCGATACCCGGGTCCATAGCTTTCTGGCAACGGACACGCTGAGCGTTTCGAAGCGAGTCACGCTGACTGGCTTTGTCGGGCCGCAGTACTCCGAAAATGAGGGACTGGTTCCGGTCACGCTGACGCCTACGCAATCTAATCAATGGTCGGTTGCCGGGGGAGCGGAAGGCAGCTGGAAGAACCAGAGCACCAGCGTGTCGGGTGGGTATTCGCGGACGATCAGCGACGGTGGCGGCATCTTAGGTGCAGTGCGTGTGCAGACCGTCCATGCAAACCTCCGCCGGCAGTTGACTCCTGGTTGGGCGCTGTCGCTCAACGGCAGTCACGGAGCGAATCAGTCGCTGACTGTGCCCTTCGTCACCAGCGGAGGTTCGCTGAGTTTAACTTCGGCAGGTGCTTCGCTGGAGCATAACGTGGGGAAAAGTATGGGGCTCCGGATGGGTTACTCGCATGATTTTCAGCAGCTGTATGACGTGCCGGGCGCAACCCAAACCAGCCCACTCCAGACGCTGAATGCGAGCCGAAACCGATTTTTCGTCACCTTCACGTATCAGTGGGCAAAACCGTTAGGAATGTAGGTATGGAAGAAGAACTACAAGAATCAGGCACGCCAATCGATTTTACCGAGATCAAGGGCATCGTCCGCCGGCGGCGGTTGCACTTTCTGGTGCCATTTTTCTGCGGCTGGGCGCTAGTGTGGGGGGCGAGCTGGTTGCTGCCTTCGACCTATCAGTCGGGCACGCTCATCCTGGTCGAACAGCCTTCGGTGCCGGAGAAATATGTTGTCTCTAACATCGACAGCGACATTCAGCATCAGTTAGACAGCATCACGCAGCAAATCCTGAGCCGCACCCGGCTGCTGCGGATCATCGACTCGATTGGTCTTTACGCGGAAGAGCGGAAGCATCATCAGAGCCCCGACGATCTGGTGGCGAAGATGAGCAAGGACATCGACATCGAACTGTCGCACGGCGACGACAAAAAGCTCTCGGCATTCAATATCTATTACGCGAATCGCGATCCGAAGATGGCGCAGCGGGCGACGGCCGAGCTGGCGAACCTGTTCATCACGGAAAACCTGGAGCAGCGGCAAGAGCGATCCGAGAACACGACCAAATTTCTGGAAGAGCAGCTTGATCAGGCGCGCGCCAAACTGGCGGCACAAGAAGCGAAATTGCGTGTGTTCAAAGATCAGCATCTGGGCGAGTTGCCCACCCAGACGGCGAGCAATCTGCAGATCCTGACCGGCCTCCAGAATCAGGTGCAGGCCAACGAAGATGCGCTCGATCGCGCCAAGCAGCAAAATACTTATCTGGAATCGCTGATCAATCAATATCGCGCCATGAACACCAGTGCGAATAGTTCGAAGCCCGGCGAGGGCGGGACCTCGGTCGGACTGGCCGACATTGACAAACAGCTGGAGCAATTGAAGGCGCAGCTAGCGGATTTGACGTCCCATTACACCGACAAACATCCCGACGTCCGGAAAACCAGGGAACAGATAGCGCGGGTGGAAGCCATGCGGGCACGGCTGGTGGCGGATCTGAACAATTCAGCCATTACGCCCAGTACAGCGGACCCGGCCGCGGTCAAGGCGCTTGATCCGAAAACCGCGCCGATGCTGGAACTCGAGAGTCAACTGAAGGCGAATCGCCTTGAGATCGCGAATCGCGAATCGGAAATTAAAGACGAGCAAAACAAGATCAGCCAATACCAGGGACGTCTCAATATGGCGCCGGTGATGGAACAGCAGTTCGCTGACATTACGCGCGACTATGATCAGTCGAAGACCGATTACGAGGCGCTGCTGGCCAAGAAAAATCAGTCGGAAATGTCGACTGACCTGGAGAAAACGCAACAAGGCGAGCGTTTCCGGATGCTGGATCCGCCGAATCTTCCGGTGCGGCCCTACAAGCCGAACCGGCTGATGCTGTGCGGTGCGGGATTAGCGGTGGGCCTGGTTTTCGGCGGGGGCTTCGCCTTCGGCATGGAAAAGCTGAGCGGCAAGATCTATAGCGAGCGCGAGATCAAGAAGGTGGTCCCCTTCGAGGTGATCGCCGAAATTCCGCCGATCGAAACCTTGCAGGAACAGTCGGCCGGCCGGCGCAACGCGTGGCTCGCGGGCGCGGCGGCGGTAGTGATTTTTGGCTGCATCCTGCTGGGGTCGGCAATAACCTTTCTGTACGGCTAGAAACCATGTATAAAAGCTTCTATCATCTGCAGCGAAATCCCTTCGAAATCACGCCGGACCCGTCGTTTTTGTTTCCAACGATCCGGCATAACGAAGCGCTTGCCTCCTTATATTACGGGGTGACGGCGCACCGTGGATTTGTAGTATTGACGGGCGAGGTGGGCACGGGCAAGACGCTCATTCTGCGTTCGCTCCTCGGTTTGTTGCAGCGCCGCGAAGTCGCCTTCGCTCTGATTTTTAATCCGTCGCTTTCGCCTCTAGAATTCATGCGCTATATCGCGGGTGATTTCGGGCTGCCGACGGCGGGCAAGGCCAAAGACGAGCTGATCCACGTGCTGAATAATTTTCTGCTGCAGCGGCATGAGCGGAAATTGACGACGCTTCTGGTGGTCGATGAAGCTCATCACCTGTCATCGGAGATCCTGGAAGAGATACGGTTGCTGACGAATCTCGAGACGTCGCAGCAAAAGCTACTGCAAATCGTGCTGGCGGGTCAGCCAGAGCTCGACCTGAAACTCGATTCTTACGATCTGCGGCAACTCAAGCAGCGCGTGGCCCTGCGCTGCCATCTGGACGCACTCAGCCGGAACGAAACCAGGGAGTACATGAGCCGCCGTCTGCAGATTGCGGGGGCGCCGGCGGCGTGCGACATTTTTTCCGAGCTCGCGATTGATGCCGTGTTCAAGCACTCGCGGGGAATTCCACGGCTCGTCAACACGGTCTGCGAGAACGCGCTGATTTCCGGCTACGCCAAACAGGAACTGACGATTGGCCCCGAAATCATTGACGCGGTTGCGCGGGACCTGCGACTGGGAGCGGTGGTTGTCGACCCGCGAAACAATGGCGGAGGGCTGTCGAGAGAGAAAGAGAAAGAGAAGAACGAACTCCTGCTGGCGGTAAAGAAGCTGCTCGAGGTGCATGGCCGCATGCAGGAATCGGAGACCAAGGGCCGGTTGCAGTAGGGAACAGGTGTTTTTCACATGAGCAATATATTTGAAGCGTTACAACGAGCAGAGGCTGAGCGGTCCGGCGGAGATGTGCCGAAAGCCGCCGACACGGTTGCCGATCTGCTGCGAGGCGTCGAAAAGGAAATCGAGCGCGAGCGGTCATTTTCTGAACTGCCTTCTGCTGGACTGGCTGCTGAATTGCCGCCGGTGGAGAAACCACCGTCTGCAGCGAGCGAGGCGTTTGTCCCCACGAAAGTGATCGTGCCCTCCGTTACTGCTGATTCCCGGCTAGTGTGTCTGACGGATCAGGGCGGCTTGGCGGCGGAAAAGTTTCGCGTGCTGGGATTGAAGCTGCGATACCTGCGCGAGAAACGCAAGCTCAAACGCATCGTCATTACGAGCAGCATTCCGGAAGAAGGCAAGAGTCTGGTGTCCTCCAATCTGGCACTCAATCAATCGCGCAGCAAGGTTCTGAAGACGGTGCTGATCGACGGCGACTTGAGGCGGCCGGAGTTGGCGCGGCGCTTCGGCTTTCATCGCAGCCTGGCGGGACTGAGTGAGGTTCTTCGCGGAGAGCGCCGGCTGTCCGATGTGGTCTACAAGATCGAGGGTTCCGGCCTCTGGTTCATGCCCGCAGGAGTGACCCCCGAGAATCCGCTGGACCTCATGCAATCGGCCCGGATGCAACAATTGCTGGAACAGCTCGAGACATTTTTTGACTGGATTATCATCGACACCCCTCCGATCCGTCCGTTGGCGGATACACCGCTCTGGATGAAACTGGCGGATGGCATGCTCCTGGTGACACGCGAGGGCGTATGCGACAAGAAACAGCTGGAGCGGGCGGTGGAGGTCGTTGATCGTTCGCTGATGCTGGGCCTGGTGGTGAACAGTTGCAGCAGCAATGAGCACAAATATTATTACTCCCGATACGATCCGGCTGCGAATGCGGAGGAGTCTTCCGCACCCGCAGCCAAAAACTGAAAAATTAACCGGACCCCCCGTTCCGAAGATCAAACTTCCCTCGTAAAAATCTTAGCCGTATCCGCGAAAACTACGGTGCACCTGTGGCTACCGTAGCGCGCGAGGAGATGCAGCCGTGGCGTCCACATCGATGAAACCGCGATCCGTTGATCGAAAACCTCAACCGCAAGACCTGCCCGACTCTCAAGAAATCCTGGTGGAGGAAGCTTTCCGCCGGATGATCTCGATTGAGCGCAAGCGCAGCGAGCGTTCGCAGCGGCCGTTCGTGCTTTTGCTGATCGATGCAGGACAGAGTTATTCGGGAGATAAGCAGGGCCGCGTCCTGCTGGACATGCTTTCCGCACTCCAGAAGGCGACCCGCGAAACCGATGTTACCGGCTGGTACACGACCAACTCGGTGCTGGGAGTCATGTTCACCGAGATTGTTCTGGATAACAACGCCGTGCTCAGCACGATCCTCTCCCGGATCGGCACACTTCTGCGCGAACGGCTGGACAGCGATCAGTTCAGCCGGATCAAGTTTTCCTTTCACGTGTTTCCGGATGACTGGGACTCGGAGAACCCGGAGCGTCCCAGCAACCCAACCCTTTATCCGGATCTTGAGAAGCGGCAACAATCCAACCGGATGGACCGCTTCACGAAGCGAATGATCGACATCCTCGGAAGCCTGTTCCTGCTGTCGTTGTTGTCGCCAGCGTTCTTTCTTATCGCGGCGGCCATCAAGCTGACCTCGCGCGGACCGATTTTGTTCCGGCAGAAACGCATCGGCGAACATGGAACCCCATTCACGTTTCTGAAGTTCCGGTCCATGTACCTGAATAATGATTCCAGCGCGCACAAGGAGTATGTTCGCCAGTTGATTGCCGGGCAGGCGGAAAAGAAGTCGGTCGACGGCAACAGCGAGGGCGTTTTCAAGCTGACAAATGATCCGCGGATTACGCCGGTGGGCAGGATTCTACGGCGCTCCAGCCTCGACGAACTGCCGCAGTTGATCAATGTGCTGTGCGGAGAAATGTCGCTGGTCGGACCTCGTCCGCCTCTGCCGTATGAAGTGGAAATGTACGCCACGTGGCATCGCCGCCGTCTGCTCGAAGCCAGGCCGGGAATCACCGGGCTCTGGCAGGTGTATGGTCGCAGCCGCGTGGAATTCGATGACATGGTGCGGTTGGATTTGCGCTATGCCCGCAACTGTTCTCCCCTCCTCGACCTGAAGATTCTCTTGCAGACGCCAAAAGCGGTAATGAATGGAGACGGCGCCTGCTAGTTTGAAGTTCCCGGTGATCTTCTCCCTCGCACCGCATGCAGTTTCGTAACCCACCCGAAGTTCTCTGCGAGGTTCCATGCCTACTTCTGTGTTAACCAGCACCACTTTCATGACTCAGCAGCCTCATCCTCATAAGGTAAATTCCGTGATCAAGTTTGGCGTCGTCGGCTACGGGTATTGGGGGCCGAACATCGTGCGCAATCTGCGCGGCCTCGAAGGTTGCGAGGTGATCGGGATATGCGATCAGACGGCGGCGGCGCGAAAACGCATACAGGCGGCGCATCCGGGAGTGCCGGTCCACAGCGATTTCCACGAACTGGTAAAGTCGCCGGACGTGGACGCGATCGCGGTGATCACGCCGGTGTGGACGCATTATGAGCTGGCCAAGGCGGCACTCGAAAATGGCAAGCATGTATTCGTGGAGAAGCCGTTCACGAGCACCGTGGCGCAAGCCGAAGAACTGATCAACCTGGCGGAGCGGAAAAATCTTCAGATCATGGTGGATCATACGTTCCTGTTTACCGGCGCGGTCCGCAAAATCAAGAAGCTGCTCAAGGAAGGGGCGCTCGGCAAGCTCTACTACTACGATTCGACACGGGTGAACCTGGGGCTGTTTCAGCATGATTGCAATGTGATCTGGGATCTTGCGCCGCACGACCTCTCGATCATGAACGACCTGCTGCACAAAGAGTGCGAAGCCATCTCAGCTACGGGGCAAGCGCACCTCAACGAGCATGAGGATATTGCGTTCATCACCGCCTATTATCCGGACAAGATGATTGCGCACGTCAACGTCAACTGGATTTCTCCGGTCAAAGTTCGAACCACTCTGATTGGCGGCGAGAAAAAAATGCTGGTGTGGAACGATCTCGAGGCCGATGAGAAGCTGAAGATTTACGACAAGGGCGTGGATGTAAAGAGCCAGGAAGGCGTCTACAACCTGCTGGTAAGTTACCGCTCTGGAGATATGTGGGCGCCACAGGTTGAGCAAGTCGAGGCGCTGCGTCTGGAATTGAGTTATTTCATCGAGTGCATCACCAAGAATCACAAACCTTCGAATGACGGCGTCGCCGGTCTGCGCGTGGTGAAGATGCTACAGGCGGCCACCGAGTCTCTTCGTCAACGAGGAGCATTGGTCTACCTCTGAAATCTACCTCTGAAGGCCTACCTCTGAAACTCTGCGTCTGAAAGCTCTACCTCTGATCTTTGATCTTGCCGAGCTTTAATCTTGCCAATCTCGCCGCCAACTACCCTGTGATTCCAAGAATCCTCCTGTGAAGCCTACGGTTCTGGTTGTAACCACAACGAGTTGGGTGCCTACGGCCCGCCTGGCTGTAGCTCTCGGAAATGCAGGTTTCCGGGTTGAGGCGCTTTGTCCGCCCGATCATCCCTTGGGCAAAACGCAAGCCGCCAGCCGCATACATCATTATCAAGGTCTGGCGCCGTTGCGTTCCCTGGCGCGGGCAATCGCTGCCGCGGAACCGGATCTGGTCATTCCCGGAGATGATTTGGCGGCGCGGCACTTACAGGAGCTGCATGGGCGGCGAGAAGCTTATTCGGGAGAGGCGAAAGAGGTTGGAACTTCGTCCGGAAATTCGCTGGGAAGTCTGATCGAGCGCTCGCTGGGGTCGCCGGAGGCGTTTCCGATCATCCACGCGAGAGCCGCTTTCATGGAGCTCGCCCGCAAAGAGGGAATCCGGGTTCCGACGACCGAGATCGTCAGGACGCTCGACGATGTAAAGAACGTAGTCGAGCATGTTGGGTTCCCGACCATGCTCAAGGCCGACGGCACTTCGGGAGGCGAGGGTGTGCGGACGGTGCGGACGGTGGCGGAAGCGCAATCCGCATTTCGAAAGCTGCACGCCCCTCCACTTTTAGCGAGAGCGCTCAAGCGCGCCGCACTTGACCAGGACAGCACTTTGATCTGGCCATCGCTATTGCGAGAGCGGCCGACGGTCATTGCGCAAAGCTATGTGGCGGGCCATGAAGCGACCAGCACCATCGCCTGCTGGAAGGGCAAGATCCTCGCGAGCCTGCATTTTGAAGTGCTCCGCAAAAGTAACGCCGCTGGACACGCGACGGTTGTGCGGTTGATCGAAAACACTGAAATGTCAGACGCGGTCGAAAAGATGGTGCGGCGGATGGGTCTTTCCGGCCTGTGCGGATTTGATTTCATGCTGGAAGCAAGCACCGGGAATGCGTACCTGATCGAAATCAATCCGCGAGCCACGCAGGTGGGGCACATCGCGCTGGGTGCGGGACGCGATCTTCCCGCGGCTTTGTATGGCGCGATCACGGGACAGACGAGCCGGGTTATGCCGGCGGTCACCACGAACGATACCATCGCGCTTTTTCCTCACGAGTGGGCGCGAGATCCACAAAGCGAATTTCTGCGAACCGGATATCACGACGTTCCCTGGGGCACGCCGGAGTTGGTGCACGCCTGCATCCGTCGCAGCTGGAAGCAAAGTAAATGGTATTCGCGCGGTGACCGGAGTACTGAGGTTGCGGCGGCGACTGCAGCCATGAAAGCGGCGACCGAGAACAGCGCGAAAGCGAGCCTGCCAGCCAGATGAGAAAGCTACTGCGGGTGATGAAATTCGGCGGGACGTCGGTGGGGGATGCATCCTGCATCGCGAGAGTGGCCGGGATTGTTCGAACGGCGGCGCGTGAATCGAGCGTGGCGGTCGTCGTATCGGCGATGAGCGGTGTGACCAATCGACTGATTGAGGCAGCGAACCAATCAAAGGCCGGAAACGAGAGCGGAGTCGCCGAAATTTTTGCGCAGCTGGCCAAGCGGCACGATGAAGTGGTGGCCGCGTTGATCCATTCGTCGCCGGTGCGGCGGTCCTTGCAGCGTCAGCTTCACGACATCTTTGACGAGGGTAAGCGTCTTTGCCAGGGCACCATCCTGTTGCGCGAGTTGACGCCGCGAACTTTGGACGCAATCTCAGCACTTGGTGAACGTCTTTGCGCCCCGATCGTGGCGGCCGCTTTATCAGAAATCGGACTGGCCAGCGAAGCGATCGACGCCACCGAGCTGGTCGTAACCGATTCCTATCACGGCGGAGCCGAGCCTTGGATTGACCTGACCCGCACACGGTGCGAGGCTCGTGTGACTCCGCTGCTGCAGGAAGGGATCGTGCCGGTGGTAACCGGCTTCATCGGCGCCACGGAAGAAGGAGTGCTTACGACGCTTGGCCGCGGTGGCTCCGACTATTCGGCAACCATACTCGGCGCGGCGCTTGAAGCGGACGAAATTGTAATCTGGAGCGATGTGCCGGGCATGTTAACCGCCGATCCGAGGCTGGTGGCGGAGGCCTACACCATCCCCGAGATCTCGTATCGCGAGGCCGCCGAACTGGCCTATTTCGGCGCCAAGGTGCTGCACCCGAAGACGCTTCGTCCGGTGATGCAGCGCGGCATTCCGATCTGGATCAAGAATACTTTCGAAGCGGACGAGCCTGGGACAAAGATTACGCCCACGGGCGCGCTGAATGCCGGAGGCGTGAAGGCGCTGGCTGCCATCAGCGAAGCCTCGCTGATCACGGTTGCGGCTACTGGTTCGCATGGCGTTACCGATGCGTTGGCGCGCACCGTCGCCACGGCGGCAGCGGTTCGAGCGGATGTGCTCCTGATTTCGCAGTCTTCTTCGCACAATGATATCTGCCTGGTGATTCCATCCGCGCTGGCCAGGCGCACGGTTGAGGCGCTGCGCCACGAGTTCTCCGAAGATCTGATGCACGAGGAAATGGAACACACGGTTTTTGATTCCGCGGTTTCCGTGATTACGCTGGTGGGCCAGAACCTGCGAACCGCTCCCGGAACGGTGGCGCGCACGTTCGCCGCGCTCGGGCAGGAAAATGTAGACATCATCGCGACGGTTCAGGGATCCTCCGATTGCAGCATGTCGTTCGTGGTGCCGCCAGCGGCCATGAAAGCGGCGGTAGGCATTCTGCATCGGGAACTCGAACTCGGCAGTGTATTGCTGAGCAAGCGTCCAGCCGCGTCGGTGGCCAGTCCATCGGTGAGTTGGAAGTATCAGCGAGCGACCGCCGATTGAGGATTGCGGCGTCCGTGGAATCCCACTCTAACGTCGCAAAGGACGCGACGTTAGAATGGGGCACCCTCCTGGCAACAGTTCGGTTGAAGCTGAAAAGGATCTAGCTTTTATGGACACTTACGTATGCATCGCGCCGGACGTAAAGCTTGGACGAGACGTCAAGCTTTCCAAGTTCATCAACCTTTATGGATGCGAGATTGGCGACGAAACGAAAATCGGAGCCTTTGTCGAGATCCAGAAGAACGCCACGGTGGGCAAACGCTGCAAGATCTCCAGCCACACCTTCATCTGTGAAGGCGTAGTTATCGAAGACAACGTCTTCGTCGGACACGGCGTGATGTTCATCAACGACTCTTATCCACGTGCGACCACCCCCACGGGCGGCTTGCAGACCGAAGCCGACTGGCATGTGGAACGGACGGTAGTAAAGAAGGGAGCCTCGATCGGCTCCGGCGCGACCATCCTCGCCAACACCTGCATCGGAGAAAACGCCATTGTAGGAGCGGGCGCGGTGGTCACGAAAGATGTCCCGGCCAACACCATTGTGGCCGGCAATCCAGCAAGAATTCTGCGTCAAATCGAAACGGGGGTAGCTCGGTGAATCATTCGCAAAACATTCCTTTTCTTGATCTAGTCACGCCGCACGTTGAGCTCGAGCAGGAGTTGACCGCGGTTTTTCAGCAGGTAATTCGGACTGCAGGCTTCATCGGCGGCCCGATGGTGGAAAATTTTGAAAAAGAGTTTGCCGTGTTCTGCCACACCGAACGCGCGGTCGCAGTCAACAGCGGCACGGACGCTCTGCGATTTGCGCTCATGGCCACCGGAGTCAAGGCGGGCGACGTGGTGGTAACGGTGCCGCATACCTTCATTGCGACGACCGAAGCCATCTCGCAGGCGGGAGCGCTGCCGGAGTTCGTCGACATCGACGAGCGCACCTACAACATGGATCCCGAAAAACTGCGCGAGTATCTGGAAACGCAGTGCCAGCGGTCCGGGGACGGCAAGCTGATCAGCAAAAGGAGCAAGCGGCCGGTCACCGCCATTGTTCCCGTCCATCTTTACGGTCAAATGGCGGATATGGATGCCATTCTCGAACTGGCCAAGAAGTATCAGCTGGTGGTGGTGGAAGACGCTTGCCAGGCGCACGGGGCGGAATATTTCTCGCGCAAAGAGAATCGGTGGTTTCAGGCAGGTTCGATGGGACGGGCGGGCGCATTCAGCTTTTATCCTGGAAAGAATCTGGGAGCCTGCGGCGAAGGCGGCGCGATCACGACCAATGACGGGAAGCTTGCCGATACCTGCAAAATGATCCGGGACCATGGCCAGGCGAAAAAGTATTACCACGACATCGAGGGATACAACGGCCGTTTGGATTCGATTCAAACCGGAATCCTGAGCGTGAAGTTGAAACACCTCGCCGGGTGGAACGCAAAGCGGCGGGAAAGGGCGGAAGAGTACAACCGTCTGCTCGCGACTTCCGAGGCTCAGGTCAAGACGCCCTATGAACCCTCCTGGTCGCGCGCCGTCTATCATTTATATGTGGTTCGGACCGAGGATCGCGAAGGCCTGATGGCACATCTGGGGAAGGCCGGGATCGGCAGCGGAATTCACTATCCGATTCCATTGCATCGTCAGCGGGCTTATGAAACTCTCGGCTACAAGGCAGGGGACTTCCCAGTTTGCGAAAAGATCGCGGCCGAAATCGTATCGTTGCCGATGTTTCCGAACCTCACCGCGGAACAGCAAGGCCGAGTCGTGCGGGAGCTCCTGCATTTCGTAAAAAAGCCGGCGTCCGGCGAGCCCGCCCAACTGGCAGCGACGGTGCGGACCGCGTAGATGGGACTGCGAATCGACAGGTTGGCAACGCTCTATGTCGCCGATCCACTTCGACGCTGCAGTCTCACCAGCCAGGCATCGATCCCCATTTTGATGTATCACAGCATCGCCGACGAAGCCGAGGCGGGCGTGCATCCTTATTACCGCACGGCCACGACCGCAATGGTCTTCGCGTCACAAATGGAGAACCTTCATCAAAGCGGTTTCTCGGTCATCGACCCTACCGAAGCTGTTCGTTGCTTCAGAGAACCTGGCGCTGCAAAGAAAGCCGTTGTCATCACGTTTGATGATGGCTTCCGGAATTTCTACACTACTGCGTTTCCTATTCTGAATCACTATGGTTTCACCGCCACTGTTTACCTGCCTACAGCGTACATCGGGCAAACCCGGTTGAGTTTCAAGGGAAAAGAATGTCTTACCTGGAGCGAAGTGCGAGAGCTTCAGAAACACGGAATCTCGTTTGGCTCCCATACCGTGACCCATCCGCAGCTGCATGATTGCGATGCCCATGCGGTAAGGAAAGAAGTTGGGGATTCGAAGCAGACGATTGAACAAGAGCTTGGCTGTGCGGTTCAATCATTCGCTTATCCTTATGCATTTCCTGAAACCGATGGCGGCTTCAAGGGAAGGCTGCGGGAGGAGCTTCGTCAGGCTGGATATGAGAACGGCGTCTGCACCACCGTCGGACGACCCGGCCCGGACAGCGATCCGTTCTTCCTGAAACGTCTGCCCGTCAACTCTGACGATGACTCGCGCCTGTTTCGGGCCAAGCTGGCGGGATCCTATGATTGGCTGGCAAAACCGCAATATCTGGTGAAAATGGCGAAAAAACTGGTAAGTGCGCGGGCCAAACAGTAGCTTAAGTCCAACATCTGCAATAAGTTTGTGGGCAGCTGTCCTTCCGATTTGGGCATGTACTAGTGAGACCTACTCCATTCGCGCTGGACTGGATATAACAATAGTCGCAGGTTCCAGTAGATCGTGAACACTCCCCTACTGGCAACGATGGTTTGACCAGCATTATCGGTCAGCTTCGCCAACCCAGCATACGATTGATGGAGGAACGAGTGAAAAGGTCCCCGAACACGTTACTCGCAATTATCTTCGTATTCGCATTTTCCACTTTAGGTTTCTCTTCGGCAACTAACGTCTACATCACCCAGAACGGGTCCAGCCAGGGAAACTGCACAACCAACCCACAGACTCCAGCGTGGTTCAACAGTTCATCAAACTGGGGCAGCGGCGCCGCTCAGATCGGGCCGGGTACAACCGTGCTCCTCTGTGGAACAATCACGACCCCGCTGGCAGCGCAAGGATCAGGTTCGAATGGGAATGCCATCACGATCCTGTTCGATACGTTAGCCAGTATCACGGCGACCTGCGGCGGTAACGGCTGTCTCGCAACTACCAGGCAGGCCAACATCATCGTGGACGGTGGAACCTCCTGCGGCTGGATCAATCAGATACAAGTCCCCTGCAACGGCACGGTTCGGTCCAGCGCGACTCAGCCCTCGGGATCGCAATTTGGCATTGAGGGGTCGAACTGCACTAACTGCGAATTTCGTAATCTGAATATCGGGCCGATCTATGTGGCAACCTCGGGCGGGACACAGCCCTCGGGCGATATCCGCGGCATCCAGGCGCTGCCCTCAGCGGGCACCGGGACATGGCTGGTTCACAACAATATTGTGCACGACAGTTCGTCGGCCATTGTTTATGTCCCCAACGGATCGAATGACAACGGTTTTGAGGACTATAACAATGTGACCTATAGCATCAACTCCTCGACTGACATCTCGAATAACAACAACGGGACTCTGACGGGCGCGCTGGTGCATGACAATAATTTTGGATCGACGGCGAACTGGGACGGGTCCGGTTGCCCGAATCATCACAATTCGCTGCACCTGTTTTCCTATACGCAGACTGCAAGTGGGCTGCAATATTACAACAACCTGATCAACGGCAACTGGGGGACGTGCCCAACCGGAGGGTTGTTCATTGAAGGCAATAGTTCGCTGGTCAGCAATGTGACCGTGTTCAATAACGTCTGGATGCTGACTTATACACCGACCAGTATGGGCAATGGGATCGTGAATATCAGTGCCAACAGCGGCGGGTATATCAAGTTTTACAACAACACGGTGATCGGCGAATCTGGATCCAGCGACAACTGCGTTTTTCTTTCCTCGTCAGTATCGGGAGCCACAATCGATGCGGAGAACAATATAGTCAGCGGTTGTAATGGACAGATCATTGCCAGCAATACCGGGCTTTCTCTCTTTGCCACAGTGGACCACAATCTTTACGGAGGAACGTCGTCCAGCACCCCGTTGGCGGTTAATTGCGGAGAGAGCGGATGCACTTATTACAACTACTCAAGCTGGCAATCAGCGTGTTCTTGTGACTCTCATTCGAGTTTCAATTCCTCAACCAGCTACTGGGGCGGGAGCAACATTACCGGGAAATTGCTTTCCACATCACCGGCCCTGAACGCGGGCGCTAATTTGACTAGTTTGGGAATCACCGGTCTTAATTCTGACGCAACAGGCACGGCCAGACCCGGGGGAACTACGCCGTGGGCCATCGGAGCCTACCAGATGAGCGGCGGCTCGACCACTCCCACCCCTCCAGCTCCGACGGGACTGACGGCAATCGTTCATTGATAGTGTTACGCGCGCTTTTGGAAAAAGAAACAGTGGGCGTTCACTCCAGTGCCTCTTGAGTGAGGCTCTGGAGTGGCGGACAGGGTGTGGATCAGGCTAACAGGACCTTCTGCTGTTAGAAGCCCCTACTTCCCATCAAAGCAATCGGCAGTGGATAGTCCCGACGCTTTCAGGTTCTCCGCGAACCATTTTCCCGCGAACCATTTCTTCGCGAAACATTTCTCCCCGAACCATGACGCCTTTGACAATTTGCTTCATTTCACACTCTTCCGGAACTGGCGGGGCAGAGCGTGTGTTATTGGAATCCATCGAAGCTCTCAAACAACGTGGCGCCGAGTGCCGAGTCCTGCTGCCCGAACGCGGTGAATTGTGCCTGGAGCTCGACAAGCTGGGAGTACCGTTCGCGGTGGTCAGCTTTCCCCTGTGGATGAGCAGAGGAAGAACGGGACCTCTGCAGTGGCTCAAGGCCGCTTTTGGGACGTTGATCAATACGGTGCCGGTTGCATGGCGGATCCACAGCTGGAAATGCGATCTGGTTTATTCCAACACCGTCACCGTTTGCGCCGGAGCGATAGCCGCGCGTCTGCTTCGACTGCCGCACCTCTGGCATCTTCATGAATTCGGAATGGAAGACCAGGGACTGTCGTTTCTGTTCGGTGATCGGATTTCGTATGCCATTGTCGACAATTTCTCCGAACGGTGTGTGTGCGTATCGCAAGTATTGGCTCAGAAATACCGCAAACGCATTGACCCGGAGAAGATTGTGGTGATCTACCCGTCGATGCGACGATTTCTCGGAGATGACGCGAACCGCGATTGCAACAAGAGCGACTACGACAACAGCGCAAACGCCCGCAATCGAGGATTCCGCTGTGTTATTGCAGGAGCGCTGATGGAGGGGAAAGGGCAAGAAGACGGGGTGCGGGCGATGGCGCACCTCACAGAGGCGGGCGTCAAGGCCGAACTGCTGATTGTGGGTGAAGGTGTCTCCTCTTATAAAACTCGTTTAGAAGCCCTCGTCGCGTCGAATGGACTTGAGGCGCAGGTCACCTTTGTAGGAAAGGTCAAGAACGCGTTTCCGATCATGCGGAGTTCCGATGCTGTTCTCGTCTGCTCAAAGAGCGAGGCTTTCGGGAGAGTCACGGTGGAAGGCATGCTCGCTCGGAAACCAGTGATCGGAGCGCGCGCCGGTGCAACCGCGGAGCTGATCAAGGATGGGATCACCGGTCTTCTTTATACGCCTGGCGACGCGCGTGATCTTGCCCGGCAGATACAACATCTTTGCGATAATCCAGCGGTTGCGGAAACATTGGCCAAGGCCGGCCAGCAATGGGCCGAGAAATGCTTCACCGCAGAGCGTTACGGCAACGAGGTGATGGCCGCCCTTCCGGGCGCGAATCGACTGCTTAAAAGCCGCATTCGTCGGCTAGTTTGACTGACACACACCTGAAGAGATTCGAGGTTTCGCTAGATTGAATTCACAAGCACAGATTAATAAAGAGAAGCATCTGGGAGGCAAACACCTCGCCTGGAATAGTCTTCTCAACGCGGGTACGTCCGTTTTCATAGTGGGACTGAATATCATTTTTGTTCCCCTGATGCTCCACAGATTCGGAACCGAATTCTACGGCGTCCTTACGGTAACGTGGATGGTCCTGGGAAATTTCAGCTGGCTTGACTTTGGATTCAGTCGGGCTTCGGCACGTTATGTGGCCCAGGAACTCGCTCGCGACCGCCATGATCAGGCTGCTCTGTGGACTTTTACAGCCGTAATCTCCCAGGCATTTCTCGGCGCGGTGGGCGCGCTGGTGGTTTGGCGACTCGCTCCATTCATCGTTGATCGCATTCACGTTCAGCCCGAAAATCGCGAACTGGTAATACTGACGCTGAAATTATTTGCCTTCTCGATCCCTATTGATTTTGCGAACCGGTCAATTACCGGAGTGATGCAAGCGGGTCAGCGCTTCGACTGGGTCAATGGTTTAAGTGTCTTCAGCACGGTATCCACGTATGCGGTATACGGGATCGGCATTCTGCAGGGGGCAAATTTCAAGACCGTTGTCTACGGTCTTTTTTTCGTGAGAATCATCAATCTTCTTGGCGCATATCTGGGTGCGACTCGGGTGCTGGCGCCGCTAAAATCCTTTTCCTATCTTAGAGGTCTGTCGTCGAGCTACTGGTCTCGAGTTGTCGTGCTGGTACGTTACGGCTGGTGGGTGGCATCGGCGTCGGTGGTGGGACCTCTGCTCCTGCTGTTTGATCAATGGATGATCAGCGTGCTGATCGGGGTGTCCCTGCTCCCGTTCTACACCATACCGAGCAATCTGCTCTGGCGGCTAGGGCTGTTTCCGAATGCCCTGACCACGACGCTATTTCCCGCATTTAGCGCCCTTGAGGCAAGAACAGAATGGACACGCATTGAGAATTTGTTTGTTCGCGCTCACCGCTATCTGCTGACCGTTCTGGTGCCGGTTCTGTTTGTTCTCTACGTGTGGGGCGGAGAGATACTGCGGATCTGGATCGGTCCGGAATTTGCCGCGAAAGGGACGGTACCGCTGCAGATGCTGGTGCTCGGTTTTCTGATCGGATTGTTGGCGCCGCTATCGGGTGCGCTTCTTGAAGCGGTAGGAAGACCTGACATTCTCGTAAAATTGTACCTGGTTGAGCTGCCCTTTAATGTGGTGGTTGTATGGTCGCTGACCAAATATTTCGGGATAACGGGAGCAGCCCTCAGTTACACGGTACGCACGGTGATTGAGACAATAATTCTATGGGTAGTGGTTTACAGGATCGTTCCCTTTTCCGGGTGGGAACTGGCGAAGAAGGGACTGCTCCGCCCATCACTGGCGGTTATCGTATTTGCAGGCGCCGCCTATGCCATTCGGGGAGCCAACATCTGGAACTACTCCGACATCGCGATAACACTCGTGCTCTTGGCTGTTTATACCTTGTACGCGTACCGGTTCGTCTTTGATCAGCAAGACCGCGATTTCGGCATCGACTTCTATGTCGCCAAGAAGGATCGGTTACTCGAAAAACTAGGCTTCCGCCAGGAGGGTGCGGCTGCCGCGGAAGAATTGCTTCTGGAAGAGAGTCTGGTCGAGGCTTCCTCAACGGCAACCTCGGCAGGTTCGAAGGGTTGAGGCCCGCGGGAAAAGGAATTATGAGTAATGTTCGGATGTCGGTTGCGATGTGTACCTACAACGGCGCGCAGTTTCTGAGCGAGCAGTTGAAGAGTATCGCTTTGCAGGGACGCCTTCCGGGCGAACTGGTCGTCTGCGACGATGGCTCTACCGACGATACCATCTCGATTTTGAGGGCTTTTGCCGAGCGGACGTCTTTTCTGGTCCGCATATTCAGTAATGAAGACAGATTGGGACCGGGCAAGAATTTTGAGAAGGCGATTTCTCTCTGCGACGGTGACATTATTGTTTTTTGCGATCAGGACGATGTCTGGAGGCCGCAGAAATTGGCAAAACTCGCGGAGACGTTCGACCAGTGTCCAGACGCGGTCTATGTCTTTTCGGACGCGGATATAATCGAGGAAGACAAACAGCCGGCCGGGCAGACAATGTGGGATGCTGTCGGCCTTGCCAGGAATCTGAATCGCTTTTCCGGCGTTGGTCAGCTCCGACTTCTGCTCAAGCACAATTTGATCGCCGGTGCTTCCATGGCATTCCGCGCTTCCTTTAGACAGGTTGTGCTCCCGATACCAGTCGGCTGGATGCACGACTACTGGATTGTCCTGTTGGGATCGGCGGTGTCGCGTGGTGCTCCAGTGGCCGAACCGCTTTATTTGTACAGGCGCCACGCCAGCCAGGTTTGCGGGTGGCGGAAGCAGACGTTTGGACAGGATGTCCAGGAGTCGATTGCTTCGGGCCACGATGTTTCCGTCAAGAAGGTCGAACAATTCCGCGAGATTCAACGGCGGCTTGAGGAAGTCCGCGGCTTGATGAAATGTCCGGAAGACCGTCTTGAGTTACTGAGACAAAAGGAAACGCATCTTTTGAAACGGGCCGCACTGCGATCGGCGAGAGGCTTGTCCCGGGCGATGGGAGTGCTGACCGAGGCGTCAACGGGACGATATCAGCGTTTTTCCAACTCCTGGCTCAGCATCGTCCGCGATCTGAAATAGGAAGAATCGAGTGATCCCAGACAATTTTTTTGTCGGAGGTGGACCGAGCAGCACGCTGATCAGTGCGGCTGGGGCAGTCATGATGCTGATAGCGATCATCATGATGCTTGCGCTTCCGCGAAAGTATGTTGTGGTACCAGTCCTGCTTGCGGTTTTCCTCATTCCCCAGGGCGAAGGAGTCGTAATCGCCGGCGCCCACCTGATGCCTGTCCGGATCATTGCATTGTTCGGCTTGTTGAAACTCGCCATCAACTACTCGTCCTATAATCAAATATTCGCGGGCGGCCTGAATTCGATCGACAAGGCATTCTTGTGGTCTGCTTTCGCGCGCGCGATTGCGTTCATTCTGCTGTGGATGCAGGTCGCCGCCATAAACAATCAGCTAGGTTTCCTGTTGGGATCGCTCGGCATGTATGTAGTGCTGCGATTTCTCATCCGGGATACAGCGGACGTGTATAGAGTCCTGAAGGTCTTGGCAGTCGTAGCCGCCATCAATGCTGTTGGAATGATCTATGAGCAAGTACGGATTCAGAATCTGTTTGGCCTTGTTATTGGCGGGGTGGATGCGGTTCCGCTAATTCGAGAGGGGAAGATCCGGTCCCAGGGGGCCTTTGGACACGCAATTCTGGCGGGAACCTTCGGCGCCATGCTGGTGCCGATGTTCATAGCTTTGTGGACCAACGGGAAAGCAAGAATCTTTGCCACAATCGGCGTGGTTTCATCCATGGTTATGGTGCTTACCTCCGCCTCCAGTACCCCGCTGATGGCAATATTCGGAGTGGGCGTGGGGATCCTGTTCTGGCCGGTCAGGGGCTACATGCGCATCGTGCGTTGGACGATGGCGATTACGCTCCTCGCCTTACACATGGTGATGAAAGCTCCCGTATGGTTTCTAATCGCACGCGTCGACATGGTTGGAGGATCGGCGAGCTTCGATCGCGCGTATCTGATTGATACATTCGTGAGACATTTTTGGGACTGGTGGCTCCTGGGGACCAAAGACATCGGCAGCTGGGGATGGAGCATGTGGGATCTCAGCGATACCTATGTCTCGCAGGGAGAATCTGGAGGCTTGTTGGCCCTGGTATTTTTCGTTGCCATCATAACCCGCAGTTTCAGCCGGATTGGAAAGGCCAGAAAAGCGGCAGCCGGACGCAAGCGGGAATGGTTTATGTGGCTCATCGGTACGGCTCTCTACGCCAACGTCATGGCTTTCTTTGGCGTGAGCTACTGGGACCAGACGGAAGTAGTCTGGTTCGCTTTGCTGGCAATGATCTCGGTTGCAACCGAGCCAGCTCTGGCCGGGAAGAGTGTTCCTAAAAAGGCCGAAGTTAGAGTCCAGTCGCAACCGGCGATGGCATCGACGGCGGGCGCGTAAAGACGGCACCCTCCATGAGAGTCCTTTACAGTTTTCCACATAAAATTGGCGCGGCTCGAATCTGCTACACCGCCTGGCAACAGGTCCGCGGCTTAGCTGCGGCGGGCGTAGAGGTGACCGTGATGCCGGGCGTGGTATCTCGCACTCTGCCGGGCAACGTAAATGTCCGTCCCACTCTGGCCAGGGGCAAGGTGCGGATTCCGTACAAACTGCTCGGTCGGATGGGCGCATGTGTCTTGCACGACAGAATCGTGGCGCGCAGGCTGCAAGGCATGGCTGGCGAAGTTGACATCGTTCACTGCTGGCCATTGGGATCCTTGGAGACGCTGAAAACGGCTAAACGACTGGGCATTCCCGCGGTGCTTGAACGGCCCAATGCGCACACACGGCTTTGCTACGAAACGGTCGCAGAGGAGTGCCGACGCATCGGGGTGAGTATGCCTCATCACGACTACAAGCCGGATGAAAAGGTATTGGCCCGCGAAGAGCAGGAATTTGAACTGGCTTTCCGCTTGCTGTGCCCCTCAGGATTCACTGCCCGAAGTTTCTTGGATAGAGGTTTTAGTAGCGAAAAGCTGCTGCGGCACACTTACGGCTTCGACGAATCGGCCTTTGTTCCAGATCTGTCGAACAGAAGAGAATCGGAAAAATTCACAGCATTATTCGTAGGTGTCGATGCCGTACGGAAGGGGCTGCATCTCGCTCTTGAAGCGTGGTTGTCCTCGCCCGCGTCTCACGATGGACAATTGCTCGTGGCTGGTGAACTAAGCGCGGAATACAAGGAACGATTCGCGAAGGAACTCGGGCATGCCAGCGTGCGCCTGCTCGGTCATCGAAACGATGTTCCGGAGCTAATGCGCAAGAGCGATATTCTGCTTATGCCCTCTCTGGAGGAAGGATTCGGTCTGGTTTGTGTGGAGGCGATCGGCAGCGGGTGTGTTCCGCTCGCATCGAATGCGTGCACGGACGTGTGTCAGCACATGCACAATTCTTTGGTCCATGAAGTCGGGGATGTGAGAACCTTGCAAAAGCACATCACCATGCTTTACCAGGATCGCTCGCTTTTAGGCGAGCTGCGGCAAACGTGCATTCGCGAACGCACTGGACTCACCTGGACAGTGGCGGGCAAGAAGCTATTCAGCGTCTACGAGACGGCGATAGCCCAACACGCGGCCTTCGACACCGAGAACGCCAACGTGTCACATACTTTGATATCAGCGGGAACACGAAGTGCTGATTAGTGGCTGTTACCCTATGATCTGCGATCCCACAAAATACGTTGTCGTCACTCCGGTTCGAGACGAAGAAGCCTATTTGCCGCGCACGATCGAAAGCATGGCGGGCCAAACCGTTCGTCCGCAACAGTGGATCATCGTGGATGACGGTTCGAAAGATCGTACCGGCAACATTATCGAGGAAGCCGCTCGACAGTATCCATGGATTCGCGGCTTGCGGCGCGAGGATCGGGGGTTTCGCAAGTGGGGAGCGGGGATTATCGAAGCTTTCTACGATGGCTTCCATGCCCTTACCTGTCCTGATTGGGAATTTATGGCGAAGATGGATGGCGACCTGTCCTTTGAGCCGGATTACTTCGCCCAGATGTTCAGCAAATTTGCCGAGAATCCGCGTTTAGGAATTGGCGGAGGTTTTCTGTACCACCTGGATAATGGACAGAAGACCTTGGAACAGAATCCAATTTTCCATGTTCGGGGCGGCGCAAAAATCTACCGCCGCGCTTGCTGGGATGCAATTGACGGTCTGTGGGTGGGGCCGGGTTCGGACACGGTCGACGAAGTGAAAGCGAACATGCTGGGTTGGACTACGCGAAGCTTTCTGGATCTGCAGATCCAGCACCATCGATGGACCGGCGCGGCTTATGGGCGCTGGGGCGGCATCGCGAAGAACGGCAAGACCGACTATGTTTCGGGATACCACCCATTATTTCTTATCGCCAAATCGGTCGCGCGACTGTGGCAGCGGCCGTACGTTATCGGTAGCGTCGCCTTGTTATACGGTTACATTTCGGCGTACGTGGAAAAGACTCCCCGGGTGGATGATCCGGAGTTGATCAAGTATCTGCAACGGCAGCAACTGGCGAAGCTGTGCGGTCAAGCGACGATCTGGAAATGAAGGACGTAACCCGGTTGGAAGATAGCCATCGCATGGAACTTCGCAAGGAACGTCCGAAGGAATTTTCCGAAGAACTCTCCATCATTTACGTGAACTGGAACTCACTCGACTATTTGCGCGAGTCGATTGCCAGCGTTTTTCAGCACACCCGTGAACATTCCTTCGAAATCATAGTGGTGGATAATGCCTCTCCAGAACCGGGGGTAGATTCTCTTAAGGAGATCTTTCCCGACATCAAGATTGTAAAGAGCGAACAAAATCTCGGTTTTGCGGGCGCAAACAACCTCGGCTTCCGGCATTCGGAAGGCGAGTATGTTCTTTTCCTGAACCCCGACACGAAGCTGGTTGCACCATCAATCGATCTGCTGCTGGCTCGTTCCAAGACTTTGCCGGATGCGGGAATCGTAGGATGCAAGTTGTTGAATACGGATTTGACGGTTCAGTTGAGCTCGATTCAGACCTATCCGACAATTCTCAACCAGGCTATGGATGCGGAGTATTTGCGGCTGCGTTGGCCGGAGTGCCCGCTATGGAAGATCGCGCCGCTGTTTTCCGAAAAGGTGAGCCTGATTAAGGTCGACATAATTCCAGGCGCATGCATGCTTTTGCGGAAAACGGTATTCGAACAAGCAGGACTCTTCAGTGAAGAATATTTCATGTACGCCGAAGACCTGGATCTGAATTACAAGGTGAAGGCTGCCGGATTCACGAATTATTACGTTGGAGAAACAGCAATTATTCATCACGGAGGCACGAGCAGTTCACGGCAGAAGGTTAGTCAGTGGGCTACTATCATGAAGTATCGAGCCATGGTGCAATTATTTCGCAAAACGCGGGGCGGGATTTACGCGCTTGGCTACCGCGTGGCAATGGGCGCAGTGGCAGTTGGAAGATTAATCCTCCTAGCGCTCTTGTCGCCCTTTGGGAATCTGGTTTCAGACCGCGAATCGATGAAGCATTCTCGGGAAAAATGGAAGACGGTTTTGAAATTGTCAGCCGGATGGCAAGACGTGGCGGTCGAACGCAGATAATGCGTTGGGAGAATGAACTGTGTGCGGAATCTGCGGCAAGCTAAATTTTGATAGCTCAAAAGGCGTGTCGGGCGCGTTGCTGAAGTCGATGGCCGATGCCATTCAGCACCGCGGGCCGGACGATGAGGGCTACTATCGTTCCGGACCTGTCGGCTTCGGCTTCCGTCGACTGTCGATCATCGATCTCAACACCGGACACCAGCCCATCAGCAACGAAGACGGGACGGTTTGGATCGTCTTCAATGGCGAAATTTACAACTATCAGGAACTGCGGCAGGGTCTAGAGGCTCGTGGACATGTCTTTACGACGCAAACGGACACGGAAGTGATTGTCCACCTCTACGAAGAATTTGGCGTGGGTTGCGTCGAGAAACTACGGGGAATGTTTGCTTTCGGCATCTGGGATGAAAACAGGAAACAACTGCTCCTGGCCCGCGACCGGGTTGGTATCAAGCCTTTGTACTACTGGCTTTCCAAGAGCTCTCTGGTGTTTGGTTCGGAGATCAAGGCCCTGTTGGCGGATCCGGAAGTGAAGCCGGAAATATCTCCGGAGATGATCGATCGGTTTCTTACGTTTCTGTACGTACCCGGTGAGGAGACCCTGCTGCGGAATGTCCACAAGCTGGCTCCTGGCTCATATCTGCTGGCGCGGGAAGGCAGAACCGAGATTAAGCAGTATTGGAAGCTCGAATTTTCTCCGAGGTACCGGACGGATGAGCAGGCGAAGGCCGAACTTCTGGAATTATTCGAGGAGTCAGTCCGGCTGCACATGATCAGCGATGTGCCGGTGGGGGTTCTGTTGAGTGGGGGTGTGGACTCGACCGCAATGCTCGGATTCGCGGTGGGCCAAACCGACCGGCCCTTGAGTAGTTACACTTTGGGATTTTCGTCCCCGGGCATTATCGATGAGCGACCCTATGCGACCCTGGCCGCGAAGCGCTTTGGCACGGAACATCATGAGACCACCATCAGTTCTCAGGAATTCGCCGATTTCCTGCCGCAGTTTGCATGGCACATGGAAGAGCCTGTCTGTGAGCCCCAGGCCGTCGCGCTCTTCTATGTTTCCCAGTTGGCAAAGAAGTACGTCAAGGTACTAATTTCCGGTGAAGGCGGAGACGAGGCTTTTGCGGGATACCAAACGTATCGCGGAGTTCTGTGGCTGGAGCGGCTGAAGTCTGTTCTGGGCCCATTGACACCCGTGGCGGCATCCGCAGCTGCTTATCTGAATCGTATGGTGGGTCTGCAACGGCTGCAGAAGTATGCTCCGTTACTCGGCATTCCCTTCGACGATTATTATTACGGTAGAACGTATGTACCCGAGGCGTACTTCAACGCGGAATCCAGCCGCTTGTATTCGAGCGAATTTGCCGGCTTCGTGAACAAGGAATTCTCAGTCGCACCCGCCCGGGAGCATCTGCACAGCGGTAATGCCAGGAGCGTGCTCAACCGGATGTTGTATGTGGATACGAAGACGACGCTGCCGGACGATTTGCTCCTGAAGGCCGACAAAATGACGATGGCGAATTCCATCGAGCTGCGAGTGCCGCTCCTCGATCACAAAATCCTCGAGTTTGCCGCGACTCTGCCGGAGAATCTCAAGGTGCGCGGCTTCACCACAAAATACATTGCAAAGGCGGCGCTGCAAAATCGAGTGCCGCACGAGATCCTGCATCGCAAGAAGGCTGGGTTTCCGGTGCCCTACGAGATGTGGTTGAGGACGGAACTCAAAGGCTGGCTGCAGGATGTGCTGCTCGATCGAGAGACCATGGCGCGAGGATATTTTAGGCGCAGCAGCATCGAGGGTCTTATCGCGGAGAACGGGCGGTCTGGCAAGTACTCGAAGGAATTGCTTTCTCTGGCGGTGCTGGAACTGTGGCATCGATCGTTTTTAACCGGGAGCGCCCCGAAAACGTCGGCTACGGCGCAACCCCCCGCCGTCGCTGTCGGCGACTGAGCGGTTCCCCCGTGACTGGATAAATCTTGTACGAAACTGAAGCCAATCGAAAGAAAGAGTCATCCGAGCAGATTCCCGGGGAAATTCTCGCCCAATTCGGGGAGCTTAAGGACGCCCTGCTGGGGCGCACCGTCCTGCCCTGGAGCGAACACTGCACGGAGTGTGTCTGGCCTACCTGCTACAGCACATGCGATCTTTACAGCCCACGGGAAGATGGGCGCTGCCGACGCTTTTCCGATGGAATGGTCAGGATCGACTGCGCCGAAGCGCTCAATTCGTACGTGCTGAAAATCCGCTTCAAGCAGTGGGGAAAATTGTGGACGCCGGGCAACATCCGGCTACGCTCCGTGGAGGATGCATTGAAGCTCGAGCGCCGGGATCATTGGATCGGCACGACTCTTTATCAGTTGCCCGTGCCGGCGCCGCTGAAACAATTTGCTACTCAAAAGAGGTACAGCTTCAAGAAGAGAATGGCCTACCAGGCCGGCACAGATGAAACCCTGCCAACGGCTTTCTTCCTGGAATGCTACAACCCCTCGCCCAAGGTTGTCCGGCTATCGCTGACCATGCGTTCCGTCGACGGCCGCGCAAAAATACCGTTCCAACAATTGCTTGAACTCACTCCCGGTTTCCATCGCATAAGGGTGAAGTACGAGGAAATCGCCAGATTTCTCGACCTTGGGTCTCCCTTCAATGTCGAGCTGGTTCCGAATGAAGATCAAACCGAGACCATACTTTACTTTGGGCTCATGGAGTTTGTGCGGGAAGTTGCGAAGCCGCCAAAATCTTTGCCGGAGGACAGAAAGCCGAAGGAATCCAAGAAAATCAAGTGCGTTGTCTGGGATCTTGACAACACGCTCTGGGACGGAATTCTGGTGGAAGATGGTCCAGCAAAGCTGAGATTAAAGCCCGGAATTACGCAGACGCTCAAGGAATTGGACGAACGCGGGATTTTGCACTCCATCGTAAGCAAGAACAACTCCGACGAAGCAATGGCTGTGCTCAAGACTTTCGGTATCGACGAATACTTTTTGTGCCCGCAAATTTCGTGGGAGCCCAAGAGTCAAGGGATCGAGGCCATTGCGCGCCGGCTCAATATCGGAGCGGATACGCTGCTGTTTGTGGATGACTCCGAATTCGAGTTGCAGCAGGTACACGCAGTTCATCCTGAGGTACGCGTGCTGAACGCCGAACAATTTCCCGGTATCGCGGACATGGAAGCGTGCCGGGTTCCCGTAACTGACGAAAGTCGAGAGCGGCGCAAGATGTATCAGGTGGAGTCGGAACGGCAAAGTATTGCTGGCAGCTTCGGCGATGACTACCTGACGTTCTTGCGCTACTGTAATATCCGGCTCAATATCCAGCCGATGACCGAAGCGAACCTCAGCCGCGTGCATGAGCTGACACAACGTACGAATCAGATGAATTTTTCTGGGAATCGCTACGAGAACAATGTGTTGGAGCGCATTCTCTCCACTCCCCACTTGGATACGTATGTCCTCGATGTCGAGGACCGGTTTGGGAGCTACGGGGTGGTTGGGTTTTCCATCGTTGACAATCGTGTGTCGTTAATGACCGACCTGATGTTCAGCTGCCGGGTTCAATCTAAGAGAGTGGAGCACGCATTCCTGGCATACCTTATCCGGAAATATATCGCGATCACGGGTAAGGATTTTTTTGTCAACTACAGAAAGACTTCTCGAAATGCCCCCTCAGGTCGGGTTTTTTCCGACATGTTGCTGCAGGAGCAAGGAATCGATGAAGGAGTGTCCCGTCTGATGTTTCCCCACGATCGGGAAGTGCCCGATGACAGAATCATCGACGTTGTGGCCCATGAGGCGATTGAAGCGACTAAGATATGAGCTTGGGTTCGCAGGTTGGCAACGTGCGTCGAGGAGTTTTATCCCGTCTTAATAGCCGGATCGTGCCGCTGGGCGCGCGCGGCCCGATCATCACCTTCAGCTTCGATGACTTCCCGCGGACAGCGCTGACCATCGGCGCTGAAATCCTGGAAGGGGTCGGAGCTCGGGCGACTTATTATGTAGCGATGTCGTTGATGAATACGACGAACGATCTCGGAGAGCAGTTCCGTGATGAGGATTTGGCTTCTCTGGTGGATCGAGGGCATGAACTCGCAAGCCATACCTTCAACCATCTTTCTGCCAAACGCGTCGCTTACGACGTCTTCGAACATGACGTGGAAGAAGGCGAGCGAGCCATCCTAGAAAAGATGGGGATTCCCTCATCCCGTAACTTTGCATACCCATACGGCGGTGTGACACTCGAAGTCAAGAAGAAGCTCGGACCGCAACTGACGAGTTGCCGCGGCAATTTCGGCGGCGTGAACGGGCCAGATGTTGATCTGAATCTGCTTCGCGCTAACAGCATTTATGGAGATAT
>Ga0302326_10006017_pt1 | contig 27394 bp, 22 predicted proteins | sample Palsa_T0_3_FD_202264 | JGI IMG/M metagenome (GOLD analysis project Ga0302326, IMG submission 202264) | Peat permafrost microbial communities from Stordalen Mire near Abisko, Sweden - Palsa_T0_3 | ecosystem: Environmental > Terrestrial > Soil > Palsa > Peat permafrost | place: Sweden: Abisko... | reverse complement strand
GGTTACAGCGACATCGAGCTGCCGATCTTCGAGGACACCGCGCTGTTTGCCCGCGGCGTGGGCGAGTCCACCGACGTGGTGTCCAAGGAGATGTACACCTTCGCCGACCGTGGAGACCGCTCGGTGACACTTCGGCCCGAGGGCACCGCCGGGGTCGTGCGCGCGGTGATCGAGCATGGTCTGGACCGCGGCGCGCTGCCGGTCAAGCTCTGTTACGCGGGCCCGTTCTTTCGCTACGAGCGTCCTCAGGCCGGCCGCTACCGCCAGCTGCAGCAAGTCGGTGTCGAGGCCATCGGGGTCGACGATCCCGCACTGGACGCCGAGGTCATCGCGGTCGCCGACGCCGGTTTCCGTTCGCTCGGCCTCGATGGTTTCCGGTTGGAGATCACCTCGCTGGGCGATGACACCTGCCGACCGCAGTATCGGGAACTGTTACAGGACTTCCTGTTTCAGCTCGACCTTGACGAGGAAACGCGAAAGCGTGCCGAGATCAACCCGCTGCGGGTGCTCGACGACAAGCGGCCGGAAGTCAAAGCAATGACGGCCGATGCCCCGGTGATGCTCGATCACCTTTCCGACGTGGCCAAGCAGCATTTCGAGACCGTCCTGGCCCACCTGGATGGAATGAGCGTGCCCTACGTCATCAACCCGCGGATGGTCCGCGGCCTGGACTACTACACCAAGACCACCTTCGAATTCGTGCACGACGGGCTGGGCGCCCAGTCGGGTATCGGCGGCGGCGGCCGCTACGACGGTCTGATGCGTCAGCTTGGCGGGCAGGACCTTTCGGGCATCGGGTTCGGTCTCGGTGTCGACCGCACGCTGCTGGCGCTGCAGGCCGAAGGCAAAGAGGTCGGGCAGACAAACCGGTGCGAGGTGTTCGGCGCGCCGCTGGGCGAGCAGGCCAAGCTACGGCTGGCGGCGCTGGCCGGGCAGTTGCGCGCGGCCGGTGTGCGGGTGGACCTGTCCTACGGCGATCGCGGCCTCAAGGCCTCGATGCGGGCGGCCGACCGATCCGGTGCCCGGCTGGCGCTGGTGGCCGGAGACCGCGACATCGATGCGGGAACGATCGGGCTCAAGGACCTGACGACGGGGGAGCAGGTCGACGTGGCGACTGATTCCCTTGTCGGCGAAGTGCTTTCACGCTTGAACTCGTAGTTCACTCCGGCGCTCGCCGAGATCGACACCAGCGCGGAAAATCGCGAGAGGACAGGACGCTATCGTCGATCTGAGTGCTACTCGCGACAACTGAGGTCGCCGTCAGGATCGGCTGTGCTTGACCTGGTTGAACGGAACGCCGCGGTCGGCGGCGTGCTCACGCGGAAACCCTAGTATCCGCTCGCCAATTACGTTGCGCGCCATCTCAGTTGTACCGCCGCCGAGCGCGGCGGTTTGTCGGGACAGATAGCGCTCGCCGACGAACATCAAGTCGGCGGGTCCGTCCACCACGCCCGCGCTACCGGCGATAGCCAGTGCGGTGTCGATCTCGAGCGCCACTTCCTCGGCCTGGAAAAGCCGGATCAGCGTGCCGCCGGTCGGGGGGAGTGATCCGTCCAGCACGCCGTGGTAGACGTGGTCGATCAGCTGCTCCCACACCGCGCGATGGGTCAGCGCCCGGCCGGCAGCCTCGCGAGCACGTTGATTGCCGACCAGCCCGGCCGCGCGCAGCATCGCGTGATAATCGGGGGATTGTTCCTGGTTGTTCTCCGCGCCGCTGCCGCTGGCGAACTCCGAGCCGCCGCCGACGGCACGTCGCTCGTGGTGCAGTTGGCGCGTTGCCACATCCCAGCCCTTGTCGACTTCGCCGACCACGTCGTCGTCGCTGAGTTCCAAGTCGTCGAAGAACTCCTCGCAGAATTCGGTCGATCCGTTGACCTGTTTGATCCTGCGCAGCGTGATGCCGGGGCTGTCCAGGCGGACGAGGAACATCGTCAGCCCTTCGTGCTTGGGCACGTCCCAGTTCGTTCTGGCCAGCAGTAGTCCGTAATCGGCGGCGAAGGCGCCGGTGCTCCATGTCTTGGCGCCGTTGACGATCCACTTGTCACCGCGCCGCTCGGCGCGGGTGATCACACCGGCCAGGTCCGAGCCGCCGCTGGGCTCCGACAGCAACTGGACGAGCACCTCGTCGCCGCGCAACGCCGCCGAAATGTGTTGCCGTTTCTGTTCTTCGCTGCCGGTGTCGAGGATCGTCGGGCAGCAGATGGTGAAGGTCGGCACATTCAGAATCAGCGGCAGCTCGTAGCAGGTGCTTACGTCGTCGAACGCTTTCTGATAAGCGATGTCCAGGCCGAGCCCGCCGTACTCGGTGGGAAAGCAGATGCCGGCGAAGCCGCCGTCGTAGAGCCGTCGCTGTAACTGGCGGACGTGCTGCCAGGAGTCCTCTTCGCCGCGGTCGGCGTATGGCGGATTGGTCGGGTCGGCGATGCGCGGCATGTTGTCGGCCAGCCAGGCGCGGGCCCGTCCGGCGAACTCTGCCACTGATTCCGTCATATGGCACCTTTCGAGAGTTCCATTAACGCAAACCGGTAATGACATTACCAGGACGGCCGACGAGCTGAGCCCTCCGCGGGAGGATTACCGTCAGATCTTCAAATACCCTTTGTCGGCAGGAATTTGAGCCGCGGTGATCAGTGACGAGGCGTCGCCGGCCAGCCACACCACGATGTCGGAGACGAGGTCCGGGGCGGCCAGTGATTCGGTCGGGAGCGCGCCGGGGGAGAAGCTGTGGATGTAGTTCGGGTGGTCGGCGAACACCTGGTACATCGAGACGTCGTTGCCCATCGGCGTATCGGTGCCGTACGGGTGCACGGAGTTGACCCGGATGCCGAACTCACCGAGCTCGACGGCCAGGGAGTTGGTCAGCCCGACCACGCCGAACTTGCTGGCGCAGTAGTGACCGCAGCCGGGAACGGCCTTGATACCCGCCGCTGAACTGATGGCGATGATCGATCCGCCGTTACCGGCCGCGATCATCGGCGGCACCACGGCTTTGATCGTGTTCCACAGCCCAGTCAGATTGATGTCGAGGGTGTCCTGCCACTGCTCGGCCGAAATCTCCCACAGTCGACCCCAGTTCAGCACGCCGGCGTTGGCGACGACGATGTCCAGGCGGCCGAATTGTTCGATGGCATCGCCGACGACCCGCTGCTGGCCGGCCGCGTCGCGCACGTCGACCTCGGAGGCCAGAATCTTGCGGCCCTCGCCCTCGACGAGATTCACCGTTTCGGCGAGGTCTTCCGGGAGCGCCGGGGGATAGCCGTTGTGCGCGGTTACCGGGGCGCAGGCATCGATTGCGACGACGTCGGCGCCGGCCCTGGCCAGCCTGACGCAGTGCGAACGACCCTGGCCGCGGGCAGCGCCCGTCACATAGGCGACTTTGCCGGCCAGCGGGAGATCGGTAGTGGTCATCGCCCAAGGGTAGGAAAAGTTCAGCCGCCACGAGGCCGAGTGAGCGTGAATTGCTCGACCACCTTGATCGCGCCGTATGGGCCGTCGACCGCGTAATGCGTCGCCTTGATCGACGTGTTGCCGCCCGGCGGACCGGGATCGACGTCGAAAGCGACGAAGCCGTAAGGGTTTTGGCTATCCCTGAATGCCGACCACGGCGCTTCCTCGACGACGTAAATCGGCGCCTTACGCCGGATAGCCGGATCGAACGGCCCGACGCCGGTCAACACGCGGCACCTGGGCTGTGGGAAGAACAGGGTGTTCGACGGTGTAGAGGTGCCACCGCCGCCGATGACGAGGTGCACGGTGCCCTTGCTGGTGTCGATGATCCCGGCACGGGTTTCGACGGGTATTGGCATTCTGGTTTCGCTGTCCAGCGTTCCGCGCACCGGATGCGAGCGTTCATAGTGATGCTCGTGGCCGCACACCACCAGGTCGACCTGGTAGCGGTCGAACAGCGGCAGCCACTCCTGGCGGATACCCAGGTCGGCGCCGTTGGTGCGATCTCCGGTGGAGACCGCGGTCTGGTGCATACACACCACCACCCAGTCGACTCGCGGATCTGCTCGTGCGTCGGCGAGTTCGGTTTCCAGCCAACGCCTCTGCGCGCCGCCGGAGTAGCCGTGCACGTAGAAGTTGCCGCCGTCCTGGAAGCAGATGTCGTCGTTGTTGAGGCTGATCACCCGCACCGACCCGGCGGTGAACGAATACCACAGCCCACGGACCTCGGCGTCGGATCCAGAGTCGGGCAGGGCGAAGTAGGTCTGGTAGGCGGCGTAACCGACTGGCCCGTTGCCTAATTCGTTTTCATGGTTGCCCGCCGCCGGCATCCACGGCCGGTAGCGGGCCGAGCGCGTGTTGTTGTCGAACCAGTCCGACCAGGTGCGAACGCGGTCATCCGCGAGGTTCGCGTAGCACAGGTCGCCGTTGACGAGGTTGAACAGTGGAGCGAGACGTTCGATCGCGGTCGTGATATCTCCGGCCGCCGGGGAGCCAAGGTTGTGGATGCCGTACACGGGGTTTGTGAATTGGCCCTGCGTCGGGATTGCCTGGTCTCCGAAACTGGTGAAGCGCAACGGTTTCCGCCCGGACGGAGCGGTCCTTACGGTCCCCACTTCAGGGTTGGTGCCGTCGTGAACCGCGGCGTAGACGTAGTCGGTGTCGGGGGCCATGTTTTCGAGCCGCGCGTGATGGACTCGGACCTCGGTGTTCGACTTCGCGTCACGGTAGGTGCGCGTCTCGGCTTGCACGGTGCGGCCGAAGCCGGACGTCGGGGTGCCCATCATGACCCGCGGATTGTGTACCGGATCAGTGGTGTGCCACGAGACGACGACTTCGGTGGAGGCATCCTTGCCGAACTGGAGATGCAGGCCGCCCACCGGCTGCGCGCCGCTCTGGTTCGGCTGAGTCCACAAACTGGGCCCTTGACCGGGTGCGCCGAGCAGAGCAACACCGCCGGCGCCGAGCCCCGCACCGACGAGGGTGGTAGCCGCGCCGGTGGTCAGCAGCCTTCGGCGGCTGATGCCTGATGGAGGGGCCTCGTCGGCTGACGGTAGTGCCTCTTCGACCATGCCTCTTTCTTACCTTCCGCCGGTGCGTGGCCCGGTGAACGCTATCCGGCGAATACGTAGACCCAGGCTCGCGGGCCCGACCGCAGGGGCACTGAAATCCGCCGGTAGTCGTCGACCTCGTACTCGTCGGCCGCGGCCAGCTCGGCGTCACTGATGGCGAAGACCGTCCCGTCGACGTGTGCGCCCGGGCGGTCCGTCGGCCGCAGAATCGGATGCCGGTCGCTGCCGCTGGTGGCGATGACGTGCGGATCAGTGATCGTGACGTAGTCCAGGTCGTAGCCGATGATCGCGTCGACGTAGCCCTCTAATTCCCGGCCGAAGGTGGCAAGTTGGACCTCGCGCTGGCGCAGCGTCCCGTAGGAGAACAGGAGTTGGCTCACCGACGCTGCATAACATCGACGGTCTCGGTTCGCCACCTAGGCGTCGATCGACGGGGGTGCCGGACGCTTTCGGAACGCACTTCTTCAGTATCTTCTCAGCTTTGTGACGGGCCCGAGATTCTGATCATGATGCGCGAAGTCCATGTCACAAACCGGTCGATATATTTGCCATGATCGATAACCGCACAATGGTTGATCGCCCCAACCGGCGACCTTTCCTGGGGGTGGCGTATGGGTTGCGTGCGGGGGTTCATTCTGTGGTGGCGGGCCGGCCCTTGCCGGTCGGGCGGCGAACGCGCGGCGCCGCTCGTCGTGCGCATGCGGCGGAGTGGTCTACGCCGGCCGGTATTCGCTGGGAGGGCGCCGGGTGGTGCGGGCCAATCATCAAGCCTGCAACGCATTTACAGCCAACGCGAGTCGGCCAGACGTTAACTGAGGCAGGGCCGGGGTGCGCTCGGATTGACGGCTTGGGCCCCACCGCACCGGTCACCGGATACGACACGTTCGTGTGCGCCGGAGACGATATTGACCAGGGTCCAACAGTGAGGTGGTGTGTTGACCGTTTTCGTAAAGCACCTACCTTCCCTGGGAACTTCCTGTATGGACGGCAAAAAAATTGTCACAAGCTGAATGTCTCTTTGGTTTTTCTCAGTACAAGATGCGCATCTGTGATTTAAGCTTGCGCAACTGTCAGACCTCAAAAGGCGCTCTTTGCGGTAAGTTAATTATATTAACTTACCGAAGCGGCCAGCGTAGGGTCTGACGCCTGTCTTGGAGGAGGGTCGGTGTCGTTCGTAACTGCGCAACCGGAGGGGTTGTCCGGCGCTGCGGGCGATCTCGCCGGACTCGGTGATGCGATGGCGGCGCGAAACGCGGCCGCGGCCACGCCAACTACTGGCCTGTCACCGGCCGCGTCGGATAGTGTTTCGGCTATGACCGCAGCGCAGTTCGGCCAGCACGGCGGTACGTATCGGCAGATCGCCGCTCAAGCGGCGGAAGTGCACGAACAGTTAGTAGCTGCGTTGCGTTCCGGGGCGGGAGCATACGCACTGACCGAGGCGGCGAATGCAGCTGCTGCGGGCTAAGGGGGGCCTGGGTCGATGAGTTTCATGATGTTCCCGCCGGAGGTTAACTCCAGCCTGATGTACAGCGGCGCGGGGTCGGGACCGTTGATGGCGGCCGCGTCGGCGTGGGATGAGGTGGCTGCTGATTTGGAGTCAGCCGCGGCTTCGTATCAGGCAGTGCTCGCGCAATTGACCGGGGCGTCGTGGTTAGGTCCGACCTCGGCGCGGATGGCTGCGGCCACAGCGCCCTATGTGGATTGGCTGGCAGGCACCGCGGGTCAAGCCGCCCAGACCTCAGCTCAGGCCCGGTTTGCCGCCGCTGCCTACGAAAGTGCGTTCGCGAGCACGGTTGAGCCTGCGGTGATCGCTGCCAATCGGGCGTTGTTGGCAGCTTTGGTGGCCACCAATTTCCTGGGCCAGAACACGCCGGCGATCGCGGCCACCGAGGCGCAATACATGGAGATGTGGTTCCAAGACGGCATGACGATGGACATGTACGCAACGCTCGCCCAGCAGGCCGTTGTGTTGCCTCAGCCGACCCCGGCGCCGTCGGCCAGCGATGGCGGGACGTCCGCTAACGCCGCGGCGGCCGCTCAGTCGACCGCGAACTCGGCGAGCAGTACCGGCACAAATTTGGGCACCGCGCTGGAGAATCTGCTGACCGACTACCTGACCTCAAACTCGTCGGGCCTGAACAGCGACTGGACTTCTGTGCTGGGGGACGTTGGCCTGTCGAGTTTGGACTCGACCCTGCTGCCCTCGCTGGCCCCTACAAGTGTCGCGACATCGGCCGGTTCTATTCTCCCCGTGCAGGCCATCTACTACGCGACCATGTTCGCCAGTATGCCCGCCAAGATGCTGATCAGCATGAGCAACTCGATGGGCGCCAGCCAGGCGATGCAGGCCGGCCAACAGGCCATGCTGGCCAACGTCACCTCGATTCTCGACTCCAAGATGAAGACCATGATGGCGGGTATCTCCGGCCAGATGCGGGGGTTCGGGTCAGCGATCTCTGCTCAGCTGGCGTCAGCGGGCAAGTTGGGTGGCCTGTCGGTTCCGAACGGCTGGGCGCAAGCGGCGCCAGAGATGGTCCGCGCAGCGCCGATACTGCCGGCCAACAGCATCGCGGCGCCGAACGTGTCGGCGGCGACGCCCAACAGTCCATTCACCCAAGCACTCATGGGTGCCATGAACGGGCGCGGCATGGGCACACAGGCGGCCAAGACGGCGTCCGTGAAAGTTGAAACTCGCACGCCGGCTGGCGGATGAGAAGTGGGGGATGCCTTTGCTACACCACGCATTAACTCGTGACATGACATCTAGATAAGGAGAGAGATATGCCTACTCGTTTTATGACTGACCCGCACGAGATGCGGTCGATGGCGGGCCGTTTCGACGTGCACGCGCAGACGGTTGAGGACGAGGCCCGCAAGATGTGGGCGTCGAGCCAGAACATCGCCGGTGCCGGCTGGAGTGGTACCGCGCAGGCCACCTCTTACGACACCATGGGCCAGATGAACACCGCGTTCCGCAACATCGTCAACATGCTGCACGGTGTCCGGGACGGGCTGATCCGCGACGCGAACCACTACGAGAGCCAAGAGCAGGCCTCTCAGCAGATCCTGTCCAGCTAGCCGATCACCGAAACGTCTTAGGAGAACAGTCATGTCGATCAGTTACCAGTTCGGCGACGTGGATGCCCACGGCGCGATGATCCGCTCGCAGGCCGCTTCCTTGGAGGCCGAGCACCAGTCCATCGTGCGCGATGTGCTGGCCGCCGGTGACTTCTGGGGTGGCTCGGGTTCGGTGGCTTGCCAGGAGTTCATCACCCAGTTGGGCCGCAACTTCCAGGTGATCTACGAGCAGGCCAACAGTCACGGCCAGAAGGTCCAGACCGCCGGCAACAACATGTCGTCCACCGACTCCGCCGTCGGCGGCAGCTGGGCCTGACGCCTCACCCAGTAAGGGTTCGAAACACACCGGGTATCGAGATGCCCGGTGTGTTTTCTTTTGGGCGCATTGCGCGCCCAATCGTATTGCCGTAGACGCCGAAACATGCTCGCCCAACGCCAGGGGATGGGTAGTCGATCTGTTCGCGCTCTTCTGACATCGAGCAGCCTGGGTAGGCGCCGGACGTGTGCCTACTCAGCAACTGCTACACACGCACCAAGGATGGTCGTCGAGATGAAGTTGGCCGCGTTGGCCAAGTGATTGTCGGTCGGAGTGTAGGTCGGCAGCGCCGTGACAAACGCGCGACGGTACTGGGCCGAAAGGTTCGCCAGATCCTGGAAGACCGCGTTATCGCTTTGCCGGCCAAGCTGTTCCAATTTGCCGGCAAACGAGTTCATCACGGGGCCAACCGCGTAGTTGACCGCCTTCTGCTCTTTATTCCAATAGATCGACGGGACATTGGGATCCATTTGCTGCCACGCGGCGGTCTGCTTGCCGAACTCGTCCAACGCCGACCTCCAGTCGGGGCACACGGAGTTGTCGTTGGTGAGCATGGGCTGCGGGTTCGCGAGGTTGCCCACCGGGGCGATGTCGGACGGCGGCGGCGACGGCGACACCAGCGGACCGCGGGCTGCTGCCGACCCGTCGGTGATGGCGGCGCAGATCGATCCCAGCGCGGACGAGGCGCTGTTCGCGGCGCCGGCCAGATTATTGTCGGACGGCGTGTATTTGGGGATTCGCTCGGAGTAGGCGCGCGCATATGCGATGAACTGCTGGTAGAGCTCACGCATCACCCGATGCGGTGTCAGCTTGACCAGGCCGACCGTTTGCGCCGCGGCGCCGCGCATCGACTGGCCGGCTGCGATGAATTGCGCGCGCAGCTTCGGGGTCCACGCCGAAGCGGGCACCGACCGGTCGCGATCGTTCCACAGCCCCTGGCCGCCGTTCGCCAGTTGACTGTTGATCGCCGTCCACGCCGTGCAACTCGGATCGTCGGTGATCACCGCCACGGGCCCGGTATCTTTCGCGCTGGCCACTGGGGCGGTCTCCTGGCCCGAACCATTGTCCGAGCCGCCTTTGGGCGCCCCCGAATCCCCACCGCCGAATAGCAATACCGCTGCGACGATCGTTGCCAAGACCGCTACCGCGGCCACCCCACCCATTGCCCACTTAAGATTTTTGTTTTCTTTAGGGGCGTCAGTATCAGACGTCACGATGACCCAGCTTAAATGACAACCGGCTCACCGCAGGCGTATTGGCGACGAGCCGAGACGCTGATCGCGATAGGAACCACCCTGGCCGTGGGGTTGACATCGACTCGAACAAGCGTTCGAATATGGTATGCGGTGGGACCAGCAGAGCATTGACGTCGACGACGGCGCGCTGCCCGGATTGGAACGCATCGGCTTCGTCCGCAGCGTGCGCACGCCGCAGTTCGAGGGCATCACGTTTCACGAGGTCCTGTGTAAATCGGCGCTGAACCGAATTCCGCGCGCCGCAGCGTTGCCATTCCAGTACACCGTGAACGGATACCGCGGTTGCTCGCACGCTTGCCGGTACTGCTTCGCCCGGCCGACCCACGAGTATCTGGATTTCGACTGCGGCAACGACTTCGACACCCAGGTGGTCGTCAAGACCAACGTCGTCGATGTGCTGCGTCGCGAACTGGCCCGAAAGTCGTGGTGTCGCGCGACGGTTGCGCTGGGTACCAACACCGACCCCTATCAACGCGCCGAGGGCCGCTACGCGTTGATGCCCGGCATCATCGGCGCGCTGGCGGCGTCGGGCACGCCGCTGTCGATCCTGACCAAGGGGACGCTGCTGCGCCGTGATCTGCCACTGATCGCCGACGCGGCCGAACAGGTGCCGGTCAGCCTCGCCGTCTCGCTTGCGGTCGGTGACCCCGAACTGCACAAGCAGGTCGAGCCCGGCACGCCGGGCCCGCAGGCCCGCCTCGGATTGGTCGCCGCGATTCGCGAAGCCGGTTTGGACTGTCACGTGATGGTGGCGCCGGTGTTGCCGTATTTGACTGATTCTGTCGAGCATCTCGACGGATTGCTGCGCCAGATCGCAGAGGCCGGGGCCGTCGGCGTCACGGTTTTCGGCCTGCACTTGCGTGGATCGACCCGCGGCTGGTTCATGTCGTGGCTGGCCCGCACCTATCCACAGCTGGTGGGCCGGTATCGCGAGTTGTATCGGCGTGGGGCGTATTTGCCGCAGTCTTACCGAGACGAGCTCCGCGCGAGGGTGGCACCGCTGATCGCCACATACGGGCTGGCCGGCGATCAGCGGCGCTTCGATGCCGCCCCGCCACTGCAAACCGTCGAGACGCTACAGCCGACGCTGTTCTGAGCTAGTTCAGGTCGGGTGCGTGGTAGGTGTCGCACTGGTTGGGGTCGCCGGTCTGGTAGCCGACGGTGAACCAGTGCTGACGCTGCTCCGAGGAGCCGTGGGTCCACGACTCCGGGTTAACCCGGCCGGTGGCGCTCTTCTGGATGCGGTCATCGCCGACCGACGACGCCGCCGACAAGGCGTCGGCAATGTCCTTGTCGCTCAACGGTTCCAGGAAAGGCACACCGGTGCTTTCCTGCTTGGTGGTGGAGGCGTAGTGGGCCCACACGCCGGCATAGCAGTCGGCCTGCAACTCGGTGCGCACGCCGTTACCGCCGGCGCCTTGCGCGCCCTGCTGGGCGCGACCGAGTGATCCCTGCAGATCCTGCACATGGTGTCCGAACTCGTGAGCTACCACATATTCCTGCGCCAATGGTCCACCGCTTGAACCGAATTGGGTGCGCAGCACGTCGAAAAAGCCGGTGTCGAAGTAGGCGGTTTTATCGACCGGGCAGTAGAACGGACCAACCTCGGTGCTGGCCGCTCCGCACCCGGTGTTGACCTGACCACTGAACAGCCGCACCCGCGGCCGGGTGTATCCGCGCAGCAGCTGCTTCCACACCGCGTCGACGGAGTTGCCGGTGGCGACCACGCGGCACTGCACGTATTGGTTGGCGTCGGCCCCGGTGCGGCACTGGCTCAGATCGAACCCGGGCGCGATGTCCTGGCTGGCGCTCGGCGCCGGCAGCTGGGTGGCCACTTTGCCGGGATCGACCCCGAGTAGTAGCGCGACCACGAGGAATAACAACCCGCCGAGTCCGCCGCCGATCGCGATTCCCCGACCTCCACCGCCCCCCGACGACGCCGTCGTGCTGGTGTCGATCTGCATACCCTCGTTGAAGGTCATCGCACTCTCCGTTGCGGTTTTCGGCGTGGCTGGTGGCCCGGCAAGATCAGCTTTGCACACTACGATTCAGGCGTGCCCGCGGTTGCCGAAGTTCCTGCGCTCGCGCGCACGTCCGCCGGCGATCTCCGGGGCACCGTCGAAGGCGGCGTAGCGGTGTGGCGCGGCGTGCCGTACGCGCAACCGCCCATCGGTGAGCGTCGATTCGCCGCACCAGCGCCGCTGCTGCCCTGGACGGGTGTGCGCGACGCCGTTGAGCACGGACCGGTGCCGCTGCAGAGCCGCTCGATGGTCGCCGGCGACCGCAAAGACCCGAAGATTCGCGACGAAGCCTGCTTGACGGTGACGGTGTGGTCACCGGACGTTTCCGGCTCGCTACCGGTGATGGTGTGGATCCCCGGCGGGGCGTTCCTCAACGGCGCCGGGCAACTGCAGCTCTACGATGGGTGGCAGCTGGCCGCGAACGGCAATGTCGTGGTCGTCAATGTCACCTACCGGGTGGGGGTTTTCGGCGGTTTCGAGCTTGGCGATCTCGGCGACGGCTTTGACGACAATCTGTGCCTGCGCGATCAGATCGCCGCCTTGGCCTGGGTTCGTGACAACATTGCAGCGTTTGGCGGCGACGCCAACCGGGTCACCGTGTTCGGCGAATCTGCGGGCGCCACTTCGGTATTAGCTCTGCTGGCCAGCCCGGCCGCCGAAGGTCTTTTCGCCCAGGCGATTGCGCAAAGCCCGGCGCTGCCACTGATGGCCGACCGTGAGACGCGCGCTGAGCAGGCGCAACGATTTCTCGGTCGGCTCGGGGTGACGGCGGGGGAGTTGAAAACGCTCCCGCAGCGTGACTTACGCCGCGCGGCAGGGGAATTACAACTCGCGAGTGTGGCGACGACACCGACGCTGGCGCATGGCCTGACCTACGGGGTCGAGCTGCTGCCACTGCATCCGATCGAGGCCGCGCGGACCAGTGCGACGGCCCGTGTCCCGTTGGTCATCGGCTCCAACCGGCGTGAGGCGTCGCTGTTCGCCCGGGACAAGACGGCGATGCTGCCGACCACGCCGCCCAACGTCGACCAATATTTCGCGCGATTCGCGCCGGAGGCGAGGGCGCGGGTGCTTGCGGCTTACCCGGGCTATCCGCGCCGCCGCGCGTTGGAGGACATCGGCGCTGACGCGATGTTCGTGGCCCCGACGTGGGCGTTCGCCGATGCCTACAGCGCATTCGCACCGACGTACGCCTACCGCTTCGACCACACGTCAGCGACGCTGCGGGCGACGGGCCTGGGCGCAGTTCACGGCAGCGAGATCGTGCACATCTTGCACACCTATGGCTCGCACTTGGGCCGACGACTGCATCCGCTTGGGAGATGGCTGACGCCCGCGGTAGGCCGCCGGATGCAGAGGACCTGGCTGGAATTCGCCGACGCGGCCGGCTCCGATAGCCAACCTTGGTCTTGCGACTGGCCCCGCTACGACACCACGCGAAGGGGCACCCGCGTCATTCGATCGTTCTCCGATGTCGCGGTCGACGACCCCGATGCGGCCCGCCGCTCGGCGTGGAACGGCCTGCTAGGGTCCGATTAGTTGGACTCTGCTAGTCGGCCGGTTGGGTGGGCGGTATTTTGTAAACCTAATTGATACGGCCGGGTCGGCACGGCTGAAAGGGGGCGCGTCCTGATGACCCGAGGTTCCAGCGAGTGTCTGCCCGTTCATGTAGCTGCTGAGGCCGCCGCATGAACCTTCCGTGTATGTACTTGTCGAGGCCTGCGGTTGTTATTCCGGACGCCGCCCTCGACAACGAGACGGTGTTGGCGCGTGTACGAGAATCCTTCCGGGGAGCGGAGTCTGAGTGGGATTCGATCGCGCAAGGCGTGCAGTATGTTTTGGGCCGATGCAATACCCAGGTCCGCTACGTCGACCCGGACCAGACGCTTTCGCCTGGCGAGTTCGCGTCTCGCGCGGCGACCGCCTGCCTTTTTGAGAATGGCGTCGACGCGTCCGAGATCGACCTGTTGATTTATGGCGGAATTGCCCGCGAGAACTTCGAGCCGGCGACCGCCGCCGAGGTCGCCGGGCGCCTCGGCGCGAGGCCACTACACGCGTTCGATGTGACCTGTGCCTGCGCCGGGCTCATCGAGGCGATACACGTCGTCGCCGGCTACTTCGCCCTGCATCCCGAGATCACAACGGCGCTGGTGTGTGCGGGCGAACTTTGGCGCGACCGGGTCACCTATGACCTCCAGACGCTCGACGACGTCGCGAACCTGGCCGCCGGCCTGACGCTCGGGAACGCGGCCGCGGCATTCCTGGTGACTCGCGAGTCGCTGCCGGCGGGCAGCGCTCGGTTGCTCGGCTTCCAGCACAAGACACTTGCCGAGCATTATGACCTGTGCTCGGCTCCGATCGACGGCCACTTCGTATCGCGCTCGAAAGAGCTGTTCGCACTTGCGGTTCACGTGCCGGGAGAGGTTCAGCGCCTCCTCACCTCCGTGGGCTGGACGGCCGAAGACGTCGACCACTACATCTTCCACCAGCCCAGTCAGGCAATCCTCGAGCGCGTCTTCGACGCAGTCGGTGCGCGGCCCGAGGCGCGCGTCCATACGCACTCGGTATATGGGAACACCGCCAGTACCTCATGGGCGGTCGCGCTCAATCACCGTCTGAAGCACGGCAGCATCGACAATGGTGACAAGCTCGTGATCGCCAGCGCCGCATCAGGGTTCACGATTGTGTGCGCCTCTGCGGTGTGGGAGAGCTGAAATGCTGCGTTATCTACGTGTCTACCGGGTAATGGGCCAGACGTTCGGGGTGTGGTTTCGGCCGCTGGGCGCATTCGGGCTTTTACAATTGCGCCAGGTGATTTCAGCGATCACGCTCGGTCTGGACTACGTGTTCTACCCCAGTCACCGTAAGCAGCCGATCGACCGACCGATCTTCATCATCGGCAATCCGCGCAGCGGCACCACATTTCTGCATCGGCTGCTGCTCGGGGCGGGTGATATGGCCGCCTTCGAGTTGTGGGAGATGCTGTTTCCCGCGATCACCGCGCGCAAGCTGCTCGGTGGGATCGTGCCACGGCTGGACAAGCTCTCGCCGGCCCGCTACCACCCGTCCGACGTACACGACACCAGCTTGCGCGGCATCGAGACCGACGACGTGGCCTGGTTCTTCCGCACGCTCGACGGCCCGTTCGCCTGGGCATATTTTCTTGCCTGGCAAGATAATTGGGGGAGCGAGCTATCGCGACGCGAGTTCGGCATCGACGATGTCTCGCCGCGCGAGGAGGAGCGGTTCTTCAATTACTACGACGCTTGCTGGCGGCGGAACCTGACGCTCAAAGGCGCCGACCGGGTGCTGGCCAAGACCAGCATGCTGACCATGCGTCTTGATGCGGTGCTGCGGCGTTACCCGGACTGCAAGCTCGTGTACGTCATCCGCGACCCGGTCGAGGTCATTCCGTCGGGAATGTCGTTGCTGGCCAGTGTGCTCGAGAACGGTTACGACGTGTGGAATCGCACGAAGGAAGAAGACCAGCGCAGGTGGCTGGAAAATCTGTACCAGGCGTCGTGCGACATGTTGCGCTACTTCTACGAGGCGCAATCGGCGGGCAAGATCCCGGAACGCAATTTGTGCGTGGTGCGCTACGAGGATCTGATCAACGACCTCGAGCCGACCATGGAGCGCATCCTCGACTTCATCGAGGTCAAGCCCAGCGTGGAATTCGTCGAAGAAGTGCGGGAGCAGTCGGCGCGACAGCGCAGTTACACCAGCAGCCACCAACACTCACCGGACAAATTCGGACTCGACCCGCAGCGCATCCGAGACGACCTCGGCTTCGTCTACGACGCGTACGGACTTTCTGATACGGCCAGCTGACGGCTCGCCGTCTGAAAACTCAGACATAACGTCCGAGAAGTTAGAAGTTTTGAGTAAACACTCATTACGCGGATATGAAAGTCCTCAGGTTCTTAAGATCGTGGATCCTAGCGGGGGCTAGTCTCAGGCCAGCTCACCTGCACGTTGAACGGAGCCGCCCGTGCGTCATCGTCGTCCTCGTCGTCGTGTTGCTCGCACCCTGGGCGCGGCCGCTGGTGGGCTGCTTGGGGCCACATTCTTCCCAGTGGCGGCCGCCTTCGCCGACGACTACCAGATACAACCTGATCCTTCTTCCACGGAAACGCTCACCGGGGTATACGGATTAGAGAACACGGCTCCTCCGGCTGAGAGCGGAAGCATTCAGGGATATCAGGAATTCGAGGTTCTCGACACCACTACCAAACAGGTGGTCGGAACTTTCTACGCCGACGAGTCCAATTCGGTAGATATCGCCGGTGACACCAACACCGAAGTCCTCGTCACGTCTGACCTCACCGGCACTGTAGGCACCGCCGCCGGCGACACCCCGGCGGTCGGTTCGGTGATCGACAGTTATACCTATGCTGGCGGCGACTCGGGTTACGTGTACTCCGATCTCGTCTCGACGACACCCGGCGGTGCGAACGTGATCTCGGACACCGACGTCGGCTCGTCGGGAGACTCCGCGGTTTCGAGCACTTTGAACGCAGTCTGGGCCGAGACGTCGGACACTGCGCTTCCCGCCATCACGCTGGCCGGCGGCGACGAAATCATTCCTGCCGATTCTCCGGAACAGTTCACCGCAATCAGCGGGGCTCCGCCTTATGACGACGACATTCAGGGCACTCAGGAATTCGACGTGGTCAACAGTGCTGGCACGGTCGTTGGGACGTTCGATGGCGACGTGACTACCACGTCGGATGCCGCTGGTACGACAACCGAGGCGTTCTTCGTCACCCAGGACCTCTCAGGCACCGTAGGCACCGCCGCCGGCGACGTTCCGGCGGTCGGCTCGATCTTCGACGACATCGACTACGACGATGGCGCCTACCCCGAGATTTACACCGACCTCGTCTCGACGACCGGCGGGGCGGACGTGATCTCGGACACCAACACGACTCTCTTCGGGAACATCAGCGTTCCCACCGGCTTCGACGCGGTCGCCTACGAATCGGATGACGCCGCGATTCCCTTCGACGGCTACGAAATCACTCCTGATGGCGCAGAAGAGCTCACCGGAATCAACGGGCTTCCGCCGGCGGACGTCGCCATCCAGGGAACCCAGGAATTCGACATTGGCAACGGCAGCTTCGATGCCGACGTGACCACCACCGGTACAACTGTCTACGACGAGAGCACCGAGACAATCCTTGTCACTTCTGACACTTCAGGCACCGTAGGCACCGCCGCCGGCGACGTTCCGGCGGTCGGCTCAGTGATCGACGTCGCCAACTTCGGTAGCGGGTATGAGACCGTGTACTCCGACCTCATCTCGTCGACCGGCGCGAGCGTCATCTCGGAAACCTTTGTGACCCCGTTCGGCGACGTCGCGATTCCCACTACTTTTGATGCAGCCTCAGGTCTGATCGCCGATACGATCGCTTCGTTCTGAGGCTGCCACCTAAGCTGAGCCAGCCGGACGCTGCGGCATGCAGCGGAACGGTTCCCCCGCGCAGCCGGAGCTTTAACCCGGTCCGTCGCTGGTCGCCGCGAGCAGGGGCACCAGTACGTCGCTGATCGGTGTCGCGATGTCGTGCGGGCGTGCCTTGCGGACGATCACCCCATTGCGGATGTCCCACTCTTGCGGTCGGCCGGCTTCGCGATCGGCCAGCATCGAGGTGCCCATATCGGTGGGCGCCTGACGGAACATCTCGACCGTGCCGTCGGCGACGTCATCGCCCAGCTTCGCGCCCTCGGCACGGGCAACCGCCAGGCATTCGGCGGCATATCGGCGCGCCAGTGCGGCCAGGTCGTCGCGGCGGAACATTCCGGCCCGACGGCCGGTCAGCACCATCAGGCCGGCGACCGCATTGACCAGCAACTTGCGCCAAGCGGCCGTGACGAAGTCGGGGTCGCAGTCGGCGGTGCCTCCGGCGGCGCGCCACATCTCGGCGAATGTTGTTGCGGCAGGGCCGGTCGGCAGCGCCAGCCGGGCTTCCCCGCGCAGTCGCACCCAGCCTTCGGGTTGAGTCTCGGCCGAAAACCAGACGATCCCGGGGATGACCGTCGACGACGGGCAGAGCGGCTGTACCTGCTCTACCTGCTCCACGCCGTTCTGCAGGACCACCACGATGGTGTTCTCGTCACACAGTCCGGCCAGCCAGCGAGCCCCGTCGGCGTTCTGAGTGGCTTTGACCGCCAGTAGGACCACCCCGACCGGGCCGGTGACCTCGGCCGGATCGGTGCGGACCGGGCCCGGGACCACGATCGGATCGTGCTCATCGGGCCGCAATTCGATCTGCGATCGTGGTGTGCGTCCGCACACCAATACCTGGTGGCCGGCGGCGGACAGGTACGCGGCGACCGTCGTACCGACCGCGCCGGGACCCACAACCGCAATATCCATGACGATCCTCGAAAATTAGCGCCTCTACACTGGGCTGTCGTTCCCACCGTATGCAAGGAGTATTTGTGCTGCGCACTCACGCCGCGGGTTCGTTGCGAGCCACCGATGCCGGTCAACAGGTGACGCTGGCCGGATGGGTCGCGCGTCGGCGCGACCACGGCGGGGTGATCTTCATCGATCTGCGCGACGCTACGGGGGTTTCCCAGGTCGTGTTTCGCGCCGACGACGTGCTGACTCAGGCCCACCGTCTACGCGCCGAGTTCTGTGTGGCCGTCGAGGGTGTTGTCGAGATCCGCCCGGAGGGCAACGCCAACGCGGAGATCGCCACCGGCGAGATCGAGGTCAACGCGACGTCACTGACGGTGCTGGGGGAGTGCGCACCGCTGCCGTTCCAGCTCGACGAGCCGGCCGGCGAGGAGGTCCGGCTGCGCTATCGCTATCTCGACCTGCGCCGAGACGGCCCCGGTGGCGCAATTCGGTTGCGCTCCAGGGTAAATGCCGCGGCGCGTGGCGTGCTGGCCGCGCACGATTTCGTCGAGATCGAGACGCCGACGATGACGCGCTCGACGCCGGAAGGCGCGCGCGACTTCCTGGTGCCGGCCCGGCTGCAACCCGGCTCGTTCTACGCGTTGCCGCAAAGCCCGCAGCTGTTCAAGCAGTTGCTGATGGTGGCCGGCATGGAGCGCTACTACCAAATCGCCCGCTGCTACCGCGACGAGGATTTCCGCGCCGACCGTCAGCCGGAATTCACGCAGCTCGACATGGAGCTGAGCTTCGTCGAGGCCGACGACGTCATCGCGATCTCCGAACAGGTGCTCAAGGCGGTATGGGCGTTGATCGGCTACGACCTACCGCTGCCCGTGCCGCGGATCAGCTACGCCGATGCGATGCGACGGTTCGGTTCCGACCGGCCCGACCTGCGTTTCGGGCTGGAGCTGGTGGAGTGCGCAGAGTTCTTCTCCGACACCACTTTTCGGGTATTCCAGGCGCCCTATGTGGGCGCGGTAGTGATGTCGGGCGGCGCCTCGCAGCCGCGTCGCACGCTGGACGGCTGGCAGGAATGGGCTAAACAGCGCGGCCATAAGGGGCTGGCCTACGTGCTGGTCGGTGACGACGGCACGCTGGGCGGTCCGGTGGCCAAAAACCTGTCCGATGCCGAACGCGAAGGTCTGGCCGCGCATGTTGGCGCGCAACCCGGCGACTGCATCTTCTTCTCCGCCGGGCCGGCCAAGGCTTCCCGTGCGCTGCTGGGTGCGGCCCGCGTCGAGATCGCGCATCGGCTCAACCTGATCGACCCCGACGCCTGGGCGTTCACCTGGGTGGTGGACTTCCCGCTGTTCGAGCCGGCCGATGAGGCCACCGCCGCCGGCGATGTCGCGCTGGGTAGTGGTGCGTGGACCGCCGTGCACCACGCGTTCACCTCGCCCAAGACCGAGTCGGAGGCCAACTTCGACAGCGATCCGGGCAACGCGCTGGCGGACGCCTACGACATCGTCTGCAACGGCAACGAAATCGGTGGCGGCTCAATTCGTATCCACCGCCGCGACATTCAGGAACGCGTGTTCGCGATGATGGGCATCGGCGCCGCCGAAGCGCAGGACAAATTCGGATTCCTGTTGGACGCGTTCACCTTCGGCGCCCCGCCGCACGGCGGCATCGCGTTCGGCTGGGATCGGATCGTCCAGCTGCTGGCCGGAGCCGATTCCATCCGCGAGGTGATCGCGTTCCCGAAGTCCGGCGGCGGCGTCGACCCACTGACCGACGCCCCGGCGCCGATCACCGCGCAACAGCGCAAGGAGTCGGGAATCGACGTGGTGCCCGAGGCGGCACGGACGCGCAAGGCCGTCGAAGCGGAATAGACACCCGCACCGACTAGGTTCACGTGGCATGTCCCAAGGATTTCCTGACACCGAAACGATCAAAGCGTTCAACAACAATGTCGCAGACGAGTTCCGCGCCAATGACGGCAAGGTCGGTGGCCAGTTCGAGGGCGCTGACCTGCTCCTGCTGACCACCACCGGCGCCAAGTCGGGCGAGCCGCGAGTCTCGCCGCTGGCCTATTTCCGCATCGACGGCAAGCTGCTCATCATCGGGTCGTTCGCCGGCTCCGACGTCAACCCGGCCTGGGTGCACAATCTGCGGGCCAACCCGGCGGCGCGCGTCGAGATCGGCAACGAGTCTTCGGACGTCACCGCGCGGGAATTGCCGTCCGGCGAACGTGACGAACTTTTCGGCCAGATCACCGCCGCCGCCCCGGGTTTCGCTGAGTATCAGGCGAAGACGACGCGGGTGATCCCGGTCTTCGAGCTGCAGCCGGCGAGTTAGCCCGGCCGGGTAGTTAGCCCGTCAACCGAACAGCCGCACCGCACGATCACGGGGCGATCTCGTCACCGATCACAGGGCGGTCACACGGCCCGCGAATGGCTTAATGCGGGACCAGCGACAAGATCGTTTGCAGCGTGCCGCGCACCGGGTGCAAGAAGATGTTGACGATTTGGATCGGGAAGAGCTGGCCATTGCCGCCGCATTTGGGCCACGCGCCGGCTCCCTGAGTGGCCAGCACCCGGTTCGCCACCGCGATCTGCTGCTCGCGCGAGGCCATCGCCGGGTCGCCGATGCCGCCGTTGGCGGCCCAGGTAGACGGTTTGAACTGCAGTCCGCCGTAAAATCCGTTGCCGGTGTTGGCGTGCCAGTTACCACCCGATTCGCACTGGGCTACGGCGTCCCAGTTCATCCCGTCCGCGTAGGCCACCCCAGTGGTCGGATTGACCAGCAGCGTCATGCCCAGGGCGACCAATGCGGCGATCACCAGGTGCTTGCACATAGTGCTCAATAGCCCACCTAAATGACTCATTTAACACTTCTAACAAACACGCGGGAAAAGAGTCAATGCGTGGGGCTTTAGTAATTTAGTGAGAGTATTGATAAGTGCGCGTTTAATGTTGCTGATGATAATAGGAGTAAATTAAAGGGGCTATTGGTGCGTTTTATAACTAGAGTGATATATGTGAATTGAGTTATCTAGCTGTGATGGAGTGAATTAGAGTGGCCTGTGATGCTGCTGTTACTCAAGTGACTGATGATGCGGCTTGATGGCCGGCCTGGTGAGTCACCTGGTCTGGTCGAGAAACTCCTGGACCAGGTGTTTTGGGGCCTGAGTCAGCCAAGCCTCGACGATCAGCTCCCGTAGCCCACGTTCGTCGATCGCCGCGAGCTTCACCAGGACGGCCGGATAGCCGTCGAAATGCGGGGTGGTGAAGTACAGCTCGGGCTCATCGGCGATCAGCGCGAACTTCACGCCCTCGTCGGCCACTCGGACGCCGAGAATGTCGCCCTGCGGTGGTTCGACCCCGACCGCGGTGAGCGCGTCGTAGTCAGACTTGCGCAGCGGACGCTCCCAGGCGATCAGCTTCTTGCCGACCCGCCATTCGTGTGGCGACCGCTCCTCGGTGAGTTGCAGCTCACCGACGACGCCGGCGACATCGTCCCAGGTGGCCATGATTCATTGTGCTCTCATCGGCGGGCCAAGCGCCCGATCCAGGCTGCGGCGCTGCACGCGATGTTCAGGCTCATTAGTGTTGCAGCGTGACGTCGCCGGATCAGCACCCGCCCGGCCCGGGAGCCCGCTACCGGATCACCCATCGCACCGAATACCGCTACTCGGACGTGGTGACCAGTTCCTATGGTCGTGGTTTCTTGACCCCACGGGATCTGTTGCGGCAGCGCTGCCTGTTCCACGAGCTGACGATCTCGCCGGCACCCGCGGACAGCTCAACGAGCCTGGACACCTACGGCAACGTCAGCTCGTATTTCCATGTCACCGAACCGCATCAGGCGCTGACTGTCACCAGCGAGTCGATCGTTGAGGTGTACCCGGCGCCACCGGAGCGTTGGGGTGGCGGACCGGCATTGGCTCCCTGGGAACAGGCCCGCCCGTTGGGGGTGCGGGGCGCATTGGCCACCGAGTTCGCTCTCGACCTGAATCCGCCGGAGATCACCGACGAGGTGCGCGAGTATGCCACGCCCAGCTTTGTGCCGGAACGGCCGTTGGTTGCCGTGCTGGGTGATCTCTCGTCGCGGATCTACAACGACTTCACCTATCGCTCCGGGTCGACCACGGTGTCGACCGGAGTGAACGAGGTTCTACGTGCTCGGGAAGGGGTATGTCAGGATTTCGCGCGGTTGGCGATCGCCTGCTTGCGCGCCAATGGTTTGGCCGCCAGCTATGTCTCCGGATACCTGGCCACTGACCCGCCGCCGGGAAAGGACCGCATGATCGGTATCGACGCCACGCACGCCTGGGCCGCGGTGTGGACACCGCAGCCGCCCGGGCAGTTCGAGTGGCTGGGACTGGATCCCACCAACGACCAGATGGTCGACGAACGATATGTGATTGTTGGGCGGGGTCGCGACTATGCCGACGTGCCGCCGCTGCGCGGCATCATCTACACCAATTCCAAGAAGAGCAAGATCGACGTCGCAGTCGACGTGGTGCCCTACGAAGGTGACGAACTGTATGCGTGATTTCCACTGTCCCAACTGCGGCCAGCGGCTGACGTTCGAGAATTCGGCCTGCCTGAACTGCGGCAGCCCGCTCGGGTTTTCCCTCGACGAGATGGCCCTGCTGGTGCTCACCACCGGCGAGGACGCCGACCGTGCCGGCTTCGTCAGCGCCGCCGAATACGAACTGTGCGCCAATCGCCATCTGGCCGAATGCAACTGGCTGGTCCCCATCAATCGTCCCAGCCTGCTGTGCGTGTCGTGTGCGCTGACCACCGAGCGTCCCAACGACGCCGACCCCGCCGGCCTGGTGGAGTTCGCCCAGGCCGAAGCCGCCAAACGCCGACTGGTGGCCGAGTTGCATGAGCTGAAGCTGCCGATCATCGGTCACGATCAGGATCCCGACTACGGTTTGGCTTTCCGGCTGTTGTCCAGTGCGCACGAGACGGTGATGACCGGGCACGAAAACGGAGTCATCACCATAGATCTCGCCGAAGGCGATGACGTGCACCGTGAGCAGCTGCGGGTCGAGATGGATGAGCCGTATCGCACCCTGCTGGGGCACTTCCGCCACGAGGTCGGCCATTATTACTTTTATCGGCTGATCTCCCCGTCAAGCGGCTACGCTGCGCGGTTCCGCGAATTGTTCGGCGACCCCGACGCCGACTACCAGGAGGCGCTGGACCGCCATTACAGCGAGGGCGCGCCCGAGGGCTGGAAGAAGCGGTTCGTCTCGTCCTATGCCACCATGCACGCCGCCGAGGATTGGGCCGAGACGTTCGCGCACTACCTGCACATCCGAGACACGCTGGACACCGCTGCCTGGTCGGGTTTCGCACCGGCGACGGCAACCTTCGATCGGCCGGTGTTGGGCCCCAGCGCTTTTAACACCATCATCGACATGTGGCTACCGGTGTCGTGGTCGCTGAACATGGTGAACCGGTCGATGGGCCACGACGATCTCTACCCATTCGTGCTACCGGTGGCGGTGCTGGAAAAGATGAAGTTCATCCATGCCGTCATCGACGAGGTGACCGCGGATTCGGGCAAACCCGCGGCCTAGTCACGGCACGATGCGCCGCTCGTCGCCACCCCACAGCGGCTGGATATCGCTGGGCAGCGCCAGCTGCGTCGCGGTGATCACCTCGGCCAGCTCGCGTAGCGCGGTGTGTACCGCGGTCAGCAGTTCGGCTAACTCCTTGCGACGCCCGTTGGCTGCGATCGCCTCCAGTTCGGCGGGATTCGACCGCCGCAGCAGGGTACTGATTTCGGCGACCATCCGCTGCGGCCGCGATGACCCCGATGAGCCGGGTAGGTCGTCGAGGTCGGTCCGCAGTCGCCCCAGCTGATACACCAACGATCGCGGGTTCGTCGCGTCGAAGAGCATCAGCTCCGCCAGGGCGGCCACGCTGACCTCGCCCGCCGTGCGGCGGCGATAGGTGACCGCCGATTCCGCTGCGATCAACGTTGATTCGATGACCGTCCGTTCCGCGGCCGGAGCCCGGACGGTCGTCACTGTCGCGTTCAGCAATGCGGTCAAATCCAGGCCGCGCTCGATGCGCTTGCCGATGTCCATCAGCGTCCAGCCGACGTCCTGCACCATCGACTCACTGGAAACCCCGGCCAGTGTCAGCATCCCGATCAGTGTCTGCGACTGTGCGGTCGCGAGCACGGCGTCGGCCTCGGCAAGTGAGTCCGGCGGCTCCGCCTCGTGTGCCAACGTGCGTTCGACGCCGGCCAGCACCATCCAGGTGTCGCTGGACAACTGGTCGCGCACCGCTCTGGCTGCCAGCGCCAACCGGTCGACCGACTGCACCAGCGAGCCGGGCCGGTCGCGGTCCATGGTGAGCGACCACAACGTCGACGGCGCGATCGCGATCGTCTCCGCCTGGTCGTCTGGCCCTGGATCGGTTCCGGTGACCCTGCCCAGCGCGGACATCAGCACCGGTATGCACTGACTTTCGGCAGTCTCCTGGCGATGTCGGAATTCGTAATAACGCCGGCGCGCGGCGATCAACAACCGGGCCATGTTTTCGGCCCGCTCGCCGTAGCGTCCCATCCAGAACAGATCGGACAGCACGCGTGGCGAGCTGACTCCCAGGGTGCCCGCGCCCGCCTTCGCCGGTGTCTCCGGCGCCGGCAGGGTCACCGCCTCCGTCCGCGAACGCTCAGTCGGCCGTACCCAGACATCCTTTGCAACGACGGTTTTCAGTGTGTACGCCGACGGGCCAGGCGCCAGCACGTAGCCCAGGCCGCCGAGCATCGGTGCGTAGCCACCGCGTTGGGCCACCGTGAACAAACGCATGCCGACTGGGCCTGCGGAGAATTCACCGGCGTGGCTGGTGGGCGCGGACGAGAACTGAGGCAGGTCCTGGCCGACCCACTGCCACGGCATCGCGGTGATGCAGGCGGCCAGCTCGGCCAGTCGCTCCGACGAAAGGGTCGGTCCGACAAGCGTTTGCCCACCGATGGTCGGCCTGATCAACAACGACGAGAGATTCGCCAGCAGGTGCGAGCGTTCGCTGTCGATGCCGCCCCAATAACTGGGGGTGCTGGCGAGCAGCGGCGATTCCCCGAGCAACAGCGTGGCCAGTTCAGGTAGGAATCGTTGCAGCCCAGCACTTTCCAGGATGCCACTGCCAACGGTGTTGACCACGGTCACCGTCCCGCGGTGCTGCGCTTCGACCAGCCCGACGACCCCGAGCCGCGAATCGGCGCGCAGATCGAGTGGGTCGGTATACGTCGCGTCGACGCGGCGGAACACCACGTCGACGCGTTTGAGGGTACCCAGCGAACGCATCCACAACTTGCCGTCGCGCACTACCAGATCCGCGCTCTCCACCAACGGAAAGCCCAGCAGTGTCGCGAGATATGCCTGATCGAACGAGGTCTCGGAGTAGATGCCCGGACTGAGCACGACCACCACCGGGTCTTGCACGCCGTCGGGTGCGGCGTCGATCAGTGCCAGGCGCAACGCCTGCGCGAACGGTGTCGTCGGCCGCGGGCCGACCCTTTCGTAAAGGTCGGGCAGGGCCTGCGTGAGCACCCGCCGGTCGGCCAGCGCATAACCCGCACCCGATGGGGCTTGGGTCCAGTCGGCATTCACCTGGAAACTGCCATCGGACAGCCGGCTCACATCGCAGGCGTGCATGAAGAGTTGATGGTGCCCCGGCACCTCGATTCCGTTGGCGGCGCGGACATAACCGGGGTGGGCGAACAGTAGCTCCGGTGGAAGCACGCCCTCGGTCAGCGAGCGACGGCTGCCGTACAGGTCGGCGAGCACGGCGTTGAGTACCCGCGATCGCTGCACCAGCCCGGTCTCGAGTGCTTCCCAGTCCGGAGCCGACACCACCAGCGGCAGCGGGTCCAGACGCCACGGCCGCGGTTCACCCTGGGCACCGGCAGCGGGTCGTTTCGCGGGGTCGACGCGGGTGTAGGTGATGTCGTCGTTGTCCACCAGCTGGTGCACCGCGGAGCGCAGCCGTTGCAGCCCGGCCCGGCCGCGGTCACCAACCGCGTCGGCGAGTTCGGTCCAGGCGGGGCGCACGTTGCCGGCTTCGTCGACGAACTCGTCGTAGCCGATCCCCGGGCCACGTAGGCCCGGCGGGCGTAGGTCGAATAGGGCGTCCTGGGCACGCGTCGCGCGGTACCCGGCCAGCAGCCGGTCGACGTCGGTGCGGTGGTGAAGAGCTGCCGACGCGTCGCTGGAATGCACTGCCATCTCTGCCGAAGCCATTACCGCAGGACGGTACGCACGCGTCGAAGATCGAGGATGCCCGGCGCGCCGATGTCTGTCGAAATTCGCGCCTGCATCTCCCGGACATCGGACAGCTCGAGCTTTCCCGGGGTGAATCCGGTGGCTTCGAAGCGTCGGGCGCGGCGCGACTCGGCTTCGACGGCGTTCACGGGTGGTTCGTCGTAGGCACGCCCCCCGGGATGGGCGATGTGATAGGTGCAGCCGCCGCGCGACGTCGACGTGGTCAGGTCGACGAGCTCGAACTGCAGCGGACCGTCAACGGTGATGCTCGGATGCAGCGCGCTGGGCGGCTGCCACGCCCGAAACCGCACACCGCCCACGTGTATGTCGGGATTGTCGGTGGCCAGCAACGGAACCGGGTAGCCGTTGCACGTCATCAGATAGCGATGCCGGTCGGCGCCGATGATGCGCACCTGGATGCGTTCGATCGACGAGTCGACGTAGCGCGCGGTGCCGGTAGCGGTGGACTGCTCGCCGAGGGTGTTCCACGGCTCGATGGCTCCGCGCAGTTCGATCTCGACGCCATCGAACACCGCGGTGCCGATGCGCGGAAACCGGAATTCGGTGAACGGGTCCAGCCAGTTGGTCTCAAAGGCGATGCCGTGCGCGCGCAGATCCGCGGCAACGTCGGCGATGTCGTGAATCAGGAAGTGCGGCAACAGGTATCGTCCGTGCAGGTTCGGACCGTGCCGGATCAGGGGAGCCCGCAGCGGTTCCTCCCAGAACCAGGCCACCAGGGAGCGCACCAGCAGTGACTGCACCATCGCCATCCGCAGATGCGGCGGCATCTCGAAGCCGCGAAGCTCCAGAAGGCCGAGTCGGCCGCGCGGGCTGTCCGGGTTGTAGAGCTTGTCGATGCAAAACTCTGCGCGATGCGTGTTGCCGGTGATGTCGGTGAGCAAGTGCCGCAGCGCTCGGTCGGTCACCCACGGTTTGGCTGAGCCGCCCTCGGAAAGCGAAGTGATTCGGTCGATTTCGGCGAAGGCGATCTCGAGTTCGTAGAGCGCCTCGGCGCGGCCCTCGTCCACCCGCGGCGCCTGTGAGGTGGTGCCGACGAATCGACCGGCGAACA
>Ga0302326_10006016_pt1 | contig 27398 bp, 27 predicted proteins | sample Palsa_T0_3_FD_202264 | JGI IMG/M metagenome (GOLD analysis project Ga0302326, IMG submission 202264) | Peat permafrost microbial communities from Stordalen Mire near Abisko, Sweden - Palsa_T0_3 | ecosystem: Environmental > Terrestrial > Soil > Palsa > Peat permafrost | place: Sweden: Abisko... | reverse complement strand
GTACGTGCTGTCGATCGTTCTCACCGCAGTGGTGGGGCGGCGTTATCTGGCGTTGCCGGTTCCCGTGCGCCCGCTTTTGCAAACGCTTGCCGCCGCCGGCACGATGGGCCTGGCGCTGTACCCGCTGCGCCATCGGTTGGGCCCCGTTGCGTTGGCCACGCAGATTGCCGCGGGCGCGGCCGTCTATGGCGCGGCACTATTCGCGCTGGATTTCCTGGGCGTTCGCACCGCATTCTGGTCCAGGGGTTCGATTCTTCCGCCCGCAACGCTGGAGCCGGCGGATACCGTTGTAGAGCCCTCGCAACAACTCCAGCCAAGCGTGGTTTAAGGGAAGTTATGGATCGTCTTTGCATGTACACACCCTCGGCCGGCGGAGGACACGCCCTCTATACGGCGGAGCTGTTGACTGCGCTGACGCGCCATCCCCGGGGCGGCGATCGCTTTGAGCTGGTGACCAGCCGCGACATCCAGGAACCTTTTCGCTCGACGGTTTACCCGGTGCATGCAATCCTGCCGGAACTGGCGCCCCGGGGCGGGTTCCGCTCGCGCCTGAGCTGGGGGGTCGATCGGTGCCTCCACTATTCCCGGCGCGACCAGCTCTTCCTGAATTGGCTGGAAACACGGCCCGACATTACCGGCGTTCATCTTCAGGAATATTCCCCCTGGCGGCCCGCTCCCCTGTTTCGAGGGATTCGCCGACTCGGGCGAAAAACCTTCTACACCGTTCACAATCTGCGCCAACACACCTACCCGCCGCTGGTTCCGCCAGCGCTGTGGGATCGGTGGAACCGCGACGCGTGGCGCCTCGCTGACGGGCTGTTCGTGCTTACGCCGGCGTTAGCCGAGCAATTGTCGCGGCTTCTGGGCGACGGCCATCCGCCGATCCACGTCGTGCCGCACGGCGTGTGGACCGTCAATGGCAGGGCGCACATCCCCAATCTGTCCGAACGCCTGCAATGGAAAAAGCTGCTGTTCTTCGGAACCCTTCGCCGCAACAAGGGGCTGAACCTGCTGCTGGGCGCCGCCAGGTCGTTGCCCGGCTACAGCTTCACCATCGCCGGGGCGCCGATCGATCCGGATTACGTCGAGAATGAGGTACGTCCGCTCGTCAGGCAGTTGCAGGCCGATGGCGTGCCCATCGATCTGATCGATCGCTTCATCCCCGACGAGGAAGCGGGCAGACTGTTTGACACACACAGCGCAATCGTCCTGCCGTACACGCCGCAGTTCGCATCGCAGAGCGGCGTGGTGTTTCTCGCGCTGGCCCACGAGTTGCCGGTGGTCGCCAGCGAAGTCGGGGGCTTGGCCGATCTGTTCCGCGAGTTTCGCGTCGGGCTCAGTTTTTCCGACTTCACGCCAGCGGGTCTCACTTCTGCAATCCACTCGTTCTTCAACGGCAACCACCGGGACGAATTGCTCAGCCAGATGCGCGCCGCCAGGGCACACTTCTCCTGGGAGTCGGCAGCCGCCGCCACACTCGACGGATATGCCGGCAGCGTGCAAGGGGGGTCGCGCCGATGATAGCAGCCGCCAAGCCATCACTGTCGATTTCTCGAGGCGCCGCCGCGCAAGAGCCGCTGGCGCGCCTGATGATGCGCGTGGCCCCTGCGCTCATGATCGCACTCGGTTTTCTCGCCTTCACACCGTACCCCGCCATATCGATCGGCCGCGCTTCAGCGGTGCAGATCGGAAACGTCCTTTCGCTGTTTCTGCTGATCCCCGTGCTGGCAATGCCGTGGCGCTATCGCCCCATTTATCTTTATCCGCTGATTCTCGCGCCGCTGGTGCTTTCCGCCGTCAAAGCGGGGCTGACGGAGACGGGCGACGTTGACCTCTGTTTCAAAACCATCAGCGCCTGGGTAGTCGCCGCCGCCACCATGGTTGTCGTGCAGATGTACGCCCCGCGGTATGCCCTGCACGTGTTGACGGGGATCGCCGCCGCCACGCTCGTCCATACTGCGGTGGGGCTCTGGCAGGTTTACTGTTTCTCGCAAAACCAGTTCCCGTTCCTCGCCCTGTACGTGAACCAGTCCTTTCTGAGCGTTCAGGATTATGCCGACGTCACCGCCAGATATGTGCAGCGGCCGTTCGGCGTCTTTCCCGAACCATCGGCGATGGCCAGCTCGCTGGCGCCATGGATCGTCTTCTGGGTTGCCGAGCTCTGCGGAATCGTGCGCCTCCGGGATCAGCCGGCGCGCTGGCAGCGCGTTCTGTTCGCGGCCGCTGCCGCCGGTGGCCTGGTGCTGATCATTCTTTCCAGCTCGGGTCATCAAGTCATCACGCTGGCCGCCGTGCTGTTGATCGGGCTGCTCTGGTTCCGCGATTTAAGGGCCACCAGGCGGACCGTCATGATCGTGCTGCCGGTCCTGGGCGTGCTCCTGCCGTTGATGCTCTGGATGGCAGCAACGATCATGAGCAGCCGCGTCGACGGGGAATATCAGGCCGGCGGCTCCTGGGATGACCGCTCCACTTCGCTGCTCGTCGGCCTCTCCCTCTACGCGCACGGGGATCTGCCCACGCTCCTCTTCGGATTGGGCGTCGGCCTCTCCTCTCCGCTGGTCTCGAGCACGGCAGGGTTGGACGCGGTCTGGAGCGTTCTTCTTACATATCTCTACGAAACCGGATTGGCGGGAATATTGGTCGTCGGCGCAATTGGATTTTATCTGTTCCGCGTCTGGCGCGCCAGCGAGCTGAACGCGGCGTTCGCCGCGATGACGGTCGTGTGGGTCGTGGGAATCACGCTGACTACCAGCTACCATCAGCTTCTGCCCATCTGGGTCGCGCTCGGCTGGCTGACCGTTTGGCCGGCGATATGCACCACTGCCAAGCCCGAACCCGCACGCAGGCACACGCTGGATCTGCCCCGCCCGCAGCTCCTCGCCGCGCCCGACAGACGCACCTGGGTCTCCATGGCCGGCTCCCTGAAAGGCGCCGATCGATGAACCGTAAGTCAATCATCCTCGTCGTCAACACACTCACCCATGGCGGAGCCGAGATCCAGGTCTCCCGCCTCGCCAATGGCCTATATCGTCGTGGCTGGAGAGTTGACGTTGTCTCGATGCTTCCTCCCGATGCCCTGGAAGGCCAGCTTCGCGAAGCGGGAATCAGGGTGCATTGCCTCGACATGAAGCGGGGCGTTCCCAATCCGCTGGCGATTATCCGGCTCGCCCGAATCATCCGCGCGTACCGACCGCAAATTGTCCATAGCCATATCGTTCATGCCAATCTTCTGACTCGCGTCACTCGCCTTCTGGTGAAATTCCCGGTTTTGGTCTGCACGGCCCACAGCTACAAAGAAGGGGGGCGATTCCACGATCTGGGATACCGCATCACCGATCCCCTCAGCGACCTGACCACCACGGTCAGTCAGGCCGCGGATGAACGATACGTGCGCCTCGGGCTGGCTCGTCCCAACGCCATCCGCTTCATCCCCAACGGTATTGACGTCCGCCTCTACCATCGTGACCCGGCGCTGCGCACGCAGATTCGCGAGCAACTGAAATTGGCCGGCCGATTCGTCTGGCTTGTCGTCGCGCGCCTCGAGCCCGACAAGAATCACGTGAATCTGTTCCGCGCCTTTGCATCCGCCGCGGTCGATCATCCCGCGAATCCCATTCTTCTGGTGGTCGGCGCCGGCAGACTCGAGCCCGAGCTGCGCGGGCTTGTCGAAATGATGCGGCTGGGCGAGCGGGTTCGCTTCCTGGGCTTGCGCGATGACATCCCCGCGCTGATGAACGCCGCTGATGCCCAGGTCCTCGCCTCTCTGATGGAGGGAATGCCCCTGGTGCTGCAGGAGGCCTCGGCCGTGGGAATTCCGCTTCTCGCCACGAACGTCGGCGGCAATGCCGAGGTGGTGCTCGATGGGAAATCCGGCTTGATCGTCCCCTCCGAGGATTCGCCGGCGTTAGCCCAGGCGATGCGCACCATCATGAGCATGACCCCCGCGCAGCGCGGAGAGATGGGCCGCGCCGGGCGGCTGCACGTTGAGACCAATTACGATATCGACCGGGTCCTGGACCGCTGGGAAGCAATCTACGAGGAGTTATCTGCAACGAGGCGCGTCGGCGCCCTTGCGACGGTCAATATCTCGCAGAAGGAACCAAACGACGACGCGACCGTAGATGCACTTCCATGAATCTTCAGACGTTTGACGTACCGCCGCTCATCGAGCCGCTCGAAAGCAGAGTACTCTTCTCCGCCCTGCAGGCCGCCGCCGCTTCACTCCACACCGCGGCGCATGCTCAGACCGCCGCAGAACTGTCGGCAAAACAATCGCAATCGACCGCGATGCCGCTGACCTCCGTCCGCACGTTTTCATACGTGCTGGCAAATCTCGCCGGATCACCGGAGATCACCGAGATGGCGCAGAGCAATTACGACATGCTGATCGTCGATCCGACCGTCACCTATAACGGCAACGCGAATTTCAACATGCAGGCGATGGTCGCCCAACTGCATGCCGATCATCCCGGCCGCGTCGTCCTCGCATATCTCGACATCGGCGAGGCCGCCAGCTTCCGCTCCTATTGGAAAAGCAGCTGGAGAGCGCCAGCAGCCAATCATCCCGGCAACCCACACTATATTCTCGAGTCCGACCCGTTCGGCTGGACCGGAAGCTATCCCGTCGCTTACTGGAACCCCACCTGGCAGAGCTATTTTCTGGGCCCCAATGGAATCGTGAGGCGGGTCATGAAGGCGGGCTTCGATGGCGTTTTTCTTGACTGGATCGGCGCATACGATGATCCGGTCATCGACGCCGCCGCCCGCCGCGACGGCATTGCCCCGGCACGGGCGATGGTCAGTTTCATCTCCCGCATCCGCGCCGCCGCCCGCAGCGTGAATCCCCACGCGGACATCGTTGGACTCAACGCGGCAGGACTCGCCACCTCGGATCCAAAATACCTGAACGTGGTGGACGCATTGGCCGCGGAGGACACCTGGTTCGCCGGCACCCCCAATTCCCCCTGGGGCGATCCCGCCGGCGGCGACATCGTCACCGATCCCGCCACCACCGCCGCGGACATCGCCAGCTATCAAGTCTTCCAGGACGCCGGGAAGCCGGTTTTCACCATCGACTATGCTCTCGATTCCGACGATGCGAATTACGCTTACACCCAGTCCGGCGAATTGGGTTTCGTAGCGCTCGTCACGCAGGTTTCACTGGCGGATGTCACTACGACTCCTCCCCCGTCCTTTACCGCCCCGCACTGAGCGTGCCGGCGGTGAGTCTGTCGTACCCGTCGAAGGGCTCTACCCTCTCGCGCAGCGTGCGTCACAGTAAGACTTTTTTCGCCTGGCCGGTTTCTGTTAAACGGCTTTCAACCAAATTGGGATGAGGAAGGCGTTTGATGATCGAGAATTCAGATGATCGCGACGACGCAAGGGGCGTTTCGTGCGGTCCGCGATGTGATCACCAGCGGAAACGCGTGGACTGCGATGGACACGCTGCGGGCGATGCGCTGCTGCCGCGCAGCAGGCGAAGACCGCGGTGTTTTCGGACAGTTCGTCGCAGGGCCCCCCAGGGGGATGTAAAGGTTTGTAAGGTTTTGGAAAGCGGCCGCGGACAACGCCGTGGTGACGAGATGGCAGGAAGCACCAAACCGAAGTACGCGTCAGCGCCCGGTTTCGTGAAACGAAACGACCCAAATGGCACCGGGCGGACCAAGGCCCGAGGCCGCCCGGGCGCTCGGGCCGTTGCGAACGAACCGCGGAACGAACTCCCCGCGCTAGCTCGGGCGTGTGCTGATGTCGACGATGTCTTCTTCAGAGTGATCGCCAAAAACAGATCGCTGGTGATGGCCGTTGCGGATGTGGGGTTGCTCGTCGGTCTCTCGTGGAGCGTGGGTCAGGATGAGGCCGAGGATATGGGCGCCGACGCCCATCAGCCCGTCGCGGGCAAGGATGCTCTGGCGGCGAGTGGCGGTGTCGGCCCGCAGCACGAGCAGGGTGAGATCGCAGGAAGCGGCAATGATGCGCGCATCGGGCAGTTCGGAGAGCGCAGGCGCGTCGATAACCACGTGGTCGTATCTGTCGGCCAACTGGTCGAGCAACTCCGGAAGGGAGGTGCTGTTCAGCAGCTCGGTGGGGGTGGAGGGCGTAAGGCCGGCAGGGAGCAGCCACAATCCATTCACTCCCGTTTTGCGAATTATCTTGTCGAGCGAGGTCTTCTTCTGACTGACGAGAAGATCGGAGAGGCCGGTGCTCGGCGAGACGCCAAAAATGGTGTGCATCATCGGATCGCGCAGAACAGCATCGACAAGGAGGACGCGCTTGCCGGCCTGTGCCATCGCGATCGCCAGGTTGGCGCCGGAAGTGGTCTTCCCCTCGCCCGGTTCGGAGGAGGTAAGAACGATGGTGCGGCAACGATCGCGCGGCGCGCCGGAATCGACGGCGGAGCGAATGGCGCGGTATGCCTCGGCCACATCCGAGGAGGGATCCAGCGAAACCTTCTGCGCGGCGACGCTGAGGCCCATGACCCAGGGCATCTGCGGAACGCTGCCGAGGACGCTCAGGCCAGTTGCGGTGCGCAGGTCGCTTGCAGAACGCATGCGGTCGTCCGTCCACTCGCGGAACAGCGCGGAGGCTACGCCCAGCACCAGCCCCAGGAGCAGGGCGGTCAACAATGTGGGGATCGGCCGCGGATGGGACAGCACCGTCGTTTCCGCAGGATCGAGAAGATCGACGGCGGCGCCGTCGGCTTCGCGCGTGAGTTGAATGGCCTGCATGCGCGAGTCGAGATTATCAATCGATTTGCGAAGATGGTCGGCATCGGCGCCGAGGCGTTCATACTCTGCCGTCTTGGCGCTGACCTGGATGACCTGCTGTTGCTGGGCATCGAAGGCTGCCTGCAGTTCCTGCTCATGCGTTTGGGCAAGCAGCCACCGCTGTTCGACCGCGCCAACGTATTCCAGGTTGACCTGATTGATCTGCTGGGCGATCTCCTGCAGAGCGGGATGGTTCGGCAGGTAGACCTGGCGCATCGCCTGCTGGCTCGACTGGAGATAGATGAGTTGGGAACGCAGCGTTGCTTCCTGATCGGCCGAGACGACCACCGGCCGGACGCTGGTCCTCTTCCCGGCGTTCTGCGGATCCTGCAGTGGCTTTGGGAGGTTTTTGCTGGCCTGGCTGAAATCGGCCTTGGCGCTGACGGTTTTCAGCTGAGCCGTGGTCAGCTCCTGGGAAAGCGTGGCCAGACGGCGCAGATTGACGTTATCGCTGGCATCGCTGGTGGAGGACAGCACGCCATACTGCTGTTCGATGGCCTGCATTTTGGCGGTAGTCGCATCCAGGTCTTCCTGGATTTTGTCGAGCTGCTTCTGATAAATGGCAAGAACGTCAGCGGTGTTGGAGCCGGCCGGGTCGGTCTGATACTGCTTGTACGCCTCGGCGACCGCATTGGCAATGAGCGGCGCTTCCTCACGGTAGCGACTGTCGAAGGAGACGGAAATGACATCGTCCGCCCTTCCGGAGTTGACGGTCAATCCATCGCGCATCACGTCAAGTGGGTTGGGCGCGTCGGAAAAAGTCTTCAGGTCTTTGATGTCGGGATTGGCCAATGCCAGGGCAAGGATCGAGCGTGATGCAATTCGCTCGCATTGGGTTCGAAGGAAATTCCCTGATTGCGGCGTGCCGCTGGCGGAGTCGGTTCGGCGCGCCGCGGAGGGTTCTGCGGTGAGGCGGGCCGTAGCCCGATAACGATGAGTTGCCACCAGCAGATAGAGGAGCGCAAGCGCCAAGCAAAGTCCGGCCGTGTTGGCGACCATCCTGCGTTGCCGGCGCAGAATCTCGGTAAAACCGTCGAGGGTTTCGCGCATTCCGGGGACGCGCGCCATCGCCTGAGCGAATTTGTCATCAATTTGCTGAATGGGCTTACTCCTTGTAGATGCCTCACTCTCCCCGAAAACCACGACAGGGCAATCTACCGACAACTCTAAGTGTTCAGGCGGTGCGTTCGCAAGAATAAAATGAATTGGAGACAGCCCGAAGGAGTCTGAGCAGTGAATATAGCAAGCTTTACGGGTTTAAGTCCTCGATATCGAAGGATCAGTCCGCTTCCGCGTCGGCCGGAAGAGCCCTGGATGCCGTCTGGCATCGAAGTGTGAGATACGGTACATACGCTATCCAACCGATAGAAGCTGTAGTATGGCCTTTGTAAACGTTCAAGTGTGGGACGCGACCGGCACCAAGCGTCAGGACGTGCAAGTACCGGACGATGCTCCGGTTAACCGCGTCCTGGCGGTGTTGCTGGAAAAGATGAACTTCCCGCGCTACGCGCCTGACGGCCAGCCGTTGAGCTACAAGTTCCATCATCGCAATTCCGGCAAACAGTTATTGGACGAGCAGAGCTTGTCTGAGGTAGGCGTCAAGGATGGCGACGTGCTCCGGCTTCAGCCGGAGATCACCGCGGGATAGCCGTAACCTTGACGCAGGCAGACGAACTCAAAATCGCCGACAGTTCGTGCGCCAAACCGGAGGCGCCCGCGGAGGCGGCGCGCCTCCGCATCGATTTGAATGAAACCGCCCACGCATCGTCCGATCGCTTCGAGCGCTTTCGATTGATTGGCTGGTGGGACCAGAAGAAGCTGGCACAGGCCAAAGTGCTGGTCGTTGGAGCGGGGGCCCTGGGCAATGAGATTGTCAAGAACTTGGCATTGCTCGGGGTTGGCCATCTGCTGATCGCGGACATGGACCGCATCGAAAACTCGAATCTTTCCCGCTCAATCCTCTATCGTGCCGCCGACAACGGGGCTTTCAAGGCCGAAGTGGCGGCACGCGCGGCGCGGGAAATTTACCCCGAAATCAAAGCACACGCTTTCGTTGGGAATGTCGCCTATGACCTGGGGATCGGCGCGTTTCGCTGGGCGGACGTTATCATCGGCGGACTGGATAACCGCGAAGCCCGCCTGGCGATCAATCGCAACTGCTGGCGGTGCAACCGTCCGTGGATCGACGGAGCCATCGAGCAGATTCAGGGAACCGCGCGCGTCTTCGTGCCCGACGGCCCCTGTTACGAATGCACGATGTCGCAGACCGATTGGCGGCTGCTCCAGGCGCGCCGCTCCTGCAACCTATTGTCGCGGGAGCAGATGCAAAGCGGCCACACCCCGACGACGCCCACCATCAGCTCGATCATCGCCGGCGTGCAATCGCAGGAAGCACTGAAGCTGCTGCACGGACTGGAGACGATCCGGGGCCGCGGATTTGTCTTTGACGGGCTGAGCACCGAAGCCTATCAGATCGAATTTCAGCGCAAGGCCAATTGTTACAGTCATGAGATTCTCGAGCAGATCGTTGCTCTCGACGCGTCGGCGTTGACCAGCACCGCTGCGGATCTGCTGGCCGAAGCTGAGAACCGATTGGGCCCGGGAGCGGAGTTGGAGCTGGCGCGCGACGTTTTGCACAAACTGGTCTGTCCCGGCTGCGGACGGGAAGAGACGATGTTTGCCTCGCTGGGGCGCGTGCCGGCATCGGCCGCCTCATGCACCTGCGACCCCAACGTGCGCCGCGAGCCGGTGACGTTTCATAAGATCCGCGGCGACGAGGCGTTCCTCCATCAGCCGCTGGCGACGATCGGCGTGCCGCTCTTTGACGTCCTGATCGCCCGCGCCGGCGATCGCGCCGTCGGGCTGGAACTGGCCGCCGATGCGCCGCGGGTACTGGGACCACTGGTCGATTCCGAGGCATTGGAATGGCTGTGACCGGCGAGCAACTCGCAAGCAATCCCCAGGAGCGAGACGCATCGCGCCTCAACGATGAGCTCTTGCCCCCCCGCGAGCTTCCGGCACTCGCCGAGGCGCGCGAGCAGCGCTACCAGGTGGCGATCCTTCAATCGGTGCTGGATGAGATTCACGCCCACGGCCAAGCCACCAGCGACGTTGAAGTTTGCGGGGTCCTGCTGGGGAATGTGTACCGCGACTCCAAGGGGCCATGGTGTCTGATCGATGCAAGCGTGCGCGGAAACTTTTCCTCGGGCAAGCAAACGCAGGTGACCATCACCTCCGAGACCTGGACGCACGTGAACGAAGTGCGCGACCGGCAGTTCCCCGACAAGAAATTCATCGGCTGGTATCACACGCATCCCGGCTTTGGAATCTTTCTCTCGGGCATGGACGACTTCATCCAGGTGAACTGGTTCGGCGAGCCCTGGCAGATCGCGCTGGTATACGACCCGAAAAGCAGCGAGGAGGGCGTCTTCATCTGGCGCCAGGGGAAAACGATCAACGAGCCGTTTTTGGTCGTCCCCGAGAAAGGCGCGGCGAAGGTCGCGGGCGAGCAAAAGGCCGTCGCAATCCCAGATGCGAAGCTTCCTTCAGGCACGCTGGGAGATCTGATGTCGCGCCTGCAGGCGACGGAGCAACGTCAACGCTGGATGCTGGCGGGATTGGGTTTTGTTGGGCTCATTGCGCTGGCGTGGCCGCTGATGATCTTTCGGTTCATGGGCAACGCCGGGGAGATGCACGCGCCGGCGAAACAGATGGATCCCGCTGCGCACGGGTCGGACACGCAGCCAACCGCAGTGCGGGCGCCCAAGATCGAGGGCTCGTAAACCGGAGTAAACCATGCAAGAAACCAAAATCACCGTTACCTGGGAAGATCTGAACAGCCGGAAGGTGGAGACGCGCCTCAAAGAGCAAAAGGCGATGGATCGCAATCGTTCGTATGCACAGCTCGACGCCGACGACGTCCCCGAAGTGACGGGTCCGAGCAAGCCGCGATTGATTTATAACTCGATCATTTACATGGCGGCTTTCGGAATTCTGGGCGGTTTGCTCGCCTGGGGAAGCGGCGTGGCGTTGCAATTCAAGCCCTCGACGCAGGCCGAGGCGGCGAATCTGATCCTGGACATGCAGAAGGTGACGGCCGCCCGAGACACCGGCCGCTCGACTGCCGCTGAGGCGGAAGATGCGCTGGCCCTGATCCGCGCTGACGGGGCGGGGAATCCCTATTTTCAGCTCGACATCGATCCAAGTCTCTCGGACACCGAGCGCGACAACCGGATCGCGCAACTCACGGATCGCGACCGCCAGAGGGAGTTTATTGTCAATGTGCTGATCTTCGGCATCTGCGGCATGTGGATCGCGTCGTGTCTCGCCGTCGCCGAGCCACTCACCCAACGCAATTATGCCGGCGCACTCACGAACGGTTCGGTCGCGGCGTTGCTTGGCCTGCTGGGCGGGCTGACATCGGCGATGTTTGTCTACGTGATGCGCCAGCACGCGGGACCGCGCCATCTCAGCGAGTCGATGATACAGACATTTTCCTGGGGCGTGCTCGGGTTGTTCCTCGTCGCCGGCGCCGGCGTCGTGATGCGGAACCCCAAGCGGCTTCTGATCGGAATGGGCGGTGGACTGCTCGGCGGAATCATCGGCGGCGCGCTGTTTGAGCCGGTGCGGAACCTTACCGAAAGCGTGCAGGACTCCAATCTCATTGCGCTGATGGCCATCGGAGTCGTCGCCGGCATCGGCACGGGGCTCATCGAAAACGCCACCCGCACCGCGTGGCTGCGCGTGATCGCCGGAGTGCTCGCGGGCAAGCAGTTCATCCTCTATCGCAATCCGACTTTCATCGGGAGCGCGCCGGATTGCCAGATCTATCTGTTCAAGGATCAGCAGGTTGGCCCGCGCCATGCCGCCATCCACATCGTGCCTGGTGCATACGAGTTGGAGGACCTGCCCCTGGGCCAGAAGACGATGATCAACCAAAAGCCGATCGCAAAGGTGCGCCTGCGGCACGGAGACCGGATCACCGTTGGATCGACGATCTTCCTTTTTCAAGACAGAAACAACTGAGGAAGGGTTCAGGGTGTCAGGGTTCAGGAAAATGCAAGAGCGAGCTTTATGCAACGCCTTCTAGGTCACCCTTTGCTCTTCACCCTTCACTCTTTCCCTCCTGAACCCTGAACCCTGACACCCTAAATCATGGCTTTGTTGATCGTCGAACATGATGGCAAGGTGCAAGCAGGCGTCATCAGCGGCCGCGTGGTTGTCGGACGCCGGCCCGAAGATCAGGTCCGCGTGGCCGACAAGGCGGTTTCGCGCGTCCATGCCTGGATCGGGACGGGCGAAGATGGGACCCATTTTATTGCCGACGCTGGGAGCAAGACCGGGACGCTCGTCAATGACCAGCGCGTTGTCGTCCGCAAGGCCTTGCAGTTCGGGGACGAGATTCGCATCGGCCCGTTGGTGCTGCGGCTGGCCGAGGGGCATACCATTCCCCCTGGCACAGTCCCTGTCGATCTGCACGAGCGACCTTCGCCGGCGCCCTCGCCGGCAGGTGGAATCTCATTCAATTGCGCCTGCGGTGCGCCCGTCTGGGTTCCGTGGAGCGCCGCCGGCAGGAGCGGAACATGCCGGGCATGCGGCGCGGCGATGTCGGTTCCCCGGCCAACGGACCATCCGCAACCCGCCCAAAGTCCGCACGCGGCAACGATGTCCCGGTGCGGAGTCTGCCACGGCGCGATTCAACCGGGAGAAGAAACCACTCGTTGCTCCGCTTGCAAGGCCCTGTTTCACATCGAATGCTGGACGGAAAACGGCGGGTGCTCGGTCTATGGCTGCTCGCAAGTCGGCGCGATAACCCCGCCGCCACCGTCTACCATGACATCAGCCGATTGGGTCGTCAGCGAGCCGCACGATCCCGGCCGTGGCTTGCCCCATCGCGGAGAAAAAGATCTTCGCGGAGAAGAGGAGCTTGCCAACGCCCACGCCGCCGGCCTGCCGTGGGCATACATCTTGCTTGCGGCAAGCGTGCTCGGAGCGGTGGTTGGAACGCTGACATTCGGCGGCACATCGCTGCTGGTGGCAGCCGGCGCGTTGATGTTCCTGATACGAAGCCGCCCGCAGCGGCAGAGAAAAATTGTCTTTCTGTCGATCGCCGTCTCTCTGATCGGCACGCTTGCGGGCGTAGCCGTTTCGTACTACTGGTGGATGGGGTAATCGCATGGCTGGCGACGCGGTGATGATCAGTTTCCAATGCAGCGGATGCGGGCGCTCCTTTTCGGTACCGCCCACGTACGCCGGCCGCCGCGCAACCTGCAAGGGGTGCGGCGCGGTGGTGACCGTCCCGGCAGCCGCCGCCACGGCCGCCGCAACCCAGCCGTCGTCGGCGCCCCGCATCCCCATGCGCGTCCGCCGGCTTCGCACCGACGCCGAACTGATGGCGAAAACCTTCTCCGGCACCGGCCCGATACAACTGAAGGCCGCCGTCGGCGATCCTCCTTCCACTTATAGACTGGAGTATTTCGTGCGCGGCCTGGAACGAGTCAATGGTCGCGAGCCAATTGTTCGCGACACGCACCTCGTCGAGATCGAGCTGACCAGCGACTACCCGCGGCTCAGTCCGCACTGCAAAATGCTGACGCCGATTTTTCACCCCAATATCGACGCCCGCACCATCTGTGTCGGCGATCACTGGACCGCCGGCGAACGCCTCATCGACCTGGCCGTCCGCATCGGCGAGATGATCGCCTACCAGGCCTACAACATCAAAAGCCCCCTCAACGGCGAAGCCGCCATGTGGGCCGATCTGAACGTGGAGAAGATTCCGATCGATCCGCGCTCGCTAAGGCCGGCGGAGGAGTGACAGCATTCAGCCTCAGGATTGCTGGTTCACGTCTGTACTGTTGGGGGAGGTGGGCATGATCACCTCAAAGCCTCGTCTGGTATCTGCCGGCCCGTCCCGTTTCTTCCGAAATAGTTGCAAATTTATGAAGTGGGAAACACCCGCATCGTCGCGCCGGCCGGTGGATCCACGCTCTGCAGGAAACTTTGGGGAGCCGAGAGGCCGGCGCTCCAGTCGAGGACGGCGATGGTCGCAGCCAGCATCTCGCCGTAGAGAAAGGCGTCGCATCGCTCGGGGCGATCGGCGATCCAGTGCCACTGCTCCAGCGCGCGGTTCAGCAGGCGGTTGACCGCATCGGCATCATTGAGGGCGACGGCGAGGCGGACCAGAACGGCGTACTCGCATACCGCGGCAGGCGAATCGTGAGCGGGGCGGCCGCTGCGGCCGAGGTAGTAGCGGCGCAGGTTTCCGTCGTTCAGCAGCGCGAAGCGGATGATTGCGCGAACGAGCTCCGGTGCCTGCCGCGCCACGCCAAGGGCGGTGGTTCCCGTATTGGCGATGCCGACTACGTCGTTGGGAGAAAAGGCGATCATCGGCAGCTCGGGATAGAGCGTCATCAATTCCGGCTGGATGAGATCGTACAATAGCCCGCAGGGAGCCACGCTCAGTTGGACGGACTTCAGGCAGCTATCGGCCAGAGTGGCCAGATCGACATCGTGCGTTGCATCGGCGATTTCGCGAATCAGGTCGGGATCGTAGTCGACGAGAAATGAATTGTTGGCGAACGCGCGGGTTCGAAACACGAAGTAGTTGCGGACAATCCAAATGCCCTGGTCGACGGTAGCGTGTGTGCGGTACCCGCCGAGGATGATGCGCACCCAGTCGGCGTCGGCGGGATTGTTGAAGATCCGCGAGCCGAGCCAGAGGCCCTTGGCGACGCGGAGCGCCTCGGTGGTGCCGCTGGCGTCGGGTTCTTCACCGCGCTTGTATCGCCAGGGGACAAAGCCGCGGGTGTAGGGGTCGTCACGCCGGTCGCGGATCAGGTTCTTCACACAATGATCGCGCAGCAGAACATATTTGTCGTGATCGCCGAGCTGCGCCAGGCAGATCATGAACTGGGCCGCGTCGACTGTGTAGAGATACCCATCGCCACGGGCGAGCCGGCCGGCCTGCAATCTGTTCGACAGTTCCTGATGAGCGCGGTCGCGCAAAGCGCGGATCGTGCCGATCATTGACTCGGTCGGCACCATCTGGACGCTGTCGCCCCCCTGCGGCGAGCCCATGGCCGCGCCCACGGCGCCGATTGCCAGGCCGCTGAGAACCTCTCGACGTGAGAATGGCTTGGGAAGCATGGTGGAAGCCCGGCGGAAACGAGACCAAGGCTTGGAAGCCAGAATGACGAAACCAGAAACCAGAATCAAACCAGAATGACGAATGACCGAATGAGGCGACTGTCGAACGCCGGACTGATTGTCGAACTCGGCGGGATGTTCAGGCGCGCGACCTGGCACTCGAGGGCATATTCCGCGATTCGCGGTTTCGTCATTCGAGCATTCGTCATTCGGGCTTGATTCGGAATTCTGGTTTCGTCATTCTGGTTTCCCCCGCAGGGGGCTATTCTCTCAATCTCATCTGCACATTATCCAGCACATTCATGAAATTGATGTAGCTGTCATACGGGCTCTCGTAGGGGCTGAAGTGCTTGTGCGGGTCGCCCTCAGCCCAATACTTGGTGCACATGTAATAGAAATGATCGCTGGCGGTGAGACGCCGCCAGTCGGAGAGAAGCTGCTCGTCTCCCTTTTCCTTCATGGCCCCTTCGATTTTGTACAACTCGTGGAGGGCGTTTGACTGCATCGCGTTGCCGAGCCAGGGGCTCAGATCGCGCTCTTCGTCGGCCCAGGAGATCATGTGCGGAACATCGATTTCACCGACGCTCTGGTACGAATCGCAGACTTGAGCTGGAGTCAGGAAGTTGTTGTCCCCGTTCTGCATGATGGCGGCGGGCAGGTGACGCATGAACTCGAAGATGCCGGTGGATTCCGGCTGCCGCTGGCCAAACGTGTCGTAGGTCATGAACAGATTGCACAACACGCCGCTGCCGTTGATCTGGCTCACCCACTTGGCGAACTTCTCGGCAGTGAGCGGCCACTGCTCCCAAGTGCGGTCGCCGAACCGCAGCGCCAAATCTTCGCTGAGGTGGTGATTTTTGAGCAGCAGCTTGAGGCGCGAGGAATGAGGGGGGCTGTATACGGCGTTGGGGCTTCGATGCCCGAGAATCTGCTCCGCCCCTTCGGCGAGAATGGCGTCGTACCCCATGTGGCTCACGAAGTGAGCCAAGTCGTTGTTGTAAATCAATTCCGTATTACGAAAGATGCGCGGCTCCTGTCCGAAGAGCTGCTTGATCTTTCCGCGGTGCATCTCGACCTGAGCGCGAAATTCCTCCCGAGAATAGAGGAAAGCGAGCGAGTGGTAATAGGTTTCCGAGATAAATTCGACGCACCCCGTTTGATTGAGTTCCGTGAAGCCGGCGATCGCCTCGGGGGCAAATTGCTCGAGCTGCTCCAGCGCGGTTCCCGTGATCGAATAGGCGATGCGGAACCGGCCGTTTTGAGCGCGGATGGCATCGAGCAGCGCCCGATTCGCCGGAACGTAGCAGGTTTGAGCCCGCTTGCGCGTGATTTCGGCGTTCTGGTGGTCGTCGAAATAATGCCGGTCGGTGTCGAATACGCTGTATCGGCGGAGCTGGAGGGGTTGATGGATTTGGAAGTAGAAACAAACCGACGCCATGCGACCGTCCTTGCTCTTCGGTCGCATTCTAGCGAGACGGAAGGCGGGGTCTACCGTTCAGGAAGCTTTTCCGGCATCTGCCCACTCGCCTGGGCTGGGAAGCGAGCGCCCGTACCGAGGGCGGCATATTTGCATTTGGCATGCCGTGGATGAGAGTTGGAAGCGTTTCCCAGTTTAACATCGAACTTCATCTTGACACCCAATCCCCGCAATCTTCCGCCGGATGAACTGCTCTCCCAGTGCCGCTGGGAAACGTTTCGAGGTCCTGGACCGGGCGGTCAGAAGCGGAATAAAACCAGCTCGTCGGTTCGAATCGTTCATATCCCCACCGGCATGAGCGCGACGGCAGGCGAGTTTCGCTCGCAGCAGCGAAATAAGGCGAACGCTCTCGTCCGCCTGCGCCACCGCATGGCCATCGAGCTGCGTGATGCGATCAGATCGGACTTCGTGCCGCCGGCAGATTTGAGGAGGTTTTTCGTCCGGGGGCGACTGCGCTGCCCCGTTGGCGACCATGCGTACCCCGCGGTCTTGGGACTTCTGTTGGACGCGATCCACCTTCACGGCGGCGCTGTGTCGGATGCGGCCCGGCAGCTGCAAATCACAACGGCAAATCTGGTTGGATTTCTGCAATCCGACGGCGAAGCACTGGCCTCGGTCAATCGCACTCGGAAACAAAACGGCCTCCGCGCCCTGGGCGGAAAGAGTTGAGCCGGTTCGTGAAGGATTCATTACGGCGTGATGATCGTGCCCTCATCGTCAGCGCGATCGGCAACGTCGAAGCCCGCTTCGCTACTGGGAAGCATGCCGGTCATTTGCAACTCGAGCACGCCGAGCAGTTGATTGGGATCGATCGGCTTGATCAGAAGGGGCGGAAGCTCCTGAGTCGGCAGGATGTGCATTTTATGTTGAATCTGATGCAGCGGCATTCCCGAGAGGAGCACCACCGGCAGCGCCCGGCGATGTTCCTGGAGGTATTTCAGGACTTCAAATCCATCGACGCCGGGCATATGGAGATCGAGCAGGACCGCGGCTACCTCGCGATGCTTCAAGTGCGAGATTGCCGAAGTCCCGTCACCCACCTCGTCGACGGCGTAGCCAGCGGCACGCAGGCAGTGACCTAGCGCCAGCCGTTCTACCGGGGAATCATCCACTAAAAGGACGTGCGGAGGAGGTTGTTCACCTTCCATCGTAACCATATGTGCCCAGTCAAGTTCTGCAATTGTCGTGCCACCGCGCAAACCACGCAATGCCTCTTTTTTCAAATTGGAGAAACGTTGACATCAACATCGCGCAAGTCGTAAAATGCCCGCAACAACTGAATATCGATCTTATCGAGAGTGGTTGAGGGTTTGGGCCCTTTGACGCCACAGCAACCGGCGACGGCAGGAGAATTTCCTCCCGTCGGCAGGTGCTAACTCCCCCCAGGCTTGCCGAACGACGTTTTGTCGGCCTGGAAAGATAAGAAGGCGCTTCCCGCTTCCATCGCGATTTAAGCCTCTTCTTATCGAAGAGGCTTTTGCTTTTGATGAGGAACCGCGATGAGTTACGTGCTGGGACTTAAGTGCAAGGAATGCGGGCATCGTGTGCCGGTCTCCCCGGTCCACGTCTGCGATGCCTGCTTCGGCCCCTACGAGGTGGAGTACGACTACCCGAAGATGAAGGGGAACGTCACCCGCGAGTCAATTGCCAGCGGGCCGCGCAGCCTCTGGCGATACAAAGATCTTCTGCCAGTCAATGGACAACCCAAAACCGGCCATCACTCCGGATTCACACCCCTGAAGCGTGCCGACCGCCTGGCGGCGGAGTTGGGGTGCTACGAGCTCTGGATCAAGGATGACTCGTGCAACTATCCCACGTATTCCTACAAGGAGCGGGTCGTCTCCGTGGCCATCAGCAAGGCGATCGAATTTGGATTCGACACGGTCGGTTGTGCCAGCACCGGCAATCTCGCCAACAGCACCGCTGCCCACGCCGCGCAGGCGGGCCTCCGTTGTTTCGTGATGATCCCGCACGATCTGGAGCAGGGGAAGGTTCTCGGTTCGCTGATCTTCGGGCCGACGATGGTGCGCATCCGCGGCAACTATGACGACGTGAACCGCCTCTGCACCGAGATCGCCGACAAATACGGCTGGGCGATCGTTAACGTCAATCTGCGCCCCTACTACACCGAGGGGGCCAAGACCTACGGCTTCGAGATCGCCGAACAGCTTGGCTGGCGCCTGCCAAAACACACCATCGTCCCCACCGCGGGCGGTACGATTCTGCCCAAGGTCTACAAGGCGTACCAGGAATTCATTGAGCTGGGGCTGGTGGAGGACAATTCGCCGAAGATATATTCCGCGCAGGCCGCCGGCTGCAATCCGGTGGTGACAGCGATTCACAAGGGCGTCGACATCATCGAGCCTCAGAAGCCACATACGATCGCCAAGTCGATCGCTATCGGCAATCCCGCCGACGGATATTACGTCTATCAGGCGGTCAAAGAATCTGGCGGCTGGGGCGAAAGCGCAACCGACCGGGAAATCGTCGATGCGATCAAGTTACTCGCCCGCACCGAAGGGATCTGGACCGAGCCCGCCGGCGGCACGACGCTGGCCGCGACGATCAAGCTGATCGAGCAGGGTCGCATTCCCCGCGACGAATCCATCGTCGTCAGCATCACCGGCAATGGACTCAAAACCCTTGAAGTGGTGCAGAACGAACTGGTGCAGCCGCGGGTCATCGATCCGAAGCTGTCGGAGTTCGATCGGCTGCTGGAGGAGAACAAAGCCGCTGAGAATTCCCGCGCGCGGCAGCCAGTAGCGGCGGTGTAGGTGGCGCGCGGTTGCGTTTTGCCCTCGTGCGTCACCGTCCGTGCGAAATAACCTTCAGTCCTGGGATGCCGACGTAGTCCTTCGAGTTGTGCGTGACGAGCGAAGCGCTGTGCCGTAGGGCCGATGCTGCGATCCATGCATCCCCACAATCAATAGGGCGACCGATTTGGCGACGATTGGCGGTAATTTCCGTCCAGCGCTGCGCCATCGCCGAGTCGTAGGGTAGAACTACAAAACGGTTCAGCAGGGAAGACATTGCTTGGCGGCGGGGCGCGCCCCAACGGCGGACAATCATCCACAATTGCAGCTCGGCCACCGTCTGAAAGCACACGCAGAGCCGTTGTCCGATTACTGCGCCAGAATAAAGCGCTGCGCGCGAATCGGCTTTGGCAATGAACGAAAGAACGTCCGTGTCAAGGACGATGTCGCTCATCAGCGACGCGCCTCGCGGACCAGATCAAGCAAGTCGTCAATGGAATCCTCTTCGGGCCAGTCAATCGCCAAGTCTCCAAGAGGCCCAATCGGTTGAACGTGCTGATCGTTAGCCAACTGGTCGACGCTTTTGTTCTGCGAGAACTGGGGGTCTTCCGATTCAACCTCAAGCTTTACCGCGGTGCCGTCCGGTAGCGCAGCAGCTCCATCGATAATGGCAACGCCGTTCTTGATGTGTCCACGATAGGTCATCTACTTCCCTATCAGTTCGCCGAAACCTTGATGCTGAAACCCGCCTTGTTGAACGCCTGTACCAGCGCTTGGGCGTCGAAGTCGCCGGTGATAGTGACGGTCTGGGCTTTTGCTTCAATCTCACCGGTAGCACCGGGAACTGATTTGATCACTTTGTTGATGGCTTTTGCACATTTTCCGCAGCAGTTGTGGATGCTGGTGATGGTCAGCGATTTGACGTTGCCGGTGGGGGCGCCGCTGTCATCGGTGACCGTGGCGCCGGTGGCTTCGCCATAGAAGCCGGCAGCAACCAGAGCGTCAACTGCCTTCTGGGCGGTGGCGTCGTCAGGAGCGGTGATGGTGATGGACTTTGCCTTTTGGTCACATTCGGCGGTCGCCCCGGGCACCGTTGCTACCGCGGCCGTTGCGTCCTTCACGCACGACTTGCAGCAAAGATGGGTTTTTTCGAGCGTCACCGTTGAAGACGCTGCCGCCCAGGACGCAGTTACAAACGGGACCAGAATTCCAACGATCAGCGCAATTGTACGATTCATCAAAATCTCCTGTGGGGAATGAATTATCCCGAATGGTAACGAGTCAAGCCGCGCAAACTCAAGCGGCTCCTCCAGTAATATCCACGGCGGCGATATTTGTTGCGTGATCGCCAAATCGACTATCTATTTATTGGCGCGCGAGCATCGGCTCGCCAGCGGTCGGCGACGGAGGGTTGAGAAGATTCTGAACTGCGCCAAGTGCGGTATAGCGGTCGAACCCATCGCGCGGAAACGAGCCGGTGGCTCCTACGAGCGAGACAGCGGCGCTGAACGCCAATAGCAGTCCCGCCGCCACCCACGATACACGGCGGTGGGAGCGCCGTAGCCAGGCTCCGCTCCAGAACAGGAGCAGGGGAAGGAACAGAACAAACCAGCGCGTCGCGAACATGGCATCGCCCCAATCGGCCCGTGAGAGGCAGTAGAGTACCACGATCGCGACGCTCCCGCCGACGGTAACGCTCGCCAGCATTTTCGTCGACGAGGGCCAATGGCGGTGCATCACCATCGTGATCCCCAGCAATCCCATCACCAGAACTGGGAAATGCGTGAATACGCCGTGTGCGCCGATCAACACGTCGCCCGCCCGGCCGAGGAAGTGTGAGATTCCCTGCCACACGCCGCCGGGCTCGTCGTCATCGTCATCGGTCCAGTCAGAATGTAATATGGCCGGCCGCATTGAGGGGTCAAATTGCGGGCGAAGGTAGGCGGGGATGAAGTCGCCGGTGATCGGCCGGTTGATGGCGCAGTGGAACAGAACCGGCGCTGTGGCTCCAAGGAGATAGAGACAAACCGCCGCAGTCCGTGCGGCGAGCTTCCAACGGAACGCGCCGACTACCAGCGCAAAAGTTACCATGAAAATGATCGCCGGCGGATCGATGACGGCCGCCAGCCCCGCCGCCACCCCCGCCAGCGCCAGCCAGATCGCCGATCTGCCAAGCTCGTTGATCAAACCAACCTGGACCAGGCAGGCACCGGCCGTCAGGAGCAGCGTCGCGGCGGAGGCATGGGCATTCAGCACCGTGGCATAGCTGACCAGCCCGCTCCCCAGCACCACCGCCAGCCCCAGCGCCGCGCGGCGGGGGCGCGACAGCTCGAAGAGTCGGCCCATTTTGTAGACCAGTCCTGCCGAGAGCGCAACCGGCACGGTCACGCCGAGCAACGTGAGCATAAACATCACCCACAGAGGATTGTGCTCAAACGTTACGCCGCACTGATGCATGACCCAGTACGGGCCGCTTAGCAGCGCGGCCAGGACCGGAGGCTGATCGCTGTAGACATGACCGTTCCGCTGGATTTTTTGGCGCGTCGAGTGTGCAAAGAGCGTTTCGTCAATGGCCAGTGTGTGATGCTCCACGATCGCCTGGACCGTTGCCATCCGCGACTGCTCATCATCCGACATGCCGTTCGGATCCGGATGCAGCAACGGCCGAACCAGAGGCACGGTGAGAAACAGCACCACAATTGGTGCGCTCAGTGCCCATGGACGCACCATCTGCTTCTGGCGCATCTTCAAAAAATTCGATAGTCGCTGCATGGGGTCGGCGCCGCGTGCTGAGTGGTGCAGTCACGGACGCAATGCGTGTTGTTCAGTAGACCTTCAAGAACTGAACAAAGTTCCTAACGATCCGTTCGCCCAGGCGGGCATAGCGCGGGTAATAGCGGCCGGTCCCCTGGCGAATCTGACTTTCCCCATTCGCGCCGAGAACCTTCATGACATCATCTTTTCCGGCAGACAGTATCTTCTCGATATCGGCCTCGGTCAATTCAAAGTGATATTGAAAACCAAAGAGGCGGTTTTTGAAGCGAAAAGCCTGATTTTTACAGGACTTGGACGAGCTCAGCAGCGCATTGCCGCTCGGGGGTGGAGGTGCGGGGGGTGGCGGGGCATTGGCTGGCGGAGCAACGCGCGGCAGGTCGAACGTGTCAAAATGCCAGTGAAACATCATCGCGCCGTCGGTCATTCCCATCACGATTGGCTCGGTCCCGCCGGGGAAGGGGAACGTTACAGGAAGCCAGCCAAACTCCGGCATCGGCGTGGCCGGTTCCTCGGGTTTTGCGCCAGGTTTAACGTTCGGATAGACCCTGGCCCCCCCAGCAAAGGCGATGAGCTGCGCACCCAGGCAGATACCCAGCGTCGGACGATCGTGAGCGATGCAGCGCTTGAGCAGGGCGACTTCTTTGGCAAGGAACGGATACTTCTCGTTCCCGACATCGCCGACGCCCATCGGTCCGCCCATTACAATCAGCACGCGAATGCCATCGAGATCGCTGGGAACCTCGTCACCCTTGTACAGGTGTCGCACCTCCACCGGAATTCCAAAGTCCCGCAGAATCGGGCCCAATCTTCCCGGTCCCTCGTGGGCAACGTGCTGCAATACAATCGCCTTGCTCATTCCTGCCGATATTCACGGAGACCGGACGGGGTTGTCAAGTTTGCGTCGAAGAGGGTTCAGGGTGTCAGGGTTGAGGGTTCAGCAAAGAAGGGTATTGGCATTTCTTTTCCTGAACCCTGAACCCTGACACCCTGAACCCTTAAGCCGTACAATTCCGCGCCGATGTTCCGACATGTCCCCAACGCATTGACCGGCGCTCGTTTGGTGCTGGCCGTGCTCTTCTTCGCTTTGCTGGGATTTTACCAGTACGAGGGGCGCGGCGACCCGAGCCTGCTCAATATTGCCTTCTCGATCTATGTCATAGCGCTGATCACCGATTTTCTCGACGGATATCTCGCCCGCAAATGGAAGGTCGAAGGCGCATTTGGGCGCGTGGTCGACCCATTTGTGGACAAGGTGCTCGTCCTCGGCAGCTTCATCATCTTCGCGGGAAAAAACTTCATCATTCCCGATGCGCAGTACCACATGGTCGTGCGCACGATCACGGGGGTCGCGCCCTGGATGGTTGTCCTGATCCTTGCCCGCGAGTTGCTGGTCACCAGCTTCCGCGGGATGAGCGAAGGGGGCGGACAGCAATTCGGGGCCGCCTTCAGTGGGAAGCTGAAGATGGTTTTTCAGTCGGTCACCATTCTTGTCATCCTGGTCTACGTCAATTACTTTGCCCGCCGTCACGGCCGTCCGGAAGAGGCCATCGCTCGCTCTTTCCGCGATTTTTGCATCTGGGCCACAATCGTCATCACCCTCGTCAGCGGGCTGCTCTATGTGCAGCGGGCGGTGGCGATGTTCCGGCAGAGCGAATCGCAAAAGAGCTGAGGAGAAGTGTTTACGGATGACCATCTTTCAAATCGCGATCCTCGCCATCATTCAGGGCCTCGCCGAACTCCTGCCGGTTTCCAGCTCGGCCCACGTCATCGCCATGGCGAAACTGATGCACCTCGATCCATCTTCGCCGCAGTTCACGCTGCTGCTGGTGATGCTGCACACGGGAACGATGTTCGCCGTGATTCTTTACTTCTGGAAGGCCTGGCAGCGCGCGTTTTTCTCGTCCCGCGAGCAGACGATGCAGTTCATCCGCGTCATCGCCATCGCGACGGTTGTGACCGGGGTGCTCGGCTTTGGATTGAAGATCGTCATCGAAAAGGCAATCGCCCATCAGCACAAGGGAGTTGGTAAAGCCGAGATCGAAGAGCTCTTCGATCATCTGGAGATCATCGCGGCGTCTCTCGCCGCGGCCGGGCTGTTGATCCTTTACGCCGGGATCCGCTCGTTGGATACATCTGGGCGTGAAAATATCACCGATCGTGACGCGATCATCGTCGGAGCCGTGCAGGGCTTGAGCCTGCCGTTTCGCGGCTTCTCCCGCTCCGGCTCCACCATCTCCGCGGGCCTGCTCCTCGGGCTGGCGAAGACGCGCCTGGAGGAATACAGTTTCGCGCTGGCGGTGGCGCTTACGCCGCCGGTGGTGCTTTATGAAGCCAGAAGGTTGATTCACGCGCGCAGCGGCGCCTCCGGCCCGCCCGTCGGCATACACGACTTTCTTCCCAGTCTAATCGGGATGGTTTTCAGCTTCCTTGCCGGTCTGGTCGCGCTCAAGTTGCTTTCGCGCCTGCTGGAAGGTGGCAAGTGGTGGGTATTCGGTATCTACTGTCTCGTCGCCGCCGGCGGACTGTTTGTGATGTATTCGTACGGCTACTAATTGAGTGGGAACAAAATGGTCTGTGCCGTTCAGAGCTTAGAGCATCTCCACTTGGAGTGTAGCGGCGGAAATGCGCGGAGCCGCGGATGTACATCCGCGGCTTCGACCAGCAAGCGATACACGTCAGGTGAAAATGCTCCAGGTTCACGGTGTCAGAATATGGAATTCTTCCCTGAACCCTGAACCCTCTTCCGAGCTTGCTCGCGGGATTTTGTTTGGAGCGTCCCCATGGTCGATCCCCGTGTCGAAAAACTCGCCGAAATGCTCGTGAACTATTCCTGCGCCGTGCAGAAGGGCGAACGCGCACTCGTCGAAGCGATCGACGTCCCGCACGAGTTCACCAATGCGCTGGTCCGCGCGATCACCGCCGCCGGCGGGCTTCCCCTGGTCTTGCTCAAGAGCAACCAGGTCTTCCGCGAGATGATGCTTCGCGGGACGCGCGACCAGTGGGAAACCATCGCCGACATCGAAATGGCGCAGATGCAGCGCGCGGACTGCTACATCGGCGCGCGCGGGAATCCAAACGTCTCGCAGCTCTCCGATGTCCCCGCGGAGAAGCAGAAAATCTACGAGCAAACCGTCTGGAAGCGCGTCCATCACGACATCCGCATCAAGCGCACCCGATGGGTCGTCCTGCGCTGGCCGAATCCCTCGATGGCACAGATGGCCGAGATGAGCACCGAGGCATTCGAGGACTTCTATTTCAATGTCTGCACGCTCGACTATGCAAAAATGAGCCGGGCGATGAAGCCGCTGGTTACCGCGATGCAGGGAACCGATCGCGTCCGCCTCAAAGGCCCCGGCGACACCGACCTGACGTTCAGCATAAAGGGAATCCCCGCAATTCCGTGCGATGGCCGGGTCAACATCCCCGACGGCGAGGTCTTCACCGCCCCCGTGCGCGACAGCATCAATGGCATCATCCAGTTCAACACCCCAACGATCTACCGCGGCACCACGCACAACGACATCCGCCTGGTCTTCCGCGAAGGCCGCATCGTCGCCGCCACCAGCAGCGAGAGCGCCAAGCTCAATGAAGTGCTCGATGCCGACGAAGGCGCCCGCTTCGTCGGCGAGTTTGCCATCGGCTTCAACCCATATTGCGCCAAGCCGATGAAAGACATCCTCTTCGATGAGAAGATCGCCGGCAGCATTCATCTCACCCCCGGCGCTTGCTACGACGAAGCCTCCAACGGCAACAAAAGCGACATTCACTGGGACATTGTCCTCCGCCAAACCCCCGAAGCCGGCGGCGGAGAAATCTGGTTCGACGACACTCTCATCCGCAAAGACGGTAAATTCGTCGTCGATGAGCTGATCGGCCTCAACCCCGAAAATTTAACGTAACACGGGTTTCCAACCCGTGCGTGTTGCGCCCAACCGACTAAGACCGCTGTCAATTCCTCAACAACACAAACTCATCTTTCGCGAGCGCGCTCTTTTCAGTGCAGTTCCATCGGAGGGGGAGGCTTTTTCAATCTGACATCGCCCGCACGGGTTGGAAACCCGTGTTACATGAACCCTAACGTCAGCATCGCTGCTTCCGACATCATCTCCCGCGTCCATGGCGGGTCCCACACCAGTTCAACCTTCGCTTCCTTCACTTCCGGAATCGCATTCACCCGCTTCTCCACATCCCCCGGCAACGACCCGGCAACCGGACATGCCGGTGCCGTCAGCGTCATCTTCACCAGCACGCTGTTGTCCGGCTCGACGTTAATCGCATAGATCAGGCCGAGCTCGTAAATGTTCACCGGAATCTCCGGGTCGAAGATCTCCCGCAACGCCTCGATGACCTTCCCTTCGATCAGCTTCTGCTCGACAAACTTCGTCGGATCAGCCGGCCCAGCGGCCTGGATGTGTGCTGCTTCGGGCGAAGCCGAGCCTTCCCCCTCCCCTGGTACTCCGGGGGAGGGTTGGGGTGGGGGGGGCGTCGGTTGCAAGGGCTCCGCCGCGATCCCGCCGCTGGCCGCTTCAAGAGTTGCCGCAGGGCCAACCTGGGTAGTCGTTGCTTGTTCGCTCATGATGACTGTCCGATCGCTTGGGCGGCCTGACGGATCCTTTGAATCATCCCCGAAAGCCCGTTGCGCCGTTGCGAGCTGATGAACGCATCCAGCCCGATCCGGCGGAAGAATGACTCGACGTCATAACTCAAAATCGCGCCCGCCGATTGTCCGCTGTAGAGCGCCTCGAGCAGCGCGATCAGCCCGCGAACAATCGGCGCGTCCGCGTCGGCGACAAACTCGACGACGTCGGCCGTCCCCGGCTTGCGCCGCGGAACCAGATACACCTCGGCCATGCAACCCGTCACGCGATGCGTGACTTTCTTCAGCAACGAAAACGTGTTCGGAAGCCGTGCGCCCAGCTCCAGAACATATTCGTTCTTCGCGTCCCGATCCTCCAGCATCCCGAAGTTCTCCGCCAACTCCTCCGCGGCCGCTTCGATCGAGGGAGCCGTGGCGGCGGGATAAATCAACTCCCCATTCCCCGCCGCCGCGTCTTGCTTCGCCGCCGGTGCGGCGACACCCGCCTGGCGGGTAATCCGCAGCAGGCTCGCCACAGCCGCATCAATCTCCGCTCGGGTGTTGTAAAACGCCATCGAAATTCGGCTCGTTCCCGGAATATTCATCCGATCCATCAGCGGTTGGCAGCAATGATGCCCCGTGCGCACGGCAATGCCATCGCGATCCAGCTCCATCCCGATCTGCAGAATCGGCACGACCGGGTCTTCCAGCACGAATGAGATCACAGTCGCCTTCGAACGAGCCGTTCCGATGATCCTCAGCCCCGGCACCCGCGCCAGTTGCTCGGTTGCATACGCCAGCAGAGCAGTCTCATGCGCAATGATTCGGTCGAACCCAATCGATTCCACATAATCGATCGCCGCCGCCAGCCCAATCGCCCCGGCGATGTTGGGCGTTCCGGCTTC